>Ga0126378_10000060_pt1 | contig 78469 bp, 58 predicted proteins | sample PanSoiMetPlot_23_FD_92587 | JGI IMG/M metagenome (GOLD analysis project Ga0126378, IMG submission 92587) | Tropical forest soil microbial communities from Panama - MetaG Plot_23 | ecosystem: Environmental > Terrestrial > Soil > Tropical forest > Bulk soil | place: Panama | collected 2016-02-17 | reverse complement strand
TCGGAGTCGCTTCATGCTGATTCTCCAGGCAAAGCCGTAGTAGTTCGCGCGAAAGCGCTCGCGGGGTCCTCGGGGTCCAGCGACGGCGACGTGACGCCGGCGCGATTTTGTACCGACGAAAACACCAACGGAAGAATCAGGAGTGTGGCAGCTGTTGCAAACAACAAACCTCCGATGACAGCGCGCCCGAGCGGAGCGGTCTGCTGACTTCCTTCGCCGATGCCGAGCGCCATCGGGACCATACCGGCGATCATGGCCATACTCGTCATTAGAATGGGCCTCATGCGCGTTTTCGCCCCATGAACCGCCGCCTCGCTCGCTGGGTTTCCAGAGCGTCGATACTCCTCAGCAAACGTCACCAACAAAATCGCATTAGCCACGGCGACGCCGATGGCCATAATTGCTCCCATGAACGACTGGATGTTTAAGGTCGTGCGCGTCACCAGCAGAACGAAAAGCACTCCACAAATGACCGCCGGCACAGCGGACAGCACCACAAACGCGAGCCTGAGTGATTGGAAGTTCGCCGCAAGCAGCAGGTAAATGACGAGCACCGCAAGCAGCAACCCAACGGCAAGGTTCGTCAAAGTCTGCTTCATTGGACCGATTTGGCCTCGCACAGTGACCTTCACTCCTCGAGGCGGGGAGCCCGCGCGGTTGATTGCCGCGTCTAGGGCGCTCGACACGCGGCCCAGGTCCTCTCCCGATACATTCGCAGTGAGGGTCACCATTCGTTGCCCGTTTAGTCGGTGATACTCGCCAACGACCGTTCCGTAGCCCACTTGAGCTACGTCACCCATGAGTGGGTGTTCAGCCGCCCCTTGCGTCACCGGAATATGTTCTACGTCTTGAATCGAGGTCACCTCGGATTGAGGAACCTGTACCTGCACCTGATATGCGACACCAGACCTTGGATCCGCCCAATAGTTCGGCGCAACGAAGCGACTGGATGATGTGGCCGCAAGAAACGATTTTCCGACACTTCCAGTGGTGACTCCCAACTGTCCGGCCCGTTCCCGGTCTACGTTGATGTCTATGCTCGGATAGTCGAGCGGTTCATCGTATTGGAGGTCGCGGAGCGCGCCAATCTTAGCTACTTCCGTGCGAACCTTCGCAGCAAAAGCTCGATCGGCGCCTAGGTCTGGTCCGCTGACATTGATTTCCACGGGCGTTGGGGCACCGAAATTCATGATCTGCGTCACGATGTCTCCAGCTTCAAAAGAAAACTGGCATCCCGGGAATTTGTCTGGCAACAGCTTGCGCAAGCGCTCCTCGAATTCGTCCACGCGAATGTTGGAGTCCGGCTTCAAGGCCACACGCAATACCGCCTCATGCTGACCGCTAGTCCAAAGGTAGATCGTGTTAATCGGATAGTTCGGAGGTGGCGCACCAACGTAGCTCAAGGTCACACCGACATTGCCGGGACCAGCCGCTTCCTGAATCGAACGGAGCACACCGAGCGTGAGTCTTTCCGTGGTTTCTACTCGCGTCCCGATGGGCGCTCGGAACCGCAATAAAAGCTGACCGGCAGAGACGCGCGGGAAAATCTCTCTTCCGAGATAGGGACCGAGTAAGACAACCACCAAAATTGCACCGAGAACGTACGCCGAGACTGTAAGTCCCCGGATTTCAGTGAGCCGGTTGAGAATGTTACCGAGCCTGTCCCGCACTCGGTGGAGCAACGAAGGCGCATCCTCCTCCTCCGGGATATGCTCGCGAAGAATCCAGGTGGATAGCACCGGCACAAGAGAGCTGGAAAGAAGATAGGAAGCCGCCATCGCAAAACCGACAGCCAATGAGAGAGGCACGAAGAGCGAGCGAGAAACTCCAGCCATGAAGAAGGACGGAACAAAAACGGCAAGGACACATAGCATCGCGAGAAGCCGCGGAACCTGTACTTCCTTACTTGCTTCCAGAACAGACAGCGCCCGCCCTCGCCCCTGCCCGAGATGGCTGTGAATGTTCTCCATTACGACTGTCGATTCATCGACGAGAATGCCAACCGCAAGCGCCAGACCTCCCAACGTCATGATGTTGATTGTCTGGCCTGTGCCCCACAGTGCTACTACGGCTGTTAGCAGCGCGAACGGAATCGTAGTCACAACGATGAGCGCGCTTCGCCAGTCGCGCAGAAACAAAAGCACCATGACTCCAGTTAGGATGGCTCCCAGGAGTCCTTCCTTCACAACCGACAGCAGCGAGTTTCGAACGTAGGAGGATTGGTCAAATTCGTAGTCGATCTTGATGTCTTCTGGCACGACGGACTGGAATTGTGCGAGGCTGGCTTTGACCGCATTGACTACACTCAATGTCGAAGCATCGGCGCGCTTCGTCACCGGAATATACACCGTACGGCGTCCGTTCACTTCGGCATATCCAGTGATGATGTCGCTGGAATCCTCTATCGTGCCGACATCGCGCAAAAAGACCGTGGGTCCCGCTCCTGTACGAATCGGAAGGTTCTGCAGATCTTTGATATTCGAGACCACGGAGTTGATCGGTGCCAGCCGTAGCAAATCTCCGGTACGCACATTGCCTGCCGGCACGATCGTGTTCCCCGTGTTCAGCGCCTGGATTACTTCCTCCGGGGCCATCCGGTAGGCGCGGAGACGATCCGGGTCAACGCTCACGACAATCGTTCGGGCCGCCCCTCCGAATGGAGGAGGAGCGGAGACTCCGGGCAGCGTGGCGAAAAGCGGACGTACTCGGTTTAATGCGAGGTCTTGTATCTCGGCGACGCTCTTCGTTGTGCTTGAGAAAACTAAGTAGCCAACCGGAACGCTTCCGGCGTCAAAACGCATGATAAACGGCGCAACAGTTCCGGGAGGCATGAACGCGCGCGAGCGATCGACGTACCCCACGGTCTGCGCCATGGCCTGGCTCATGTCCGTACCCGGATGAAACGTCAATTTCAGTAGACCTACGTTTTGGATGGACTTGGATTCGACCGACTCAATGCCTGTGATGTAAAGGAAGTGATACTCGTAGTAGTAAACGAGGTAGCCTTCCATCTGTGCCGGGGACATTCCCCCGTATGGTTGTGCTACGTAAATCACCGGCAAATTCAGGTTCGGGAAAATGTCAATCGGCATTCGAATAAGCGCGAGAATCGAGCACAGCGCCACGCCAATCACGATGACGACGATGGAAATTGGATTGCGGAGTGCGGCGCGAAGGAGCCACATGGCTATGGTGCTCCTTGTGTCTTGTCGTGGAGTGATTGCAGAAAAGGCGCAAGGTCGCCTTGGGCGGCGGCAACTGAAGCGAGATTCTGCCAAACAGCCAGCCGCGCCAAAGCGTCATCAATTTCCGCCTGCACGAGAAAACTTTGCGCGTCGGAAACGTCGACGAGAGTCGCGAGGCCAGCTTGATAACGAGCGCGCTCCTGGGCTTCAGTTGTACGCGCAGCTTCCAGTTCGAGAGGAGTATTCTCGGCGACTTTTCTGGCACCGTCGAGGGAGGCTTGTGCTTTGCGTAGTTGTCCTGTCAGGTCTTGCAAAGCTTGGTCGTAGCGCGCCTGCTCTGCGCGTTCGTTCGCTGCTTCCACAGCCTTCTTCGACTTGATTGAAAAGATGTCGAATACTGGGAATGTCACCATCAGTCCGGCTGCCCAGTTCGCGCGATCTGGCCTCAAACCTTCACTTCCGCCAAGGAATCTCCCGGTGGGATCGACTCCACTTCCGCGTCCCATAGCGACGGATTGTAGATACAGCTTCGGGTAGTAGGAGCGGTCGATGGCCTGGACGAGTGACTGCGACTCTTGTACGCGCGCATGCTGAACTTGCGCGGCGGGATTCGCGGAGACAGCGGTTGGTGCGGGAGCTGCGGTGGGTGGGTTGCCCAGCAAAATGCTTTCCCGAACCTCCACTGTCACATCGGCAATACCGAGAATATCCGCGAGTTGTGCGCGACTGGTTGCTTCCTGCTGCTGCGCTCTGGCAAGGTTGACTCGGGCGCGGGCGAGTTCCGCGTCCGCCCTGGAGGCATCTGCACCCGCCCGAAGTTGATTGTCCACAAGGACGTGCACGGATTTTGTGAAGGTTTCGCGGCGCTCGACATCTGCCTGAGCTGAGCGAACCGTCTGCTCCGCTGCGAGCAGCGTTAGGTAGGCGTTCACAGTGGCTATTCCGACATCGAGGCGTGTCAGAGACGCTTCGGCCGACGCCCGGTTCTGAACTGCGCGCGCTGCGTCCACTCTTGCGCCGCGATATCCGAAGTCAACTGGCTCCCAGGAAAACAGCAAACCGCCCGCGCTTCCCCAGGCACTGCGGTTCGACGGCGACAGCGTCACCGGTCCCGTAATCGGAGCGATGACGGAGTTTGGCAGCGTCAATCCGGCAATGTTGTTGTCTGTCGCGCGATTGGACTGCCAAAGAACTTCGGTCCGAGGCAAGTAGGTCGTTCGCGCGAGGCCCACACCGGCTTCCGCCGAGTGGACACGTTCAAGCGAAGCACGCACCGCCGGATAGTTCTTTAGCGCAAAATCCACGGCTTCTTCGAGAGTAAATATTCTCGTTTTTTGCTGGTCCGACTGCGCCGAGGCGGCCCAGCTCGCGACCAGCATCAAAATCACGCTTATTCCCGTCTTCCAACACGCGCGACGATTTGTGAACACGTCCGTCTGCTCCTCTATTCCCAGCTAGATCTGCATCGTGAATCATAATAGGTACAGGTAGAATAACCGACAAAATACAAAGGGCAGCTCTGTAAGGAGCTGCCCTTTGTCCGTCCCCGGGGAGGGACGGGCCGCAATTCGCCTGTCCTGAACTATGGCAGGTAATAGCGGAAAGCGGTCCAAACCATGTTGTCCACGGCTTTGGGGCTAACGGACGGCCCCGGGACACCGCCTGTGAGATTGTTGCCCGACCAGCCCATCTTGGTGATGTAGGAATAGGTCATGCCCCAACGGACTCCGCCCTTGGGACCCTGGTAGAGTTTGTGCCAGAAGCCGACGGTGCCTTCCATGATATTTCGGATGTCGCCCGCGCAACCGCCTGCGCCAGGCGCAGAGGTTCCGCTGGGGGGAACTTCCGTTGAGCAAGTGGAGTTATTGGCAAACGGCGAACCGTAGCCGCCGATTCCGCCTGTGGAACGCGCTATGGTGGTGTTGGTGAGCACCGGCGCTCCCGCTACGCCGTTAGGATTGCTGATGAGTGTCGTCGTCGTCTTCACGCTCTGGTACCCGGTGTAAGCGGCTCGCCATGCGTATTCGTTTCCGCCATAGATGTAGATATCAAGTTTGGGTGTCGGATGGATTTCGATCCTGCCTAGCGCATGCGCGGTTCGGATGAGCGCCAGCGTGCCATCCGGCCGTGCTGTGGCGTCGGGCAACTGCGACGAACCGAAGCGGCCGATGCCGTCGCCGCCAACAACCTTGAAGCCAAAATCTACCTTCTTGGTAATCGGCAAATCGACGCTGGCGCCGAAGCCTCCGCCTGTGCGCAAGTCATTCGTTGCGCCAAGGGCCGAAGGTGAGGTTGCTCCGGCGGCGCAGGTGATCGGAGCGCCCTTATAGGTAGTGGTGGACCCATCCGCGTTGGTCACCGTCCCAGTGGCCTGCGTGCTAATCACCGCGCAGGGATAAATCCGGTCGCGGAAGGTGCTCAAGATTCCGAACGCCTCGTAGTGGCCCCACCCAGGATCGGTCGCAAACTTGACCACGAGTTCCGGGGCTTCGTTGACGGAGTAACCCGTGGCGTCGAAGGCGTTATACAACCCTCCGCCCGCGCCAGGAGCATTAAGCCAGAAGTTCTGAGTTCCAGTTCCTGTCGCTGGCGTAGTAGCAGAGAAGCCGCGACCTCCGATCGTGGCCTGCGGACCTTCTATAGAAATGCCGAAAGCGGCCTTTCCGCCAAAATCCTTGACCACGCGGAAACCGTAGGCGCGCTGCCAGGTAAAACCGACAACGTATTGCGGGTCTACCATCACGGGCAACCACTCTGCGCGGTTGTTAATTCCCTTGCGATTTTCTGTCGCCAAGGACCACATTTGGCCGGCGGTTACGCTCCACCCGTTGTCGAAAGCCGCCTGCCCCCAAATTTGGCGTTGGCGGAAGACGTAGCTGTTACTCTGGCGGTTGTTGGAAGTGGTGCCGGCGCCGAGGAAGTCTGTCTCGAAGTATCCGGTAAGCTTGGCGGTTCCTACTTTGGATTCCGCCAACAGAGTTAAGCGACTCTGACGCGCCGTGAAGTTGTTCTCGGTGACTTTGCTCAGCGCGTTGCCGGGAAACGGAATGCCGGTAAATGGTGTGTTAATGTCGGCGCTGGCGGCACGGCTGCGGTATACCGTGGCCGCTTCGATAAAGCCGCCTGGAGTAATCGTGATTCCCTTGTAATGAATCGCGCTGGGCGATTCGACGGACTTGACTGCTTTTTGACTCTCAGCAACCGCGGTCTTCAGGGTCTCGTTGCTCGCTTTCACCTCGGTGACGCTGGCGTTGAGAGCCGTAGCCGTCGTAGCAACCTGCGCGGTCGCGTTTGCCGCTTCGGTGGCCTTGCCGCTGGCTTCAGTGGCCTTGGCATTCGCAGCCGTCGCGGCCTCACGAGCTTCACCGATTTGTGCGTCGCGCTTGGCCAGCTCTTCCCTCAATTGCTGGATCTGCCCCTGCTGCGCTTCCAAGCTCCTGCGAAGTGCCTCGACTTGCGTGGCAAGTTCTGCAGTCTTGTCTACTCTCTTAGGCGCAGCAGCTGCGGCTCTGGCCGACGACGCTGCCGGTTTCTTCGTTTGCGCTTGTGACTCGGCGTCCTTACCTTTGTCTTTCGAATCTTTTGGAGTATCTGCGAGTGCTATTCCTGTCGTGAGGAACAGCGATAGTGTCAGTGCGGCTAATTTTCTCATTTCCTCTCTCTTTTTGGAGCAAAGTTCGACGTGCTACCGAAAATATGCGTACCACCCCGCGAGAAAAGGTAAAGACGCCTTCTTACAATTTTGTCAACCAATTGTGAATATCCTGTAACAAAGAGACGGAATCCACACCAACTCATTGACCTGCAAGAAGTTGCAAAATGTTAAAGGATCAACAACAACAGGCGAGAGGCGAAACGAGCGGAAGAATTGCCGTCCGCGAAAAGTTTCGGCCGCGCGTCGGTTGTAAGAAGAACCGGGTCATCCACAACTTCCAAAAGCGACTTTCCCTTTGTTCCGCGGGGTAGGGCCTATTTCGGTGCGGCAATCGTAAAGGCAAGGACCAGTTCGGTCAAGCGATATTGGTAGGCGGCGTCGGTGTCCGCGATGTCCGCTTCGGTCTTTTTCAATTCGGCCTGGGTAAACTCAACGATGGAGCCCAAGCCCAGGTTGTAACGGGCCTGGGCTAGGTCGAGGGCGAGGCTGGCCTGCTCGCGGAGCTGCTGCGTTACCGAAAGGCGTTCGTAAGCTCGATTGGCGTCTTGCCAGGAGTTTCTGACGTCGCGCGCGATGTTGTTTCGAAGATCGGCCAGCTTTTGGCGACTCACATCGGTTTGGAGATCCGCGGCCTTGGCACGGGCATTGTAAAGAAAGCCATTGAAGACTGGGATGTTCACGTTCACACCGACTCCGCCATACCAGTTTGGAATATGATTGTCGCGCACTGGCGCTTCGCCGACGACGCCAAGTGCATTCACTGTCGGACGCCAAAGGTCATGCTCGGCGCTGCTGAATTTCCTTGCGGCCTGCACTTCGAATTGCAACGCCCTTATCTCGGGACGTTGTTGCAGGGCCTGCTGAATTAGAGGATCGACTTCCGGAGCGGGCTGGGAGAGTGGGGTAGTCTCCTCGATCAGTTGGAAATTCTGCTCGCTGGGATAACCAAGAATTGCGGAGAGAGCGGCTAGCGAAGTCTGGTAATTGTTGCGTGATTCCAGCAAGAGAAGTTTGGCGCGCGCCAACTCGACTTTCGCGAAGCTTAGATCGAGCTCGGACTTGAGCTTCACGTCCGTAAGGGCTTGCACCTTGTCGACGAGTGTTTGCCGGGCCAGAACGGTTTCTTCGGCGACGCGCACCAGCGCTTTAGTGTCGAGCGAATTGTAAAAGGCTCGGTCGACGGCCAGCAGAATATCGGCTCGTGTGGCTGCGGCGTTCTGATCCTCAGCTTTGGCGCCGTATTCGGAGCTAGAAAGCAGGCTCGTTGTGCGGCCAAAGTCGGTAACCAGTTGGCTGACGGCAGCGCCTTCGGCCGCTCGCGGGAAAAGGACTGGATTGTTGAGAAAGCCCGCAGCGAGTCGGCTTCCGGGATTAGAGTCCACAGCCGTGAGGCTAAGATAGGCATTGGGCAGGAGCGCGGAGCGGGATTCGCGAACGTATTGCTGCGCTTCGAGTGCTCGCAGTCTGCCAATGGTGATTTGAGGATTATTTTTGAGCGCGATGGCTTCCGCTTGTGCCAAGGTCAAAGGCGTTCCCCGTGACGCGGTTTGCGCAGGGGCCTGGGAAGCCGAAGGGCTTGCAGGAACCTGCGCGTTTGCATCGGTGCCGCAAAAAACAAAAAGGAGGACAAACGAAACTACTGCGCGCCTCACGACCGCACCTCCTGAACTTGCCCTTGGCGTCTTCCATGCACGATCAGATAAACCGCGGGCACAAGATATACGGTCACGAAAACAGAGACTAGCAAGCCTCCGATGATGGCGCGCGCCAAAGGCGCGTATTGTTCGCTGCCCGGCTCGGCGCCAATCGCCATAGGGATCATCCCCAAGACCGTAGCGAATGAGGTCATTAAAATCGGACGAAGGCGCATCCGGGAAGCAACCGAGACCGCCTCCTTCACAGGTTTGCCGTCGTGGTGCAGGTGGCGAGCAAATTCCACAATTAAAATGCTGTTCGAAACAACGATGCCCACCATCATAACCACGCCCATCAACGACATGACGTTGAGAGTGGTGCCGGTGAGCAGCAGGAACAAAAGCACACCAGCGAGTCCCGGAGGGATGGCCAGGAGAATGATGAACGGATCTTCCCACGAGGCGAATTGCGCGACGAGGATTAAGTAGACCAGAACAACGGACAGGATAAGACCGAGCGCGAAACTGCGAAATGACGCGCGCATGCCCTGCATCGATCCGCGCAGATTGACGCGAACGCCTTCGGGGAGATTGGCTTTCTTGATGATCTTTTCAACCTGGCCGGTCACTCCGCCGAGATCCTCGGTTTTGGGTGAAACGTAAACGTCAACGACGCGGAATAACTGGTAGTGATCGACTTCCGTGGGCGAAGGAATGGTTTTAACGCTGACCACGGTATCGAGGAAGGTCGGCTGCGCGCTCTTCACGCCCCGCAAGGGAATCTGCTTCAGATCAGTCACAGTCTGCACAGCGTCTTCGGGATATTGCACGGTCAGCATGTACGGATTGCCGCTCTTGGGATCAATCCAATAGTTGGGCGCGATCATGCCGTTGGAAGTGAGCGCGGTGATAACGTTGTCGACTATTTCCTTTTGCGAGAGCCCCAGTAGGCCGGCCTTCTCACGGTTCACGTCGAGCTCAAGCGCGGGATAATCGATATCCTGCGGAATCAGCACGTCGTTCACATCTTTGAGCTGGCGGACGGGCTGAGCAAGCTGCGCAGCGGCGGCATAAACCTTGCCGAGATCATTTCCGCTGACTTGAATGTCGATGGGCGAAGGCAAACCGAGATTGATCACCGCATCGACCAATCCGCCGGATTGAAAATACGTGCTGAGTTGCGGAAGCTTTTGGCTCAGTTGCTCACGCACTTTACGCATGTATTCATAACTGCCTGCTTTGTGGCCCTCCTTGAGGCTGACCTGAACGAAGGCAGTGTGCGGAGCGGAATTGGGAGTGTAAATCGCGGAAAAATCCGTGGTGATGCCAATGTTCGAGACAATGATTTGCAGTTCTCTTGAGGGAACGACATCGCGGATGATTTGCTCGACCTGCTTTACATAATCTTCGGTGAGCTCCACGCGCGTGCCGGAAGGTGCCTTCAAGTTAATGACGAACTGGCCGGGGTCGGTGCGTGGAAAGAAAGAAACTCCTAGCAAAGGATACAGCCCGAGGCACAAGAGGGAGATTCCCGCGAGACGCACGGTGGTGGCCACGGGTTTCATCAAGGCAGTGCTCAGCGTGCGGTCGTACTTGACTAACATCGCCTCAAAGTAGTGATTGAATCTCTTTGTGATAAAACCCAGGCGCGCCCCAACCGAGCCTTCTCCAACCTCTTCGTCCGCCTGATGCTTCTTAACGAGTTTTGCACAAAAAAGAGGCACGACCGACATTGCAACGAAATAGGAAGCGAAAAGCGAAAGAACGACCGCGAGCGCGAGGGCCACAAAAAGAAACCGGCTCACGCCGTAGAGAAAGACGACCGGAAAGAAAACGACCGAGGTTGTCAAAGTTGCGGCCAGGACCGCGAGACCAACCTCCTGCCCGCCCTTTTCTGCTGCGACTTCCGGAGGCTCGCCCAGTTCCAGATGGCGGAAGATGTTTTCCAGTACGATGACGGAATTGTCGATCAAGCGGGAAAACGCGAGTGCCAGTCCTCCAAGCACCATGGTGTTGACGCTGCCGCCGCTACCGCCTAACGCAAGAAACGCAGCCAGCGCGGACAAAGGGATGGAGAGAAACACGGCTGCGGTCGCGCGCAAACTGCCGAGGAAAAGCAAGACCATCAGGCCCGTCAAGATGAGCCCTATGCTTCCTTCGCGAAGGACGTTCGAGATAGCCGTTTTCACAAAAAGAGACTGATCGAACACAACTTTGGGGACAAGCTGCTTTGGAATGTCCACTAGATGCTGGAGGCCCCCTTTGATTCCATCCACGACGGCGATCGTGTCGGTATCGCCGCCCTGTTTGAGGATCGGCAGGTAGACGGACCGCTGACCGTCTACTCGAACAATGTTGGTCTGGATGGCTTGTGCATCCACTGCTCTGCCAACGTCGCCAACAAGTACCGAGGACTGCGTCTGGCCGACCGATTTCAACGGCATGGCGTTGATGTCGGACGCGCTTGGAGCCTGGCTGTTGGAGTAAAGGTTGTAGTCGAATGGCCCAATTTTTACGTCGCCAGCAGGAAGAATCAGGTTGGCGTTGTTGACTTCCCGCACCACATCCATGGGACTGAGTTGATGCGCCTGAAGTTTTAGTGGGTCTACATAAACCATGATCTGGCGATAGCGCCCACCAAAAGGCTGCGGAACCGAAGCGCCTGGCACGTTGGCAATTTGGTTCCGGACGTTGAACCTGCCGAGGTCTTGCAGTTGCGTTTCGTTCAAGCCCGCGCCCTTCAATGTAATGAGGCAAACCGGAAGGCTGGAGGCGTCGAATTTGAGAACGACAGGCGGAAGAGTGCCCGGCGGGAGGCGGCGGAGGTCGGCCATGGCCAAATTCGACACCGTACTGAGATCGGCGTCGGCGTTCGTGCCCGGCTGAAAATACATCTTGATCAGGCTGACTCCCGGGAGCGAGCGCGATTCGATGTGATCCACGCCGCTGGCAAGAGTGAACCAGCGTTCGAAGGGGTTCGTGATATTTGTTTCGATTTGCTCGGGAGGCATGCCGGAATAAAACGTAGCGATAACCACCACCGGAATATTGATCGTCGGGAAAAGATCGACGGGCATGCGAACCAGCGTCACTGTCCCGACGATGGCGATGACCAGGCAGATCACTATGATGAAATAGGGATACTTAATCGAGAAACCGGACATCAGCTTCCTCCCGCCGGAGCGCTTTCCTGCGTAGCGACCTGCTTGGGCTGCACTTTTTGGCCGATGCGAAATTGGCTGTGGTTTCCGATGACCACGCGGTCGCCCTCGGAAAGGCCGAAGGCGACTTCAACGCGCCCATTGTCCTCGAGCCCCAGCTTGACGTGGCGCTCTTCAAGAGTATTTTGCGCGTTGACCGCCAGCACCGTGGCATCGTCGCCGTTGCGGACCACCGCTTCCAGTGGAAGCGTGAGCGCGTTGGCTTTCTGATGCAGGGAAATCTCCGACTCCGTAAACATTCCGGGAATCAGGCGGCCGTCGCGGTTGTCGCAATCGATTTCGGTTTCCATGGTCCGGGTTTGCAGATCGAGAGAGTCTGCAAAGCGTGACACCCGGCCCTGAATATCCTGATTCAGAGCTTGCACATGAACCTTCACCGGGTCCTGAAGGTGGATTTGCGCGGCCACGGACTCCGGAATGGGTAGAACCAGACGCAAGACAGAGATTTGCGCCAGGCGAACAACGGGTGTGGCCTGGGTGCTGGAAGAAGTGCCGGCGGCGACCAGCGCGCCTGTGTCGGCGTAGCGGTTCGTCACCACCCCCGCAAACGGCGCGGTGATTCGCGTGTAGTCCGACATCGCTGCGACTTGTCTTTTATTGGCTTGCGCGACCTCGAGTTCCTGCTGCGCTGCCGAGAGCGCCGCTTTTGCGCTGGAAACTTGCGCTTCGGATTCCAAGTCCTTCGCCTGGGCGTCGTCCAACTCCTGCTGCGCCACGAGCCCTTGCCGGGCCTTGGCTGCCTCGCTTAAACGCGAGTACGCCACGTGGGTTGCGCCGTGTGCAGACTTGGCGCGCTCCAAATCACCTTGCGCCCGCCCAATCTCCTCGTTAGCACGGCGAACCGCGGCATCCGCGCCTGCAAGCTGCGCAGCCAGTTCGGGGACTTCCAACACCGCCAGCGTCTGGCCCTGTTTCACGTGCGTGCCAACGTCGACAGAAATGGTCTTGATGTAGCCGGCGACCTTGGCGTGCACGTCAACATCCTGAAACGGCTTGAACTCACCGGAGATCTTCAGCGTGTTGGCGATCGTGCGCCGTTCGACGCGCGCTACGGCCGCAGGAGAGTCGCCAGACGAATCCGCGTGATTCTGATCATCTGCCTCCGTCGAGCTGCGTCCTATCCATCGCCAGGCCAGCACTGCGCCGGCGACCAGAATGACGACTACGATCCATGCCTTTTTTCCGGCCATATGCATATTCCTGACTGGCATCCGGAGCCGGAGAGCAAACTCTTGTCCGTTCCTGACACCAACGCAACTTTCTAAGGGGCCTGAATGACCGAGTACGGCTGGATGACTCCAGCCCGAAAAACCTATCGATAAAGAAAGGGAAAACTACCTAGAGAGCGGGCGGCGGCCGGAACCACAGGCCGTGACCGAAAAACTGCGTGGAGATTCTTGGAGCGGAGGGCCAAGCGAAGAAAACGCTCACCGAGGGATGTGGAAGCAGAGAAGATGCCAGAGGTTCTGCAAGTTCCGGGGCCGGGCTCCAACCACTCGTCGGCGTGAAATGCTGCAGTTCCGAGGAACCCACGGTCGCGCGGTGGCTTACAGGATGGCAAACGTCCAAACTACTGCCGCTGTGTAGCGTCGCGAAGAAAGGGTTGTAGAGAAGAAACAACCCTAATAGAAGAAAGGCCCACCGGTGCGGCGCCTCCGTTGTAGGGGCGGGCTTCAGCCCGTCCCTTCTGGGAGTGAGGCGGCTTGACGCCGCTTTCTCCAAAGGCAAGCCTTTCCCCGGTGGATGAAGCAGACCATTCATTCTGGACTCTCTTAAACGATAGTAGGACTGTCAGGCTGGGTCAAGAGCTTGCCATTGCAAACTTGCGCACTTTTTATGTACAGGCCGGTCTTTAGACCGGCGTTTTGCTCCTGTAGGGGCACAGCATGCTGTGCCCGTCTCTGTTTCGGAGTGCTGCGGCTTGACGCCGCTTTTTCTTTTAGGGGCACGGTATCGAAGATTCCAGGCGGCAGCCGGAATATCGCACCCACCTTGCCGAAGGATTAGATTGAAGGGCCCGTTGCCACCCCCCATTGATCTGCAACCGCGTCTTGGTGGTTTTTGTTCGCTGGAGGGCTGCTTGAAGTCTTGGGATGTTCTGCCGAACTCCTACTCCGCCACAGGGCTCCCGCTGCGAAGAGCACAAAGGCCAGCACAGCGCCAACGATCACAAGCAGCGCCGTGATGATCATTTCGCGGCGTGCAGCGGTCTTTGCTGTGCTGGTCATCTTAGCGTTCGCTTCACATCTGCGATTTGACTCGTTTGCTCCCAGAAACCCTCGCAATTCGCTGCGCTCGATCTGCGCAAACCGAGTGAAGAGCTGGGTTGCGCTCGGTCCCAACGCGGGCTAGCGGCAACACCACGAGCTACGAGTTGTTGCCTGGTTACAGCCGCGTACAACTCGCCGTGAACGGGAAAGACGTAACAACATTCCCGTTAGGGTCAAACAAGGTTGCTAGGCCTTCGATGGACAATTCGCTGAGATTAGAGTTAAGGGCCATGGGGCCGGTGTAATGCCAAGTCCCAAGCAAGTTGCCGCTCGCATCCCATGACTTCTGATAGGCCTTCTGCGAGTACGTCAGCGGCCCTGTGTTGGTCCAGGTTCCGACCGTCGGGCTCTCCTGGGAGGGGGGAGCTGCATCGTCGATTTCGGATTGCGTCCCACCCACATGAATGTTCTTAATATCGTTGAATGCGGGAGCACCGCCCGCAGGCGGGATGGTGCAGTTCCACGCTCCGACAATCGGGTCCGTGAAGACAGGTGCCCCGTGCTGAACCACGTCAGCGCTGCGGAGGTACGCCACCGGGAGCAGCGACACAATGCCCGCGATTGCTAGCGCCGTCGCTCGTTTTTTGTACAACGTTTTCTTATCGGTCATTTCCTTTCTCCTTTGGTTTTCGCTCCAAGCGTTAGAACTCGGGAACTGGCTATTCGGTGTGATAGTGGCGGGCCATAAGATATCCAAGCACGCCCCATGTACTGCGGCCGAAGCTAACGGTGCTGCGAGTTGTGGTCAACGAACCTGTTTCTGACGACGCAAGGTTCACCTTTGCAGTAACTTGCATGGGCTTCTGGCGCGGGTCTGACGGGCGGTGGTAGACTCCGTTTCGTCCCCTTGGACAATGCCGGCGCAAGACACCAGCCCGACAGTCGTGCAGTTCGGGGTCTTCGAGCTCGACCTGCAGCGCGCGGAACTGCGCAAACAGGGTGTCAAGGTTAAGCTGCAAGAACAGCCCCTCAAAGTCCTTCTCCTTCTGTTGGAAAATCCCGGGCAGATCTTCAGCCGGGAGCAACTGCGCGCGCACATCTGGCCGGCGAACACCTTCGTCGAATTTGACCAAGGCCTCTATAGCGCGATGGCGCGCTTGCGCGATGCGCTGGGAGATTCGTCAGATAGTCCTCGTTTCATCGAAACCGTCGCTCGGCGAGGCTACAGGTTTATCGCACCGGTCACAGCTCCAGCCGCAGCGCACGCCGGGGAAATTCCTGAAACTAGTCCAATACGCGCGAGACCTCGAACGCTTGTTTTTCGCCGCTTCGCTGCAAGCCTGCTAGCGGGCTTGCTTGGCGGCGCGCTGCTCCTGGCGATTGTGCTCACGTTCAATATCGCCGGCGCACGCGAATGGCTGCGCAGCCGCACTACGCCGATTCGATCCTTGGCCGTGCTGCCGCTGGAGAATCTGTCCGGCGATCCCGGACAGGAATATTTCGCTGACGGCATGACCGATGAGCTCATCACCAATCTAGCGAGGCTGGGCAACCTGCGTGTGGTCTCCCGCACCTCCATCATGCGGTACAAGAAAATTAGCAAGCCCATCGCGCAGGTGGGGCGGGAACTGAATGTGGATGCAGTCGTGGAAGGAACTGTGGAACGTTCCGGGAGCCACGTTCGCATCCGCGTGCAGTTGATTCAGGCGTCCACGGACCGGCATCTTTGGGCGCAAACCTACGATCGCGAATTGCGCGACACGCTGTTCCTTCAAGGCGATGCCGCGCGCGACATCGTACGCGAGATTCAAACCAGACTGACACCATCCCAGAAACAGCGATTGGCGGCAGCGCGGCAAGTGGATCCGCAGGCCTACGAAGCGTATTTGAAAGGGCTGTATTTCTCGAACAAGCGCTCCGCGCAAGATTTCACGCGCGCCATTGACTATTTCCAGCAGGCAATTGACATGGATCCGAGTTACGCAGCCGCTTACTCTGGTCTGTCCAATGCTTTGGTTGGCCAGATGTTTACGGGGACGCCGGCGGCGAGAGTCCGCGAGAAGGCCACTTGGGCGGCTTTGAAGTCCATCGAGCTCGACCCTTCCTCGCCGGAGACTCACGATACGCTGGGAGGCATCCACGAGTTTTATGATTGGGACTGGCCCGGCGCTGAAAAAGAATACCGGCGAGCGATCGAACTCAATCCCAATTTTGCCGCGGGACACCAGGACCTCGCGATCTTTCTGAATCTGCAGGGGCACTTTGATGAAGGCCTCGCGGAAGCTCAACGCGCGCAAGATCTGGATCCGTTATCGCCGTTTATCCGCACAACCTACTGCCTGGACTTGTACTTCGCGCGCCGCTACGAGCAAGCGGCGGAGAAATGCCAGCAGGCTCTCGAACTTGATCCAAACTTCTTCCACGCCCACGGCAATCTGATTGGAATTTATGCATCCCTTCATCGAGATAACCAAGCTTTCGAGGAATACCAAAGAACGGCTGCGTTGTCGGGCAGGACACCTGCGGAACTGGCAGCGGTAAAGCAATCTTTCCAACAAGGCGGAATGAAAGGCGTGTACCGCAAACAACTGGAATGGAGCCAGAAACCGAACGATGCGGACCCTTACGAGGTCGCGGCGCTATACTCTCTGGTCGGCGAAACCAATCCGGCCATGGACTGGCTGCAGAAGGCATATGAGCAGCGGGCACCGCATATGGAGGAAATCAGGCAGGAAAGTGCCTTCGACAATGTGCGTACCGACCCACGTTTCACAGAGCTCCTGCGCCGCCTCGGCTTGGGGCACTGATGGACTCCTTACTTTCTTTTCTCCCAATCCTGCGCACTGCCGTTCATTTTTCTAACTCGATCACCCGAGAATGGTAATTGATGCGCACCGTGCGGAATTCCCGGAGAACGTCTTGGCCAAGGAGGCCATCGAACCTCACGCCCAAGGCTTCTTGCAGGGCGTCCAGATTCATCACAGATACTTCCTGACCTGCCCACATGTGATCGGCGAGCGCGAGATTCACCGACACGCGAACGGATTCGCCAGCCATCCCGGCGCCACTGCGGTTCAGCTCAGCTTGACGCAAAGGAGGCTGACCGGTGCCATAGGATCTGGCACTGACGATGGTTCGATTGGCGCCCGTGTCAAGAAGCAGAGTCAGCCGCTGGCCGTCAATCTTGCCCTCGACCAAAATCATGGAACGTACGGTCCGGAAAGGAAGGCTCACGAAACCCGGACGCGCCAGATTGGAAAGCGGTGTGAACAGAAGCAAGAACAAAGTGACTGCGCGGAGCACGCGGCCCGATTCAATTACTTGTGCGTCGCGATGCATGTCCGTTGTCAATGGTCCGCCCGCTGCCTACGAGCCAAGCGTCACGATAAACCAGCAGGAAACATCGAATCTATCCGGTTTGCCACCGTGAACTCGGTTCGCCTGCGCAGCCGGCAATCAAGAATCCGGTCGCATTGCTGTCGATTCGAGCGTATGATTCATGGGAGAATGAATCAAATTGATTGATTTCATCGCTTAGATGAACAACGCTCATGGAAGGCAAGAGGGCGCGAACTGAGGCAAATCCATGAACCTGGAAATTCGACACTTAAGACTTGTGGCAGCGATCGCGGAGACCGGGAGTATGACGAAGGCGGGAAATTGCCTGCACCTGACTCAATCAGCCCTGAGCCACCAATTGCGCGACGCAGAGGAACAGTTGGGTGTGCCTTTGTTCGAGCGGAGAAATCGCCGGATGACCCTGACGCCGGCGGGACAGCGGCTCCTGGAGTCCGCCCGCACGGTCCTGGCGGAGCTGGAAGGCGCGCAGAAGGAAATTCAAAAGCAGGCCGCAGCAAAACATGAACTGATCCGGCTTTCCACGCAATGCTACACGGTGTATCACTGGCTGCCTGAGCGGCTGAAGCTGTTTCAAAGAAAATTTCCTGCCGTCGAATTCCAACTGGTGGTGGAAGCCACGGACAACCCGTTCGAGGCTCTGTTGGACGGAAAGCTCGATGTGGCTATTTCCTGCGAGCCCATACGCAACCGAAGGATCCGCTATACGCCACTATTTGAAGACGAAATGGTGGTCATCACTCCGCCTAAACATCCCATGGCTGCAAAGAAATATGCAGAACCTGCAGACTTTGCGGAAGAGACGGTCTTCATTTACCCGCCCAAGGAAGAGAGCACCTTGCTGAACGAGGTCCTTGCGCCGGCGGGCGTATGGCCGCGAAGAATCAAGGAAGTGACGCTAACCGAAGCCATCATTGAAATGGTGAAGGGAGGATTAGGAGTAGCCATGCTGGCGCGGTGGGCGGTGGCTCCCCAACTGGCGTCAGGCGCTCTTGCGGGATTGCCGGTAAGCGAGCGCGGCCTGAGGCGCACATGGTCGGCAGCTCAGTTAAGAGATCGCCGTCCTCCCGCTTATTTGGATGAGTTTGTCCGGTTGTTGACCGAGCACCCGATTCCCGCAAATATTGCCTGTTACAAAGGAGCTGGAAAACCGGCTCGATTTAGAAAACCTGATGTGCCGCGGCGCATGGCAAGTGTAGCTTGACGCCTACTATCAACAGATCTCTTTTCAGATAGGCGAACGCAAGGGGGGAGATGGGGACCAGAGCCAGGGGTGCACCGGTCCCCTTGGTAGGACATTACATGAAGGTCATGCGTGATCAGTGTCCCCGTCCGGGGTCACATGCGAATGAAGGGTTTGTGAATTCTGCGTGATGTTCGCCTCCCCTGCCGCTTCCTCTTGCTGCTGCTCGGGACGAATGGCAAGCCCGCGACCGTGCCGAACGTCAAGACCGCGGACCCAGAAAATGATGTCTTCGGCGATGTTCGTGGCGTGATCGGCTATGCGCTCGAGATGGCGAGTAGCTAGCACAAACTGCAGGCTGGGGCTGACCAACTCCGGTTCGCTGGTCATCTTCAGAAGCAGGCGCTCAAAGATCCGGTCGCGGTACTGGTCGACGACGTCGTCGCTCTCCAGAACCGTCGTGGCCATCTCCACATTCCGGAAGATCAGGGCGCCCAAACTCTGGCTGACCATCGTGCGCACAGCTGCCGCCATAGGAGGAAGGTCTTCGGGAACCTGCACTCCGGGCATTTCGCGCAGCGAAACCGTTCTTTCCGCCAGATTGACCGCCAGATCGCCAATGCGTTCCAGGTCGTTGTTAATTTTCAGGGCCGCCACGATGAGGCGCAATTCGTCTTCTGGGAAGGAGCCGCGACGAAGCAGGCGCACGGCGTGCTCGTCGATCACAATTTCCATTTCGTTGATGCGCGGCTCGAGAAGGAAGACTTCTCCGGGGAGAGCGGCGGTCCGGGGATTTTCGAAGCTGACGATTGCGTCGAGTGCGCGGTTCATCGCGCTTTCGACGGTGCGCGCCATGGATACGAGATAGTTCACCAGCGTGTCATGCATAACCGCTTCGGTAAGTCCAGCAGTCGCCATTGGTTTCCTTGCAGGGGCCGAGCTTAGACGCGACACTCCCCCTCGCAAGCAGCAGTTTGCTCACAAAATGATTACAGTTTGTTCAAAGGATTGTGAATGTGGTGCTAAAGTGGGCGTCCCGGGGCTAGCGGCTGGGCCGCGGCGGTGCCTGCTCCGGGGCAAACACCGGAACTGTGAAATGGAATTGCGAGCCCCGGCCGACCTCGCTTTCCACCCAGATCCGGCCGCCGTGCGCTTCGACAAGATGCTTGGCGATGGACAGACCAAGCCCGGTGCCGCCAACTTCGCGTGAACGGGCCACATCCACACGGTAAAACCGCTCAAAGATCCTACCTTGGTCCACCTTTGGAATGCCAATTCCGGTGTCTGTAACCGTAAACGTGACTTCGCTACCATTCTTGGACGCGCCGACCATGATTTGGCCACTCGAGGGAGTGTAGTGAACGGCGTTGTCCAAGAGGTTCTGCAAGACTTCCGCCAGTCGGCGCCGATCTGCGGCAATATCCGGAAGCGGATCCTGAAGGTTCACGGAAATGCTGATGTCCTTTTCTGCCGCGGACCGTAGGGTGGTCTCTATGCAACTCTGTACGAATTGGGAGATGCTGAGGCGGCCAATCTCGAGGTCCAGGCGGTCGGCATCCATTTTGGAAAGCTCGAGCAGGTCATCGGTTAAACGCGCCAGTCTCCGCGCGTGTTCGAGGATGATTCCAAGGAAGCGGATACGGTTTTGCGGGTCATCGATCGCACCGCCGAGGAGCGTCTCCGCAAAACCTTGTATGGAAGTCAGGGGCGTCTTGAATTCGTGGGTCACGTTGGCAACGAAATCCCGGCGAACTCGCTCCAGCTTGCGCAAGTCGGTAATGTCGTGCAGCACGATGACCGCGCCGGAGTTCTCTGTAGCCCGAACGGACGCGACGGTGACGGCAAAGAAGCGCTGGCGCAGCGTTCCCGTGGAGATTTCTGCTTCTACGCGAGGCGCGCCCTTCAGGACCGCCCTGACGGCTTCGAGAAGCTCCGTCTGCCGAACCACTTCGACGAGGCCTCTACCGGATTGCGGGGGCGCGTCCAGCTCCAGAATTTCCGCGAAGCCCTGATTGGCAAAGAGCAGACGCTCGCTGGCGCTGACCACCGCCACCCCTTCCACCATGCTTCCGAGAATTGCCGCCGACAGGTTGCGCTCCTCGGTCAAGGTCCGGATGGTGCGGTCGAGACGAACTGCAGTCTCATTCAACGAAACCGCCAGCGCCTCCAAGTCATCTCCGGAGCGATCCGCATCGATGGGACGAAAATCGCCTTCCGCCACGCGACGTGAAAACGCTTGCAGGCGCTCCACGCGGCCCGAAAAGCTGCGCGAGATCAAGAGCGAAATCGTTCCCGTCACTAAAAGCATTATCAGAGATGAAATCCAGAGCCGAATCCTAAATTCCCACAACACTTCGTCCATGGCCCGGACAGGCATGGCGAATCGCAAGACCACCGGAGCTTCCCCCGGCACGGGATAGCGCGCCGCGTAGTACAGCAGATCGCGGTTAACCGTCACACTGTGACGGACGGAAACCCCATTGCCACTTGTGAAAGCATCTCGAATCTCTGGGCGCCCAGCATGGTTTTCCATGGTTTGCGGATCGGACTGCGAGTCTGCGAGGACCAAGCCGTCAGCGGTAATGACCGTAACGCGAACGCCGCTGGCGGCCATTCGCCCCACCCACGCGAGAAGACCGCTGGAATCCTGTGGTTTGGCCGTAAGGGAGGAAGCTGGAGGCGGGCTGGCAAGCCCGATTCGCGCGATAGCGGAGAGCTGTTCGAAGCCGGTGCGCTCGTATTCGCGCCTCAGCGTGCGCTCGGCATAGTAATCGACCGGCAGCAGGACTGCTATTAGCAGAGCGAAGAAAGCAAAACCGAGTTTCCAGAAGAGATTAAGCCGCACGGGTCTCGAAAAGATACCCGGCTCCGCGGACGGTTTTCAAGTGCATGGGGTTTTCGGGGTCAGACTCGATCTTTTCGCGAAGCCGGCGCACATAAACATCGACGCTTCGGGGCGTGACAAAGCGATCCGTGCCCCAGACTGCATCGAGCAACTGGTCCCGGGTGAATACGCGGTTGGGCCGCGATGCCAGATAATAGAGCAGCCTGAATTCCAGCGTGCTCAGGACTACGGGTCTGCCGGAATGGCTTACGCGGTAAGAAGCCGGGTCAATAGTCAGCTTGCCAATCTCAACGGCGCGCGGGACGTCCGTGGGCAGTTCCGCGCGGCGTAGCAGCGCTTTCACGCGCGCAATCAACTCGCGCGGGCTGAAGGGCTTGGTCACGTAATCGTCGGCCCCCATCTCTAAACCCACGACGCGGTCCGCCTCTTCACCTCTCGCTGTAAGCATAAGGATCGGCAGGCGCGTAAGCGAGTCATCGCGGCGAATTTCGCGGCAGATTTCCAAGCCCGAGAGCTTGGGAAGCATCAGGTCGAGAAGCAAAAGGTCCGGGGGCGTCTTTTTGATGGTCGCCAGCCCGGTGGTGCCGTCGTAAGCGGCGTTCACCTGGAAGCCTTCATTGGCGAGGTTATAGCGGACCAATTCGACGATGTCGCGATCGTCTTCAATAATTAAAACGCGCTTCATGCTGGTGTGACGCATCGCCCGGCGGACTGAGGAGACTGTACCGTAGCCCGGCGATTCGCGATAGGAATTGGGAAGATGTGCTTCACTCAGGATTTGGCGTTGCACAGCTGATTTTGGCAGAGACCCCCCTTTCCCAGGGTAAAGTCGCGTTTACATTCATGTGAATGAAATGTTAAACGCGGTCCTAGCTGGCTGCAGTCGTGAACGCCAATGCTAACAGGGTTTTCTGCTCCAATTCATGCGCTTTTGCAGAACCTGTCGCAGGGCTGGCGCTCGGAGAGCGCTTTACTGAGCGTATCCCCAGACCGGCAGCTTTGGCAATACGTTGAAGCCGCGGTACCACATAGCCAATCGCTCCCATGTTTCCCGGCTCTTCCTGTACCCAAACGATCTCGCGTGCGTTAGTGTGCTCCGCAATGGCCGCGGAAATCTCCACGCGAGGCATGGGATAAAGCTGGTCGAGAAAGAAAATGGCTGTGCTGGAGTCCCTACGGCGGCGGCGTTCAGCGAGCAGTTCGTGTCCGACTTTCCCGCTGGCAATCAGGATCCGCTTTGCGTTCCGCACTTCCGCGTCGGGCACCAGAGGCAGGAAGCGAGGCTGGGTGAATGCATCGATGCCAGAGCTGGCGTCCGGGTGACGCAACATGCTCTTGGGCGTAAGCACAATGAGCGGCTTGCGCCAGGCCCTGCGCACTTGCCGGCGCAGCATGTGAAAGTACTGCGCCGCGGTTGACGGTTGGCAGATCTGTAAGTTGTCTTCGGCGGCGAGTTGCATGAAGCGCTCAGGGCGCGCGCTGGAATGCTCCGGCCCTTGCCCTTCGTAACCGTGCGGCAGAAGCAGCACGATCCCTGCAGGAAGATTCCATTTGTCCTCGCCTGCACTGATGAACTGGTCGATGATGACCTGCGCCCCATTCACAAAGTCTCCGAACTGCGCCTCCCACAAAACGAGCGCCTCGGGGTAGTCGCGGCTAAAGCCATATTCGAAGCCGAGACAACCCGCTTCGGAAAGAGAAGAGTTGTAGATTTCGCAGAAGGCTTGATTAGGCGACATATGGCACAGGGGAAGATACGCGCGCTCCGTCTCCGTGTCGAATAGCACCGCGTGGCGTTGATTGAACGTTCCGCGCTGCGAGTCCTGTCCGGTAAGCCGGACTGGAGTGCCTTCCAGAACCAGCGAGCCAAATGCCAGAGCTTCCGCAAAGCCGAAGTCGACGGCGCGCTTTCCGTGACCCATCTCGGCGCGCTGCTCAAGTAACTTCACAATCTTTGGATGAACATGAAAACCATCGGGAACGCGTACCAGGCCGTCCGTGATTTCCGCAAGTTTTTCGCGCGTCAGGCCGGTGTCGACTTCGTATTCCGGTTTATAGCGGCCGTGAAGGTAAGGAGCCCAATAATCGGGCAGTTTACGAAGCTGGGGAATCTTCTTGAGCGCCCTCGCTTTGGTCTGCTCTTCTTCGTATTCCTTGCGGACGCTCTCCGCGACCGGGGTCGCGTCGATGCCGGTATTTTGCGCGTAAATTTGCCAGAGCTGCGCGTGGTTCTTGATGCGCTCATAAAGCTTCGGCTGGGTGATCGTGGGGTCGTCGACCTCGCTGTGGCCGTGGCGGCGGTAGCCGATAATGTCGACCACCACGTCGCTCCCAAACGTCGCGCGATATTCCGTGGCGAGCCGGCCGATGCGCACAACGGCGTCCGGGTCCTCGCCGTTCACGTGAAAGATGGGCACGGACTGGCGTTTGGCAAGATCTGAGGCAAAGCGCGCAGAGTGTTCCTGCTCCGGCCGCGTGGTGAAGCCGATGAGATTATTCACGATTATGTGGATAGTGCCGCCAATGGTGTAGGCGCGCAGGTCCGCGAAATTCAGCGTCTCCGCCCAAATGCCCTGCCCGGCAAAAGCCGCGTCGCCGTGCATGACGATGGGAACGACTTTGTTGAGCGTTTCCCGCGAGCGGTCCACGTAAGCCCCGCGCAAGCCGTAGCGCGTTTGCTTGGCCCGTGACCGGCCAACGGCAACGGGATCGACGGCCTCGAGATGGCTCGGATTCGAAACCAGGTGGATGCCAATTTCTTTCCCGTTGGTCGTGACGTACGTACCTGTGGCGCCGACGTGATACTTCACGTCGCCCGCACCCAGCACGCTTCGTGGATCTACGTCTTCGAATCCCGCAACAACTTCATGCGGACTCTTGCACGCTGCGTGCACCATTACGTTAAGGCGCCCGCGGTGGCTCATCGCCATGATGGAAGATTCCGCGCCGTGTTCTGCGGCCGCGTCCAGAATCGAATCGAGTAGAGGAATGAGTGCCGTAACGCCTTCCAGAGAGAATCGCTTTGACCCCAGATAGCGCGCCTGCAAGACTTGCTCGAAAAGGTCGGCGCGAATCAGGCGCTCGAGAATTTTGCGCTGGTCGACCTGTCCAGCCGGCGCTTCGAGGCGCTCGATGATCCAGCGCCGCCGTTCCGGCTCTGGCAAGTGCATGAAGTCCGCGCCAATCGTGCCGCAGTAGATGCGCCGGGCGTCTTCGGCAGCTTCACGTGCGAGTCCTTGCAAATCCGGATGCTTCAGGGGCTCCAGCATGCCCAGGGGGTCGAGGTTGGCCTCCAGATACCCCCAGCGACGGAAAGCGTCAAAGATGTGCTCTCGCTCCGCTAAACCAAGAGTCTTCCCCACCCCGGCTACCGGTTTCCTGACCGCCTTAGAAGTCTTAGAGGGTTGTTCCTCAGTGAGTGTCGTACGGTGTGCCATCAATTGTGTTCTCTGAACTTCCTATTTTGCCACAGGAACTAAATCCCTGCTTGTTGTCGGGGATTCTTCTCTCGCCTTCGCCCATTGGATGTTCCGAAAGGCGAAACTGCCACCACCTGCAAACTGTTTGTCGGCTACAAGGACTGCACAACGGATTCGAGATGACGGGCGATCTCTTCAGGGGAAGTGCCACGCGGGAAGGTCACGGGCTTGCCAATACGAGCTGTGATTTCGCCAATGTGCGCGAGGCGGCGATGCTCGCGCTTCATCTGCCACACGCCATCAAGCCGCATCGGCACAATGGGAATCCCTAGATTCTCCGCGAGCAAGCCGATGCCGGATTGAAACGGCACCATACGCCCGTCTTCGGAATTGTTCACCTCGCCCTCGGGGAAAATCAGCAGGCTGTAGCCGCGATCGACTGATTCACCGGCAAAGCGGAAGCTTTCGCGGAAACCGGAGAATTGCGGCAGCGGAAAAACGTTGAAGAGCGCTGTGACCAGCCAGTAGCCAAGCTCATAGGCCCAGCGTTTGGCAAAGAGCCAGTCCCTCGGAGGGCGGCGCATGTTTAGCAAGGTTTCCCCGCCCATCGCTGCCGCCAGTCGGTGGCGGAAGCGCGCCGGCAGCGCGGCTAGAATTAGTCCAATATCCGCGCGCCGCGTGATGTGATTCGAAACCACAAGCACAGGCCCTCGAAGCCCGCGTAGGTTTTCGCGCCCCACAATTCTTGGATGCCCTAGAATCTGCGTCGCCGGCCAAACCAACGCGTAGTAGACAACGAGCCGGAACCAGCGCACAGGCTCCCGTTGCGTCCACCGTGGGTAGACGTATTCGGCCCGCTGGACAGCCGGTTGTTGGAGGAGTCGCCCTACGTCCGCTATGGTTTTGGTTTCGGCAAACGCGGTTTCGCTTAGTTCCACGTGGAACTTTTCTTCCAGTGCGCTCATCAACTCGACGCGATCCAGCGAAGAGAGGTTTAGGTCTTCCTCAAGATGCCCCAAGGGCGAACCGGCTTGAGTAAATTGAGCTAGCAAACTATCCAACGCGCCTGGCTTCGCCCCGGACGCTCCATCGCTTTGGCTGCCCTCAAGAATCTGCGTGGCGCGCACAGAGATTTCCGCGAGGCGCGGTTTGCCCGTCGAGGTTCGAGGAAAATCAAACTCGGGCCACAGAACCCACCGTCGAACGCACTGGTATTCCGCGAGCGAGAGATTCGCCGCATCAATGGCAGCGCGGGCGACCGCCTCATTCGAATGCTGCAACAACAGGATCGCGCAGGGTTCGGCGTTCCCGTCGCGTTCGAACGGAATCACCACGCAATCGAGCATCCCCGGCTGCTTTCGAAGCGCGGTTTCCAAATCTTCGGGATAGACGTTCAGCCCCGCTGGCGTGACGATCACATTCTTCTTGCGTCCCCGAAAACGCAAGTTGCCTTCGGCATCCACTTCACCTAGATCGCCAGTGTGCAACCAGCCTCCCTCGCCAGCCTGCTGGACAGCGCCGCCCTTCCAGTAGCCTGCCGCGACGTTTTCGCCGCGCACGAGAATTTCCCCATCGCCTGCGAGCTTGAACTCCCGCCCCGGGAGAACCTTTCCGACCGAGCCTTCCGTCGCGCGAAACGGATGATTCAGGCTGACGAGCGATGCTGTCTCCGTCATGCCGTATCCCTGAACCACGGCGTAGCCTATGCGCTTGAAAAAACTCTCCGTGTCGTTCGCCAGCGCCGCGCCGCCCGAAATGAACGCCCAAAACTTCCACCCGAAACGCCGATGGATCCGGCGAAATATCCAAGCGCACCACAGAAACTTTCGTCCATTGGCTCGCTCAAACGTGCGATTCAGCCACTCCGCTTTTCCCCGCGCTTCGTATTCGCGCTCCAGGCCCGCTTTTAGCAAGTCCAACATCCGCGGCACCGCAATCAGCGCAGTCGCGCGCTCGCGCTTCACGTTTCGAATGATTTCCGCCGAATTCGTCGATGGCTCAAAAACGATGGTCGCGCCAAGCAACGGCGGAACAAACAGGGCCATGAATTGCCCAAAAACGTGACTCAGCGGGACCAGCGTCGTGAAACGAAGCGGGTGAAGCCACCGCTCATAACTCCGATATTCTTCGATGCCGCGTGCCAGTGGTTCCAGGTTCGCCAGGAAATTTCCATGCGTCAGCACAACGCCGCGCGGTTCGGCGGTGGTGCCCGAGGTATAGAGAATTTCAGCAATAGTGTCTCGCGACGAGGCGTCACCGGGGTCCATGCGTGATCTCGGCGTTGATTTCGACCGATCCGCGGCTTCTCTCTGATCATTGATGACAACAGACGGAGGCGCCCCAGGAAGTGCCGCAATCTGCTCGTCGCGCAGAATCAGCTTTACTCCCGCATCCCGCATTGCTCGTTGAACGAAGTCGATCGATGCGGCCGCATCCATGGGCACAACAATCGCGCCGCGCCGCAGAGTTCCCCAGAAACACGCGACCCACTCGGCAGAGTTAGCACCCCAAAGCAAGACTCGATCACCAGCGCCAACTCCGCGCTCCGCTAGAGCCTGGCTCCAAAACACGGCATTTGCAGACAGCTCTGCATACGTCAGCCTTTCCCGACGGTAGCCGCGTGTTTGCACGACGGCGACGTCGCCGGCAAAGCGCTCGAAGTCGTCGAACAAACTGAGCAGATTTCTTCGTAGCATAAACGCAGTCGTTTCTTTACTTTGGCTCTGGGTCGATTCTACCCCCGAAGCCTCAGCGGAAACGCACAGCGTCGTTGTGGTCTCCCTCTCTACAGGTAAGGACATCCCACTGAAGTGTGCATTTTCTGTGCCACGCAGAACAGATGCACAAGTCACAAAGCAAAAGGAACAAAGCCGGATTATCCGTTCTCAGGTACAATGGTGAATTGTAGTTTGAAGCTGTTCCAGAAGGCTCTGGGGGGCCAGCCGTATACCCTTATCTCAATTCGTTCTAGGCAGGCCAGATGCCCGTACCCATTTCGCAGATGTGGACAGTTGCGACGTACGTGCTGAAGCAAAAGCTTCAGGGACGCAAGCGATATCCTTTTGTGTTGATGCTCGAACCGTTGTTCCGCTGTAACCTGGCTTGCGCTGGCTGCGGCAAAATCCAATATCCCGCGCATATCCTGAAAACGGAATTATCACCGGAAGAATGTTTCAAAGCCGTGGATGAGTGCGGCACCCCGTTGGTGTCCATTCCTGGCGGCGAGCCGCTGATGCACTCTGAAATCGACAAAATTGTCGAGGGCCTGGTCGCGCGCAAGAAGTACATCTATCTTTGTACCAACGCGCTCCTGTTGAAAGAAAAGCTCCACCTCTTCAAACCCAGCAAGTACCTGACGTTTTCCGTTCACGTCGATGGCCAGAAGGAGCACCATGACTTCTCGGTGTGCCGCGAAGGCGGTTACGATCTGGCCCTCGATGGCATCAAGGAAGCTCTGAAGCACGGCTTTCGTGTAACCACCAACACAACGCTCTTCGACGGCGCCGATCCCAAGAGCGTTCGCGCCTTTTTCGACGAAATGATGGAAGTTGGCGTAGAAGGCATGATGCTTTCGCCCGGCTATTCTTACGACAAGGCCCCGGATCAAAAACACTTCCTCGGACGTGCGCGAACGCGGCGTCTTTTCCGCGCCATTCTTGCGAACCGCAAGAAGAGCTGGAAATTCAACCAATCGCCTCTTTTCCTTGAATTCCTGATGGGCAAGCGCACCTACGCTTGCACACCGTGGGGTATGCCGACCTACAACGTCTTTGGCTGGCAGAAGCCTTGCTACCTGCTCCAGGACGGCTACACGGACACTTTTCAGGAATTGCTCGATTCCACTGATTGGGAAAACTATGGCACCGAATCCGGCAATCCCAAGTGCGCGAACTGCATGGTGCATAGCGGTTACGAGGCTTCGGCTGTGGATCACACATTCAGCGGCCTGCGCGGGCTTTGGGCAACCATTAAAGCCAGCCTTTCTACCACTTACGCCGACCCCGACGCACTCGTGATGCTGAACGAGCCTGTGAAGCCGGTGCATTCCTATAATCCTTTAGTTCAAATTGACGCGGGCAAGGGACAATTTGAGGAGACACGAGTGTGAGTGGTCCCCGGCACGCCGATCGCCCAAGCCACACCGAAGGCTCGCCGCTCGATCCCGATATGCTGGAGGTTGCTCCGGGAACTCTGCATGAAACCGTGCAGGGCTGGGTTCCTCAGCTTGCGACCGAGGAAGAATTGCGCATCGCACTCGAGAAAGCGTTCGATTATCGTGGTGACGTCACTCTGACGCTCAAAGATAATTCAAAAATCGAGGGATACATCTTCGATCGGGTCACAGGATCCTCACTAAGTACCAGTTTCGTCCGCCTTATCCCTAAAGACACCAATGAAAAACGCAAGATTTCCTACGCCAATATAGCGGCAGTTGTCTTTACAGGCAGAGACACAGCCGCTGGAAAGAGCTGGGAAGCCTGGGTACGAAAGTACTGGGAAAAAAAGTCTTCCGGCGGCGGTGTTTTGAGCCTCGAACCAGAGTCACTCGAATAGCTCGCTTCCGTCAGCTCCCTTTGCTCTTCCGGTCAACTCCTGTCCACTAACGCTTTTATTTTCATACATTTACATTACAGATCCGGCAGACGCCTCGGGTGGGCCACGACATGGACAAATGCCGTCAGTTATGGTAAATTGTACGTAGCGTTTGTTGCTCTTGTATTACCTTTTGACTCGTTCGAGGGGGCTGCAAGGACAAACCTTGTAGCCTTTTTTTACGGGCTGGAGGCAGTCACGAGGCTTGGGGACGTGGTGCGATGCACTTCGGGGAACCAAACCGCGGACCAAGAGAGGCAAAGCAATTCTAATAATCGAGGTAGTGGAAGTGAAGGAACAAGGAACTGTGAAGTGGTTCAATGCTTCGAAGGGCTATGGATTCATCCAACGTCAAACAGGAGAAGATGTTTTCGTCCACTTCTCCGCCATTCAGATGGACGGTTACAAATCTTTGAATGAAGGTCAGACGGTGGAGTTCGAGGTAAAGAAGGGCCCGAAGGGCCTTCAGGCGGAGAACGTTACAAGCCTCTAGCCTGCTTCAAGGAGTCCCGGCACCCGGGACTCCTGTTCCAAAGAGATTCGACAGATCGGGATTCCAAACAGCAAGCGGTCAAGGAGGACAAGGTGCAAGTAATGCAGGAAGGTCAAACCATCAAGCACGGAGTATACGGGCTGGGGATCGTCACGGCCTCCGATCAGGAGCGTACTTCGGTGGATTTCGACGATCACGGCCTAAAACTGTTCGTCACCAGCATGATGACTGCTGAACTCATCGGCGAAGCGCCCGCCACCCCGCCAAAGACCAAGCGCCGGCGCAAGGCCTCTACCGCAGCAAAGGCCGCCAAGAAAGCCGCTGCTGCCGCAGCTGCTCGGTCCTAAGTCGTTCCTTTTCCATCGGTAAAGACTTTTCTGTGCCTTTCTGGCGCAGAGGTGTCTTTGCTTTCCTTCCAAAGGCATCCTTCAATGTGGTAGGTTGGGACCATGAAGCGCTTTGTGATCATTCTCGGCCTCACGCTTCTCATCTTAGGCGTGGTCGGACTCGTCCACCCAACCTTTACCTACCACAAGCAGGAAGAGGTTGCCAAGATCGGGCCTTACAAGGCCACGCTCGATGAAGAGAAGGTCCTCGAGATACCTAAAGCTCTTTCGGTCGTTTTTCTTTTTGCAGGCCTCGGAATGGTCCTCCTCGGCCCGCGCATCAAGTCCTAATTTAGGTGTAGCCAGCTTTCACATTCCAGCTAGGCCAAGGGTTTTCAGCTTTCTTCCTAAACGCTAACCCCTAACCGCTTCGCTTCGGCCCTCCTTCGAATCCATTGACAGCTTGTCTGCACAGGCATAAACAGAAGTGAGGGTCGATCCGTCCACAGGGGACGTTTTCACAACGGAGAGAGAAATGAAGAAGAGTTTTGTGAAATACAGCCTCCGGCTGTGCTTGCTGATCGTCTGCCTCTTCGCCGCTTCTACCCTCACCCATGGCCAGGCTGTGCCAGGAGTCACGGAAAAGGAAATCCTCATCGGCTCTTGCTCCGCCTTAGAAGGGCCCTCGCATTTTCTTGGCACGGAAACCGTAACCGGCGCCAAAGCTTATCTCGACATGGTCAACGATGCGGGCGGCGTTGACGGCCGCAAGCTCAAACTCATCTCCTACGACGACAGTTACGATCCCGCGAAAACCGAGTCCTGCTTTAATCGCTTGATGGAACAGAAAGTCTTCGCTCTCGGATTTTTTGTGGGAACTCCCACCGCGGTGAAGTATCTGCCGATGGCAGAAAGCAACAAGATTCCTCTCGTCGGGCTTTTCACCGGCGCCCAAACCTTGTACGTGCCCCTGCGCCACTGGGTCGTGAACGTGCGCGCTTCCTACTTTGACGAGACTCGCGAGCAAATGGACGGTCTCTGGGGCAAGCTCGGATATAAGAAAATCGGTGTGATTTATCCGGAGGATCCCTTTGGCGCAACCGTCCTCGAAGGGGTGAAAACAGCGCTGAAAGCCCACGGCGCCGAGCCCGTTGCGGTTGCCTCCTACCAACGCCAGACTTCCCAGGTGGGAGGTGCGATTGACACCGTCCGCCGCGCGAATCCCGAGGCAGTCGTGGTTGTTGGTCCGGCGAACACCGTCGCGCCAATCCTCCAGCAATCCCATGCCAAAGGCTGGAAGCCGCTTTTCCTGACCGTTTCGTTCGTCGGCACCGACGACCTAATTCAGTCCGCCGGCTCTGACGCCGAGGGCATTGTCGTCACGCAAGTCGTGCCGCCCTACTACCTAACCGAATCCAAAACGGTCGCGCTGTATCGTCGCACTCTGCGAAAATATTATCCCTCCGCACAACCCAACTTCGTCAGCTTGGAAGGATTCGTGGACGCTATGGTGCTCGTCGAGGGGCTAAAGCGCGCGGGAAAGGAATTGACACGTGAGGGCCTCATCCACGGCATCGAATCGATTCACGAATTGGATATCGGTCTCGGCTCGAAGCTGAAGTTGGACTATAGCGCGAAGGACCATAAAGGCTTCGACAACGTCATCCCGACCGTCGTTCGCGGCGGCCGCGCCGTCCCCTTCACCGACTGGTCCACCGCCAGGCCTCAGTAGGACAAACGTTCTTGCCTGTCCCACAGGCTGCTTTAACACTCACTTCTTGTCTAAGGACTGGAGGGTCGCATTCACTAGGAACGGATTATCAAATTCCGTGGTTTCGCCCCAGCCCTTCCCAGTGACCGGAAGCAGCCGCGCCGAAAGCGGCTTATGCCACTTCACAGCCAAGCTGGCCATGTCGCCTATGATCAGCGCAAGCTGTTCGGCGCTGGTGTCGCCCGGCAGTGGAATGGTGTCCAGGCCAGTGCCGCATACTGCCGAGTAGCTCAGCAGCGCATCGATCGAAAGGCGCCCTTCGCTCCAGCGCTGGGCTAGCACGGTGTCCTCCAGCACCGGCAGCATCAGCCCGCTGTAACCGGTCTGTTTCACTTTCACATCTTTGATCGCTGCAGTGATCGTTGCGGCTGCTGTCAGCGTGCCGCTCAAGCCCACTGGTTTGGCCGTCAGGTTCTCAATGGCCGCGCCAATCGACGCCCCATCTTTTCCCGGAGAAGGCGCGGGCGAAAGGTCGATGCCCACGTAGGCCCAGCCGGTTTCCTGGTCTACGCGTCCTGCGTGCCGCTCGATATCAAACGCGACGGTCGCAAGCGAATCCGTCAGCCGCTGCCTGGCCATCGACAAATCGTGGGCGTCCTTGAAGGCGGCGGCAACGAGATTGGCCGATTCCAGCGCAACCGCGAACTGGTGCCCGAAGCCGGTGTGATAGGCAGCCGGGAAAAATGGCGTCAGCGAAGGCACCATAGCGACCGCGGCAAAGCGGAAATTGCCCTGGCTATGCTCGGTGGCTTCCTCGACCTTTTTCATGACGCGAGCCGCAGCGCCGACGGCAGTCCAGCGCACGCCGTCCTCGCCGGCGACCGCGAGGCTGGCATTAAGCGTTTTTGTGTTGGTCAAAATCTCCGCGAGCAGGTCCGCTTGCGCCGCGCTGTCGGCTTCATTCAGCATTGCCGGCCCGATGGACAGGGCGAATCTTTGTTGCTCTGCCAGCGCGTCCAACTGTTTAAAGAGGGCGACCGCTTGTTGCGTATTCATTCCCTGCGTGTACTCCCGGAACGGCTGAGTGGCGATGCGAATGGACTGGACCGGATAGCCACGCGATTCAAAAGTTGTTTGCGCGCGCCGCAGCATCTTCAGCGCATCCGCGATCTGCTCCTGGAATTGCGCGCGGTCCAAGTTGATGAACGCCGTAATCGCGCGAATCTTCACTTTCCCAGCGGCCGGCGGGCTTGCGGAAGTCTTTTGCTGTGCTTGCGCGGAACAGACAGGCGCAATGAAGAAGGCACTTGCGACGAGAACAAGAAATTGGAGTCCCCTACGAGGTTGCATGAGAATTCTCCCGAATGGCACGATACATCGTGCGCAACCTGCTTACAAGATTGCGATCGTGACTTATTGCTTACAAAGAACTGCTGCGTGAAAGCGCGGGGCGGATGTCCAACCTGCATTTCTGGCTGTTGGTCGAGTTTATGCTTCTCGTAAATGTCGCGTTTGCGGGAGCGGCGCTGCTTTGCTGGGCCAAACCCATAGCTCAGTGGTACAACGCGTGGACCATACGGTTTCGGGAAAGGCATCCGCAAATTAGCAAACCACCCAGCCCCGAAGCAGCGTTCCTGAACTACAAAACTATGGTCGTCCTGTTTCGCGCCGCTGGAGCGTTCCTGTTTGCGGAAGCGGTCTACCTTTTCATTCGTGCCATCAAGCGAATCCCCCGCTGAGAGGAGCCCCGAACCTCAGACGAAGGCGGAGATGCCGGTGATGCGCTCACCGATTACGAGCTTGTGAATGTCGTTGGTGCCTTCGTAAGTGTAAACGCTTTCGAGATTATTCATGTGGCGCATGATGCAGTAATCGTCGACGATGCCGTTGGCGCCTAAGATGTCGCGCGCTTTACGGGCGGTTTCCAGCGCGATGCCGACGTTGTTCATTTTCAGCATGGAAATGTGCGAGGGATCCGCCTTGCCTCGGTCTTTGAGGCGGCCTACGTGCAGCGCCAGCAATTGGCCTTTCACGATTTCCGTGATCGTCCAAGCTAGTTTTTCCTGAACTAGCTGGTGAGAGGCAATCGGTTTGTTGGCAAATTGCTTGCGCGTTTTTGCGTATTGCAGCGCCGTGTCGTAGCACGCCATTGCTGCTCCCAGCGCGCCCCAACCAATCCCATAGCGCGCTTGGTTCAAGCAGCTTAGCGGCCCTTTAAGCCCGACTACGCCAGGGAGCAGGTTTTCCTCGGGGATCTCGCAATCGCTGAACGACAGGCCGGAAGTTACGGAAGCGCGCAGCGACCACTTTCCGTGGACGTCCCAGGCCTTGAAGCCAGGTGCGCCGTTCTCGACGAGAAATCCACGAATCTTGTCGTCTTCGCCTTTGGCCCACACGACCGCGACGTCGGCGATTGAACCGCTCGTGATCCACATTTTTTCGCCGTTCAAAACGTACTTGCCGCCCTTCTTTATCGCGCGTGTGAGCATCCCGCCGGGATTCGAACCGAATTGCGGCTCAGTTAGGCCGAAGCAGCCAATGGCTTTTCCCTGTTGCAAGAGCGGCAGCCATTTACTCTTCTGCGCGTCGCTGCCGTAGGAATAAATCGGATACATCACCAGCGCGCCCTGCACGGAAACAAAACTGCGCAACCCGGAATCGCCGCGCTCGAGCTCCTGGGTCATCAAGCCGTAGGCTACGTTGGACATGCCCGCACAACCGTACCCTTGCAAATTCGCTCCGAAGAATCCCAGCTCGCCGAGCTGCGGAATCAAATGCTTCGGAAAAGTGGCTTCACGACTGTGTTTTTCGATAATGGGGATGACTTCGTTCTCGACAAATTCGCGCGCGGTCTGGCGGACGAGCTTTTCCTCGTCGTTCAATTGCGAGTCGAAATCGATGAAATCTACTCCGCCAAATTTGGCCATGCTCTCCATCCCTTCAAGTGTTCCTAGAGTGTAGCAACGCGCGAGATTTGCCAGCAACCGCGCTCGCTTGACGCAGCGCTGTTCAGCAGCGAAACTTTTTACTTGCCATTTGAACCAATGAGGAACCGTGCTAAAAGAATTCGCCGCGATGCGGAAGCGAAACCCCGGGAGTAACAAAGCGCTCTCAACGCAGCCACAGATCCTGATTTTCGACGTCGACGGCGTGCTGGTGGACGTGCGCGGCACGTACTGGCGCTCGGCACTCGAGACGGTGCACTACCTTACTGGCAAGCGCGTTACTTACGCCGAGCTGCACAAATGGAAGAGCAAGCCGGGCTTTAACGATGACTGGAGCATGGTGTCGGCGTGGGTGACGTCGCTGGGCAAGCCGATTTCCTACGACGAGGCGCGGCTTGCGTTCGAAAAGTTTTATTGGGGCGAAAACGGGAAGCCCGGCAACGTTCGCAACGAAAAAATATTGGTGAGCCCACAACAGATCGCAAAGTGGGCGCAGCACTTCGAGCTCAATTTGTTTACTGGGCGCACGCGCCAGGAGTTCTCCTTCACCTTTGACCGCTGGCCCGCGACGAAATATTTCCGGACGGTTATCACCATGGACGACGCGCCGAAGAAGCCGGATCCTGAGGGTCTGCAAAGAATTCTCGGTCAGCGTGATCCGGCCACCGCGGTCTACCTCGGCGACAATATTGACGATGCGCTAGCATCGCGCGAGGCAGGCGTACCTTTCTTGGCGATTGTCGCGCCCGGTGAGCATCGCTATCGCGAACGCGCCTCGAAATTCCGTGAATTGGGTGCGCTGGCGCTCCTTCGCCGCGCAACCGACCTCAACCGTTTACTACCGCCCCGTTGAGGCAACTCGGATGTTGGAGCTATCCTCAAAGCTAGAAGGTTCTTCACTATCTTCGATTTCAGGAACTTTCTACCGCGCAGGCGGAAAATTCTAATGTTGATGTGTCCCCGGGCGAGGCAATCATGAAAACACCAAATGGAAAACTGATTTTCGCAAGCGGCCTTATTAGTTTGCTTGGACTCGCATTTTGCGGAGTGGTGGCCGCCCAGGCCCCGGCGGGTCCGGTCACCGCTCCGCCCCAACCCGTCGGTGCTCCTGCAGCGAAAGCGCCGGAGCCAGTGCCTCTTCCACCGCCGCGACAATCGATTCTCGGCGCGTGGAAATTGAACCGCGACGAAAGCGATGATCCGCGTCGAAGAATGCGCGACTCGGAAGACTCTGGCGGCTACGGAGGAAGGCGTCCTGGCAGCGTTGGTTGGCCGGGAGGTGGCGGAGGCGGTCCCTACGGAGGCAGGCGTGGAGGCATGGGCGGCAGCGAAAGCGACGAGGAGCGCGCGAAAATGCACGAACTCCTGACCCCGCCCGCGGACATTACCTTTTCCATGACCGGCGCCGAAGTGGACTTGAAGGACGATCACGACCGCAAGCGTGCGTTCATGACCGATGGGCGCAAGCTGCAAAAATCCAAGGAGGACAACTACCAGGAAATCGCCGCGAAATGGGACAACAATCGCCTGGTGACCGATGAAAAAGGCCCGCGCGGCGGGAAAATGAGCCGCTCGTTCGAGCTTTCTCCCGACGGCCGGCAGCTCTACGAGACGCTGAATCTCAAAATGGGGCGCAACAACACGGAGACTTCGTTTCGCTTCGTCTACGACGTTCCGCCACAAACCGACCGTTAATGGCCTACGCAGGCCGCGTTGACGGCAGGCGCACTGAATGCTATAAAGTAAGTTTCAAAGCGGCGGCTTGAGGCCCACCGTACGCTCCTACGGGGTGGAGCGAGGCGCGGCTGCCAACCTGTCTGACCGGCGCGAATCCGGCAGACGCGACGGAAATTAGGCGCGACAATTCGATGCCGTCTATCGGTCACCAACTTGGCGAACTGTTCCTTGGGGCTGCGCCCACAGTCCTGATTATCCTCTTTTTTTACTTCATCTTACGGACGCTCTTCTTCCAACCGTTGCTGAAAGTGATGGCCGAACGTGACGCGCGGACCGTTGGCGCGCAGAAGGCTGCGGAAGCCGCCCAGGTGGCCGCCGCCGAGAAGGTCAAGCAGTATCAAGAAGCGCTGAAGCAGGCGCGTGGCAAAGTGTATGCGGAGCAAGAAGCAGCGAGAAAGAAGCTGCTCAACGAGCGTGCGGCACAGTTGAAGGATGCAAGAAGCAAGGCCTCCGGCGAAGTTGGCGCGGCAAAAGATCTGGTGGACGCCGAACTCGCAGCCGCGCGGCATGACGTAGAGTCGTCTGTAGCGCAACTTTCCGCCGAAATCGCCCGGCGCCTCCTACAGGTGCCGCCGCGTCCTAGCGCCCCCGCCAGAGAGGCTCGATGAAATCCCGCACCCGCGCACTTGCATTTGCAGGCTCCGCGTTTGCGGTTCTTTTTTTTGCCTTTACCGCCCACGCAGCGGAAGAGGGCGGCGCGGCGGGCGCGGATACCGCGACGGAGATTTTCAAGTGGATTAATTTCGCGATCGTCGCTGGGGCGATTCTCTGGGTGTGCTTGAAGAAGGCGCCGGGATTCTTTCGTGGGCGCGCGGAAGCCATTGGTTCCGCGATCACCAAGGCAGGCAGCGCGAAGGCGGCTGCCGACGCGCAATTGCGCGAGGCGGAAATCAAGCTCGCGAATCTGGAAAAAGAAGTCACGGAATTGCGCGCGTTTGCGGAGCGCGAATCTGCGGCGGAAGTAGAACGCCTTCGAACAGTGACGCGCTCGGACATGGAAAAAATCGCCGCAGCGGCGAAGGCAGAAATCGAAGCTGCGGAACGCGCGGCGCGCCTAGAACTAAAAGCTCTTGCAGCGAAGCTGGCGGTGGATGGGGCGGAGTCTCTGCTGGCGAAGCAGCTGAACGCGCAGGCACAAGCTGCGCTGATCAGCACCTTCGTGCAGAGCCTGGAAGGGATGCCGAATTGAAGTCCGCTAGTCTCCAGTACGCAAACGCGCTGGCGGACATCGCACTCGCGCAGGGCGCCGCAGAAGCTGCGGCGAAGCAATTGGGAAATTTTGGAGCGGCGTACGCGGAATCAGCGGAGCTGCGCACCTTCCTGGCGAGTCCTGCGGTAAGCGTGGAGGCCAAGCACGCCGTGATCGAGAAAATCGCCGGGCGGATCGGAGCGAGCAAAATCATTCGCAATTTCCTGTTCGTGATCGCCGACCACCGGCGCACGCAACTGATTCCGGAAATCATCACGGCATTCCAGCAGGTGATCCGGCAGCGGCAAGGAGTCGCGGAGGCCGAAGTTTCTTCCGCCGTGGAATTGAACGCGGCGCAAAAGAAGGATCTGGCGGCGACGCTCGTGCGGCTGACCGGAAAGAAAATTGAGCCAAAGTATTCGCTCGATCCAGCCCTACTGGGAGGCGCGGTGGTACGTATCGGCGACACGATTTACGATGGTTCGCTGCGGAGCCGGCTGAACGAAATGCGCGCGCGGTTGGCAGCGGAGTAAAGGGGTATCGACGGAGCAAGCATGGCAAACATCAAGGCAGACGAAATCAGCAAGATTCTTCGTGAGCAGATTGAGAATTACGAGCAGGCCGTTGCAGTCGACGAAATAGGCGCCATCATCAGCGTCGGCGACGGCATTGCGCGCGTGCACGGGCTCGAAAAAGTGATGGCCGGCGAGATGCTGGCATTTCCGCACGACATTTTCGGGATTGCGCTGAACCTCGAGGAGGAAGAAGTCGGCGTGGTGCTGCTGGGGGAAACGACGGAGCTGAAGGCAGGCGACGTCGTTAAGCGCACGAATACGATTATGTCCGTGCCAGTCGGCGAGGAGTTGATAGGGCGCGTAGTAAGCCCGCTGGGGCAACCGCTGGACGGCAAAGGTCCCATTGCTGCCAAGCAGCGCAATCCGCTGGAGCGCATCGCTCCTGGTGTGATCGATCGCCAGCCGGTGCGCGAGCCGCTGCAGACGGGCATCAAGGCAATTGACAGCATGATTCCCATCGGGCGCGGCCAGCGCGAGCTAATCATCGGTGATCGCCAGACGGGCAAAACCGCCGTGATCCTCGACACCATCATCAATCAAAAGGGCGGCGACGTTATCTGCATCTACTGTGGGATTGGGCAGAAGCGCTCGACGATCGCCCAGGTGGTGAAGATCCTCACCGACGCCGGTGCGATGGACTACACGATTGTCGTGGCGTCCTCGGCAGCGGAACCGGCGTCCCTCCAATACATCGCACCTTACGCAGCATGCTCGATGGGCGAATATTTCCGCGACAACAAGCGGCACGCCGTGGCGTTTTACGACGATCTTTCAAAGCATGCGCAAGCGTACCGCGAAATTTCGTTGCTGCTGCGGCGTCCACCCGGACGTGAGGCGTTTCCGGGCGACGTTTTCTATCTGCACTCACGTTTGCTGGAGCGCGCAGCAAAACTAAGCGACAAGCTCGGGGGCGGTTCGCTGACGGCGTTGCCAGTGATCGAAACGCAGGCCGGCGACGTGTCCGCGTATATTCCGACGAACGTGATTTCGATTACCGACGGGCAGATTTATTTGGAAGCGGACCTTTTCAACGCTGGCATCCGCCCTGCAATCAACGTGGGTATCAGCGTCAGCCGCGTCGGGGGCAATGCGCAGATAAAAGCCATGCGGCAAGTCGCCGGTTCGCTGCGGCTGGACATGGCGCAGTATCGCGCGCTCGCTGCTTTTGCCCAATTCGGGGCCGACCAGCTCGACAAGGTGACTCAGGCTCAGCTGACTCGGGGGCAGCGGCTGACGGAAGTTCTGAAACAGGATCAATATGTGCCGCTGCCAGCAGAGAAGCAGGTCCTGATCATTCAAGTGGGTACTACCGGCGGGCTCGATGCTATCCCCGTGCCTGAGGTCCGCCGCTTCGAACGCGAGTTCTTGCAGTTCACGGAGACAAATTATCCGTCGGTATTGAAGAACATCGCGACGAAGAAGGCACTCGACGATGGCATCAAGGCGGAAATCAAGACCGCCGTCGAGGCGTTCAAGGAGCGCTTCACCGTGGCCGCGGCTGGAGCGGCAAGCTAGAGATTCCGGCTGACGAACGACGATGCCCACACTTCTCGATTTCCGCCGCCGCATCCGCTCCGTGAAAAACACGCAGCAGATCACCCGCGCAATGAAATTTGTCGCGGCGGCGCGGCTGCGGCGAGCGCAGGAAGCCGCGCTTGCGGCGCGGCCTTACGCGAAAGAATTGGCGCGGGTGCTGCGTTCGACTATGAGCCGCATCGCGGAGCCCCAGCATCCTTTACTCGCGCGCCGGCCGGAAGAGCGAATTCTTGTACTGGTGCTGACCGGAGAGCGCGGGCTGGCTGGCGCGTTCAACACGAATCTCTTGCGCAAAGCGAACGAATTCTTCCGTGCGAATCGGAACAAGAAAACGTCTCTAATTCCCATAGGCAAGAAAGGCCGAGACGCTCTGAAGAAGGCCGGTTTCCATATCATCGCCGAATACATCAATGTCCTGGCCCGCGTGGAATTCGCAACGGTGCGCGAGATTGCGAGCTTGGTGACCGATTTGTACGTCGGCAGCCAGATCGATTCCGTCTATATTGTGTTTAGCGAGTTCAAGACGGTGATGTCTGCGAGCCTGGCTCTGGAAAAACTTCTGCCCGTGGATGCGGAGCACGTGCAGGCCGAGTCCGAAGGCCGGCAAGCGAGTTCCCAAGTGGACTACATCTATGAACAGCCGGAAGAGCAGCTTCTCGATAAGCTTTTGCCGCGCTACGTCGAATCGCAGATTCAGCGCGCGATGCTCGAATCCTCGGCGGCAGAACACGCAGCACGTATGACCGCGATGGAGTCAGCTACGAAAAACGCCGGCGAGGTGATTGAGGCTCTGACGCTGCACATGAACAAAGTACGCCAGGCGGCCATCACGAAAGAGATCATCGAGATTGTGAGCGGTGCGTCCAGTACCGCTTAGGAGAAAGCATGGCAGAGAAATATGCAGCCGTAGGACAAATCGTGCAGATCATCGGGCCGGTGCTCGACGTGCAATTCGAGGGCGGGCATCTGCCGGCGATTTATAACGCTGTCCGCATTACCAGCGACGGCTACAACGTTCCCGAGCCGATTGACGTGACCGCGGAAGTGCAACAGCACCTGGGTGAAGGCCGAGTGCGCGCGGTGGCCATGGAACCGACTGAAGGCTTGGTGCGCGGGATGAAGGCTTACGATATGGGCGAGGGGATCAGCGTGCCCGTCGGCCGCCCGACACTTGGCCGTGTGATGAACGTTCTTGGCAAGCCGGTGGATCAACTCGGGCCCTTGACCAGCGAAACTTCCTTCCCCATTCACCGCCCGGCGCCGCTCTTGGATCAGCAATCAACTACGCTGGAGATGTTCGAAACGGGCATCAAAGTTGTGGATTTGATTCAGCCCTTCTTAAAGGGCGGCAAGATCGGCTTGTTCGGCGGCGCGGGCGTCGGCAAAACCGTTCTGATTCAAGAGCTGATTCACAACGTCGCCATGCAGCACGGCGGCGTTTCCGTATTCTCGGGAGTGGGCGAGCGCACGCGCGAAGGAAACGATTTGTGGCTGGAATTTCAGGAGTCCGGCGTGGTGATCCCCGGCAATTCCGAGAAATCGCGCGCCGCGCTCATTTACGGGCAGATGACAGAGCCGCCCGGGGCTCGGCTGCGCGTGGGCCTGACTGGCCTGACCGTCGCCGAATACTTCCGCGACCAGGAACACCTCGATGTGCTGCTCTTCATCGATAACATTTTCCGTTTTGTGCAGGCAGGCTCAGAAGTTTCAGCGCTGCTCGGGCGCATGCCCTCGGCCGTGGGCTATCAACCTAACCTGAACACTGAAATCGGTGAATTGCAGGAGCGCATCACCTCCACGAAGGCTGGCTCAATCACCTCGGTGCAGGCGATCTACGTTCCTGCCGACGACTACACCGATCCCGCGCCGGCTGCGACGTTTACGCACTTGGATGCCTCCACGAACCTTAGCCGCCAGATCGTCGAGCTTGGGATTTATCCGGCGGTCGATCCCCTGGCCAGCTTTTCGCGCATTCTCGATCCACGCATCGTCGGTCAGGAACATTACAGCGTCGCGCGCGCCGTGAAGTCGATCCTCCAGCGTTACAAGGACTTGCAGGACATCATCGCCATTCTCGGCATCGAAGAACTTTCCGACGAAGATAAGCGCACCGTCGCCCGCGCGCGCAGAATCGAGAAGTTTCTCTCCCAGCCGATGTTCGTTGCCGCGCAGTTCACCGGCCTGGAGGGCAAGTACGTCAAGATCGAAGACACCGTGCGCAGCTTCAAGGAAGTCGTCGAAGGCAAGCACGACGACGTTCCCGAGCAGGCTTTCTACATGGTGGGCACGATCGAGGATGCGTTGGAAAAGGCAGAGAAGATGAAAGCAGGCGTTTAAGAGGGATGCTGCCGGAAGCCATAGAGCTCGTAATTGTGACGCCGACGCGCCAGTTGTTGCGTGCGCGAGCGGTGGAAGTGACTCTGCCGGGCGCGAACGGTTACCTCGGAATCTTGCCCGGGCACGCACCGTTAATGACGGAGCTGGGAATCGGTGAATTGACATATCGGGATAAAGCACTATCTGAGCCGATGTCAGTGATTCGAGGGTTTGCCGAAGTTCTTCCGGATCGCGTGACGGTGCTGGCGGAAACGGCCGAAATGGCCGCCGAAATCGATATCGAGCGCGCGGAAGCAGCCAAGGCGCGTGCAGAAAAGCGGCTGGCCTCTGGAGCTTCTGACGTTGACTGGGACCGCGCTTCCGTGGCGCTCCAGCGGGCGCTCATTCGTATTCAAGTGGCGCGCAAACACCGGGGCGTGCCCGTCAATTCTCACTGACCTGCTTGTCATTCGCGGCACAAAGAATCAATTCGCCGCTGAGAGAAACGCGCGAATCATACAGTCTTATATAGGGAAAGAGCATGGAACCAATCACGATCTACACAACCCGGTGGTGTCCTGATTGTCGTTATGCCAAATCCTTCTTGAAGCAGCGAGGCGTGGCCTATCGCGAGGTAAACATCGAGGAAGATGAAACCGGAGAAGAAATCGTTCTCAGAGCGAATCAAGGGCTAAAGAAAGTGCCGACCGTGGAAGTGGGCGGACGTTATTTCGCATGCAGCCCATTTGATCCCGAGGAGCTTGCGTCACAGCTGGACATCTCTGTCAATCCTTGAAGGCACAGGCAGCTTTCGGGCAACCGTCAGTTCAAAGCGCATCCGCGGGCCCAGACGTCTTTCACCTGCAATCCTTCATCGAGAAGCAAGATATCGGCGTCTGCGCCAACCCGCAGCGTACCCTTTTCATATTCAATTCCCAGCAGCGATGCGGGGTTTAGCGTTAACATGCGAACCGCCTGGGGTAGAGAAACACCGAGGTTCACGATGTTTCGCAGCGCGCGGTCGAGAGTCAGCGTGCTTCCTGCCAAGACCCCCGCGGCGTTCCGGCAAACTCCATTGGTCACCGTTACCTCTAAACCACCCAGCATGTACTTCCCATCCGGCATGCCGGTGGCGGAGAGCCCGTCACTCACCAAGGTGACCCGCTCATAACCCTTCGCTTTCAAGAGCAGCTTCATTGCGCCTTCTTCCACATGCACGCCGTCGGCGATTAATTCGGCGTTGATTTCAGGTGAAGTCAGTACGGCGCCAATCACTCCCGGGTCGCGATGTGTGAAGGGCCTCATGGCATTGTAGATGTGCGTAGCGCTCCGTGCCCCGTGGGCGATGGCAAACCGCGTCTGCTCGTAATCCGCGTCCGTATGACCCACGGAAACAACCAAGCCTGCCTTGCGCGCCACTTCGATGCACGGGGCCGCGCCAAGCACTTCCGGCGCAATGGTAATCAAGCGGGCGTTGCCGCCCGCGGCTTCGAGGAAACGGTTGAACAAGTCAGCTGATGGAGGCTGAATCCATTCAACGGGATGCACCCCGCGCCGCTCTTTGCTGATGAATGGCCCTTCGAAGTGGATCCCTAAAACCTCCGCCCGGGATTCCTTCGCCGCATGCTGCTGTGTGATGTACAACGAAATTCCAGCCGTCGCGCGGATCGTGGCGTCAGGTGCGGCGGTGACCGTCGTGGCCAGCAGCGATGTGGTTCCGAACTCAGCCACCTTCCGCGTGACTACGGCCAAGGCATCGCCGTCGCCTTCCATTACATCGCGTCCACCCGCGCCGTGGATGTGAATATCGATGAAGCCAGGAACAGCTGCCTTATCGAGGGCGGGGATCTCAGTCGCCCCAGCGGGCAAGCTCATCCCGCTTCGTGGTCCAATGGCATCGATTACGCCCTCACGGATCAGGATCCCGGCATCGGAGATTTCTTCGGTGGGGGTCAGCGCGCGCCCAGCATGAATGAGAGTAGTTGTCATGGCCGCTGACCATCGTAACGGAAACGCCCTGCTGGACAAAAACAAAACGGGCAGACCAATAACCTTGGTCCGCCCGCTGCTATTCCAGAAGCTAAAGAACTTACTTTGATGATGCTGCTGGGGCCATGTCGATGCTGGTTAGCTTCAGCGTTTCGCCTTCCACTGTGCCCTTGACGGTCACGTGGTGGCCGGCATGCGCCGCCACTTTGTCCTGAGCATCGACCACGTACACTTTCTTGTCGGCATCGTTCACGAATACGTACTTGGCGCCATGTTCCTTGACGCACTTGGTCGTGCACTCGCCGGCCTTTTCATTCGCGCCCTTCACCCCACACTGGCTGTCGGAAATCCAGCCGGTCCAGGAATTGTCCGCGGCCATCGCGAGCGTCCCTGCGAAGAGAGCGGCTGCGACTGCCATCGAGAATCTTACTTTCATGGTTTCCCCCCTCCAGAAATCCATTTCGGTATTTCGCCGGGCTGCCCAGTAGCTTGTCACATCTACAGCCTGAGTGTCCAGCTATCTTCCTAAACCGTTCTACGGAGCCGTTTTATTCCTGGATAGAAAGAAAAAAGGGGAGGATTCTCTGGAAATCCTCCCCTTTTGGCGCTGTTTATCGCGGCGTGGCGCCGCGCCCCCTCGTAAATGTCTTACTGGCCGGAGGTTGAAGCGCTGGCGCTAGCTGACGTTGCCCCAGTGCCTTTCGGTGCGCTCAAGTAGCCGGCTGCAGAGGACTTAGTGACCTTGTTGACCACCAGTTCCAGTGCGGAGCGGCTGCCGCCGGTGTAGAAAAAGATGGGTTCGTTGACCGAACGATTCTTCTTTTCGAAGCTGTTGTCGTCGGCCAGCACAGTAATTGTGTACTGGTTCTTCTTGGGGTTGGTGTCCTTCAACTGAATCTGAATGACGCCAACTTTCGTGGCTCCGCTCTTCCGCTGCACGGTAAATTCAAAGTAATCGCGCTGCCCCATCCGGCGAAGCTGATCGATTTCGTCATGGTTCCGTGCGATCAGAGTGCCCATTTCGCTGCGAGCCATCTGAATGCTGGTCTTGGTGGCATCAAGGTCCGTCTTGACGCCCGAGACGTCGCCATTCAGCTTGCTGACATCATCGGTGCTCGCTTTGCCGGCCAATTCCGCCTTCATGGAGGTCGCTAGGTTGTCGACTTTCTGGTCCACGGCGTGCGTTGCGGACTTGCCCTGCTTGCGCGCCGCGAGAAGTTCGCCCTGGGTCAGCTGCAGCTTGTCCGTAACAACTTTGAGATCGCTTTGCAACTGCTGATTGATTTCGTCTTCCTTCGCAAGTCGCTGGCTGAGCCCATCATTGGCCTGCTTCAAGGATGCCTGCGTGCTCTGCTCGACATTCCTAGATTGACTAAGGGCGCTCCAGCCTACAACCAATCCGATAACGGAAAGACACGCCAGCACACCCACGGCTAGCCCGACCCACCGAGGCGCTCCTGCCGAACTCGTGTGAGAGTATTCCTGGAATTCGCTCATAAGGCTTCCTTTCTCCTTTAGGCTTCACGCCCTGTTAGGGGGAAACGAGCATCCTTTGCGCCAAACTGTGAGTACTGGAACTGTACGCGTAAGGGACTCGGAATCAATAGGTTCAGAAGGCGTAAACAGTCTAAAGGGTTTTGTTCATAAAGTACCAGTACCTGTAAAGATTACTCGCTTCGGTAAGCTTGAAGGATTGACGGATTGGAAACATTTCGGGTAGCATGGACGAAGATTAAGCGAATTTGTAACGCGATCAACGACGTGGACACAACCATTCCTGGCGTCCTATAACCAACGCTAATTCAAGCAGTTCCAGAAGAAGAACAATCAGGCAGCTTGCGGTGCGGGTTCGCGGCTGGCGGATCGCTCCGGCGTAAAATAGCAATCCAAGGTGTTTACTGCGGCTTCCAGAACCAAGTGGCAGTCCGCGCACGTTTCTAGGTGGCGCTTGATCTCCGCCTCAACCGGGCGAGACAATCTGCCCTCTAAATACCAACAAATCAAATGGATAGTATCCCTGCAGCTCATTTCCCAGTCCCCTGATCCCCCTGATAGGGTTGCGCTGAGGTTCAACCTAGAGTGCATTTGTAGCGCCAAAACCCGTTTTCTCCCGAGAACGATCATCTAAGCTATGTGAAATCAATACGTTAGAATTAGACCCGTCACAAAGCGGGAGATTTGGAACCCGTACGCATTTTTGAAAAGTTTACACCTAGCGGCGTCAAAACGGGCATGCACTGGCCAACAAAGAGCCGGCTGAACGCTAGAAGAACGTTATCTCTGCGGAATTATCGTCATTTGCCGAAGCGCCGCGATTCTGTCCGCCAGCGGTGGATGGGTGCTGAAAAGCGAGGAAAATGTTCCTCCCCCGAACAGCGGTTTCACGATGCAGAGAGAAGAGGTTGACGGTGAGATCGTGGTTGTGGGAATTTTGTTGTTGTAAGCACCTAGCTTCTGAAGGGCGCTAATAAGTCCGTATGGATTGCCGACCATCTTTGCCCCGGTTTCGTCCGCCGAGTACTCTCTTTGCCGGGACAAGCCGAGTTGGAGCAGCATAGCCCCGAATGGTGCAAGGAAGAACAACAGCAACCCAAGAATGCCGCCTCCTCCGCCCCTTTCGCGATCGTCGCGGTCGCCGTAGCCGAGCCACGGTCCCCAATGCGCAATCCACGTGATGGCCCCAGCCAGAGTCGCCGCAATCGAGCTGATCAGAATGTCGTAATTGCGGACATGGGACAGTTCGTGGGCGATCACTCCTTCGAGTTCGTCGTCATTCATCAACTCCAGCAACCCTTGAGTGACAGCAACGGAAGCGTGTCGCGGGTTCCTTCCTGTCGCAAAAGCATTCGGGGCCGCTTCCGGAATGATGTACAGCTTGGGGACAGGCAAGTTGGCTTTGGCCGCCAGCCGTTCCATGACAGCGTAGAGCCGCGGTAACTGTTCGCGGGTCACCGGCTTTGCCCCACTAGACATCAAGGCAATTTTGTCAGAGAAGAAGTAAGTAAAAGCATTCATGACCACGGCGATTCCGAGGCCCATGGTCATGCCGTTGCGACCGCCGAAATACTGCCCAATCACCATCAGGAACAGCGTAAGAGCGACAAGCAGCAAAGTTGTTCGAAAGACTCTCATGGTTTCCTTCCAATATTCTACTCGCGAGCTACTCGCGCTCAAAATACTCCTTATCGATGATAAGACGGAGCAATCCCCAAGTGTTTTTCACACTCCATTAGAACCGCGCTGCGGCCGCCGGTTGTTTTGCTGGCCTCCGCTCGAAGCGCATTGCATCCTTCTGTCCATCTCGGTCGACAACAATGTGATCGCCCGGCAGCACCTTACCCTCCAGAATTTGCAGCGCCAGCGGATCTTGAATCAACCGCTGAAGCGTACGCCGCAGAGGCCGTGCGCCATAAGCCGGGTCGTAGCCCTCGCGTAGGAGCAATTCTTGCGCTGCTGGCCTCAGCTCCAAAGTGATCTGCCGTTCGGCGAGCAGCTTCTCGACATTTTTCATCAGCAGGCCGACGATTTTGCCCAATTGCTCCTTGCCGAGCGGATTGAAAATAACAATCTCGTCGATTCGGTTGATAAACTCCGGCCGGAAAGCAGCGCGCAATGCGTCCATTGCTTCTTTTCGCGCGCGCTCTGGATCTTTTCCGGCCAATTCCGAGATTGCTGCTGAGCCGACGTTGCTGGTCATCACCAGAACCGTGTTGCGGAAATCTACAGTGCGGCCTTTGCCATCGGTTAGGCGGCCGTCCTCGAGAATCTGCAGCAGAACGTTGAACACATCAGGGTGCGCCTTTTCGATTTCGTCAAAAAGAATCACGGAATACGGATGGCGCCGAACTTGTTCGGTCAGTTGCCCGCCTTCTTCATAGCCCACGTAGCCTGGCGGCGCGCCAATGAGACGTGACACGCTGTGCTTTTCCATGTACTCGCTCATGTCGATGCGGATCATCAGCTTTTCGTCGTCGAAGAGAAATTCCGCAAGCGCGCGCGCTAATTCCGTCTTGCCCACACCGGTGGGCCCTAGGAAGATGAACGAGCCGATTGGACGTTTGGCATCGGACAATCCCGCGCGGCTGCGACGCACCGCATTCGCGACACGTGCGAGCGCATCGTCTTGACCAACAACGCGCTGCCGCAACCGCTCTTCCATGTGCACCAGCTTTTGCGCTTCGCCTTCGAGCAATCGCCCCGCCGGAATACCTGTCCACTTGCTGACCAGTTTTGCGATGTCCTCTTCGTCGACTTCTTCCTTCAGCATCGGCGCGTCTTTTTGCACCTTGGCAAAGCGCTCCTGCGCTTGCTGAAGCTCCCGCTCCGCCGCTGCGATTTTGCCGTAGCGCACCTCGGCGACTTTCGCCAATTCGCCGGCGCGCTCATGGCGCTGTTCTTCCGATTTTAGCTGCTCGATCTGTTCTTTCAGTTTACGGATCTTCCCGATCGCTTCTTTTTCGGCTTGCCAGCGCGCCTTCTTGCCGCTTGATTCTTCCTTCAATTTGGCAAGCTCTTTCTCAATCTGCCCGCGCCGCTCCTTGGAATGCGCATCGGATTCCTTCAGCAATGCCTGGCGCTCGATTTCGAGTTGCAGGATGCGTCGCTCGATTTCATCAATCTCCACGGGCAAGGAATCGATTTGCATGCGCAGGCTGGCGGCGCATTCGTCGATCAAGTCGATGGCCTTGTCCGGCAGAAAACGATCGGAGATGTAACGGTTTGAAAGCGTGGCTGCGGCTATGATTGCCGAGTCCTTGATGCGCACGCCATGGTGCACTTCATAGCGTTCTTTCAAGCCACGCAAAATCGCAATGGTATCTTCCACGGTCGGCTCTGCGACGAGCACTGGTTGGAAGCGGCGTTCGAGGGCCGGATCTTTCTCGATATGCTTCTTGTATTCGTTGAGCGTCGTGGCGCCGATGGCGCGCAGTTCGCCGCGTGCCAGGGCCGGCTTGAGCATGTTGGACGCGTCCATCGTGCCTTCCGCGGCGCCCGCGCCTACGAGCGTGTGCAACTCGTCGATAAAAAGAATAATCTGCCCCTCGGCTTCCGTGATTTCCTTGAGGACCGCTTTCAGCCGGTCTTCAAATTCGCCGCGGAATTTCGCACCTGCAACGAGAGCAGCCAAGTCGAGCGCCACAATGCGCTTGGTCTTCAAGACGTCCGGCACATCCCCGGAAACAATGCGTTGCGCCAGGCCTTCGACGATGGCGGTTTTACCGACGCCTGGTTCGCCGATCAGCACCGGATTGTTTTTCGTGCGTCGCGCAAGGATTTGCATCACGCGACGGATTTCTTCGTCGCGGCCGATGACCGGATCGAGTTTCTGCTTCCGGGCCAATTCCGTTAGGTCGCGCGCGTATTTTTCTAGCGCGGCGTAAGTGGCTTCCGGATTCTGCGAGGTCACGCGCTGTGAGCCGCGCACTCCCGCAAGCGCCTGGAGGATGGCTTCATGGGAAGCGCCTTGTCGTTTGAGCAGTTGTCCTGCCGGATCGCGTTCGCGACCGGCAATCGCCAAGAAGAGATGTTCCGTAGAGACATACTCATCTTTGAAGTTGTCGGCTTCTTTAAACGCCGACTCGAGCACGTCATTGAGCGCGCGGCCCAAGTGTTGCTGGGCGAAGCCCTGCACTTTTGGCAGGCGCGCGACCTCGCGATCCAACTCCTGGGCCAGAGCCTCGGTGGGAATGCCGAGCCGCGCCAGCAAGGGCGGCACAACGCCGTCGGTTTGCGCCACCAGCGCGGCGAGCAAATGAATCGGCTCAATCTGCTGGTTCTCGTGCCTGGCGGCAACTTCCTGGGCGCTTTGCACCGCTTCCTGCGCCTTCACAGTCATTTTTTCGAATCGCAACATACGGCCCTCAAAAAATATCAAAAAACTAAGAAGTCAGAGAGAAGGGGCCGGCAGCCTCCACCAGCCCCCTATTCTTACAGCTTCGGCCGCGCAATGGCAGCCTTCGCGCCAGCTTTGCTGTTCCTTACTTGGCAGAGGCAGCTACGGCCACAGCAGGAGTGGTGACGTTCACCTTGATCTGCTTGGGCTTGGCTTCCTCGCGCTTGGGAATGCTCAGCATCAGGACGCCGCTCTGATAGTCGGCCTTGATCGCGTCCGCATTCACAGTGTTGGCAAGCGTGAAGCTGCGAGCGAACGAACCGTAGGAGCGCTCCACGCGCAGGTAGTTCTCTTCGTTCACTTTCTTCTCGAACTTGCGCTCACCGCGAATGGTGAGGATGTTGTTTTCTACGCGAATATCAAGATCCTTGACATCGACTTCGGGGAGATCCGCCTTCACCACGAGCTCGTGTTCGGTCTCGTAGATGTCCACGGAGGGCGTCCAGGCACTGAGGCTGGATTGCTCGCTTGTCCGCTCAAAAGCATCGGTGAATAAGCGATTGATCTGGTCCTGCAGAGTCGTGACGCCGCGAAAGGGTTCCCATCGGGCTATCGTTCTCATGGTTTTAAGCACCTCCAAAGGTGATTGCAAACCAATAATAAAATATGAGCGTCTTATTGTCAAGTCAAAACCCCAAGAGGCATGCTGTGCGCTAAGTCGTTCGTAATTAGCGAGATACTGAACGTTTCAGGGCGCGCCTTTGAAAAGGCTTCGGTTGGGGCTGGAATTCTTAGTAGACTTGTCGGTTCGATCGTCATGAAACTCAAAGGCATCTCATTGCAACAAACATGCGCCGGTATTGGGCTTTGCAACGCCAAGTGATTCATTTGGTTGACTACATGGTGCCACGGTCTACATAGCGCCGCGATCTACATGGCGATTCCTGATTACGGCCAACTCCCTGCCCCGAAAGCAAGGAAGGGCTTCCTGCTAGACTACGACTGCTCATGCGTCTCGATGAACTCGATTATCTTTTGCCTGCGGAGCAAATCGCGCAGCGGCCGCTTGAAAGACGCGAAGCTTCCCGGCTCCTGTTCTTGAACCGCTCCTCAGGGGCTATTGAAGACCGGCTGTTCGCGGAACTGCCCGAGATTCTTCAAGGAAATGAGCTGATGGTTCTGAACAACGCGCGTGTGATTCCCGCGCGGCTTTTTGGACGCCGAGCCGGCATCCACTCCCAGAAGCCTTCACGGTCCACGCGAGAGGAGCACCTTACAGGGATTGTGGAGATCCTATTGTCGCGGCGAGTAGACCCAGATGTATGGGAAGCGTTGGTTCGTCCCGGGCGCAAGATGCAGATTGGTGAAAAGGTCTTCTTTGGTAATGGAGAGTTCCAAGGAGAAGTGGTCGCGCGGGGCGAATTTGGCCTGCGCACGGTTAGGTTCATTTCGAAGGACCAAAGCACTGTGAACGAGCACATCGAGCGGCTCGGGCACGTCCCTTTGCCGCCGTATATTGACCGAACGGACGACACATCGGACCGCGAGCGCTATCAAACAGTGTTTGCAAAGCGTCCCAGCGCGATCGCGGCCCCTACGGCCGGTCTGCACTTCTCTCCAGAAATTCTAAAACGAATTCGTGACCGCGGAGTCGAAGTTTGCGAACTGACGCTGGACGTAGGTCTCGGAACATTTCAACCGGTTCACGGCGAAACGCTGGAAGATCATGTAATGCATTCGGAATCGTACGAAGTCTCGGGCGAGACCGCGGATCGTGTCAATGTTGCCCACGCAGCAGGCCGCCCAATCCTGGCCGTGGGAACGACGGTTGTGAGGGCGCTAGAAGACTTGGCGCAGCGCGCAGCGAATTCCGGATCTCCCGATGTCGTGTTAGCCGCCAAAGCCGAAGCGCAACTGTTCATCACTCCGGGATTCCGCTTTCGCGCAGTCGATTGCCTGCTCACCAATTTTCATTTGCCGCGGTCCACATTGCTGGCGCTCGTTTGTGCTTTCTCGGGCCGCGAGCACGTGCTGTCTGCTTACCGCCATGCGGTCGAATCGGGCTATCGCTTCTACAGCTATGGAGATTGCATGCTGATTCGTTAGGAGGCTTCGCATCGAGTCCGTCAAGTTTTGCTGCGTTAAGGCATCAGGTTGCGCGTTGGCCCATTTCCTTGCACGAGAAGGGGCGCAGCATGCTGCGCCCCTACAACGGCCTATATTGCAGTAATAAGTCGCTGAGCGTAAAACGCAGCGTTATTCACTGAAAACGAACACTCGGACCTGGCCGGCAAAGCGAACTTCCTTCACCTGGCCGCTTTCGTCGATGAGCACGGAGTTGTAGTTGGCTTTGGCGCTGCGGTCTTCCCAGCGGCCCTCGGATTCGGCAACAACTTTGCTGCCCTTTTCGACAGTGGCTTTGTTGCCGTCTATCTGTAGATGGTATTCACCGGCCTGCAGCTCCGCTTTGCCGAGCCGGGCGGTTTGGCCGAGATTAATGGTTTTGGAAACGGGCTTGGCAAACGCAGGCACTGCAATGGCAACGGCGGCGAGCAAGGCGATCGTGCGGAAGAATGAATTACTTTTCATGCTGTCATTTTCCTTTCGGACAAGATCAGGACAGCCGCACAGGAGGCGTTCGTCCGCAAGATGAAGTTGACACGCTAGCCGAGGGCGAGTAGTCTCGCCCCTCTAGACACCTATTCTTCCTGGACTAACGGCCGGAAAGACTGCGTGTCATGGCCCCGCGGCTGCCACCGCGGGGTTTTTTTCTGAATCTCGCTTTGAACAGCCCTGCAAGCGGCTGCGTTCGTATAGACGAAACGAGGTGCATGAATGTTTCGCAGCGGCAGAAGAAAAAAAAGTGAAGAATTGCGAAATTGACGCCGGTTATTTTTCTTTTCGCCCCAAAACGTTGAGATCATCTCTGCAGAGGCTAAATCCTTTCTAAACGAGCACCGCTGTTCTGTTGACCTTTTGCAGCACGGCGCGTCGTAGATGGCGTGCTGAACGAAGCATCGCTTCGTGCATCAGCGGTCGGCTTCATCTATACTCTAGGTCATTTTCTCAGGTACCGGGAATGCGGATTCTCATCCTCAGCGATTTGCATTCAAATGCTACTGCTCTGGACGCTGTCCTTGAAACAGTCAAGGATCGATGGGACACGTCCGTTTGCTTGGGCGACGTGGTCGGCTACGGACCGGATCCGAATTACGTTACGGAGCGCCTGCGCGAGATGGGCACAAAGACCATCCGCGGAAATCACGACAAAGCGGTCACCGGATTGATGGCCACGGAAGACTTCAATCCGGTGGCGAAAGCGGCGGTGGATTGGACGCACGCGGAACTGAATCCGGAAAACCTGGCATGGCTCACCGATCTGCCGAAGGGCCCGTTGGAGACGGATGGCATCGTGCTCATCCACGGGGCGTTTGAGGACGAAGATGAATATGTCTTTACTCCGGAGCAGGCACTGGATGGGCTCCTGGACTCCACTGCGGCGGTGACTTTTTTTGGCCACACGCATCATCAGGGCGGTTTTTCTTATCACGATGCGCAACTCGAGGTGTTGCAGATCCGTCCGCGCGCGACTGAACTCTTTGCGCCTCTACGCACCGAGCCGGCCCGCCGCTTTTTGCTGAACCCCGGTTCGATTGGCCAACCGCGCGACGGAGATCCGCGAGCGGCCTTTGCCGTCGCCGACCTCGAGCACCACATCGTGGAATTCTGGCGGGTTCCCTACGAGGTTGCCGCAGTGCAGAAGCGCATGCGCGCAGCACACCTACCGGAGCCGCTGGTCCAGCGGCTCGTAGTGGGGCGATAAGATCCCAAGCATCATCCTGCCGCGGTTCTCAGGAACGCCGACAATAGGTACTTCACGAGGTACGTCATCTAGTTATAATAGGGGACGTGGACTTCGCCACGGAACTAGAGACCTGCCTGAAGGAATTCTTCGCCCCAGGTTCGGTGGAGATGTACGAGAACGGTGGACACGCCGGGTCTTATTCCGGACTCTCTTGGGAAGTGCGCGGTGGCAGGGAAAAGCCGCTCCTGCATCTCTGGTCGGAACAGCTCAACCTCACGCGACGGGTACTGGCCATCACCGATCGCTCGAGCGACTGCTTGGCACTGGCGGTGGAGCGTTTTGGACGTGCTAGGCCAGACCGGTTGGAGTTTGTTCGGCGGGAATTCGAGCGCGGGGCCCGTCAATTATCGCGAGCGCAATTCCGCGAACAGCTCGCCCATCTGCTCGCTGAGCAGTTCCCTGACGAATCCATCGAATCGCTGACGATATCCGCGGACCTGGAGCATTCCCTATCGGGAAATTATGCCAGAGGGCTCCTTCGCCACGGCTCCATACGCTACGCGGTGCTGGCCGTTCCGAGCGGTGAATCCGCAGACTCCGCGGACAATAGCCTGACGTTCGCTTTGCTATGGCTTGCGCGGGCGCGTCAATCAACCGCGGGCGGGCCGATCGCCGGCCTCCGGCTGATCCTGCCCAAGAATGCCACACGCACCGTCGCTCACCGGATTGCAGCGCTCGACAAACAACTGAATGTTGAGCTGCACGAAGTCGATCCGGTGTTGAATGTTCTCGAAAGGGTTGATCCCATCCGCGCAGGAAATGTGGATACCTGGCTCGTTCCGGTTCGCGAATCGGAGAGTCTCCTGCAGCGGGCGAAGCCGGAACTGGAGTCCATTGTTGTCGCGGGGCCGAAGACGATCAGTTTGCATCCGGTTGTGCAAACCAGCGAGGTGTGGATGCGCTTTCGTGGATTGCCTTTCGCCCGGTGGGAGGATGGACGGGTCTATTTTGGTATCGATGACTGCAAGGAAGAATTGATGTCAGGTTCGCGTCGCGCTCTGAAACAACTTCTTCAAAACCTCGAAACATACCGCAATCCGCTTGCGATAGAAACGCGCCATGCTCTCTATCGCGCGCAGCCGGAGCGCTGGCTGGAAAGCCTGGTACGCGCGGATGTAACGCGCGTGGATGCCGCGTTGGATCCTCGATTTGTGTACACGCAGGTATTCGCCAGCGCCGGAGGAGAACACGGGATTTTGGATTTGTTGACGGCAACGAGCACTGGCCGGCTAGCAATTATCGAACTAAAAGCCAGTGAGCATATTCATTTGCCGCTACAAGCCGCCGATTACTGGCTAAGGGTTCGCAAACATCTGGAGAACGGAGATTTCGCGCGGTACGGATATTTCCCCGGAATCGAACTGCAACGAACTGCTCCGGTCGTGTATCTTGTCGCGCCAGCGATACGCTTTCATCCATCTACGGATGAGCTTCTGAGGTTTCTGACGCCGGAACTCGAAGTCACCCGCGTAGGCCTGACGGAAAACTGGCGGCACGGCTTGCGCGTGGTGCTTCGCCAATAAGCAACGGAGAAACTGGCACGCGAAGCGAGTTCGCCGCATTGCGAGCACTTGTGTTCCTCAATTTCAAGTGTGCTGCTTGTGCAACGGAAGTTCCCCTCGTTCAAGAACTAATCCGTGGATACAATAATAGGCGGACGGGGAGGACACCTGCTTTGGGCGGAGGAACATTCTCAATTTCTATTCGACAGGCCGGAACGGTTTCGCTCCTGGACCTTAAAGGACGACTGACCTCGTTCGAGACTGGAGCGCTTCGCGAAGCAGTAGCGCGGCTCTTGAGAGACGGGCGCAAAAATGTCGTTCTGAACCTGGGCGGACTGCAATATCTGGACAGTTCCGGCATCGGCGAGCTTGCGAGAATTTACGTTTCGGTGGTGAAAGCGGGAGGCCAATTGAAAGTGGTCGGATTATCCCCCAAAGTGGAGGAAGTGTTGAAGATCACGCAGCTTTATAGAGTGTTCCCCGAATTCGCGAGCGAAGAAGATGCGCTTGGCAGCTTCTCTGAATAAACCTAGTGCGAGCAATCCGAAGGTAGGCTCCCAAGAAGACCTGCCGCAAAAGGAGAGAAGCGGTTAGGGTGTAAACCCTAACCGCTTCCCGGGGTGTGTCCTCGAAGTGGTTTGTATATTTAGATGTATGAGAGCGGAAAAGGTTTCCTGGGGCAAAGAGTATTTTTGAGAAAATCGATTTAGTGGCGCAAATACTAGTAAAACAAATACTTACGCCATCGGTCGTCGCGGTGCCCGATCAGCCGCATAAGCTGGCGTGAAGTGTGCAAAGTAAAAGGCCGCGGCCTGCGAGCCAACTTTAGGCCGGCCTCTTCAGGCGTGCGGTCGCCCTTGGAATTGTTACACTGGTAGCAGCAAGCAACCAGGTTTTCCCAAGACGAACGGCCTCCACGCGAGCGAGGCACAACGTGGTCCAATGTCAATTCGGAGCTAGGAAACACGCGCCCGCAAAACTGGCAGGTGTTGCGGTCGCGCAGCAAGATGTTCTTGCGTGATAGCGCCCGGCTTTGCTGGGGAATATGACGATAAGCCAGCAGGCGAATTACCGACGGAACCTTGTGAGAATGGGCGGCAGAGTGCACTTCAGCGCTGTGCAGCTCTTCAGCCTGCGCCACACCCTTTAGCATCAGGACCATGGCGCGGCGCACGGCGGTCACGTTGATCGGCTCGTAGGTCGCGTTCAGGACCAGTACCGGCTCCTGCATCAGCGAGGCACGGCGCGTCAAAAGCGGGTTGTGGGGTCTACTGCCAGCGGGGGCTTCCGAACCTGACGCAGCCGCGCGAGCCCCCTCGAAGGTATGTCCCCCTCGGGAATCTGCCGACATGTGCCGGTTTGACCCCATCACGTTTTCCTCAGGCTTCTATTCTACCATTTTACCGAACTCGGCAGCGGATTTCTCACCGCGCGTGCCACAGTCAAGGCTAACACAGAACTGGCACCAGCCTCTCGTAGCGCCCGCGCACAGGCATCCAGCGTCGCTCCCGTCGTCAACACATCATCTACCAATAGGACGCGAAGATTGTCAACTTGACTGCCCGGACATGTGGCAAAAGCACCCCGGACAGACGCCCATCGTTCTTCGAGACTGAGGACATGCTTATCAGGCCGGGCTCGAGTGCGCATCAGCAGGACTGCTTTGTGAGGCAGCCGAAGGCGTTTGGCTAACGGCTTAGAGATCAGCGCCGCTTGGTTGTAGCCGCGCTCGCGTTCGCGCTGGCGATGCAGGGGCACTGGCACAACTACGTCAGCGGCAAAACGGACTGGTTCGCTTTGGACAAGTTCCGCAAGGCGTCCCGCGAACCAAACTCCCAGAGGCTCGATTTGCTCGAATTTCAGCAACAGAATTGCGTGGACAAGGGCGCCGGTATAGATAGCGAAGCTGCGGGCGCATTCGAAGGCATAGGTTTTGTCCTGGCAGGCCGGGCATAGCCGCAACTGAGCCTGCTCCTGGCTGAGGCCCGGAAGTGGCCTGCCGCAGACTTCGCAGATGACAGACGGGACTCGTTCGAAAGACGAAAGACAGTCTCCGCAAATGGGGACTCGGCGAGAATCGGTCAGAAGTGCATCACAGATGCGGCAGCCAGAGGGGAAGATTACGCTGGTAAGCGCATCGCCGGCGGCGGTCAGCCATGCGCGCACACCATGTTTGGCGGTGAGGCTCGCGCGAGATGAGTTCTCCGCTGACACAGCTGGGAACTCTATACTTCTTCTATTGGTAATTAAAGAGAGAAAGTAGGATGCAGTAAAGTCCGAATAAGAGCGCCTTTTGGGTTAGAGTCCGCGGCTTCCCGATCAACCTGTTAAAGAAGACCCTGCTCCATTTTCTCCTGACACGAGATGCAGTGCTTCGCCCACGGTACAGCTTCAAGCCGCTTCTGCTGCATCTCCTCCTGACAGTTAGCGCAGACGCCGTATTCGTCTTCTTGGATCCGTTTCAGCGCCGCATCGATCAAGTTCAGGAGCGTTCGATCGGTGTTGGTCATGCCGAAGAGAAACTCTTTGGTGTAGGAGTTTGCTGCTTTGTCCGCCAGGTCCACGGTGGGATCTTCGTCCGCCGTTCTGCCCTCTTCCTGGGTGCGGGCGATAGTCTTCATCACCTCTTCGCGCCGCGTCAGCAGTTTCTTCTTATAGTAGTCGAGCCTTTTCTTGTCCATGCGAGTCCCGCCCCTCTGCATGCTATTTGGGGCCACCTAAAAACTCCGTAGTGTAGACCTGCTTGGCAGTGAAGTCAAGGCGATGGGCCTACTGGTGCGTATAGCGCAGTGCGGCTAGAATGTGCGGGCGCAAGTGCCGCGCGACAGAGCAATGAAAAGCCGGGTACTGAAGCTGGATCCGAAAGACAACGTTCTCGTGGCCCTTGAGGATTTGCGCAAGGGAGAACGAGTAGGTCTTCCGGGAGACGAATTCGTTTTGCTTTCGGACGTGCCGGCAAAGCATAAGTTTGTGACCCGAGACCTTGCTGCGGGCGATGAGATCATCATGTACGGCGTGCTGGTGGGCAGAGCGGTGGGCTCTATTTGCCGCGGAGACTTGCTTTCCACGCGCAACATTCACCACGCTGCCTCCAAGTTTCACGAGACGGAGAAACTAGGGCGACCCTGGACATCACCTGACGTCTCCGCCTGGCGCAAGAAGACGTTTGCCGGGTACCACAGGGCGGACGGACAAGTGGGTTCGCGGAACTATTGGCTGGTTCTTCCGCTGGTCTTTTGCGAAAACCGGAATCTCGCTGTTCTGAAACAGGCTTTTGAAGAAGAGCTGGGCTTCGCCGCGCCTCAAGTTTATCGTCAGCAAGTAGCCGAGCTAGTCCGGCTTTATCGCGAAGGCAAGTCGAAGGAACTGAAAACGTTTTCATTTGGGACAATCCAGCAAGCGCCACGTTCCCAGCAAGTGTTTCGAAACGTTCATGGGATCAAGTTTCTGATGCATGAGGGGGGATGCGGCGGCACGCGCGAGGATTCGAACAACCTTTGCGGACTGCTCGCCGGTTATATTCACCATCCGAACGTTGCCGGCGCAACGGTTCTAAGCTTGGGGTGCCAGCACGCCCAGGTTCCGATACTGCTTGAGGAAATCAGGCGCCGCGATGCGAATTTCAGCAAGCCGCTTTTGATTTTTGAGCAGCAGAAGAGTTCTTCGGAAAGTGTGATGATTTCGCAAGCTATCCGAGAGACCTTTCTGGGTTTGGCGGAAGCAGAAAGAGCCAAGCGGCAACCCGCGCCCTTATCGCAACTCACACTCGGATTGAAATGCGGGGGATCGGATGGATTTTCCGGACTCTCGGCGAATCCCGCCATCGGGCACACCGCTGATTTAGTCACGGGCCTGGCCGGCAGAGGGATCCTTTCTGAGTTTCCCGAGTTGTGCGGTGTTGAACAGGGATTGATCGATCGCTGCACTCGAAAGGAAGTTGCGGACCGCTTTGTGCAACTCATGCGAGATTATGCAGCGCGAGCGAAAGCGGTTCGTTCAGGATTTGAAATGAATCCTTCTCCCGGAAACATTCGAGATGGATTGCTGACGGACGCAATGAAGTCCGCCGGCGCGGCGAAGAAGGGTGGAACTTCGCCGGTGACAGCTGCGCTCGATTATCCGGAATATTCGAGCGAGCCTGGGCTGAACCTGCAATGCACGCCAGGGAATGACGTGGAGTGTGTCACCGCCCAAGTGGGGGCGGGTGCGAACGTGGTCTTGTTCACGACCGGACTGGGAACACCGACGGGGAACCCTGTCGCACCAGTGTTGAAAATAGCGACCAATTCAAGCCTTGCGCAACGGATGCCGGACATCATCGATATCGACGCGGGGGGCATCATCTCGGGTGAGAAGACCATCGAGGAAATGGGTGAGTCAATTCTGGAACGCGTGATTCAGGTCGCGAGCGGAGAAATGCGCACGAAGGCAGAAATTCTGGGCCAGGATGATTTCATTCCATGGAAGAGAGGCGTCTCGCTGTGAAACCCGAAGGAGTTCGCACATGAAGATTGATTCACACCAACACTTCTGGAAGTACGACGCCGTGCGCCACCCCTGGATCACAGACAGAATGTCCGCGTTGAAGCGCGACTTCATGCCGAACGAACTCGACGGGGAGCGCGCAGCGCACGGCATTGACGCCACCATCCTGGTGCAAGTGGATCAATCAGAAAACGAAACGCTGTTTCTTCTGGAACTTGCTGACCGCCACCCAAGCATCGGTGCAGTGGTTGGCTGGGTAGATTTACGGTCTCCACGGATCGAGGACAGGCTGCGGCATTTTTCACAATTTGAAAAGCTGCGTGGATTCCGGCACATCGCGGAAGTGGAAAGCGAGCGTTTCCTGGTGCGCGATGATTTTTGCAGAGGGATCGCTTGCCTGAGGCAATTCGGCTTCATCTACGAAATTCTCATCTACCCTAAACAATTGCAGGCGGCGCTGGAACTCGTCACACGGTTTCCGGACCAACCATTCGTGATCGACCACATGGCGAAACCGGAGGTCAGGACAAAAAACATCGCTGGCTGGACCGCGGTTATGCGGGAAATTGCGAAAAATCCAAATGTCTATTGCAAGGTCTCGGGACTGGTGACCGAAGCGGATTGGGATCACTGGAAGAAGGAAGATTTCCGCCCGTATTTGGACGTCGTCTTGGACGCGTTTGGAACAGAGAGATTGATGTTTGGGTCGGACTGGCCAGTTTGCACTCTGGCTGCCAGCTATCAGCAGGTGCTGGAGATCATCGAAGAGTACGTGCGAGAGTATCCAGCCGACGTAAAGGGGAAAATCTTTGGTGGCAACGCTGCTCACTTCTATCGCTTGAAACTGGCACAACATGGATTTGCAGCTTAAAGACAAAGTTGTTCTCGTTACCGGCGGCGCCAAAGGAATCGGAGAGGCGATCACGCGAGGCTGCGTGCGCGAGGGCGCGATTCCGGTCTTTGTGGACAAGGACAATGAAGCAGGAGAGAAACTCAAGACCGAATTGCGTAACATCGGTGCAGCGTGTGGCTTTATCTTCGCCGACCTTGTGCCCGCTGAGAATTGCTCAGCGACGGTCGAGCAAACGCTGCGCGAATTCGGGCGGCTCGACGTGCTGGTCAACAATGTCGGAGTGAACGACAACGTTGGGCTCGAACATGGCTCGCCGGATAAATATGTCAGGTCGCTGCAATTGAATCTGCTGCATTACTACAACATGGCGCACTATGCTTTGCCGGCGCTGAAAAAATCGCATGGCTGCATCGTCAACATCGCCTCCAAAGTGGCCATGACGGGCCAAGGTGGCACTTCGGGATACACATCGGCAAAGGGCGCGATCCTGTCGCTGACACGCGATTGGGCAGCGGAGTTGTTGCCCTATGGGATTCGAGTGAATGCGCTTGTTCCGGCGGAGGTGATGACGCCACTTTACAAATGGTGGCTCAGCACCTTTCCGAACCCCGAAGAGAAACTCAAGCATATCGTTTCGAAAATCCCGCTTGGGAAGAGAATGACCCAACCGGAAGAAATTGCCGCGATGGTTCTGTTTTTGATTTCCTCGCAGGCCAGCCACATCACGGGCCAGCACGTGCTGGTCGACGGCGGCTACGTGCATCTCGATCGTGCTTTGACCTGATTCAAAATTCGGTTCGCACGGAGGACACTTGGCGGCCCAATCCGCGCCTCTCACGGAACGAAAATATGTTTTGCCCTTTGTCTTAATTACGAGTTTGTTCTTTCTCTGGGCGTTCGGCGTTAATTTGAATGATGTTCTCATTCCGCACTTCAAATCTGCCTTCAGCCTGAGCGATTTTCAATCCTCTTTCATCCAAATCGCCTTCTTCGGCGGTTATTTTCTTGCGGCGCTGGTCGCCGGTCGCTTGATGGAGCGCATCGGGTATAGGCGAGGAATTCTCACTGGTCTGTTTCTCTGTGCTGCCGGTGCCCTCCTTTTTGTCCCTGCCGGCTCGCTGGGGATTTACGGACTGTTCCTGTTTTCTTCGTTCGTGCTGGCCTGCGGGCAGAGCTTCCTCGAAGTCGCAGCCAATCCCTACGCGACGATCCTCGGCGCGCCGGAAAGCAGCGAGCGCCGGCTGAATTTTGCACAGTCGTTCAATGCCGTTGGCGCTGTGGTGGCGCTGCTTGTCGTGGGCCCTCTGATCCTTTCCGAGGCTGTGCCCAGCACTGAGGAACTCGCGCGCCTGAGCCCGGCTGCCTTGCAGGCGTATCGCGCTGCGCAAACGGCCACGGTTCGCATTCCTTATCTGGTGATCGGAGGCATTTTTCTTGCGGTCGCCGCAATTATTTATTTCGCCCACTTGCCGGAAATCCACGAGGAGTCGGCACCCGGTGAAGCGGAAGCTTCGGCGAGCTGGAGCGGGGTTCTTTCACATAAGCATCTTGTGCGCGGCGTTATCGCCCAATTTCTTTACGTAGGAGCGCAAGTCGGCGTCGGGAGCTTCGTCATTCGATTTGTGATGCATGTGCAACCGTTTCTTGGACCGCGGGCAGCGGCAAGATATTTGCAGCTTCACCTGGTGGGCTTCATGATCGGACGTTTTGCGGGATCCGCGCTGATGAAGTCCATTCGTGCCTCGCGCCTACTGGCCCTTTTCGCATTTGGCGCCCTTCTTAGCGGACTGATTGCGACTTCCACCAAAGGCGCAATCCCAATTTACGCGGTTGTATTGATCGGATTCTTTCACTCGATCATGTTTCCAACGATTTTCGCTCTGGGTATCAAGAATCTTGGTCCTTTTACGAAGCGCGGATCGTCGCTCATGGTCATGGCGATCATCGGGGCAGCCATTGTTCCACCGGTCATGGGCAAAATCTCCGATCTGTCGAATATCCAGAGGGCATTTCTGGTTCCACTGCTTTGTTACGCCTACGTTTTTTACTTTGCGGTGCGTGGATACAGGCCAAGCCCTGTTTTGGCGTCGCCGGAAAGCGCAACCGCTGCCGAGGTCCAATGACAATCCCATGACGAAACGCTACTGTCTGACGCTGGATTTGAAAGATGATCCGAAGCTAATTGCCGACTACCGCCGATATCACGAGAAAATCTGGCCGGAAATTACAAAAAGCATCCGCGACACCGGAATTATGGACATGGAGATTTATCTGCTGGCCACGCGGATGTTCATGATCATGGAAGTGGACGAAACATTTTCGTTTGATGCCAAGGTAAAAGCGGATCGCGTAAATCCAAAAGTTCAAGAATGGGAAGAACTGATGTGGAAGTTTCAGAGGCCGTTACCCGGCGCCAAACCCGGTGAAAAATGGATGCTCATGGAGCGAATTTTCGAGTTGTCATCCGGCTGATCTTCCGGAAGTGTTACGAAACTGCCGGTAAGCCGTCTTTGCTAGAGCATCAACCAGAGGTTTATTCTGAGTGCTGTCCAACCGCTCACAGCGCGATAGTCAACTCATTGCTGATCTGTGGTTGTGCAACCCTGGCTTGCGGATGTCAGCGCGTTATTCTCTGAAGTCAGCGTGCAAGAGTACTTCTGCCCGTGCGTGTTGAAGGAATTGTAGCTCTGCGAACTCTTTGCCCCCGAGTTGCCTGTGATGTGGCCCGAGGAATTGAAGTCCAGCGTATCCGTTGAATTGACCCTATTGTCCACAAAGCTGGCAAAGTATGGCGTGAGCAGGGAATTCTTGAGCTCCTGGGAGACTGTCGCGAGCTGGCTGCCAGAGCCATCCGGCGCGAAGGTCAGCGAATAATTGACGATCAGGGGATAGACGAACGTCTCATGAGCTTGAAACGTGAGTGGGCCGTGCCTGGTTGTGGTCGTGGATTGCACCTCTGTCTGCTGGGAAACGTCCTGAGTGTAAACGGACGAAGTAATGTTGAAGGTTTGAGTGTTATTGAAATTCACGTTTTGAGTGACTTGAGTATCGATCCGGCCGCGCGAAGTATTTACGAATCCTGCGATGCTGAAATCCCGGGAAGCAGTGGTGGTCACGGTGCCGGTGACATTGCCAGAGGAGTCCGTCTGGAGTTCCTCTTTCACGGATGGATTGGGAGCGCTTGAGAGAGTATTCGTGGTAACCTCACCGGTCACCTGCTGTGAACCATGGTCCAAATAGAGGAGCAGCGTCCCGGTCGCTGAAAACCAACTGTCTGCGTTGAAGACACTGACGGCAACGGAGTGTGGCTGGCCATTGCTTAGAACGCCGGCGAAGGGCGTCAGGTCGACGCGGTATGGCACGAAGTTTAGAGCCTGCACTCCCGGTATCGGTTCCCACAAGAAGGGATCGATTCCACCGGTGTAGATCCACGGATAGACGGGCGCCACACCAGCCGGCTGTCCATCGATGCTGACTTCGGCTTCGCGGAAGGCGGTATTCCCACAACTTTGGAGCTCCACGGTGACATCGTTCGGAACGCACGTATACCAGAACTCATCGTTGATTTGGCTTTGCGAGATTACATCGAGATAGGCGCGTTCGATGTTTTGAGGAAGTGTCAATGTCGTCGCCAGTTGATCCGTCGTTGTGAAGAGGAATGCGGGTTCGTTAATACCACCTGAGCCGTTCGACTGCGTTAGGGGGATTACGGCGTCGGCGGGCTTGTTGCCATTCTCCAGATTCCCCTGCCCCTCCGCCGGGTAAAACTCGAGCGCAGCGCTGCCGGAAATCACTCCGGTGAACGTGCTGTTCACGACGTTGCCGAGAATCACGTGACCGGTCTGCGGGCTGGTGAACAGTGCGGCATACTCAGTTTCGTCTCGCTCCACGTGCCACGAGGGAGATAGGTTGTGCCTGGGCTCGGGAGTCGTCCCAAAATAGATGTTCACATAGCCCAGATCAATCACGGCAGTACGGTCAAACTGTCTTCCCGCAGTTACGTTAAAGTCGGCGGTGAAAACAATTTTCTCCCAAGGGCCTGGACAGCCGGCCGGCGGCGTGAACTGAAAACTCTGAATGTTAAAGCCGATGAACTGGAACCCCGAAAAAAGCTGGACCACACACGGCGTATTCTGCGGACGAGCCACGGGCGGGTCCGCTGTCACGGTATTGGAGGAGCCAATGACTGGGGTTGGGTTCTGGGCGAAAGAGGAACTACAAATGAACATCAAGCATAGGAAAAGGGAGGCAGCAACAACGGCCAAGGTCGTTCGGTTCGAATGAGGGAACATGCTCATGAACAGACTCCTTCCTGATAAGCACAGTTAGTTCGTTCTAGGGCTCACTGCAGGGACTGGCAGGGCGAAGAACTTTTGGCACGGGTGAATGGTGATTGTCAAGTGAAAAATGACTGTTTTAGGCAAAAGCCATCAAGAAATTGATTGAGGTGCGTGCTCCTACACTCTTTTGACCTCGATGCCTCGTTCAAGGAAGGGAGCGATGGCTTTGTCGGTGGCGCGGGAATCGGTAATCAATACATTGATATCGCTTATGGGGCAGACGAAAGCGGGGGTCACAACCCCCAATTTGCTTGAATCCGCTACCACAATTCTCACTTTAGCTTGATGGACCATGGCGCGAAAAGTGAGGCTCTCTTCGGGTTCGATCACGGTCACGCCCCGTTCAATGCCGATCCCGCAGACGCTGAGGAACACCTTGTCCATATAAATGTCGCTCAAGAAATTGATGGCGCCCTGTCCTACCATGGAAAAAGATCCGGCCCATTGCACAAATCCTCCGGTGACGAACGTTTGCAAGCCTTCGCAGTTGCACAGCTCCATGGCGATATTAATGGCGTTCGTGATGACGCGGAGGTTTCGACGATTGCGAATGTTTCGCGCCACCTGCGTAACGGTAGTGCCAGCTGTGAAACCTACAGTCTCGTGCTCCTGGATCAGCTCCGCGGCAGCCACCCCGATGCGGCGCTTCTCCGTAGGGCGATGCTGCAGACGAGTTTGGAAAAGGGAGTCGTAGCGAAAGGGCTCATAGAGTAAGGGTTCGATTAAGGTGGCCCCGCCGTGAGTTCTACGAATCAGGCCCTGCTTTTGCAACTTGGAGAGATCGCGGCGGATGCTGGCGGCGGAAGCGCCCAGGCGTTCGATCAACTCTTCCAGCGAGATTGCTCCCTTTTTTCTGAGTTCGACCAGAATTTGATCGTGCCGATCATGGGATTTCATTTGTACCTGCCGTTTCACGTTCGCCGGACGCTTAAGTCCATCATCCGCAACGTCTTGTCTAGGAACGGAGAAAAGGGAGTTTCAAGGCTGTGTGATTGTACCCTGATAAGCCGACGAAGGGGTAAGAGCGAGCGCTAATGAACGGGCCCTGGATGCTCAGTAAGAGTGATATCGGTCCATGGTGCGATTGTTTGTGGCAGAAACGCTCACTTTTCCCTTGACAAGACGCCTTCGATGCGTCAACTTGCATGCACTTCAGGGGGTGAGTCTCTGGATTCTGTCAAAGAGTCATCGGCTCCCGTCCCTTTATGGAGGACGACATGACGGCTACTCCGCGCCACTATACGTGGATTCTCTCTTGCCTCGCCAGTTTCTTTCTGGTTTTTCTCCTTTGTAGCACGCCTCTAAATGCGCAAAATTCCCGCGGAACGATTCTAGGCCACGTTTCCGACCCGTCCGGGGCTGCGGTCGTGGGCGCGAAGGTAACTGTTCTCAACGCGAGCAACAGTGTGTCTACAGTGTTCACGACAAATTCGGCGGGGGACTATGTGTTCGTGAATCTCGTCCCTGGCACATACGAAATTACGATCGAGGGGCAGGGATTCAAGACGGAACGCGGCACAGGCTTGGTTCTTGAGGTGGACCAGACCCTTCGCCAAGACTATCAACTGACCTTGGGCACGATCTCTGAACGCGTGGAAGTAAGCACGGCGACACAAATGGTTCAGACGGACAACACTACCTTGGGCAACGTGATCGAGCAGAAGCTGATCGAAGACCTCCCATCCAGTGGCCGCGACGTGACCAACTTCCTGGAATTGAGCGCGGGCGCTTCCAATCTTTCGGGAGGCACCCAGGTAGCTTTCGCCGGGCACGGCTTAAACAACAACTTTGCAGAAGTGAGTCTGAACGGGGCGCGGCCCGAATCTACCAGCTTTGTCGTCGATGGCGTAGCAGATAACGAATCACTTTTTGCTGGCGTCGCGAACATTCCTAACCAATTTGCCGTACAAGAGGTGAAGATCCAAACCGGTCTGTACTCTGCAGAATATGGCCAAGGCTCGGGGCAGGTGAATATCGCGGTCAAATCTGGTGGCAACCTGTGGCATGGGCAGGCCTATGATTTTCTTCAGAATGACGCGCTTCAACCCGGCAGCCCTTTGATCAAAGAGCAGAACATCCTTAATGGAACCAAGCTGCCGCTAAAGTCGCCATTTAAGCAGAACGAATTTGGAGGAACGCTGGGTGGACCCGTGCGAATCCCTTTCCTTTACAACGGCCGCGACAAGACTTTCTGGTTCTTCGCCTATGACGGAGGCAGAAGAAGTTTGTTTGCGCCGCAGACCCCGATTCAGATTCCAACAGCAGCGGAGAGAACCGGTGACTTCTCGGACTGGCCCTATCCAATCTACGACCCATCCACCACGGGAACGGCACCCGTCGTTCCTTGCGTCATTCCTCCGGGGCAGAGCGCTCCGGATCCGACTGTGCCGTGTAATCCGCTCGGGCGGCAAGTCTTCTCTGGCAACAAAATTCCGATGAATCGGATCAGCACTCTAGGACAGAATCTGGCGAATTTGTATCCTTCGCCCAACCAGACCAGTTGCACCCAGCTTCCATGCAATAACTTCCTCGTTCCCGTCCACCAGATCGTTGCGACGGACAACGAGACCATGCGGGTGGACGAGAATCTCGGAGCCAAGGACCGCATCTTCTTTACGGGCCATATCCGCAGGGAATCTTCGCCCAACCCTAGCCAGCTTCCCTTCACGGCGTCCCACAGTTTTAATCACTCTGAACTATTTGGTTTGACCTGGGAACGTTACGTCTCGACGAACCTCGTAAACTCGTTTCGCATTGGCTTCAATCGCCTTTTCACGGATTCCGTTCCCGATTCGGCCTTCGGGATCGATATTCAGAAAAAGCTGGGATTCATCAATAGTCCGACCGACCCTATTCTGTTTGGCATTCCCGCGCTTTCCTTGGGGAACAACTACTCCAACATCGGCACCAATAACTTCGGCACTCTGAATAAGCACAATTCCTTTCAACTCGTGGACAATCTTAAGCTAGTTCGTGGGAGGCATACGCTAACGTTCGGAGCCGATATCCGCTGGCTGCGAGAGAAGGAATTTGACAATTTCAGCGGCATTGGCGGGCTTAGCTTTACCGGCAAATACACTTCCTCGGACCCGGACCATGTCGGCGCACGGGCCAACAACGGGCCGAATTTCGGAAACGCCATCGCCGACATGTTACTGGGCCAGGTGACCAACCTTAGTCCGCCAGCACCCCTAGGCACCGACAAACTGACAGTTAACGGAATCAACTGGAACGTCTTTGCCGAGGATGACATTCGCGTTACTTCGCGCCTTACGATCAATCTCGGTTTGCGATACGAGATTCCTCCTAACTATCACAGTGTTGATAACAGCGGCTGGAACTTCGACCCAGCCAACGGCGGCAGCATAAGTTGGGTCAAGCAGAGTTTTGTCGATGGCGTTAAGGCTGCGGCTGCCGCACAAGGCCTGACCCCTTACGCTCCCTACTTGAACTGTTGTGTTCCAAACACGCTGTTGCCCATCGACAAGAAGGACTTCGCCCCTCGCATTGGAGTGGCCTGGAGGCCTTTCGCGACGGACCGCTTCGTGGTGCGTGCCGGGTACGGAATTTTCTATGACACCTATATGCGGTATTACGACTTGATCCAGAACTTCGACACGAATGCTCTGCAGACAACCTTCGCAAACCCGAACTATGCATCAGGAACCGGGAAAGAGAGCACATCGCCTGAGCCGCCTTTGAACAATCTCTGGCTCCCCACGGTCACGGGCGCCCAGTTCTTCAGCACCACGCAACCCTGGAATCCCTTTGCCTTCACGAGCCCCATCCTGAATCAGGTGAACTGGCCAAGCAACCACAATCCTTACAATCAACAATGGACTCTGGGCACACAGTACGCTTTGCGTTCTAACTTGTTACTCGATGTCGGTTACGTTGGAGCACACGGCTTGCGTGAACCGACCTATCTTTTGTTTAATATCGCAACTCCTCCAAACGTGCCAAGCGATCCTTGCAATTACTTGTTTGACATTTCTCAAGCCACCGGGAGCAACGCAAGCTGTGCGACCGACCCGAATTTCCAGCCTATCGACACACGTGTACCCTATAAGAACCTTCAACCCAACTTCTATGCCAACGCCAACATCTTGGGCAGCAACTACCACGCGCTTCAGACGCAGTTGCGGCAAAGATTCACGCACGGTCTGACCTATCTTGTTTCCTACACTTGGTCGAGAAGCTTCGACGAGCAGTCCGGCATTGGAAACATAGCCGGGAACAACGGTTTCGTTCAGGATCCCTTTCACTTGAGAAGAAGCTATGGCCCCGCGAGTTTCGATCAACCGAATCGCCTGACCGCAAGCGGCTCGTGGGAGGTGCCGATCGGCAAAGGAAAACGCCTGTCACTCGGTCCTGGAAATTGGATCTTGGGAGACTGGAAGATTAGCGGCATTTACACCTTGACGTCAGGTCGAGCCTTCACCGTTTACGGATATGCTGGCCAAAACCCAGACGAGATGGGCTCCTTCTTTACTGGCCGGTATCGGGCGAACGCGAGCGGCAGTCCAACCAGCGGGTTCACGCAAAGCCCTTCGGAATGGTTCAACACTGGTGTATTCTCGGCGCCGCCACCGGGTACCTATGGCACTTCACAAAAAGGACTGCTCCGAGGCCCTTATTTTGAGGATCTTGACATGGGCTTTATGAAGGGGATACCGATCACCGAGCGACATAGGCTGCAATTTCGCGCGGAGATTTTCAATGTTGGCTCTAACTGGCATGGACTGAATGACTTCTTCGGCACAAATCTCGTTCCCGGCAGCAACATCGGGGGCTGCACATTCGGCTCTTTGGCGGGAGTCATTAATACGACTCTTAGCGGCTGCAACGCAGATGGCACTACGGCCGGGGCGCATCTCTGGACTGCGCGGACGCTACAATTGAGTTTGACGTATTCATTCTAGACGGTCGGGCGAGGCGTCCGAGTTGAGGCGGTCGACCTGTGGCCCACAACGGTGCAGTCAAAAGGATCATCATGAGCAAGGGTGTGACTCTGGAAGTGTGTGCCGATTCGGTGGAATCGGCCATCGCTGCCGAGCAGGGCGGGGCGCACCGCGTGGAGTTGTGCAGCGACCTGCTGGAAGGTGGGATTACACCAAGCGCGGGCTTAATTGCGGCCGTGCGCAAAGCGATCTCCATTGAATTATGCGCACTAATTCGCCCCCGGGGCGGCGATTTCTGCTATTCCGAACCAGAAGTGGAAATCATGAGGCGCGATGTCTCCGCGGCAAAGCAACTGGGCGCGGACGGTGTGGCGCTGGGCATCCTCGATCTCGATGGAAAGATCGACGCTGCGGGCATGCGTGAGATGGTTGATCTAGCAGCCCCGATGAAGGTCACATGCCACCGTGCATTCGACATGTCTCGCGATCTTCTTCAATCGCTCAGCGAACTTCAAAACATCGGAGTTCACTGCATCTTAACCTCAGGCGGCAAACAGACGGCCGCTGAAGGCGTGGAGACTCTGAGACGTATTGTGCAGGCCGCCAACGGGCGCATCCGTATTATGGCGGGATCGGGAATCGAGGCGCACAACGTGGCGCGAATCATCGAAGGGGCCGGCGTGCGTGAAATCCACGCGAGCCTGAAGTCTTCCGTTGCCAGCCCGATGAGATTTAGAAACGACAAGATTTCCATGGGCAGTCTAAATGGAATGGAGTACCAGCGATTCGTCGTGCGGCGAGATAAAGTGCGGGAACTGCTCCAGGCGGCAAACCATCGTGAAGCGGCTTTGGAAGATCAGCGCACGGAAAAGTTGTGAGCCGCTGCAACGCGGACGCATGAGTTTTCGCTTTTCATCGATCCCAGATGCAGTGTTCCAAGAGAAATGATCTCCTCGATAGTGAATAGACTGTTGCTGTCGACGGTGCTTTGCGGACTCATTAGTCCGGGCATCGTTTCCAGGGCGCAGAATTCCATTGATCTGAAACCGTCGCCCCAGGCGCTGGAGTGGCAGGACCTGGAGTTTGGTGTCCTGATTCATTTCGGCCCGAACACATTCCTAGGCAAAGAATGGGGGGACGGAACAGCCAGGCCCTCGGTCTTCAATCCGACGCAGTTTGACGCAGAACAATGGATGAAAGCTATCAAGTCGGCTGGGGCAAAGTATGTCGTGATGGTTGCAAAGCACCACGACGGGTTTTGTCTATGGCCCACGGAGCAAACCGAATATAGCGTCAAACGTAGTCCGTGGAAAAACGGGAAGGGCGACATCGTGGGCGAAGTTGCCGCGGCAGCCAGAAAGTATGGGTTGAAGCTGGGAATTTATCTCTCGCCCTGGGACCGCCACGAGCCGCGGTACAGCGACTCCGCGCAGTACGACAAGTATTATCTTGCAGAGATGGACGAGCTGATCCAGAACTACGGCGAACTCGCGGAATGGTGGCTCGACGGCGCGGGCAGCGCTGGCCATGTTTACAACTTTCCGCGATACATCGAAGAGCTCCGGACCTACCAGCCAAATACCCTGGTGTTCGCCGATATGGCGCTTTTCGACTACGGCGATATCCGCTGGGTCGGCAACGAGGACGGAACAATCCCTTACGAAAACTGGAACGTGATCGATCGCCACGGCTTTCTCCGCTGGCGGCCTGTAGAAGCTGATACACCTTTACGGAAAGGGCATTGGTTTTGGAGTGCCAATGCGGAAGGAAGCCTGAAGTCCTTACCCGAGCTTTTGAAAACGTACGATGAGACGGTTGGCCACGGAGGCCAACTGATGTTGGGAGTCGCACCGGATAATCGAGGTCTGCTGCCCGATGTCGACGTGAGGCGACTGGAAGAGTTCGGGGCCGCGCTTCGAGAGCGCTACGGTCAGAACCTCGTGATGAAGGAGCACGGCCGGCCGGGGCCTGGATCGTCCGCAGCTTTCGACGGGGATCCCAATACGTTCTGGTCCGCGCCGACAGGATCACACCACGCATCGATCGAGGTGGATTTTCCCAACGAGATAACGTTCGACCGGGCCTTGACGATGGAGTGGCTAAATGGCGGTCAGCATGTCGAGCGCTACCGAATCGAAGCATGGAACGGGAATTCGTGGAGGATGGTGGTCGAGGGAGGCGCCATCGGCCATGAGAAGATCGACAGTTTTCAGCCCACAACTGCTTCGCGGATTCGGCTGAACATCTTGGCATCGACGCCCGAGGCCCACATCCGCGAATTTCAGCTATTTCGGACAGGCAAGCATCCGGCGGATTCGAACGACTAGTCTAATTAAGACTTCTTAATTGGACTACTCGATTAGACTAACGTTCGAACAGGCTGGTGGATTGGGCTTGACGGGTTTAGAGATCGCTAGCGTTAAGCCAGACTCGAATCATTGAAATCCAATGACGACCAAGTTTTCGGTTGACGCCAGCGCCATGAAACGAACCGTCCTCCTTTCCTCAATTGTTTTTGCGTGCTTGACGTTGTTTTCCACGCCAAGACCCTCCCAGACGGGGCACACGATTTCAATCTCCGGCAATCAGTTTATTCGCGACGGAAAGCCGTACCAGATCATTTCCGGAGCCATGCACTATCCCCGAATTCCCCGCGAATTTTGGCAGGACCGCTTCAAGAAAGCGCGAGCGATGGGGCTGAACACGGTTGAAACTTACGTCTTCTGGAATTTGCATGAGCCGCGCCGGGGCGTCTTCGATTTCAGCGGAAATTTGGATGTCGCCGAGTTCGTTCGACTTGCGCAGCAAGAAGGCTTGAACGTGATCCTTCGGCCAGGTCCTTATATTTGCTCCGAATGGGACTTTGGAGGGATGCCCGCTTGGCTCCTGGCGGACTCCAGTATTAAAGTTCGGTCCAAAAATCCAAAATTCCTCGCGGCTGCGGACGAATACCTGATGCGAATCGGGCATGAACTTGCGTCTTTGCAAGCGGCCCGAGGCGGACCGATTTTTATGGTCCAGATTGAGAACGAATACGGATCGTTTGGCGACGACAAGGAATACCTCAATCACATTCACCAGACTCTGATTCGCGCAGGATTTGGCGAATCGATTCTCTATACGGCGGATGGTCCTGACCGGCTGGCGCAAGGAACGCTGCCCGGTGTCTTGGCCGTCGCAAACTTTGGACCTGGCGAAGCAAAAAACGCATTCGCGGCGTTGCAAGGATTCGAGCCAAGCCGCCCGCTTATGACCGGAGAGTACTGGGATGGGTGGTTCGATTCTTGGGGCGGAAAGCACGCGCACACGGACGCTGAACAACAGGCCGAGGAGATCAAATGGATGCTCAGCCAAGGATACTCAGTCAACCTCTACATGTTTCACGGCGGAACCTCTTTCGGCTTCATGAACGGCGCCAATCTGCAAGGGGGACCCAAGGACACTTATCAGCCGCAGACTTCCGGCTACGATTACGACGCTCCTTTGGATGAAGCCGGACGGCCAACGAAGAAATACTTTCTATTTCGGGACGCCATTGCTGGCCCCGAAGCTGGCGATCTGCCACCCTTGCCTGCGCCTTTGCCCTCAATCACGATTCCGCAATTCAAGCTCGAAGGGTCCGCATCGCTCTGGGACAACTTGCCGCCGCCAGTCGTTTCCGAGCGGCCCAAGCCTATGGAGTACCTTGGACAAGGCTACGGTTACATTCTGTACCGAACCACAGTGACGGGCCCGCAAGATGTGGAATTAATCGCCAAAGAGGTGCACGATTTCGCGAATGTTTATGTCAATCAGAAGCTTCAGGGTCAAATCGATCGCAGACTCAAGCAAGATCGAGTGAACATCACGATCCCCGAAGGAAAGGTAAGCCTGGACATTCTGGTCGAGAATATGGGGCGGGTTAACTACGGGCCTTTTCTTCAGGAAGATCGCAAAGGGATCCTTGGCTCCGTGACGCTCGACGGGCGTGAGTTGACCGGATGGAAAATTCACTCGCTCCCAATGGCTGATCTGAGCCAATTGAAGTCGTGGCGAAACGGGGTGGTTTCCGGCCCTGCCTTTCACCGCGGATCATTCAGCTTGAAATCGGTTGGGGACACGTTTCTGGATGTTCATGATCTCGGAATGGGAGTTGTGTGGGTCAATGGGCATAACCTCGGGCGCGTTTGGAATATCGGCCCGCAAGAGAGCTTGTATTTGCCTGGCCCTTGGCTGCGGACAGGCCAGAATGAAGTCATCTATTTTGACCCCGCAGGGGTTAGCGCTCCGAAGCTGCAGGGGGTAGTCGATCCGATTTTGGAAAACAGAACGATGATTTTCTCTGCTCCGAGAAAGTGTGCAAAGCATATGAAAAAGCTCTCAGGGTTCCTTGTAGGCGCGCTATTGATTTCCGCAGGCAGCGCTTTCGCGCAGGACGAGGAGCCTAATCGTTATAAAGGCATCGCAGAAAGACTTGAATCTCTGGAAACTCTGCCCTTGACTGAATGGCGGTATCACGCAGACATTGCGCATCCAGAGGATCCTTCCGTGAATGACGCGGACTGGCCCACGGTGAAGCTGAAAGAGGAGTGGAAAACAGGCGCGCGAGTGCTGCGGCGGACGGTAGAGATTCCAGAGAAAATCAACGGCTATGCGGTGCGCGGGGCTCGCGTGAAGCTGGATCTTCGCCTCACCAGCGACGACTCCATGACCGTCACCGTGTTTTCCAATGGATCGCTGGTGGAGCGCGGCAACGAAGAGTTGCAGCAACCTATTCTGATAACAGAAAACGCGCAGCCCGGCCAGAAATTCGTGATTGCCGTGCGCGTGAATGCCGGAGAAGTAGGTACGCAGTTTTACCAGAGCCAGTTGCGACTCGAAGCTGCGGTAAACCGTCCCGATCCGGCCATATTGCGCGACGAAATTCTTGCGACTTGGCCAATGGTCGAAGCGTTTCCGGAGGGCAAAGAGGGGCGCGAGGCGCAGTTGGATGCTGGCATAAAGGCAATCGACTTCGCGGCGCTCGATCGCGGTGATCAGGCGGCCTTCGACGCTTCGTTACAGCAAGCACAGACAAAACTCAAATCGCTTGATCCCTGGCTGAAGCAATTCACGATTCGCGCGGCGGGTAATTCGCACATAGACATGGCATGGCTGTGGCCGTGGACGGAGACGGTGGAAGTGGTTCGTAATACGTTTCGCAGCGCCCTGGACTTGATGCGCGAATACCCAGATTTCAAGTTCACGATGTCTTCAGCGCGCACGTATGTGTGGATGGAAGAAAAATATCCTGACCTCTTCAAAGAAATCCGCCAGCGCGTGCGCGAGGGTAGATGGGAAGTGATTGGTGGAATGTGGGTCGAGCCGGACCTCAATATGCCGGGCGGAGAATCGCTGGTGCGACAGGTCCTCGTTGGAAAGCGGTATTTCCGCGACAAATTCGGCGTCGACGTCAAGATCGGTTGGAACCCGGACTCCTTTGGCTACAGCTGGCAATTGCCGCAAATCTACAAAAAATCCGGCATCGATTATTTCGTAACGCAGAAGTTGATGTGGGCCCACGAATTCACGACGTTCCCGCACAAGCTTTTCTGGTGGGAGTCACCGGACGGCAGCCGCATCCTGACATACTTCCCGCACGACTACGGTGCGGGAATCGATCCTTCGCAGCTGGGCAAGGACCTATCCATTTGGGTTCCGTCCATCTACGGCACGGACCCCAACCAGCACTCGGAGATCCTGCACCTTTATGGAGTCGGAGATCACGGCGGTGGGCCGACGCGCACAATGCTGGATAACGCCGACCGCTGGAGGAATCCCGACGTTGTTTTTCCCAATCTGCGTTTTACCACTGCGAAGTCTTTCTTCGATGACCTGGAGAAGAAGCTCCCTTCGATGAAAGTGCCCGCTTGGCGCGATGAGCTTTACTTCGAATATCACCGCGGCGTGATGACCACGCAGGCAGAAACCAAGCGGCGCATTCGGGCTACGGAAGAAGTGCTCCTGAACGCGGAGAAGTTTGCCGCGCTCGCGACGCTCTATGGACGGAGATATCCGTCGGCGGATTTCGAGCGCGGTTGGAAAGATCTTTTGTTCGACGATTTCCACGACATTTTCCCGGGATCCGGCATTGCTGTGAACTACCTTGATGCGAAGCGCAACCTGGAAGACGTGCAGCGGGTTGGCAATGGAATTCTTGACGGATCTTTAGCGGAAATTGCGGCGCATATCCGGTCGAATGGCACGGGCACGCCCGTAGCGGTGTTCAATCCTATGGCGTGGCCGCGCAACGAGGTTGTCGAGGCCGAAGTGCAACTACCGGCGGTGGCAACGGCGGTAGAAGTTGTCGACTCTCTTGGGAAAGCGGTGCCGTCACAAGTGCTCACCAACGATCGCCGGACGCGCCGCCTGCGGCTACTTCTGAAGGCCAACGTCCCGAGCCTTGGCTATCGCACCTACTATGTTCGTGCTGCCGCAAAAGCCGCGCCTGGCCCCTTCGAGATCAAGGCCACGGATGACAGCCTTGAAAATGATCTGGTGCGTCTAAGAGTGGATCGGCAAACCGGCTGCATGACCAGCCTCTTCGACAAACGGAGCAAGACTGAGACGCTCGCGCATTCAGAAACCGACACGGGAGGGCCGAAGCATTCCGTCTGCGGCAATCTTTTGCAAACTTTCCGCGACAAACCAAAACAATGGGATGCGTGGAACATCGACGCCGATTTTGAAAAGGAGCATTGGGACTTAGACCGCGCCGACGAAGTTAAACTGGTAGAAAATGGGTCGCTGCGCGCAGTGCTCCGTGTGAAAAATCATTTCCAGAACTCGACTTTCGTGCGCGACATTACTGTGACTGCCGGCTCGCCCCGCGTGGACGTGTACATGACCGCGGACTGGCACGAGAAACACATCTTACTGAAAGTGGCTGTCCCTTCCAGCGCGCACAATGAAAAGGCTACTTTTGAGATTCCCTACGGTTCGATCGAGCGACCGACAACACGCAACACTCCGGCGGAGCAGGCAAAATTCGAAGTGCCGGCTCTGCAGTGGGCTGATCTTTCGGACACAACGCATGGCATCAGCCTGCTGAACGATTGCAAGTACGGCTACGACGCGAAGGGCAATGTCTTACGGCTCTCGCTGCTGCGTTCCCCGGAGTGGCCGGATGCTCACGCCGACGAAGGCCATCACGAATTCACGTACTCGCTCTATCCGCATGGAGGAAACTGGCGCGACGCAATGACGGTTCGGCGTGGCTACGAACTCAACTATCCGCTGTTGGCTAAGCAAATCGAGAAGCACGACGGCGGTCTAAACGACGAGTTTTCTTTTCTCGGGGTTCAAGCCGACAACGTCGTTCTCACGGCCATAAAAAAAAACGAAGATGAGGACGCCCTGATTCTTCGGTATTACGAATGGGCTGGAAAAGAAGCGGACGTGAGACTGCAGCTTCCGGCAGGTGCGCTAGCCGCATCGGAAACAGATCTCATGGAACGGCCGACAACTGGACTGTCAGTCAAGAATGATACAGTGACGGTCCACACGAAGCCTTACGAGATCAAGACGGTGCTGATTCGTTTTGCGCCCAAGCCGCTTGAACCGAAGGGCCGGGGGAGGGCCAATTGAATTCTCCTCTTCTGAAAGCCACCGTTGTTGGAGCGCTCGGTGGACTGTTGTTTGGTTTCGACACAGCGGTCATCGCTGGAACTACTCATTCCCTGACCTTAGCCTATGCATTGAGCCCCCGCCAATTGGGCATCACCGTAGCGATGGCGCTGGTCGGCACGATTATCGGCGCCATGACCGCTGGTATTCCTGGTCAGCGGTGGGGCGGGCGCGAGGTTTTACGCGTCCTTGCCGTTTTTTATGTGCTTTCCGCCTTTGGCTGCGCCTTCGCTTGGAACTGGCCCTCGCTCCTGGCGGCGCGTTTCATTGGCGGACTTGGCATCGGTGGTTCGTCAGTTCTAGGGCCTGTTTACATCGCAGAACTCGCTCCGGCCAAATCGCGCGGGCGCCTCGTGGGCCTGTTTCAAATCAACATCGTTGTGGGCATCCTGCTGGCGTATTTCTCCAACTTTTGCATTGCGCGTATGGGGCTCGGAGCGACGGAGTGGCGCTGGCAGTTTGGTGTCGCGGCGGCACCCGCTGTGCTGTTTCTCGCGCTGCTCTTCGGGATTCCGCCGAGTGCGCGGTGGCTCGTCACGAAAAACCGAGTTGAGGAAGCGCGTTCCGTGCTTCAGTTGATGGGTGCGGCAGATCCGGAAGGCGAACTCCGCGAGATTGTCGAGTCCATCCATCTTGAGCGGCTGCAAACAGCTGAGCCTCTTTTCGCGTGGAAATACCGCCTGCCCATATTTCTGGCCGTATCCATCGGCATGTTCAACCAACTCTCTGGCATCAACGCTATTCTCTACTATCTGAATGACATCTTTGCCGCAGCGGGCTTCAGCAAGATATCCGGGGATTTGCAGGCCGTGGCTGTCGGCGGTATGAACCTGATAGCCACTCTGCTGGCAATGACCGTGATCGACAAGCTTGGCCGAAAGACTCTCTTGCTGATTGGGTCCGTCGGCACAGCAGCCTGTCTTGCTG
>Ga0126378_10000059_pt1 | contig 78689 bp, 62 predicted proteins | sample PanSoiMetPlot_23_FD_92587 | JGI IMG/M metagenome (GOLD analysis project Ga0126378, IMG submission 92587) | Tropical forest soil microbial communities from Panama - MetaG Plot_23 | ecosystem: Environmental > Terrestrial > Soil > Tropical forest > Bulk soil | place: Panama | collected 2016-02-17 | reverse complement strand
TCCGTCTCCCCACTCATCCTGATACCCTGCTTCATGCTGGTCTCCTGCAACTCAAGATTGCGTCCAGCCGCAGAGTACCGCTGCGGCCGGAGACCAGCACTCTCATCCCATCTCAGGAAGACAGCGTGGGAGCGCAGCGGGTGTTGGAGGAAAAAGCTACAGCGGGTTCTTGGAGCGGAGTTCCTGGACTATTTCTTTGGCTGCGGCGCGGGCTTTGTCTTCTTGATCCGGCGGGAAGCTGATGGCGCCTACTCGGGCGTGGCCGCCGCCGCCGTAGCGTTCGCAGATCGCGGCTAAGTTCACCATCTTACTGGGGTCGGCTTTGGTCCAGGGGTTGGAGCCTACGGCTACCTTGGTGCGGAAGCTGGATTTCGACAGGCCGATGGAGTAAGTCGCCTGCGGGTGCAGGTAATAGGGGATGAACTTGTTGAATCCCTCGGTGGGGTGGTCGGTGATGTCGAAGAAGATGGTTCCATCGCGCTCTTCGGCACGGCTGCGGATGAGAGCGATGTTGTGCTGATGGCGCTCGAGGAGCGGCGGGAGCAGCGAGGCTACGAACGGCTGGGCGAGGACTTCGGCGAGCGGCATCTCGGTGAGCAGAGGGATGAGGCGCGGGATGAAGGCCGGGTCGTGACTGGACTCGATGACGAGGGTGAGCTTCATGGCGGGTGCGGCCATTTCGACCGCGGCCTGGGGGCTCTCGTAGAGCGCTCCGTCGACTATGTTGGCCCAGTGGATGAGGTCGGCTACGGGCGCTGTGTCGAAACCAAACTTGGTGGCGCCGATGTGGGCGAGGAACTTAGTGCAGGAGATGTAGGTGGGGTCGAAGAACTTGCGCGCGGCGCAGGCGGGGTCCCGCTGGCAGCGCTCGAAGTCGGCCTGGTCGGCGGGGGTGAGGAAGGCGGAGAGGTGGTGATCGAACCACCAGGTGATGCGGGGAGAGGCGGAGTATTTGAAGTCGACGATGGCGTTTTCGTCGCCGGTGAACTCGGACTCGTCGAAGAGCGCCCCGGCGCGGTGGACGAGGCCGTGGTAGGAGTATGCGGCGGAGCGGCCGGCGGCAATACATTCGCGGTGGAAGCGGGTGAAGAGGGATGCCGAGCAGGCTCCGTCGAAGCATTTGTCGTGGTAGAAGACGCGAACCTGCAAACGGGCGTTCCCTTCTGAAAAAAAAGTGAAGCAGTCAGAACTTCTAAGGATCAAGGGAGAGGCTGGATGTGTCAAGGCGGAGAAGCAGGGACATAGGGACATAGGGACAAAGGGACACGAGTCGGTGGCGTGTGGTGTTCGGATTCGGACAGTCTGGGCGGGGGCGGACATTGGAGGTCACGGCGGCGGTTTGGGGAGATGGTTTAGATTGTAGGGTTTGCGGCGGGTGGGAATTGGCGCGCCGAGTGCAATATTGAGGCGCAAAGGAAAATTCCGGCACGAGAGGCTTTTATGAGCACGTTTATCCAGGATCTGCGGTATGCGGCGCGGCAGTTGAGGAAGTCGCCCGGGTTTACGGTGGCGGCGGTGTTGACGCTGGCGATCGGGATCGGCATCAACACGGCGATGTTCAGCAGCATGGACGCGGTGGTGCTGCGGCCGCTTGCGGTTCCGCAGATGGACCGCGTGGCAACGATCGCCGAGCAGCGCGAGCAGGGCGGCAACGCCGACTACATGCGGGCGGCGCTGGCCAACTACGTTGACTGGAAGGAGCGGAGCCACTCGTTTGCGCAGATGGCGGTGCTTGCGGATTCCGATATGAGCCTGACGGGCGCGGGCGATGCGGTGCGCGTGCGCGGGGCCCAGAGCTCGGGAAGCTTTTTCAGCGTGCTGCGGGCGCAGCCGTTGATTGGGCGCGTGTTCACGGACGATGAGTGCGTGCCGGGGCGCGATGGCGTGGCGGTGCTGAATTACGCATTCTGGCAGCAGCGCTTCGGATCGGATCCAGGAGTGCTGGGGCGGACGATTCAAATCGACCAGCGCGCGTACACGATCGTCGGCGTGATGACGAAGACGATGCAGTATCCAAGCGATGTGGACATCTTTGTGCCGTTTGCGCCCACGCCCGGACGGCTGAAGGACAGGAACGATCACACTTACCTGGTCGTGGGGCGGCTGCGCGACGGCGTGACAGTCGAGCAGGCCCAGGCGGAGATGCGGATCGTGGGGCAGCAGCTGGCGAAGGCCTATCCGGTAACGAACCAGGGCTGGAACGTGAGGGTCGAGACGCTTCTGGACGGGATCAACGGGCCGTACACGCCGCTCTATTACAAGATGCTGCTTGGCGCGACATTATTTGTGCTGCTGGTGGTGTGCGCGAACGTGGCGAATCTGCAGTTCGCGCGGGGCATTGCGCGGCGGCCGGAGATTGCAATGCGAACGGCGCTGGGAGCGAGCCGGACGCGAATCATGCGACAGCTGTTGACGGAGAATGTGCTGCTGGCGCTGCTGGGCGGAGCGGGCGGCGTGGCCCTGGGCGGGCTGGATCTGCACTTCATGCTGGTGAATATGCCGCCGCGCGTGGCGCGTTACATGTCGGGGTGGTCAAATACGTCGCTGAACGGGCGGACGCTGGCGTTTTCGCTGGTGCTGGCCGGCCTGACGGCGATTGTTTCAGGGTTTGCGCCGGCGCTCGAGGCGCTGCGGGTGAACCTGGTAGCGCAGCTCAAGTCGGGGACGCGGTCGGCGATCGGGTCGGGCCGGTCGCACAGGCTGAGGAACATCTTTGCGGGGTCGCAGATCGCACTGGCGGTGGCGCTGGTGATCGGGGCGGCGCTGATGTCGAAGGGGATGAATGCGACGCTGCATGTGGCCGACGGGTACCAGCCGCAGCAGGTGCTGACGTACAACATGACGCTGCCGTTGGCGCGCTATGGCACGCCTGAGAAGAGGGCAGCATGGTATGCGGACAGCCTGACGAAGCTGCGCGCGATTCCGGGCGTGAAGAGCGCGGAGATCACATCGGCGCTGCCGTACAGCGACATGGGCTGGGTGCAGGACGCGGCGATCGAGAATCGTCCAGTGATGCCGGGGAAGTTCCAGAGTGCGAGGCGGGTGACGGTCAGCGACGGGTACTTTTCCGCGTTCCATGTTTCGATCGTGGACGGACGCGGGTTCACGATTGGCGACGCTCTGGGAACGCAGCCCGTGGCGGTCGTGAGCCGCAGGTTCGTGGACCGGTATCTGCCGAACCAGAACCCGATCGGGCAGCACATTCGACTGGGACGGGATGGGCCGGGCCAGACGCCGTGGCTGACGATTGTGGGCGTGGCGGAGGAGGCGACCTACTCGCTGTGGGACCAGCAGATTCAGCCGTCGGTGTATCTGAGCGCGGCGCAACTGCCGAATCGCGACGCGAGGTACGCGGTGATGACGGATGGGAATGCGACGGCGCTGGCCGATCCGGTGCACAAGGCGCTGGCGGGGCTGGATGCGGCGCTGCCAGTCGATGAGATGGAGACATGGCAGCATCTGATGCATGAGCAACTGACTGGGCTGATCTACTCGGCGGTGCTGATGGGCGTGGATGCGCTGGTTGCGCTTTTGCTGGCGGCGATCGGGATTTTTGGCGTGATGGCAAACCTGGTGGGCGAGCGGACGCGGGAGATCGGGGTGCGGCTGGCGATGGGAGCGCGGCGGGAAGACGTGCTGCGGATGATCATGGGACGGGCGACGCGGCTGTTGGGTGTTGGGTTGGGAGCCGGGCTGGTGATGGCGTTTGCGCTGGCGCGGATGGTGGCGAACCTGCTTCGCGGCGTCAGCCCTGACGACCCGGTGGTGTTCGGGTCGATTACGGCGGCGATTGCGATGGTGGCGCTGGCGGCGAGTTGGATTCCGGCGCGGCGCGCGGCGCGGGTGGAGCCGATGGTGGCGCTGAGGGATGAATAAGACAGTGGTCAGTGGTCAGTGATCAGAAAGGCAGGGATCAGGGATCAGGGACCAGAAAAACAGGGATCAGCAGTCAGTGTTCAGTGATCAGTGGCCGGCAAGTCACGCGCGCTCGACATCCTCATGGGCGTAGACCCTTCCTGCGCGGATTTCCTTCCGTCCCTGCTCAACCATCCGCGCGAGTTGCCGGTATTCATTTAGATAGCGGTCCACGGCTTCGTTAAGAACGTAGCTGCGATCGCGCCCAATGTTCCGCGCGATCTCGTCTAGAAGCTCTACCCGATCGCCCGCAATGCGAACGGAAATGGTCCTGGGATTCGTCATATTACGACAGAATACGACGGCTATTGAAGTTCCTGGGATCTGGCATGAGGCGCGCGCTTGGCCGGATTCATTCTGAGCGAGGATTCGGTCAAATGAACGGAACGATTCCGCGGATGCGGGCGTAGGGTGTTTTCGGGTAAGATTCCGCAAATACCCAATCCAGCGCTTCAAAGGAGAGTCCATGGAGCCGGAGAATCCGACCTCTGCGCCTGAATCTTCCACCCCTGACGCTAAGTTGCAAGATCCGCCCACTTCCGTGCACGACGCAAACGCTGCTGTGACGGCGCTGGACGCGATGAGATCGACGCCGGAGACCGGGATCTTGCAGCCGGAAGGGCAGCCCCCCGTCGCGACCAATCCGCTGGTGCTGATCTTTATCGGACCGCAGGGGCTGCGTGCGGGGTGGTCGCTCTGTATCTTTGTGTCGCTGTTCTTCGGGCTTGCGTCGCTGATCAACTGGCTTGTCAGGCTGTCGCACGTGGTGCCGAAGAGGGCTCCGGGCTCGACGGCCGCGATGGAGCCGCTGGGCTCGATTGTGACCGAGTGCTCGGGCGTATTGATGATTTTGCTCGCTTCCTGGATTATGGCGAAGATCGAACGCCGGCGGATTGCGGACTACAACCTCGCGGGGCCTGGACCAATGGCCCGCTTTGGAAACGGACTGGTCGTCGGCTTTCTTGCGCTGAGCGTGCTGGTGTTTGCGCTGAATCTGGGCGGCTGGATTCACTTTTCCGGTTTGGCGCTGAGCGGTACGCAGATCCTTAAATACGCGGCGGCGTGGGCGGTTGCGTTCCTGATGGTGGGCTGCTTTGAAGAGGGACTGGCCCGCTGTTACCTGCTCTACACGCTGGCGCGGGGATTGAACTTCTGGTGGGCGTTGGGGCTGGTCGTGGTGCTGTGCGGTGTTGCGACGTTGAACCCGAAGGCGAGCGGGCTGTGGGGCGCATATCTAATCGCGCTACTCGGACTGGCTCCGTGCCTGCTGCTGGAGCTGAAGAAGGCGCCGAGCTCGGGGTTCTGGTGCGCGACGTGGGTAACTTCGGTGATGTTTGGAGCAGGGCACACGGCGAATCCCGGAGAGAACTGGATTGGGATCTTCTCCGCGGCGGGGATCGGCGTTGTGTTTTGCGCGAGCGTGCGGTTGACGGGATCGGTGTGGTGGGCCGTTGGTTGCCACGCGGCATGGGATTGGGGGCAGTCTTATTTCTACGGGACTCCGGACTCGGGCTTCCTGGCCAAGGGACACCTGCTGAATTCGACCATGACAGGGAACACGCTGTGGAGCGGCGGAGCGGACGGGCCCGAGGGCAGCGTCCTTGTAATTCCGACGATGCTGCTGATCCTGCTGGCGCTGATTGTGATGTACGGGCGGAAGCGCGCGGAAGCGGCTCCGGTGATCGCCGCAGAGCAGGCGGCAGGCTGAAGCGAGATGCGCATCTGGCTTAATCGCAGTGCCGAGGTGAGCCTGCGCGAGCAGCTCGTGACGCAGGTGCGACTGGGGATTCTTTGCCGCGACCTTAAGCCGGGAGAGCGGCTGCCGAGCACGCGCGAGCTGGGGCGGCGGTTCGGCATCCACGCGAACACGGCGAGCGCGGCTTATCGCGAACTGGAAAAAGATGGGTGGCTGGAGTTCCGGCACGGGAGCGGCGTATACGTGCGCGCGACGCGGCCGGCCTTGCCGCGAACGCCGGAGCTTGCGCTTGAATTCAGCGTTGACGAGTTGATCGGCGAGATGGTGCGCAAGGCGCGCAAGGCTGGCGCGCCGCCGGCGCTGGTGCGCGAGCGCGTGCGGCGGTGGATGCAGATGGAGCCGCCGGGACGGTGGCTGGTGATCGAGCCGGACGTTGAGTTGCGCGCGATTGTGATGGCCGAGATGGAGCCGGCGCTGACTCTGCCCATTACGGGGTGCTCGTTCGAAGAGTGCTGCCGCGACGGCGTGCTGGACGGAGCGATGCCGGTGGTGCTGCCGAGCAAGGCTTCGGCGGTGCGGAAGCTGCTGCCGGCGGGATGCGAGCTGACGGTGCTCGAGGTGCATCCGGTGGCGCCGGAGCTGCACGACCACGTGCAACGGTACATGCCTGACCACTCTGGCGATCTGATTGGGATCGCATCGCGATGGGCGGAGTTCCAGAGCATTGCGAAGATCATGCTGGTGGCGGCGGGGATGGACCCCGGGAGCCTGCTGGTGCGCGATGCGAAAGAGACGGGGTGGAAGCGCGGGCTGGATGCGGCGTCGGCTGTGGTGTGTGACGCGGTGACGGCGGCGGAGCTGCCGCGGGGATGCTTCGGGATTGCGTTCCGGCTGTTGTCGGAGGGGGCGATTGCGCGTCTGCGGGAGGCGGAGATGGGGTTGACGGCGAGCTCGTAGCTCTTCGCTTTCAGCTGTCAGCTATCAGCTATCGGCTTGTGACAGATGCGGAAGTGTCCTGAACGGGCACACTGACTTGCGCGGCCCTGCCTACGATGGCGGGGTATGAAACAGTTTCTCTTTACGCTGATGCTTTACTTTGTGGCTCTGTCGCCGCTGGCGGCAGTGTGCCAGGGGCTGCCGGACGATCCTGCTCCGGCGGCGCAAGCTGGCGGTGCGCCTGTGGGGCAGACGGGCGCGGCAACCACGCCGCCTGCGGGAATGCCCGATGCGGAATGGAAGCGCGTGCAGGCGATTGCGTATGGCGCCCTGGTCACGGTGACGAGCACGTATGGGCCGCCGGTTGGGTGCAGGTTTGCGGGAGCGACGGATGCGTACCTGCTCTGCGATGAGCTGGATGGGCCGACGGGGACGGGATACCGCTTCGACCGCGACAAGGTGATCCGCGTGGATGAGGAGCGGTGGCGGGCGGCGAGCCCGAAAGAGCGCAACTGGCACCCCGGGGTGCTGGTGGCGGCGGGGATTACGGGCACGATGATGGGGCTGATGGGAGCGCGCAAGGATGCAGGAACGGGGCTGGCGTTCGGCGTGATCGGAGCGGGGATAGCGGGGGCAATAGGACTAGGGGCGGAGGCGATGAACGGGAGTTTCGCGGGAGCAGGCGTGCAGGCGCGTGTTCACGGTGCGAGACACAGGGTGCGCTTGAGAATCCACCCGCGGCCGGGGCTGCCGCTGCCGGTGCGGCGATAGCGGCAAGCGGAACTCGACGAAGGAGGCTGAGGGTGAAGCGATCGTTGTGCGGGGCGATGTGCGTATTGCTGGTGCCAGCGCTGGTTGCCCAGCAGACGTTTTTCCTCCCTCAGGAGAAGGTCGTTTCCACGTTGGCACCCCCACAAAAGAATGGATCAAGCCGGAGGACGGTCGTCGTTTCAAAGGGAACGGAGATCGTTGTTGTTCCCCTCGATGCGATCAGCTCCGCGACGGCAGCAGTTGGGTCCACAGTGAAATTTGCCATCGCCCGTGATGTTGTGGCGCAAGGATTCGTAGTAATCCCTGCGGGAACACTTCTTGCCGGGACGATTATCGACGTGAAGCGCGGCCGTGCGGGGAGACACAACGGCAGACTCGAGATGCGTCTTCAAGACCTGAAAGCAGGAGATTCAACTCTGCGCCTGAAAGCAAAGCGTCTGAAACCGGCAGCGTCATTTCATTCAATTGCCAAGCAAAGCGGCGAAATTGTTTTGATGGTTGCGATACTCGCAGTCTTTCCGTTCTTGATACCGAATGTAATCGCTCTGTCACGCGATGAGGAGGCAACCGGAGCGGATGCCGTGATTAAGCCGGGTGAGGCGGTAAAGCTATTCTTGAGGTCTGACAGGCGAATTCGTCTGTTGCAGGCTCGCACGCCATCCAGGTCTTCTGAAAAGCCAGTCTGTGACCCGTTAGGCGCCCAGCTTCAGAGAGTGGATTACGGGTGGCCAGGAGTTCAGATAAACCAGTAGGGCATGCGCTTCTTAGTCGTGTTGCTTTGCCGCATATCTGATCCGCCGAGCTTTTGTCGTGTACCTTAGGAGCCTTCCTGCGAGGACCGCGGCGGTATCCTGTTGTTGACCGATGGGCGATCCTGAGATTTATACACCGGCGACGGAACGCGCGTTTGGCGTGGCGCGAAAGCGGCGGCGCTGGGTGCGCGTGCTGGGTTATGCGCTGGCAGTGGTGGTGGTGCTGGTTGTGGCGCTCGCAGTGGCGGGCGTGCTTTGGCTGAAGTCTGCTACCAAGGCCGCGCTGCCGCAACTGGATGGCGACATTCCCTTCGCGGGGTTGTCGGCGCCGGTTACGGTGCGGCGCGATGCGCATGGCGTGCCGCATATCGAGGCGGCGACGCAGGATGATCTGTTCATCGCGCAGGGGTACGTGACGGCGGAGGACCGGCTGTGGCAGATGGACGCGTACCGGCGCAACGCCTACGGCCAGCTTGCCGAGATCATGGGCAGCGGGATGGTGAAGCATGACGTGGCGCAGCGGGTGCTGGGGTTTCGCAATGCGGCGCAGCGGATCTATGACAATTTGAGCGCGGACGACAAGCGGCGGATGGACGACTACGCAATCGGCGTGAATCGCTGCATTGAATACCGGATTCGCAAGGGCACGCTGCCGCCGGAGTTTCGCCTGCTGATGTATCAGCCGGAGCCGTGGACGGGGGCCGACTCGCTGAGCATCGGTACGATGATGATCGACATGCTGGACACGCACTGGGATGTGAAGCTGGCGCGGGAGCACATTGCGGCGAAGCTGAATGATCCGAAGCTCGAGGCGGAGCTTTACCCGGTGGGGTCGTGGCGCGACCGGCCGCCGACGGGCGAGGTGATCGATTTGACGAAGCCGCGGCCGATTCCGAAGACGAGCGATGACGACGATGACGAAAATACGACGACGGAGAATCAGGGGCCGGGAAAACAGGGATCAGGGATCAGGGATCACGGATCAGAGAAGCAGGGATCAGGGGTCAGTGGTCAGGGGTCAGAAAGGCAGGGACAAAGGGACAGAGGGACAAAGGGAACAGACACATCGACAGAGGCGGTGGACGAGCATGAGTTGAGATCGACGCTGGGGTTGCCGGATTGTGTGGGGTGCGCTTCGGGCTCGAATAACTGGGTGGTGGCGGGGGCGCATACGGCTACGGGAAAGCCGCTGCTGGCGAACGACATGCACCTGGTGCTGACGGAGCCGAACATCTGGTACATGGTGGAGTTGAAGGCGCCTGGTTATCACGCGGCGGGCGTGACTGTGCCGGGAATCCCGATGGTGATTGCGGGGCACAACGACCACGTGGCGTGGGGGTTCACGGCGCTGTTCGCGGATGTGCAGGATCTGTACGTCGAGAAGCTCGACGGCAAGGGGAATTACCGGGCGGCCGATGGGACGTGGAAGCCGCTGAGCGTGGATCACGAGACGATTCACGTGCGCGGCGGCGAGGACGTGAAGGTGGACGTCGAGACGACGGACCATGGGCCGCTGCTGAATCCGATGCTGAAGCATGATGAGCAGCCGGTGGCGCTGAAGTGGACGCTCTACGACGGCACGATGAACGGGCTGCCGCTGTATGCGATGAACACGGCGGCGAACTGGGCGGAGTTTTCGGCGGCGATCGGGCAGTGGTGCTGGCCGACGCAGAACCTGGTTTACGCGGACGACCAGGGGCACATTGCGTATCACGCGGTGGGCAGGGTTCCGTTGCGACCGGGCGGCCTGGCGGGGAAGCCGATTGCGGATGCGGCGCACGAGTGGCAGGGTTATATGCCGTTCGACTCGCTGCCGAGCGCGGTCGATCCGCCGTCGGGGTTTCTGGCGACGGCGAATGCGAGGGTGACGACGGAGAAGTCGCCGTACCAGATTTCGCTCGAGTGGATGGATCCTTATCGAATTGAGCGGATCTATAAATCGCTGCAGGGGCGCGACGGGCTGGCGGCGAAGGATATGATTGCGACGCAGACGGACATCTACAGCGAGGTGGACCAGGAGCTGGCGCACCGGTTTGCGTATGCGATTGACCATGCGGCGGGGACCGACGACCGGCTGCGCAAGGCGGCGGATCTGATGCGGAGCTGGGATGGGAAGCTGACGACGAGCTCAGCGGCGGCTTCGCTGGTGGACCAGGCACGGTATGCGCTGTGGCCAATCATTCTTGATCCGAAGCTGGGCGAGCTGGCGAAGGATTATCGCTGGGCCGAGGAGAACTTCGCCGAGGAAGAGATCATCATGCACGGCGGGGAGGGATGGATTCCTCCGGGATACAAGGATTGGGACGCTGTGCTGGCCGAGGCGGTGAAGCGCGGGATGGCGAAAGGACAGGCTCCGTCGGATGTGAGCCAGTGGGCGTACGGAAGCTGGCACACGATTAATATTGAGCACCCGCTGGCGAAGATGCTGCCGGTCATCGGGAAGATCGCCGGGACCGGGCCGCAGCCGATGAGCGGGGACACGACGACGGTGAAACAGGTGAGCGTGACGCTGGCGCCTTCGCAGCGGTTCACGATGGACTGGAATAACGTGGACGGGTCCACGGAGAATATCGTGCTGGGCGAGAGCGGGAATCCTTATAGCGCGTATTTCAAGGACCAGTGGAACGACTGGTATGACGGGACCACATTCGCGCTGCCGTTCAGCGAGGCGGCGGTGGCTGCGAATACGCGGCACACGCTGCGGCTCACGCCGTAGGGACATAGGGACATAGGGACATAGGGACATAGGGACAAGAGAACGTCGAATTCAACGGGGAAGAGACGGGTGAGGTGGGGACGGTTTGCGAATCCGGCGGTGATCGTGGTGGCGGCGGCGGTGGCGGTGGCGCCGCTGCTGATTCGCGGGAATTCGTGCGGACACGATTTCGATTTTCATCTTGTGTCGTGGCTGGATGCGCTGCATAGCTGGCAGGCGGGAATCGCGTATCCGCACTGGGCGCCTAGCCCGAACTTCAACACGGGCGAGCCGCGGTTTATTTTTTATCCTCCGCTGACTTGGATGCTGGGCGCGGCGCTGGGCGCGGTGCTGCCGTGGGGCCTTGTGCCGTCGGCGCTGGTGTTTGTGCTGCTGGCGGCGACGGGGTTCGCGGTGCGCGCGCTGGCGCGGCAGGCGATGGAGGATGGGGCGGCGACGCTCGCAGGGTGCGTGGCGATTTTTTCCGGCTACACGCTGTTCACGGTGTATGAGAGGTCCGCGTTTGCGGAGCTGGCGGGAGGGTTCTGGATTCCGCTGCTGTTGCTGCTGATGCTGCGGGATGCGCGGCCGGGTGCGTCGGAACGGCGCGGGACGGTGTTGCTGCTGGCGGTGGTGATTGCGGGGGCGTGGCTCTCGAATGCGCCTGTGGGCGTGATGGCGAGTTATCTGCTCGCCGGGGTTGCGCTGGTGGCGGCGGTGATGGAGCGATCGTGCCGGCCGCTTGGGCGCGCGGCGGGGGGCGCCGCGCTGGGGCTGGGGCTGGCTGCTTTCTACCTTGTTCCGGCTGCGTGGGAGCAGCGGTGGGTTGATATACGGCAGGCTGTGGACGATCCGGGGCTGGCGATCCAGAACAGCTTCTTGTTCGGTCATCGCGGGGGCGCGCTGCTCGCGCTGCACGATACGGAGCTCGATAAGGCTTCGTGGGTTGCGGTGGCGATGATCGTTGTGACGTTGGCCTGCGTTCTGGTGGGCTGGCGACGGCGGACTCTGCCGGGTTCACGGCGATGGTGGGTTCCGCTGGGGCTGATCCCGGTGGTGGTGCTGGTGCTGCTGCTTCCGGTTTCGCTGCCGTTGTGGGATGTGCTGCCGAAGCTCAGGTTCTTGCAGTTTCCGTGGCGATGGCTGGTGGCTGTGGAGGCGCCGCTGGCGATTTTTGTGGCCGCTGCGGTGGTGAAAGGACAGGGACCAGAAATACAGGGATCAGGGATCAGGGACCAGGGATCAGAAAGACGCCAAGCAGGGTTGAGATGGATTGTTTGGGCGGCGTTTGGCGCGGTGTTTGTGGGGCTCACGGTGGTTGCGGGACGCGAGTTTTTTCAGGTGTGCGACCAGTACGACGCGGTTCCGGCCATGGTTGGGTATTACGGCGACGGAGGCGGCTACGCGGGGGTGGACGAGTATGCGCCACCGGGCGCCGACGACGATATGGTTCCCGAGGATTTGCCGGGCGCTTGCCTGGTGAGCGATGCGGCGGCGGTGCTGGGGAAGATTACGGCGGATGATCCGCAGCCGGACTGGGCTCCGGCACAGAAGAGTTGCGATGCGACGCTTGCGTTTGCGGCGGCGCGGGGGCGGACGGCGATGCTCCACAAGCGGATCGATGGCGCTGTGCCGCACGGGGGTTACCTGGTGCTGCGGTTGCGGCGGTATCCGGCTTGGGATGTGCGGGTGAATGGGCAGCGCGTTACGACCATGCCGGAGCGGGATGACGGGTTGATGGTTGTGCCGGTGAGTGCGGGGCCGGTGGCGCTTTCGATGGATTGGACAACGACGCCGGATGTGCGCTGGGGGCGGCGGATCAGCGGGGCGGCTTGCATTGTGCTGGCGGCCTTATTCGTCCTGGGGCGCGGCGCGCATAGGCTCCGGCGAGGGCGCTCTCGTCTAAAATGAAAGAAATGCATGTTGACGTAAAAGCGCTGATCCACGAAGGCGCGGAGCTTACCGACCGCGCTCTGGACGCGCTGATTCCGAGCGTCGATACGGTGCCTGCTTCGATTCACGGAGCGATGCGCCACTCCACGTTTGCGGGCGGCAAGCGGCTGCGGCCGGTGCTGGCCATGCAGGCCGCCGTGACGATTGCGGGACGGATGCCGCAGGGCATCGAGAACCTGGGCGCGGCGATCGAGATGCTGCACACGTATTCGCTGATCCACGACGATCTGCCGGCGCTCGATAACGACGACCTGCGGCGTGGGAAGCCGACGTGCCACGTGGCGTTCGGGGAGGCGATTGCGATATTGGCGGGCGATGCGCTGCAGACGCGCGCGTTCGAGGTGCTGGCTGGGCTTGAATGCCCTCCGGCGGCCGCGGTGCAGATCATCGGGCTGATCGCGGGCGCCGTGGGAACGGTGGAGGGAATGATCGGCGGGCAGGTGCTGGATATTGAAAGCGAGCGCCAGAAGCCGACGCCGGAACTGGTGGAGGCGATTCACCGCGCGAAGACCGGGGCGCTGATCCGCGTGAGCGTGGTGGCGGGCGGCGTGTATGCGGGCGCGAATGCGGAGGACGTCGCGAACCTGACGACTTTCGGGCGCAAGGCGGGGCTGGCGTTCCAGATTGTCGATGACGTACTCGATATGACGGTGGATTCGGAGCAGCTAGGCAAGACGGCGGGCAAGGACATGGCGACGGAAAAGGCGACGTGGCCGGCCGTGTACGGCATTGAGCAGAGCGAGCGCGATGCGGCGGCGCTGATTGAAGAGGCGTTTGCGGCGCTCGAGCCGTATGGGAGCCGGGCGGAGGGGTTGAAGTCGGTGGCGCGGTATCTTGTCGAACGCAAGAACTGAAAGGCAGTTCACAGTTCACAGTTCTTAGTTCGTAGTTCACAGTGAGCTATTTCCCGGCCCTGTCTGAGCTCGCTCGTACGAATGATTTCTTCCTGACGGTCAAAGACTGAGAACTGTGAACTAAGAACTACGAACTGCCTATGTTTTCCGAATCCGACATCCTGACGGCGTTGCGCGACTGCTTCGATCCCGAGGTGAAGCTGAACCTTGTGGATCTTGGGTTGATCTACGCGGTCGAGACGGGACCGGACCCGGACTCGACGCCGAAGTGGCCGCGGCAGTGGGTGAGGGTGACGATGACGCTGACCACGCCGCAGTGCCCGGCGAGCGGGCTGATCCTGGAGCAGGTGCACAACCGGCTGGCGAGCATTCCGGATATTTCAAAGGTGGACGTGAGCCTGGTGTGGGAGCCGAAGTGGACGCCGCACCGCATCAGCGATGCTGGGCGGCGCCAGCTCGGGATCTGAAGTGGACGGCTATTTGCGGCACTCGCGGCCGAAGATCGACAGGATCCTGTCGCGCTTGGCAGTGAGGTCGTCGATGGTTTCGTGCGCCTGGACGAGCATGTCCTGCGCGGTGTCGAGATAGCCGGGCAGGGCATTCCACCAGCGGGCGACAACTTCCCTCTCTTCGAGCATGGCCAGCGCGGTTCCGGCCATGGTGACAATGAGGCCGGCTTTGCGCTTGCCTGCCATGAGCAGGAATGCGCCGGTGAGGAGGGTGCCGCCGATGCGGATGCGTTTCCAGTCCGTCTGGTGATCCGGTTCGAAATGGAGTTCGTCGTTTTCCTGGGGAAGACTCCGCGGTTGAATCGGTATGGCGCCCATGTTGTCTCCTTAGCGGTTGTTGCTTCAAATCACCTGGTGAAAACAGATGCGCGCGCGCGGTGAGCGGTAGCCCCGGCGCAGGAGCGATCGGGCCGTCTAATCCAAATCGAACTCGCGCAGGGGTTTCACGTCCGGTGCGTCCTTGGCCTTGCGCAGGGCCTCGGCGAATTTCTTTTCGAGCAGGTCGGCCTTGTTGCGCTCCGCGTCCACGCTCTGGCGGAAGATGGACTCCTTGCGCTCCTCGTTTTCGCGGAGGGCCTTGGCGGCCGTTTCGAGATCTTCGAACATGCGCTTGCGCGGGGCGGGCGTGTGGCTGATGACCGAGCCGCTGGCCGCGTCGATCTTGATCATTGCTCCGCAGTCGGGGCAGGCAACTTCAAAGGCTTCCACGGTCTGTTTTGTCTGCTTTGCCATGTCAATGAGCATTGTAGGCCCGGGCGGGGGCGGTTGCACAGGGGAGGAAGGGGGTGCAGCGGCTCTGAACTTTTAGCGTTCGAGCGGCGTACTACTCTGCGCGGCCGCCCGTGGGCCCTGCTGATTTTTCGATTGCGCCTGGACGGCGACGAGCCCGTCTGCGCAGCAAAGGAGTTTCATGCGAATTTTCCATTCTGCAAAACTCGCCTTTTTGTTCCTTATCGTCGTTGTGGCTCTGCCGGGGTGCTTTGCCCAAGCCTCCCTTGCCGGCGACTGGCCCGGAATCCTGGAAGCGGGCGACTCGCAGTATCACATTGTGTGGCATGTGAAGGCAGCTGCGGATGGCAGCCTCACCTCCACCGTAGACAACATCGATCAGTCGGTCTTCGGGATCAAGGTGAAGAAGACCGAGGTGAAGGGCTCGGACGTGACGTTTGACATAGACGACGTAATCGACGCGAACGGTCAGCAGATCAATGTCGCCGGCAAGTTCGAGGGCAAACTGAATTCGGACCAGACCGAGCTGGATGGGAACTGGATGCAGACGGCGCCGAACGAGAGCGGTCCGCTTGCGCTGAAGCTGAAGCACCAGGCGGGTGCGGCTGCGACGACGGCATCGGGAACGGCGGCGGCTCCGGCTGCTCAAGGTGCAGCTCCGGCCGCGCAGACTTCTCCGGCGCCGGCGGCGGGTCATGCGGGGGTTGCGGGCGACTGGAAGGGTGTCCTTATGGGGCAGTTGCATCTCGATCTTCATATCAAGGCTGGAGCAGATGGCACGCTTACAGCGACGCTCGACAGCGTGGACCAGGGGGCGAACGGGATCCCGGTGAGCGCCATAGCCTTGAAGGACGGCAAGTTGACCATGGCGGTTGATGCGGTGCCGGGTACCGGCAAGTATGACGGCACGGTGAGCAAGGACGGAAACGAGATCGACGGGAACTGGTCGCAGGGGACGCAGGGTCCGATCCCGCTGAACTTTACGCGGACGCCCGCGCCGCCACCGCAACCCGCGACTGCTCCGGCGCCGACGCCGAAGGGTTTTTAGCGGCGGAGGGGGTCGAGCCGCCGCTGACGACTACGCTGCGGCAAGAGTGCGTAGCGAGCACGCGTGGAATGCTCCGGCACGGTACAAAGGGAATCGTGCTTTTCAGATTGCGCCGCTGATACAATCCCTGACACAGGGCAGCCATGGTTCTGGACGGCGTGGGGCTCGTTCTGCGCGTCGAGAACGAGTTCTCTATCTACATTGCGGATGATGAGGCAGCGTCGGCCGGTTCGGCTGCCGACGTATACCGCCTTGTGCTCAGAAAGCTGGAACCGACCCCGCCGAGCCTGGAGGGTAAGGCGTTCTACTGCATTCGCAAGGCTCTGGCGGAAAGCCTGGATTTGCCGCAGAGATCGATCTGCCCGGATACCGCGCTGGAGCCGCTTCTGCCGCCGGATTCTCGCGCGCGCAATTGGATCAAGGTCGCAAAGCAGGCGGGCTTGCGGATGCCGGAGCTGGCCCATTCCGGGCAGTGGAGAGACCGGATATTGCTGGCCAGCATGGCGATTTCGGCCGTGCCGGTGATCGCGTTGTGGTGGGCATTGCATGCCCTGGACTGGCTTCCGGGGATCTGGATGTACTTGTTTTCCGCGCCGGCCCTGCTGGCCTGGATTGTGCTCATAAGCCGGGTGAACGAGCGGATGCTGCGCTCGAGCGCCGGCCGCGCGACGGAGTTTCCGTTCGGGATCCTGACGGCCGGCGACTTGTCCCTGTTTGTTCTGTCTCTGAACCCACGGGTTTTCGAGCCCGCCGTATTCGATTCGGCGCGGCCTTCAAAGGAGACAGTCTGGGCGCGTGTGATGGGGATTCTTGAAAACGTGCCGGGCGTGGATCGGGAGCAGACTGCGCCGGCCGCTGAATTGTCGCCAGGGAATTGACCGGGCAGAGAAAAGCCCCGCAGGGGAGCGAGGCTTGAGTCTGAATCTTGCGAACTCTATGTCCGATTCCGCCAGCCTGGTTTTGCCGATTCTTGATGCGCGGATCGGGCGTCAGTGTTTTTCGGCCGCGGTGGCCAGCTTGGATTCGGCTTCCGCGATGACCTCGAGCGCCCGGTCGTAAGCCTCTTCGCTGTCGCCGGCCTTCTGCCACATATTCTGCCCGCGTTCGAACTGCTGATGCGCTCGATTCACGTCGATCTCTTCGGGCTTGAGGGCGTCGTCGGCGAGGATTGTGACGCGATCGGGGAGGACTTCCACGAATCCCCAGTTCACGTTGTAGATCTGCTCCGGGGCGATGTCTCCGTTGGAGGCTCCGTGCAGGCGAACGTCGCCGGCACCCAGCTCGGCAAGCAGCGGCGCATGGCCGTAGAGCACTTCCATGTAGCCGTTCTTCGCGGGAAGCTCGACAGCGGCCGCGACGGCCTCAACGAGGATGCGCTCGGGAGTGACGAGGCGGACGCGAAGTTGGTTGGATGAATCTGACATTTGAGTTCTCAGTTCATAGTTCGTAGTTCACAGTTCCTAGTTCGTAGCGGGCACATTGCTGTGAACTGCGAACTATGAACTGCGAACCGTTTATGCTGTTGCTTTCAGCTTCTCGGCCTGGGTGAGCACTTCCTCGATGGGGCCTTGCATGTAGAAGGCCTGCTCGGGCACTTCGTCGTGCTTGCCGTCGAGAATCTCTTTGAAGCTGCGTACCGTATCCGCAACCTTGACGTAACGGCCAGGGATGCCGGTGAACTGCTCGGCCACGTGGAACGGCTGCGAGAGGAACCTCTGCACCTTGCGCGCGCGGGCGACGGTGAGCTTGTCTTCTTCAGAGAGCTCGTCGATGCCGAGGATGGCGATGATGTCCTGGAGGTCCTTGTAGCGCTGCAGGATTCGCTTCACGCCCTGGGCGACGTCGTAGTGCTCCTGGCCGACCACGCGCGCAGAAAGGATGCGCGAAGTGGAAGCGAGCGGATCGACGGCGGGGTAGATGCCGAGTTCGGAGAGCGGGCGGCTGAGCACGGTGGTGGCGTCGAGATGCGCGAAGGTGGTGGCGGGCGCGGGGTCGGTGAGGTCGTCGGCGGGGACGTAGACGGCCTGCACCGACGTGACCGAACCCTTGCTTGTCGAAGTGATGCGCTCCTGCAACTCGCCCATCTCCGTGGCGAGGTTGGGCTGGTAGCCCACGGCGGAGGGCATGCGGCCGAGCAGCGTGGAGACTTCGGAACCGGCCTGGGTGAAGCGGAAGATGTTGTCGATGAAGAGCAGCGTGTCGGCGCCTTCCTGGTCGCGGAAGTATTCGGCGACGGTGAGGCCGGTGAGGGCCACGCGGAGTCGCGCGCCGGGCGGCTCGGTCATCTGGCCGTAGACGAGGGCGCACTTCGACTCCTGCCACTTGCCGGGCTTGATGACGCCCGACTCGGTCATTTCGAGCCAGAGGTCGTTGCCTTCGCGGGTGCGCTCACCGACGCCGGCAAACACGGAGTAGCCGCCGTGATTCTTGGCGACGTTGTTGATGAGCTCCATGATGACGACGGTCTTGCCGACGCCGGCGCCGCCGAAGAGGCCGATCTTGCCGCCCTTGAGGAAGGGCTGGATGAGGTCGATGACCTTGATGCCGGTCTCGAACATCTCTTCGCTCGTGGACTGCTCGTCGAATGCAGGCGCGAGGCGGTGGATGGGATTGCGCTGTTTCTCGCCGACGGGGCCGAGCTCGTCGACGGGGTTGCCGATGACGTCGATGACGCGGCCGAGCGTCTCCTTGCCCACCGGGACGCGGATGGGGCCGCCGAGGTCGAGTGCGTTCATGCCGCGGACCATGCCGTCGGTGGCCTGCATGGCGACGGTGCGCACGCGGCCTTCGCCGAGGTGCTGCTGCACTTCGAGCATCACGTCGATGGGCTCGGGAGTGGTGAAGCCCTCGCTGGTGACGCGCAGCGCCTGGTAGATGGGCGGCATCGTTGCTTCTTCAAACTGCACGTCCACCGCGGGACCGGAAACCTTGATGACCTTGCCGATATTCTGTGCCATTGTTGTGCCTTCTGTTCGCAGGGGCTAAAGCCCGTCAATTCTTTGAAGCCCATTTCGGCACGACTCAAGTCGTGCCCTGACGCGAAACTCCGCGCCCCTAAACCGCTGCTGCGCCGCTGACGATCTCGATGATCTCCTTGGTGATGGCGGCCTGGCGCACGCGGTTCATCTGCAGCGTGTAGTCGTCGATCATCTCCGACGCGTTGTTTGTGGCCGAATCCATGGCCGTCATGCGCGCGGCGTGTTCTGCGGCGATCGATTCGGTCATTGCGTGGTAAAGCATGGACGCGATGTAGCGCGGGAGCAAGGTGTCGAAGAGCTGCTCCGGCGGCTGCTCGTAGATGTAGTCCACGTTCTGGGTGCCGAACTTCTGCGCTTCCTCGTCGGCCTCATGCGTATCCGCAGGTTCGAGGGAGATGCCGGATGTGAGAGCCGCCTCTTTGGCGCGGGCTCGCTCCTCGTCGGTCATCTCGCGACCGCCCACGATCTGCTGGGTTCCGATTTTCGCCAGCGGCAGGAGTTTCTCGACCACAACGCGCTGCGCGATGACGGATTTGAACTCGTTGTAAACGATGTAGGCGGCGTCGATATCCTCGTGCACGTAGCGGTCGATGATTCTTTTCGCGAACTCCACGACGCGCGGGATCTCGAGCTTGAGCAGCATGCCCGGCATGTCGGGCATCAGTTCGACGGCCCCTTTTCGCTCCTGGCGGATGCTCTGCTGGTCCTGTTCGCCTTCGGCATCGGCCTCGGCAGCCTGCTGAGTAAAGACGGCGGCCGGATAGCGCCGGCGCAGCAGGTCGCGGCCCTTCTTGCCGATGGCCTCGATGTCGAATTCTTTGTCGCCGCCGGCGCCGACGAACTGGAGCGCGGATTTGAGGATGTTGGCGTTGAATGCGCCGGCAAAACCCTTGTCGCCGCTGATGACGATGAGCAGGACGCGCTTTTCTTCGCGCACGGCGAACAGCGGGTGGCGCAGGTTGCCGGTTTCGGGGTCGATGATTTCAATGCGGCGCGTGAGCGACTCGAGGACGCTCGTGATCATGCGCGCGTAAGGCCGCGCGGCCAGGGCACGCTCCTGCGCGCGGCGCAGCTTGGCCGCCGAGACCATCTTCATGGCGCGGGTGATCTGGCGCGTGTTTTTCACGCTGCGGATGCGGCGTCGGAGATCGAGGACATTCGCCATAAGTCAGTTCACAGTTCACAGTTCGTAGTTCACAGTTACTCAGTTCGCGTTTCAGAGTTCTCAGTTTCCGGTTCCCGGGTGCGGCTGCGAACTGTGAACTAAGATCTGTGAACTCGTCTTTACGCTGTTACGGCCTCGTGCTGCTGCGCCTTGAACGTCTCCTTGTACTCCTTGAGGGCGGCGTGCAGGCGGTTGCGAATGTCGTCGTCGAGCTGCTTCTTCTGCGTGAGGTCGTCGATTAGCGCCGACTGCTGCGTCTCGAAGTACTTGTGCAGGCCGTCTTCAAACGCGCGGATCTGGTCGATCTTGAGGTCGTCGAGGTAGCCCTGCGTGCCGGCGAAGAGCACCGTCACCTGTTGCTGCCATGTGAGTGGATGGAACTGCGGCTGCTTGAGCAGTTCCGTGAGACGCTGGCCGCGGGCAAGCTGCTTTTGCGTGAGCGGGTCGAGGTCCGAACCGAACTGCGCGAATGCCGCGAGCTCGCGGTACTGGGCCAGGTCGAGCTTGAGCGTCGCGCCAACTTGTTTTGTGGCCTTAATTGCCGCCGAGAACCCGACACGCGAAACCGAGAGGCCCACGTTCACGGCCGGGCGCACGCCGGAGTTGAACAGATCGGTCTCGAGGAAGATCTGGCCGTCGGTGATGGAGATGACGTTTGTCGGAATGTAGGCCGAGACGTCGCCCGCCTGCGTTTCGATGACAGGCAGAGCGGTGAGCGAACCGCCGCCGCGCTCCTTTGAAAGCTTGCTGGCGCGCTCGAGCAGGCGCGAGTGCAGGTAGAAGACGTCGCCCGGGTAGGCTTCGCGGCCCGGCGGGCGGCGCAGCAGCAATGAGATCTCGCGGTAGGCCATGGCGTGCTTGGAGAGGTCGTCAAACATGACCAGTGCGTGCTTGCCGTTGTCGCGGAAGTACTCGCCCATGGCGGCCGCGGCGTAAGGCGCGAGGTAGAGCATGGGCGCGGGTTCAGACGCCGACGCGGCCACGATGATCGTGTGGCCCATCGCTCCGGCTTCGGTGAGCGTTTGCACCACGGTTGCAATGGACGACCGCTTCTGGCCGATGGCGCAGTAGATGCAGATCAGGTCGTTCTTTGCGTTGTTGATGATGGTGTCGAGCAGGACGGCGGTCTTGCCGGTCTGGCGGTCGCCGATGATGAGCTCGCGCTGGCCGCGGCCGATCGGGATCATGGCGTCGATTGCCTTGAGGCCGGTGGCCATGGGCTCGCGGACCGGCTGGCGATCGATGATGCCGGGGGCGAGGCGCTCGACGGGAAGCGTCTGCGTGGTGGCGATCGGTCCCTTGTCGTCGATAGGCTGGCCGAGCGCGTTCACCACGCGTCCGACCATGGCCTCGCCCACAGGAACGCTGAGGATCTTGCCGGTTCGCTTGACCTCTTCGCCTTCTTTGAGCTCGGTGTATTCGCCCATGATGACGGCGCCTACGTGGTCCTCTTCAAGCGACAGGGCCAGGCCCGCGATGCCATGCGGAAAGCTGAGCAGCTCGCCGGCCATCACCTTATCGAGCCCGTGAATGCGGGCGATGCCGTCGCCGAGCGATGTAATGGCGCCGACTTCGTCCACCTGCACCTTGGAGTCGTAGTTCGCGATCTGCTCGCGAAGGATTTGCGTAATCTCGTCTGCCTTGATCTGAGCCATTTGCTTCCTCTAAGTGATCAGTGATCACTGACCACTTACTAATGCTTCTCTTAACCGTTCCAGCCGCCCCTTGACCGAGCCGTCGTAGACTGTGGAGCCAATGCGGACGACCGCGCCGCCAAGGATGGATTTGTCCTGCTTGAACGTGGGCTGGATTTTCGATCCGGCAAGTTTGCCGACTCCGGCGAGCAGGGTCTTCTGCTCGTCTTCGCTCAACTCGCGCGCCGTCACGATCTCCGCCTGGCGGATTCCCTGGCGCTCCTGAAGTTCCGCGCGATAGGCCGATGCGATCTCGTTCACGTGCGCAATGCGGTCTTTGTTGATCATCACGGCGATAAAGTTGCGCAACCGCTTCTCCATCCCCAGCCTGCCATTGAGCTTGTCGAGGACGGCGACCTTCTGTGCCGCTGGAACCGCGGGGCTCTCAAACACCTCGCGCAGCTCGCGGCTGCCGTTCCACGCGGCGAGAAAGTCTGTAAGCTCGCGGTCGATTGCGGCCGTGTCGAGCTTTGCCTGAGTTACCACGTCGGCAAAGGCGCGCGCGTAATGGGAAACGAATGCGGGCATCTAGTTCCGCCCTCCCTTCGCGGCTCCGTTGCCGGCGGCCTCGCTCACGAACTCCGCGATCAATGCGCGGTCGGTCTCCGGCGTAAGGACCAGCTGCCGGGCTGCGTTTTCGATGGCCAGGTCCGCGGCAAAATGACGCAGTCCGCGTTGCGCCTGCTCGGCTGCCGCCGCAATCTCCTGCTCGGCCGAGGCGACAATCCGCGCGCTCTCCTCTTGAATGCTGGCCTTGATGCGTACCTCGTCCTGCTTGCTTTCTTCTTCCACCCGTGCGCGAATGCCGGCGATCTCTTCGTCGAGCTTTGCGAGCTTTGCCTCCACGGCGCTCAGCCGCGTGTTGGCATCGGCAGTGGTCTTGCGCGCATCGTCAAGGTTCTGCCTGAGCGTCTGCGAGCGCTTGCGCATGACCTTGGGCAGGATCTTGAACAGCGGGATGAAGATGACCAGAAGGATGATTGTCGAGTTGATCCACTCGAACCCGCGCGCGGTCGCTTCAATGTGCTTGTTTCGGAGTTCAACTTTTTCAGGATCGGTCGCGTTCTTGTCGTCGTGGAAGACGATGTCGGAGACGGCGGCGACCAACTCCGTATGCCGGAAGAGATTGTGTTCCTCTTCCTGTTCCGCCTGAACGTGCCCCGGCTGGGCCGAAAGTCCCGGCTGCCCACCGGATTGCTGGCCCGGGTTGGCGGGATGGGCGGCAGCCTGCTGGGCGCGGCCCGTCGCCGGGACGGCAGCGAATCCGGCGGCGAGGACGACGATCAGCAGAAAGTTAAGAAGCCGCGCGCCATTCGATTTATGCGTAACGTTCAACGCGTACCCCCGGCGGCCACAGGAAGAACCGCGCGAACGATCTGTCTGGCCAGGTCTCCGGCGGAGGCCTCGATAGCCTTCCGCGCGATTGAGGCTTCAGTTTCGAGCTCTGCCTTGGCCTGGCTTACCCGCTGCCCGGCGGCCTTGCGCGCCGCGTCCAGCGCCGAATCCTTTTCAGCGCTCCACTGCCGGATGCGCTGCTCGCGGATCTTGTAAACCTCCGCGCGCGCCTTCCGCAGCTGGTCGGCGTATTCCTGAGCCCGTTCTTCTGCGCGGGCAATGGCCTTGTGGGCTTCTTCGATGGCGCCCTCGGTTCGGGCGCGGCGCTCGGCGAGGGTCCGGTTGAGGGGCTTTTGAACGAGGAAGTAATACGCCAGAACGACCAAAATGAACAGGAAGCTGGTGGGCAGGGCGCCGACGAGCAGCTGGCCTACCTGGTCCGGGATGCCGGGCTCCGGCTGAGCCCCCGGCGCATCGGCCGCGAGCAGAAAAAGCCCGGCTTGGTGAAGGATTGGAATCATGCTGGTGTTGGTAGCTCGTTCAGGTGTTGGTTGGGGCGGTCGAGTTTGCGCAAAAGCGTTGTGAATAGAACACTTTTTTGTATCAGGACCAACCCATTATGGTCAACGCGACGGGGCCGATTCTGGCCGCATTGTGAGCCCTGTCACTTTGGCATCATTTGGCCGTCACTTCGCAGGCTGTTCGCCCCTAAAAAACACTTGATTTTCAAGGCGATCGGAGCCACACTAGACAGTACCACCTAGACCCGGTTCAGGGTCCAGCGGGCTGGCCGGTTTCGGGAACTCCTTCCACTCCCGATTCCGGGAGCCCGCTTCTTAATTTCAGGCGAGAAATTTCAGGAGACAACTGGTGGTTTCACCAGCAGATTGGACGTCAGACTCAGAGATGGGGCGACTCGCTGGTTGGTAACGGGTTTAGATTCGCTTCGTCTTCAGACCTGAATGTCTCGCGGATTAACGGGCTTTTGGGAAGTTGGCAGAAATGTCGGTTGGACCTAATTTCAATTCGCTGTCGGTATAAGCGCCGGACGCGATGATGCAACCTTCCCGGTATGTTGTCTCCAATGTGCGTGCATACCAGAAAGCACTAACCTTCTGTTTTTCGTATAAGCGCTTCCGGCATCCTTTCGAGTCGAAGTCCCTGCAAACGACGTTCTGCTCTATCTCCAGCTCGGCCCATTGCCCATGCGCCAGTTTCAAGTGTTGAACCGAATTGCCCGGCTGAGCATAGAGGGCCACCTGTCGTTGCAGGCTTAGCACCGGGTCTTGCTGGAACGGGGAATCCAAGCTGAAGTCGATGGTGAGCACTTCATATCCGCTGGTTTTTTCTGTGCCATCTTGCTTCATAGCGCCAGGCTCAACGGGATGTGGCACCCACGGGATTGAAATGGGATCGGATCCGAGGTTCCTTATCACAATCTCGAGAAGGATTCGCGGCTGGGTTGGGTCGTCGACAAGTTTTGCCGTTGTGATCGAGACGACCGGAACATCGGGAATGAACTCGAGCCCGTCAGCACCACCGTAGTGCCCATGCGCGTTTACACCGTCGGAATGACCGCGGTAGCCACTGCAAAACTCTGAGGACTTAGGGGTGTGATCGTCCTGTTCACTTGAAGATCTCGCGGGAATTGGAAGTTCGAGATGCCCAACCATTTGAGCAAAGATGGAGTGCGCCGCGATGATGAGTACTGCCAACCAAAGCACTCGAAGCCGTGCCATTTCGATATATGCTGCCTTTCGTGATGTTAGTACGGCAGCTTAACACTGAATCGCCACATAAGGCGAAAGGCAAAGCCCGAGCGGAGGGCACCCCCTAAGTATTTCCCTCCTGCACTATTTCAGCCTTGCACCGAGCGGCACGTCTTCGAGAAATCCGGCCAGCACCGGCGCGCCGTCGGGCGGGAGCGATGCGGCCAGCAGCATGCCGTTCGATTCGAGGCCGCGCATCTTGCGCGGGGCGAGGTTGGCGACGATAACGATCTTGCGGCCGATCAGCTTTTCGGGCTCGTAGTACTGTGCGATGCCGGCGAGGATCTGGCGTTTTTCGTAGCCGAGGTCGATCTCGAGACGGAGCAGTTTGTCGGCCTTGGGCACGCGCTCGGCGACGAGCACCTGCGCCACCCGAAGGTCGATTTTGGCGAAGTCGTCGATGGTGATGTGCGCGGGCTCCGAAGCCCCGTGCGCGGGGCCAGTCGCGTCAGAAACAGAAGCGGGACCGCTTGCCATCGTACCAGTCGCCGCAGAAGTTCCAGGCTGCGGAGCCGGATTAGGGTTTACGTTCTTTTCTCCCACTTCGTGTGCCGAGGGTTCGGTCTTCACGCGCGCCGAGGCGATATCATTCGGCACGTCGTGGACTTTGGCCGTGTCCAGGGGCTGCTTCGGTTCGTGCGGCGCGGTCGTGGTCGGAGTGGTCGAGTGGCTCTTCTGCGCGCCTGATGCCGAATCCGTGGGCGACACGGAGGTCTGTGCCGGCGCGTGCGGCATGGCCTTGCCGGCGTCCTTCGAAGAGGCGGCATCCACTGCGCTTGCGTTGTTTTCGTTTTCGAGGTTTTGCATACGTTCGATCGCGTCCTTTTCCGCGCGGGGGAAGAGCGGCGCCGGCTCGCCGAATTTCGTGCCGGCCTTGAGCCCGCCCCATTTGAGATCCGTCATAAACGCATTCCGGGCTGACTCTTGCAAATCGCCCAGGCCAAGCTGCGTCCATACCTTCGATGCCGACACCGGAAGAATGGGATAAGCGAGCGCCGTGATGATGCGGATGGCCTCGGCTGCGGTCGAGAGCACGCGCGCCTGCAGCGCTGTGTGCTCCTGTTCGGATCGACCCTCGGGGCGCTTCCACGGCGCGTTGGCGGTCAGGTAGCCGTCGGTTTCGGCGACCAGCGTCCAGAGGCCTTTGAGTGCGTCGGCGAAGTTCATCTCGTCGAAGAGCGGACCGAAGTCGGCGACGGCGCGTTCGGCTGCGGCGCGTAGGTTTGATTCCGCGTCCGTAATCGGCCCGGCCTCGGGCACCACGCCGCCGAAGTACTTGTGCATCATGTTCACGACGCGGCTCACGAGGTTGCCGTAGCCGTTGGCGAGGTCGCCGTTGTAGCGCCGCACCAGGGCGTCGAACGTGAAGCTGCCATCCTGACCGAAGGGGATCTCGCGCAGCAGGAAGTAGCGAAGGGCGTCGGCGCCGAGTACCGTGTCCACCGTTTCCGCGCGAACGATGTTGCCGAGTGATTTCGACATCTTGGTGTCGTCAAAGAGCAGCCAGCCGTTGGCGCGCACGCTCTTCGGGACCGGGATGTCCGCCGCCATCAGAAACGCCGGCCAGTAGACGCAGTGGAAGCGGCTGATCTCCTTGCCGATGAGGTGAATGTCGGCGGGCCAGAATTTTTCAAAGCGAGCCTTGTCGGCGGGGTCGTCCGAGCCGTAGCCGAGCGCGGTGATGTAGTTGGCGAGCGCGTCGAACCAGACGTAGATGACCTGCTTCTCGTCTCCCGGCACCGGTATGCCCCACGTGAACCCGGAGCGGCTGATCGATACGTCTTTCAGTCCGGAGCGCACGAAGCTGATGACCTCTTTGCGCGTCGACTCCGGCTGCATGAAACCGGGATTCGCTTCGTAGAACTCGAGCAGCCTGCGCTCGAATGCCGAGAGCTTGAAGAAGTAGTTTTCCTCGCTCACGGTTTCCGTGATGCGGCCGCAGGTTGGGCACGGCTCGCCGGGGCCGACGTCCTCCCATGCTTCATCGCTTACGCAGTATTGGCCTGTGTAGGTGCTCTGGTAGATGAAGCCGCGGTCGCGCAGCGTGGAGAACAATTTCTGCACGCCGCGATGGTGCCGCTCCTCGGTAGTGCGGATGAAGTCGTCGTAGGTGAGGCCGAGGCGGTCCCAGAGCGCGCGGAATTCGCCGGAGATGTGAGTGGCAAACTCCATCGGGGTGCGGCCGGCGAGCTTGGCGCTGCGCTCGATCTTCTGCCCGTGCTCGTCGGTGCCGGTGAGGAACCAGGTGTCGATGCCCAGCGCCCGCTTGCGGCGCGCGATGGCGTCGCAGACGATGGTCGAATAGGCGTGGCCCAGGTGCGGCCGCGCGTTGACGTAGTAGATGGGCGTGGTCAGGTAGAAGTGAGAATGTACCTTGTCGTTCATCGATCTCGGATGGTTCAGTTTTCCGGCACGCGAGGGACCGACATGCTCTTTTCTATCTTACGGCCCGCTTCTGGCCAGCCCCGCGACGTTGAAATCGCTGAATACCGTCACCGCTTCAGAATTACAATGCCTCCAAATTGCTGGAGGCCTCCAAATGCGAATCCGGCTCGCCATGATCGTCTTCGTCAGTTCCTACCTGGGATCACTCGCCGCCCAAGCGCAGACTCCCAGCGCGCAATCCACGAAGCCGGGCGCATGCGTTGTTGACGATGGATCAACAATCTTCCCAATATGCATATTCCAATCGCGAGATGGGGCTCTATTCATTCCGAAAGAGTACTTGAAAAGGTACATGCAGAATCTAGATTTCAACGAATACGGACTAGCGGCCCTCAGTGTGGAGTCGTTCGGCGGTGTTTATATCAATCGCCGGGGCCGTCTTGTTATCCGCGATGTTGCGTTTATTGACAATGGGCCGGATGCGTTTCATCACGGCCTGGTGAGGATCGAGCGTGACCACAAGTACGGCTTCGCTGATCCATCCGGGCACATTGTTGTACCAATGGAATATTCGTGCGCCCTAAACTACGCAGATCAATACCAAGATGTCGGCCCGGTAGTATGCGTTGAGTGTCGCATTGAGCAACAGGGCGAATATCATGCATGCCTGGGCGGGAAATGGTTTCGAACTGATCGGCACGGGCATCTGACTTCCACGCCGGCACCCTCCAAATCGAGCGGCTCTGACGGTCCCGGTTAAATCCCCTGCGGGCTGCCAGATGTTAGAATCACCTTGAAAATCAAGCATTTTTGAGGCTTTTTGCGTGTATCTTGACCTCCAGCAACGGCTCGCCGGGCACCTTCGGGGCGTTCTTAAATCGAAGTACGATCTTGAGGTTGAAAACATTCCGGTCGAGATTCCGCCGGATCTGAAATTCGGTGAGCTGGCTACGCCCATCGCGCTGCAGTTGGCGCGCACACTGCGCAAGGCGCCGAAGATCATTGCGCAGGAGATTGTGGCGGCGATGGGCTTGCTCGAGGGGTTCGCGGGCTTCGAGGTTGCGGGCGCGGGGTACATCAACGCGCGGTTGGATCGCGGTGCGGGAGTGCGATCGATTGTGGAATCCCACCCATTCGCCGATAAGGCCGGCAAATGGATGGGGCACCCAACGCCGTCCGCGAAGGACCACATTCTCGTTGAGCACACCAGCATCAATCCCAACAAGGCCGCGCACATCGGTCACCTGCGCAATGCAATCCTCGGCGACACGTTCGTACGCATGCTGCGCGCCGGGGGTCACAGGGTCGACGTGCAGAACTACATCGACAACACTGGCGTGCAGGTTGCGGACGTGGTGGTCGGGTTTCTGCATGTCGAAGGCCGCTCGCTGGCCGGTGTCCGCGCGCTGCTGGACGAGTTGAAAAGCCGCGGCGAGCGCATCGACTTCTACTGCTGGGATCTTTATGCGCGCACCTCGCAGTGGTATGACGAGGGTACTGACGAAGAGAACGCGCAGCGCAAGAAGCTGCGCTACGACACGCTTCACCAGATCGAGGCGGGCGGCAACGAGACGGCCGACGTGGCAGAGCTCATATCGACCGCCGTGCTGCGCCGGCACCTTGAAACCATGCTGCGCCTCGGCATCGAGTATGACTTTCTGCCGCGCGAGAGCGAGATTCTGCACCTGCACTTCTGGGAGTCGGCGTTCGAGCTGCTCAAGAAGACCGGAGTGCTCTACTTCGAGACCGAAGGCAAGAACAAGGGCTGCTGGGTGATGCGCCGGCCCGGTACGGAGATCGTTGCGGAGGGAGAGGCCGATGAAGATGCGAAGGTTATTGTCCGCTCCAATGGCACGGTCACATACGTAGGCAAGGACATTGCCTACCACCTGTGGAAGTTCGGCCTGCTTGGGCGCGACTTCGGCTACAAGCCGTTCTTCACCTACCCAAAGCATGAATGCTGGATATCGACGGTCCAGGGCGAGAAAGAACATCCGGAATTCGGGGGCGCGACGGCAATTTATAACGTGATCGACGTGAGGCAGTCCGACCCGCAGGCGAACCTGGTGCAGGCTCTCCGCGGCATGGGCTATGAGGACCAGGCGGATCACTGCATTCATTTCGGCTACGAGAAGGTCGCGCTCACGCCGCGCTGTGCGGTAGAGCTGGGCTACGAGGTTTCCGACGAAGATCTCAACAGCCCTTACATTCTGGTGAGCGGGCGCAAGGGCTTCGGCGTGAAGGCCGACGACCTGATCGACAAGCTCATCGCGGCCACAAGCGCCGAAGTGGGCGCGCGGCAGACGGGCCGGGACGATGCCGAGCGGCAGAAGATTGCGGGACAGATCGCCATCGGCGCGCTTCGCTACTTCATGCTCAAGTACACGCGGAATTCTGTCATCGCGTTCGACTTCAAGGACGCGCTCAGCTTCGAGGGCGAAACCGGCCCTTACTGCCAGTACGCCGTCGTTCGCATCCGGAATATCTTCCGCAAAGGCGGCACGAGTGCAGAAGCGGCGTTAGCGGGGTTAGCGGTGCTGACCGAGTTAGGACCTTACCTTTCAGGCGAGGAGAACGAGGACATCTGGGCGCTTTGGCTGCGCGCAGGTCGGCGCACGCAGGTGCTCGAGCAGGCAATCGCCTCATCGGAGCCGGCGTTTCTCGCCAAGCATGCTTTTCAGTTAGCGCAGGAGTTTTCGAACTTCTACCACCACCATCACATCCTCACGGAGGAGGATGCGGCGCGCAAAACCTTTCTGCTCGCTACCGCGGCAGTCGCGCTGCGCGAACTGGTGACGGTGCTCGGATGGCTGGGCATCGAGAGCCCCGAAGCGATGTAAGGTTAAGCCGGCAGCTCCGTGGTCGCCCCTTCGCGCTTTCGCTCGAGGATGGCGTCCACGCAATCCTCAATGCTCATGCGCCGCTCGCACGGATCATTCATGTAGAGCTCGTGGCGCATTTTTTCGGCTGCCGCCGACCGTTCTTCGGGGCTGACCTGCGGCCCGCCCGCTCCTGGCAATGAGGTGCCGGTCGTCTCCCAGGCTATTCTGCGACCGGATGAAATTCCACTCTGAAGGATCATGGTGTAGTCCTCCGCTGGAAGCCTGATGTATGAAAAAATTCCGAATCCGCCGAACGTTATGCGTTGGTCATAACACATTCGGGGGAGAAACTCCATAAGGATGCCGTGAATGAAGCGAAGATCCGGAGAAGGCGGCACCGATCCGCTGGTAAAAACATCAGCAATGCCCTATAACTACCCGCGAGTTATGAGCTGTAACTCCGCACCCACTCGAGAATCGACCGCACGCCGATCCCCGTCGGCCCCTTGGCGATGAACGGCTTGTTGTCGTCGTTCCATGCGAGGCCGGCGATATCGAGGTGGATCCACGGCGTGTCCTCGGCAAACACGTGAAGGAACTCCGCCGCAGTGCTTGCTCCGCCGTAGCGGCCGCCGGTGTTCTTGATGTCGCCGATGTCGCTCTTGATCATGTCGGCGTACTCTTCGCCCAGCGGCATGCGCCAGAACTTTTCGCCCGAGGTCGCGAGCGCCGCGCTGAATTTCGCGTATGTATCTTCGTCGTTGGCAAACGCGCCGGCGTTGATCATTCCGAGCGCCACGCCAATCGCGCCTGTGAGCGTGGCCGCGTCGATCAGGTGTGTCGCGCCGAGCTGCCGCGCATAGGCGAGACCATCGGCCAGCACCAGGCGGCCCTCGGCGTCGGTGTTGATGATCTCGATCGTCTTTCCCGACATGGCTGTCTGCACGTCGCCGGGTTTCTGCGCCTTGCCGTCGGGCATGTTCTCGCTTGCGCAGACGATGGCGATCACGCGCACATTCGGTTTCAGCCGCGCGATAGCGTGCATAGCGCCGATCATGGCCGCGCCGCCCGCCATGTCGTACTTCATCTTCTCCATGTTGTCGGAGGGCTTGATGGAGATGCCGCCGGTATCGAACGTAATTCCCTTGCCGACCAGGCCGAGGACCGGGCCGGCCTTCACGCCGCTGGGCTCATAGCGCATCACGATCAGGGCCGGCGGCTCCTCCGATCCCTGGGCGACGCTCCAGAAGGCGCCCATCTTCAGCTCTTTGATCTTGTCGGTTGAATGGACCTCGCAGGGAAGGCCCACCTCCTTCGCCATCGCCGCCGCGCGCCGCCCGAATTCGGTGGGAGTGAGCTTGTTGCCGGGCTCGTTGACGAGCGAGCGCGCGAAGTTCTGGCTCTTGCCTATGATCACGCCCTCGCGAAACGCATCTTCGACGGCGGTGCGGTCCTTCTCGGCCGCCGCCACGGTGAATGCCTCCACGCTTACGTCCTTGCGGTCGCTGCGGTAGGTGTCCGGGTCGAAGTCGCCCACGAACGCGCCTTCGACGGCGGCACGCGAGCACGGGCCCGGCGGCAGGAACTCGGCTTCGGGAAGCGCAAAGACCAGTTCGCGAATCCCGCGCGGCTTGGTGAAGCGCACCGCCGTTCCGGCAGCGTTGCGAACGCCATGCACTGTCGCCTTCGCCTGCTTGCCCAGGCCAACCAGCAGCAGCCGCTTCGCCTTCAGCCCGGAGGGTGCGTGCAGCAGCAGGGTCTCGTTGGCGCCTGCCTTGAATTCGCCGCTCGCGAGCACAGCGGCAGCGGCGGCCTTTATTGCGGCGTCGCCGGTCAGCAGTTCGGGCTGGGGCTTGGCGTCGGGGCCTTTGGCGGTCTGGGTGTCGATGGCGGTTACGGCCAGCAGTTCCGTTTCAATTTGAGCAAGGGAGGCAAAGGAAAGTTCCGTGCGCATAGGTGCGATTATTTCATCTCAGTCGGGGCGGTCTGCGAACCGGCGATTTGACATATTGATCAAACATGACAATACGCGCTACAATGTCATAGGTGGATGAAGTGAACAAATCTCTTATAAGGTCAAAGGCGCGCATCAGTGGGAATGGGCGCATCGTCATCCCCGCCGCGATCCGCGCCCAGTTGGGGATCAAACCCGGCGATACAGTATTTATGGACGCCGAAGACGGAGTGCTGAAGATCGAGTCTGTCCCCACGCGGATCGCGAGAATCCAAAGCGAAATTGCGAAGTCCATCCCACCTGGAGTTTCGCTGGCCGACGAGTTGATTGCAGACCGGAGGGAGGAAGTGCGACGCGAACGGGAAGAAGCCGCTCGCGACCTGGAGCGGAGCCGTTTGCGCAGAGAGGGAAAGATTGCCTAACGCTCCAGTACTTGATTCCTCGGCGATTCTTGCGCTGCTTAACAATGAAGCCGGAAAATCGACGGTTGCGATGATCATCCATGGCGCACTTCTGAGCGCCGTCAACCTGGCAGAGATCTATTCCAAACTCCTGCTGTGGGGCGTTGACGAGTCTTTTGCAGCTGAGCAGATCGATTCGTTGCAGTGCGACGTTTGTCCGTTCACTGAAGCTCTGGGACGCGCGGCAGGGGCGTTGATCCTCGCCACCAAACCTTACGGACTTTCCCTCGGAGACCGTGCATGCCTCGCGCTCGCCATGGAGCGCAAGGCGAAGGTCTACACCACAGACCGTAATTGGAAAAATCTCAGTCTCGGGATCGACATTGAAGTGATTCGGTAGGCGCCTGCGCTGGCACTTCGGGGATTACCGCCCCATCCGGTGTTTACTCGCATTTACCGCCGAGCGGGCCTCGCGGTCGGCCTCGCGGCGGCGCTCGGTCTCCCGCTTGTCCCAATCCTGCTTGCCCTTGGCCAGGGCCAATTCGCACTTCACGCGCCCGTTTTTGAAATAGAGCCGGGTGGGGATGAGCGTGTGGCCCTTTACCTGCGTCTTTGACAGTAGCTTGCGAACCTCTTCGCGATGCATCAGCAGTTTGCGCGTCCGGGTTTCGTCGTGGTTGGAAATATTTCCGTGTGAATAAGGCCCGATATGAACATTGAGGAGAAAGGCCTCTCCGTCTTTGATCAACCCATAGGCGTCTTTCAGGTTGGCCTTGCCTTCGCGAATCGACTTCACCTCGGTGCCGCGCAGCGAGATCCCGGCCTCGAACCGCTCCAGCAGGAAGTAATCGTGGCTGGCGCGGCGGTTCTGTGCCGCATCGCGCTCGCCGCTGGCCACCGGGTCGCGGGGGCGGGGGTTTTTGGGAGCGGCGGCTGCGCCGGCTTTCGTGATGGTGTGGCTGGTCTGGCGCGGCATGCCCCGGCGTCCTTTCCTTTTAATGCTAGCATCGGCTGCACTTGCGGCCGCGCAGCGCGCGGGCTTTGCTAAAATGAGGCATCGTTGGATGGGTATTTCCCCCAACAATCAGCGCGCCCCGGGCGGCCAAACACTCCCAGCCGGCATGCCCTGCGGCGCGAAGTCGAGGCCGGAGCCGCGGTCGCCACGGAGTTTGATGAACCGCACGGATCGTCCGGCTGCAGTACATTTCCTTCCGCCCTGCGCAGAATTCAGGCAATCGCCGGGCTCATTCAACCCGGGAGAGCCCATGCGCACTTCGCCTTCTTTGTCCCACCTGCCCTCTATGAAGCAAAGACGCCCGGTGTCCGGAGCCACCCTCCGGGTCGCTCTCCTCGCCTTTTTGATCCTCGCGGCACTCGCGCCGTCCCATCTTCAGGCTCAGTACATGCCTTCCGAGGCGGGCACGACCACCGGCGGCCGGCATGGCACCTCGTCCAGCAGGCTCTACAAGATGGGCGAAGCCGCCGAGACGCGCGAAGACTGGGACGCAGCCTACACCGCCTACCAGCAGGCTTATGCCAAAGACCCCAAAAACTTCAAGGCTCGCGAGGCCATGTACCGCGTGAGGGTCAACGCAGCCTCACAGCACGTGACCAAGGGCCACGAGCTTGAGCGGGCCGGAGACATGCAGGATGCGTTGACAGAGTACCTTCGCGCCGCCGAAATCGATCCGGGCGACGAAGCCGCCACGCAGGCCATCAACTCTCTGCGCCAGAAGCAGGTGCAGGGCGTGCCCGCCGCGCCCGCGGAGTCGGCCGAGCAGGCCAGCGTCGAGCACGAGCTTGAGACCATGGGTTCTCCGGTCGAGCTCAAGCCGGTCACCAACGAGCCGCTCACCCTGCACATGGCTGAGGACTCCAAGGTGGTTTACCAGGCGATCGGCCGCGCCGCCGGTATCAACGTCCTCTTCGACCCCGATTACAACTCAAAGCGTATCCAGGTGGATCTGCAGAACTCCACCCTGATGGATGCCCTGCGGATCGTCGGGGTGCTCTCGAACACCTTCTGGCGTCCCGTCACCTCGAACACGATCTTCGTGGCGCAAAACTCGCGCTCCAAGCGCACCGAGCTCGATGAGTCGGCCGTGCAGACGTTTTACCTTAGCAACGCATGGCAACAGAACGACCTCAACGACGTGCAGACGGCGTTGCGCAACGTGCTGACCAGCATCAAGGTCTACGGCCTGGCCAGCCAGAATGCCCTCGTCGTCCGCGGCACGCCCGACGAGCTGCTTCTGGCTCAAAAGCTGATCAACGACCTCGACAAGGCGCGGCCTGAAGTCGTCGTCGACATCGCCGTGATGGAAGTGAGCAAGAACTGGGAGCGCAACATCGGCATCCAGTGGCCCGCGAGCGCGAGCGTCGCATTGAATGCGCCCACGTCGAACAGCAGCACAACCTGCCCCGCCGGCAGCACGACCTGTACGCCCGGTCAACCCACAACGCCCACTACGCCGGCCGGCCTCACGCTCTACAGCCTGGCGCATCTCAATTCGAACGACTTTTCGGTAACCGTGGGTGCGGCTACTGCCAACCTCCTGCTCACTGACTCGAATACCAAGATCCTCCAGAACCCGCGCCTTCGCGCAACCGACATGCAGAAGGCCACGATGAAGATCGGCGAGCGCATCCCCTACGCGACGGGTTCGTACCAGACCGGCGCGGCGACGGCCCTCGTCAGCTCGCTGGTCAATACCCAGTTCCAATACGTCGATATCGGCGTCAACATCGAGATCACGCCCACCGTGCATATCGACGGCGACGTGACCCTGAAGTCGAAGATCGAAGTCACGGCGCAGGCGGGCAACGTCACCATCAGCGGCGTCACTGAGCCGATCATTGCCCAGAAGAACACCGAGGAAACCGTCCGCCTTCGCGAAGGCGAGGCCAACATCATCTCCGGAATCCTCAACGAGCAGGACCAGGTGAGCTGGAGCGGCATTCCCGGTCTCAGCTCCATCCCCATCCTCAAATACCTGTTCGGCGCCAAGGATCACAGCATTCTGAACGATGAAGTCGTGTTCATGATGGTGCCGCACATCGTGCGCGGCGTAGATATCAACAACGAGAACCTGCGCGCCATCGACGTGGGCCAGGGCGCGCAGAACGTCGAACTGCGGCGCATTTCAGCAGAAGGCCCGGGCGCCAATTCCCCGCCGCAGGTGCAGCCGGTGACAAGGTCGTCCATTGCGCCTCACATGCCGGCTGCTCCTGCCCAGTCGCAGGTAGGCACGGTGCCGGGCAGCAGCGCCGCCGGAGGGGCTCCTGCTGCGCTCGAGCAGTTGCGCCAGGCGGCCAACGGGAATACGCCGGCCCCCACGGTCCCGCAGACGAACCTCGGCGCCCAGCCGCCGGCAAGGGTTCCCGCCGGAGCGCCGCCTACGCCCCCGCCCGCGACGACACCGGCTCCGCAGCAGGCCGTTCCGGTTCCGACTGCCGGGCCGCCGGGCGCTACACCCGCCGCGCAGCCTCCGGGAGCAGCCGCGAACAACCCGAACGCTCCAGCCGCCCCGAGCGTCAAGTTGATGTTGAATGCGCCGGCGCCTACAGCCGCTGGTTCGCAGTTCCAGATTCCGGTGGTGATCAGCGGAGCGGCCGATATCGCTTCGGTTCCGCTCCAGATCACCTATGACCCGGCCAAACTGGCACTGGTCAACGTGAGTTCGGGCGACTTCCTCAGCCGTGACGGCCAGGCTGTTGCCCTGGTGCATCGCGACGACGGGCCAGGCACCATCACCATCAACGCCTCGCGGCCTCCGGGAGCAGTCGGCGTCAACGGCGCGGGAGTGGTGTGCATGCTCACCTTTGTAGGCAAGGTGTCCGGCAGCAGCACGGTCGCGATTACCCGTCCCGGCGCCATCAGCAGCGAACAGAAACCTTTGCCTGTGCAGGGCGCGCAGGCCACGGTGAAAGTGAAGTAGGATCGAGCATCAAACGAGGAAGGCGCCCCATGCCCTGCGATGGGCGCCCAAACGAAGAAATGAACTGCAGACTGCCAATCCGGAGACCCGGCGAACGCGGCCTCACCCTGGTGGAGCTGATCGTTGCCTCCGCCATCCTGGCCATTCTCGCCGCGGCGGCTGTGCCGATTGCGCGGTTCCAGATCAAGCGCGAGAAGGAGCGTGAGCTCCACTACGACCTGTGGATGATGCGCGCCGCCATCGACAAGTACAAGGACGCCGCGGACAAGGGAGCTATCCAGACGAAGGTCGACAGCCAGAACTACCCGCCCGATCTCGATACGCTCGTGAAGGGCGTCGATATTCAGGGCAAGAAAGTAAAGTTTCTGCGCCGCATTCCAAGGGATCCCATGACCGGCGACACGGAATGGGGACTTCGCTCGATGCAGGACGATCCCGATTCGGACTCCTTCGGCGGCCAGAGCGTATTCGACGTCTACTCAAAATCCCAGGGCACTGCCCTGGATGGGACGAAGTATTCAACATGGTGATAAGGCAGCCGTCAGCTTTCAGCTCTCAGCTATCAGCTGCGAGGGCCCGGAATGAAGCGAACGCTGATGGGTGAAAGCTGAAAGCCTGGAAAGACTGAATTTGAAGCGCCGCGCCCAATCCGGCTTCACCCTCGTCGAGCTCATGCTGGTCATGGCCATCATCGGCATTCTTGCCGTTGTAGCCATCCCGAGCTACATCGGTGCCGTGCGCCAGGCCCGCGAAGCAGTGCTCAAGGAAGATCTGCACGTGCTGCGAAGCGCAATCGACTCCTATACGGCCGACAAGCAGAAAGCGCCTCAATCGCTCGATGACCTCAAGCAGGAGGGCTACATCCGCGCGATCCCCGAGGACCCATTCACACGCAGCACAGACACCTGGGTCACCGACAGCAGCGATGCGCTGCACTCCCTCGACCAGACCGATCCCGGCATCGACGACGTCCACTCGGGCTCGCAGGAGACCGGTTCCGACGGCCAGCCCTACTCCGCCTGGTGATCGAAGTAATCCCCTGGGCCGCGCGCCGTCACACCCTCCCCGCCCATTTATGATGGACCTTCTCCCACGGAGGTCCGATCACGTCCATGCGAAACCGGATTCCTGTTCTGCTGCTCCTCGCCGCTGCACCGCTCGTCGCCCAGTCCACCGCTGACAAACATGAATCCGCTGCCTGGGTGGGCACGTGGGCTGCGTCTGCCTTCGGCGGCGACCCCTGGCACGCGATTCCGACTGTGGTGGACTCCACGCACCGCGAAGTCGTGAGTACTTCCATCGCTGGAACCGCGCTGCGCGTGCGCCTGAGCAACGAATTCGGCCGCGAGCCGCTCCGCATCGGCGCTGCCTCCGTTGCGCTCAGCACCGGGGCATCCAGCATCGACCCCGCCTCAGTTCACAACCTCGCGTTCGGCGGCTCGCCCACGATGGTCATTCCGCCGGGGGCGGAGGTGCTCTCCGATCCGGTCGCGATGGCCACCCCGGCGTTCACCCGGCTGGCGGTCAGCGTCTACCTGCCGCTCCAGCAGGTCAGCGACGTCTCTGTCCACTCGAGCGCGCAGCAGGACAACTTCATCCAGCCCGGCAATCACGTCGATGAAGCATCGCTCGCCGACGCGAAGGTGGTGCCCTCGTGGTACTTCGTGAAGGGCGTAGATGTCGAGCCGCCCTCAGCCCACAGCGCAGCTGTCGTGGCCTTCGGCGACTCCATTACCGACGGCGCCCTTTCCACTCAGAACGCGAATCATCGCTGGCCCGACCTCCTCGCCCAGCGGCTGCACGACAACCCCGCCACTTCGCACCTCGCCATGCTCAACGAGGGCATCGGCGGCAACTGCATTCTCATCCAATGCGCCGGACCCAGCGCGCTCGCGCGCTTCGACCGCGATGTTCTCGCGCAGGCCGGCGTCAAATATCTCATCATCCTTGAAGGCATCAACGATATCGGCCGCCTCCACGAACCCAACCGCCCCTCCTACAACGTCACAGCGCAGGATCTTGAGCAGGGCCTCTCCCAGCTCGTCGCGCGCGCGCACCAGCATGGGATCAAGGTCTTCGGAGCCACGCTCACGCCCTACAAGGGCGCCGGCTACTTCACCGAGTCGGGCGAAGCCACCCGCGAAGCCGTCAACAAGTGGATCCTCACCAGCGGCGTCTTCGACGGCACCATCGACTTCGACAAGGTCACGCAGGATCCCGCCAACCCCCTTACGTTCGCGCCGCAGTTCGACAGTGGAGATCACCTGCATCCCAAGGACGCGGGCTACGCCGCCATGGCCGCTTCCATCGACCTAGGCCTTTTCCGCTGACCGCTTCCGTGCTTCGGAGCGGCGGGCGCCAGGGACGCCCGCAACAGCCGGTTTGGAAACCGGCGCTACTGGGTCCCACTCATCGGAGTGGCCCACCCAAGCCACATCGCAGTATCCTTCCCCCATGCTTCCCCGCGCCGCATTGATCGCGGTTCTCTTCTCCGGTCTCGCAGCCGTATCTGCCATTTCGCAGCAATCGCAGACCCCGCCCGCAGTCCTCTTCGACGGCGGCACAGCGACGCTCGATGGCCCGTGGCAGTTTCATCTCGGAGACGACCCGCGGTGGTCTTCGCGGGACTTCGACGACGCGGCATGGGAGAAGATGTCGCCCGACCGGCCATGGGGCGCGCAGGGCCATGAAGACGCTGACGGTTTCGCATGGTACCGCCGCCGCATCGAGGTGACCCCGGCCAGCCGTGCGCCCGATTCGCTCGCCGTCCTCATCCCCTACATCGAAGACGCCTACGAGGTGTACTGGAACGGCCGCCTCGTGGGCCAATACGGCAAACTTCCGCCTCACCCTGTCTGGCGGTTCTTTCGAAACCCGAGCATTTTCATGCTTGGCCCCGCGCAGCCCGGCGTGCTGGCCGTGCGCGTGTGGAAGTCGCCATTCATGTCGTTCGACAGCGGGACCGAGGGAGGCATGAACGCACCGCCGATCCTCGGCAGCCCTGAGGCGATTGAGACCCTCTCCGACCAGATGAAGTACGGCGCGCTGCGCAGCCAGCAGCTCGAGTACGGCCTGACAACTTTGTACGCGCTGGTGGCGATCCTCGCCTTTCTCGGATGGCTGCGCGACCGCCGCACTGGCGTGGCGCTCTGGATGGCAGGCTTCGCGGCGGTCCAGCCGCTTGTGCAGCTCCTCATTCTCTGGTATCCGTCCTCCATCGTGATGTCGGGGCTTGGCGGCATCGTCTATTCAGTCGGCGATGTGTCGCTTTTGTTTCTGTTGCTGTGGCTACTCGACCTGCGCAGCGACAGGCGCATTTTTCGCCTCACCACGATTGTGGCCATCTGCATCCTCGCGCTGTATGTTGTGGATCCCTTTATCGCGCTGGGAATCCTCTCCGCCAATCCGAGTCCGTGGCAGGTCATGGATCTCGTCTTGATGGCGCCCCTCGACCTGGTGGAGCTGTTTCCATTCGTTCTCATCGGCATCGCCGTAGCGCGCCGGCAAAAGCTCGACATTGTCCGCTGGAGCGTCGCCATCCTGGCGTTTCTCTCTCACATCCTGACGGTGGGCCCAGCGGATCTCGAACAGGGCAGGCGCTTCACGCATATAACCCTGGGTCCAGTGCTACAGGCGCCCATCGCCGTCGTTTATGGCAATGCGATCACAGTGCAGCAGATTGCCGGGACGCTCCTGCTTCTCGCGCTTGTCTGGGCCGTCTATCGCTACTCGTCGGCGGCACGCCGTGAGCAGGCACGCCTCGAAACCGAAATGCGTAACGCGCGCGCGGTGCAGCAGGTGCTCATCCCTGACGAGCGCCCCGTCGTGCCCGGCTTCCAGATCGAGGCCATCTACAAGCCCGCTACCGAAGTTGGCGGCGACTTCTTCCAGATCCTGCCCCTGGCCGAAGGCGCCGTGCTTGCGGCGATCGGCGACGTCAGCGGCAAGGGATTGCCGGCCGCCATGACCGTCAGCCTGCTTGTCGGTACGCTACGCACTCTCGCGCACTACACGCAGAGCCCAGCCGAGATCCTCTCCGCGATGAATCACCGCATGCTCGGCCGCACCCAGGGCGGATTCACCACCTGCCTCATTCTTCGCATAGAGGCCGACGGCGCCGCCACAATCGCAAACGCCGGCCATATCTCGCCCTACGTTGAGGGCAGGGAACTCGCCGTTGAAGGCGGCCTGCCGCTCGGCCTCGCACCCGGCGCCGAATACGCCGAGACAATCTTCAGCCTCTCCGCGGATGCCAAGCTCACCCTGGTGACCGACGGAGTCGTCGAAGCCCGCGCCAGCGACGGCGAACTCCTCGGCTTCGAGCGCACGGCCGCTCTCAGCTCGCAATCCGCCGAATCCATCGCCGCCACTGCACAACAGTTCGGGCAGGAGGACGACATCACCGTGCTTACGCTGCGTCGAAGTGAAGTTGCGGATCAGATTGAGCGGGTTGCTGCCGGTGCGTCTTCGATCCCTCTCAGTCAAGCTAAGGACTGAAAGCTAAGAGCGCCTTACTCGATCCTGACCCACAGCTCCTTCAGCCCCGCCCCGGTCTTAGCCGACACCGGAAGGATCTCGTCGATCTCCAAACCCCGCCGCAGCGCTGCCAGATTCCGCGTTCGCTCGTTGCCGCTCAGCCGGTCGATCTTCGTCGCAACCACCACGAACTCGCGGTCGACGCTGCGCAGCCAGTCGAGCAGCTGCGCGTCGCGTGTTTGCGCAGGCACATTCGAGTCCACCAGGCATACGCACAGCTTCAGCGGCTCGCGTTCAGCAAGGTAAGGCTCGATAAACTTCGGCCACTCTGCCGAAATCGACTTCGAGATCTTCGCGTAACCGTACCCCGGCAGGTCAGCGAAGCGCAGCTTCTCGCGGCCGCGCTCATCCAGCAGCGCAAAAAAGTTGATCGCCCGCGTCCGCCCCGGCGTCGACGAGACCTTCGCCGCCTTCTCGCCCACAAGCGCGTTCAGCAGGCTCGACTTGCCTACATTCGACCGCCCCAGAAAAGCGATCTCCGGCGCCGACGGGGCAGGGAACTGCGCCGGAGCCATCGCCGACAGGAGAAACTGTGTCGAGTAACGCATCCCACTCTGAGAATACCCGCCAGACCGCCGCCGATGTCCCCGGTCGATCTGCTACCATTACATTCCACCCACGGTTTTCGCGGCAGCTTTTCGCGCACAAGCACATTAAACAAGAATCGCTGACCGTTCCCCGATGTCCCTGCTGTAGTGCTCCTCACACGGCCCCAATCAGCCGAAGCGCCCTGAGCCAGATCAATCAGTCTTTTCGTATCGCAGGAGGACATATGCCCGTGACCGGAACCAACGCCGTCGTCGATATCTCGCACTTCCAGGGCTCTCCCGACTTCGACCGCGTCGCCGCGGCCGGCATCGTCGGCGTGATCCACAAAGCCACCGACGGCATCACCTGGTCCGACCCGAACTTCGCGGCGAATCGCGATGCGATCAATGCGGCCGGCCTGTTCTTCGGCTCATATCACTTCGGCCGCCAGGAAGACGGAGCCGCGCAGGCCGCGAATTTTCTTAAGGTCGCAAGTCCCCAGCCCGGCGATCTGCTCGTCCTTGACTTCGAGCAGCCGCCGCATGCGGAACCGGCCATGACCACGGACCAGGCGCGCGCCTTTGTGCAGGCTGTTCAGGCCGCCACCGGCGTGTTCCCCGGCCTCTATGGTTCTCCCGCATTCCTGACCGCGAGCGTCGGCACCACGCCCGACCCCGTGCTCGGCAACTGCTGGCTGTGGATCGCACAGTACAAGGCATCCATCTCCTCGCCCACCGTACCCACGGCGTGGCCTGCGTGGACGCTCTGGCAATACACCAACGGCGTTGTCGGCTCACAGCCCATGTCCGTTGACGGAATCGCCGCCGGCTGCGACCGCGACACCTTCAACGGGACGTCCGATCAACTGGCTTCCTTTTGGGAGATCAACTCCGTCCCCGAGCCCGCCACCGACTCGAATTGACCCGGGCCGCCGCGCTCAGGCTCTGCCTGGCCCGGCGAAATTTTCATTTCCCGGCGCGATTTAACACGCGATAATGCTCGTGCGGCCTTCAGAGAGTCCAAAGGGCCGATCCAATCCGATGATTCTCTCTGTACGCCGTTGAGAGGAGACTCCCCTGATGACAAGAAAGACCCCTATTACCCTTGTGCTGGCGCTGTGTGCAGTGTGGCCGGCATACGCCGAACCCAATGGCAATCAGGACGCCTGCAAAGGGCTCCCCAGCCACGGCCAGCTTCAGGCCGCGCTTACTGCCGCGCGCAACCAGGCGAACGGCGGCTTCAACCTCGACATGTGGGGCACGGTCGTGAATCGTGACGGCGTTGTGTGCGCCGTGGCATTCACGGGCACCGATCGCGGATCGCAGTGGCCCGGCAGCCGCGTCATCTCCGCGCAGAAGGCAAACACTGCCAATGCATTCAGCCTGCCGCACCTCGCGCTCTCGACAGCCGACCTCTACAGCGCGGTGCAGCCCGGAGGAAGCCTGTATGGACTCCAGGCGAGCAACCCCGTCAACACTGACGTGGCCTATGGGGGCAATCCCATGAATTACGGCCAGTCGAACGATCCGATGGTGGGCGGCCACATCGGCGGCGTCAACGTCTTCGGCGGAGGGCTCGCACTGTACAACGCGCAGGGCGTGCTCATCGGCGGCCTTGGCGTCAGCGGCGACTCGTCGTGCGCGGACCACAACATCGCGTGGCGGACGCGGCACTCGCTGAACCTGGACTTCGTTCCCGGCGGAGTCGGCCCCGACTCGTCGCGCCCGGACAACATTGTCTATGACATCACTCCGGCCAGCGGCGTGATGATCGGCGTGAGCGCGAGCGGCTGGGGACACCCCGTCTGCAGCGACGCGGCGAAGACTATTTCCGGCACGCTTCCCGCCGTGCAGTAGATCGGGTCCAGTAGATCAAATTACAATCGTGCCGATGGTTCCGCATTCCGCGGAATCATCGGCCCACTGCGGTCAATCCTGGTGCGGCCTGCCGTTCACAATTTAGATCGCCCAGATCGAGGAATCCCTTTGTCGAACGTCGATGGTGCCCGCGGCCGCTATTGCATTGTTGGCGCGGGCCTGAGCGGCGCCGTCGTTGGCCGCACGCTGGCCGAGGCCGGGCATAGAGTCCTCGTCATCGACGAGCGCAAGCACGTCGCCGGAAATTGCCACACCGAGCGCGATACAGAGACCGGCGTGATGACCCACGTGTATGGTCCGCACATCTTTCACACGGGCAACGCAGATGTGTGGAACTACGTGCAGCGGTTTGCAACAATGCGCCCTTATCGGCATCGTGTGCGAGCAGTGGCTGGCGGAAATGCCTACGGGCTGCCCATCAATCTCACCACGATCAACCAATTTTTTGGGACGCAGTTTGGTCCTGAAGAGGCGCGCGCATTCGTCGCATCGAAGGCGGTAAGCATTCCTCAGCCGGCGAACTTCGAAGAGCAGGCCCTCTCGATGATCGGCCCGGAGCTTTACCACGCTTTCTTCCGCGGATACACACGCAAGCAGTGGGGCATGGAACCAACCGATCTGCCCGCTTCGATCTTCCGGCGACTGCCGTTGCGTTTCGACACGAACGACACTTATTACAACCATCCCTGGCAGGCGATCCCCGAGCGCGGCTACACAGAGATGGTGGCCGCGATACTCAACGTGCCCAACCTGGAAGTCAGGCTCGATACGCGCTTTGAAGATCTCGCTGAGCCCTTCGCGCATGTGATCTACAGCGGGCCGATCGACCGCTATTTCCGCTTCGAGTTCGGACGGCTCGGCTATCGCACGCTCGACTTCGAAGTCATCCGCGCGCAAGGCGATTATCAGGGCGTTCCGGTGATCAATTACAGCGACCAGGAGATCCCGTACACGCGCATCACCGAGCACAAGCACTTTGCGCCGTGGGAGTCGGAGACGCTGGCCTCGACAATCTGCTATCGCGAGTTCAGCCGCGCTTGCGGCCCGGATGATATTCCTTACTATCCCATCCGACTCGCCGGGGAAGAGTCCATGCTGCGCAGATATGTCGAGCGCGCGCAGGCTGAACGGGGAGTCAGCTTCATCGGGCGCCTCGGTTCCTACCGCTACATCGATATGGACGTCTGCATCGCTGAAGCTCTTTCGGCTGCGGCTTCAATCCTCGATCGCATCGCGGCAAGCGCGCCGATCCCCGTGTTCTTCATCGAGCCTTGACGGTCATCGAGGTTTGGCCTTCGCGTCTTGATTCGGCCTGGGGGGATTCTCCATGCGCCGCAACTGACTCAGATCCGGACGCTGAAGAGTCTGCCGGCGGATGAGCTGCCACACCTTTTCCGTCGCCTGCATGGGACGCATGAATTCGCGTAGAACGCTCAGATATCCCCACGCCATCGCGAATCCGAGCCGCACGCATCCCTCAAGCCTTCGCCCGCTTGAACCGATACCAGCATAGACGACTGGCGGGATGTGTCGCCCCACGTTGTAGCGTGCATTCAACTCACTCTCTTCGTCCTCCGGTGTCTTTCCACGGCTCGCCATTGTGCCGCGGAGGAACTTTCCCACCGGCCGCGTGTGGCGCACGGCGATCGAATCCAGGATTGCAGCTTTGTAGTGCGGATCCGGCGCCAGCCTGCACCAGATCCAATCCATCCCGCGCCCGCTCATCGACGTCCGAAAATCATCGAGCACCTGCCGCAGCAGGCTCGCGCGCACGCACGGCACCATCACTTCGACGAAATTCAGATAGCGCAGCGTGAATCCCGGGCACGACATCACGGGAAAGAGCGAGTAGTAGCTGTCGTGTGTCAGCGACGGCTGCGCGACTTCCAGCTCGTACCGCCGCATCGCGGCGAAGGTCGCATCGATGTCCTTCGCCTTTGCCGCGATATCGTCATCAGGCAGCCAGATGTAGTCATACCGATCCAGCAGATCCGACTCTGTAAAAATGCCGTGGATCCCGTCCCATTTTCCGCCGGGCCGAATTTCCACGCGCACGCCTTCGCCGGCATCGAAATGCGCCGCGGCGTCGTACACGCTGACGATCAGATCCCAGCTTCGTTCCGTCGCGCCCTCAAGCCATTGCGGGTGCAGCGAATTCCTGCCGGCGCGCACCACGACGAGATTCCTGTTGCGGCTGCCGTCACTCATTCTGTTTGCTAAATGCGGGTAGCGCTACTGCCTTGCCACCTGTCCCGTCACCACGTCTCCAGCGGCCGGAGGAGGCACCGAAACAGCCATCACTTCCGCCTCGTCTTCCTTCGGCTTGGGCAGCGGGCCTTCCAGCGCCAATGCCAGCACTTCGTCCATCGAATCCACAAAGTGCAGCTTCATGGCGTTGCGGATATTGTCCGGCAACTCCTGCAGGTCCTTCTCGTTGGAACGCGGCAGTATGGCTTCGAAGATTCCCGCGCGCAGCGCCGCGAGCAGCTTCTCCTTCAGCCCGCCGATGGGCAGAACCTTGCCGCGCAGCGTGATCTCGCCTGTCATGGCGATGTCACGCCGCACCGGAATCTTCGCAAGCGCGCTCGCGAGAGCCGTCGCCATCGTAATGCCGGCGGACGGGCCGTCCTTTGGAATCGCGCCCTCGGGCACGTGCAGGTGAAGATCGACGTTGCGATAGAACTCGCGGCTGAGACCGAGCATCTGTGCCTTGCTGCGAATATAGGCGAGCGCGGCTTGCGCCGACTCCTGCATCACGTCGCCGAGCTGGCCCGTGATCGTCAGCTTGCCCTTGCCGTCCAGAACCTGCACCTCGGTGGTCAGAATGCTGCCGCCCACCTCGGTCCACGCGAGGCCAGTGACTAAGCCTACCTCGCTCTTCTCGTGCACCTCGGATTCGCGGAACTTCGCCACGCCGAGGAACTCCGACACGTTTGCCGCGGAGATCTCCTCCCTGTGCTTCGCGCCGCCCTTCACGACCTTGCGCGCTACCTTGCGGCACAAGTTGCCGATCTCGCGCTCGAGGTTCCGCACGCCGGCCTCGCGTGTATACGAGCGGATGATCTCGAGGATCGCGTCATCCTTGAAGGTGATGTTTGTTTCGCTCAAGCCCGTCTGCTCGCGCTGCTTCTTCACCAGGTACTGCCGCGCAATCTCGAGCTTTTCATTCTCCGTGTAGCCCTGCAGCCGCAGAACCTCCATGCGGTCCTGCAGCGCCGCCGGAACGGTGTGGAGCACATTCGCCGTTGCGACAAAGAGCACCTGCGACAAGTCGTAATCCACGTCGAGGTAGTGATCCTGGAACGTCGTGTTCTGTTCGGGGTCAAGCACCTCAAGCAGCGCGCTGGCCGGATCGCCCCTGAAGTCCGACGCCATCTTGTCCACTTCGTCGAGCAGGAACACCGGGTTCTTCGTGCCCGCGCGCTTCATGTGCTGGATGATCTGCCCGGGCAGCGCTCCGATGTACGTGCGCCGGTGCCCGCGGATCTCCGCTTCGTCGCGCACGCCGCCGAGCGACAGGCGCACGAACTTGCGGCCGGTTGCTTTCGCAATCGACATGCCCAGCGACGTCTTGCCCACGCCCGGAGGCCCGACGAAGCACAGGATCGACCCCTTTGGATTCTTCACCAGCTGCCTCACCGCGAGGAATTCGAGGATGCGCTCCTTGATCTTTTCGAGGCCGTAGTGGTCTTCGTTGAGCACCTTCTCGGCGAAGTCGATCGACCGCGTCTCCTTCGACCGCTTCTTCCACGGCACGGCCAGCAGCCAGTCGATGTAGTTGCGGCTCACCGTGGACTCGGCCGACATGGGCGGCATCGCTTCCAGCTTCTTCAATTCCTGGATCGCCTTGTCGAGCACTTCCTTGGGCATGCCGGCGGCTTCGATCTTTTTCTTGAGCTCATCGAACTCGCTCTTCTCGCCGCGGCCCAGCTCCTTCTGGATCGCCTTGATCTTTTCGTTGAGGTAGTACTCTTTCTGCGCCCGCTCCATCTGCCGCTTCACGCGCGACTGGATGTTGCGGTCGAGGTCGAGCTTCTCGATCTCGATATCGAGCACGTCGGCGATGCGCGCCAGCCGCGCAGCCGGGTCGAAGATGCTCAGAAGTTCCTGCTTCTCCTCGATGCCCAGCTGCAGGTTCGCCGCGATCACGTCGGAGAGCCGCGCCGGCTCGTCCATGCGCACGCTGGCGATGATGGTCTCGTAGTTCAGGCTCTGCTGCAGCTTCACGTACTGCTCGAAGAGCGTTGTCACGCGCTGCATCAACTGCTCGACCGCGGGCGTCATCTCGAAGTTCGACTTGCCGACGCGCACCGTGGCCACGAAGAACCCGTCGCGGTCGTTCACTTCCACCGACTTCGCGCGCTCCACGCCCTCGACCAGCACCTTGATGTTGCCGTCGGGCATCTTCACGCTCTGTACGATGTTGCAGATCGCGCCGACCTGGTAGATCTCCTTCGCTTTCGGCTCGTCCACCGAGGCATCGTGCTGCGTCGCCAGGAAAATCTTGCGGTCGCCGTTCAGCGCTTCCTCGAGCGCGCGTACGCTCGACTCGCGGCCCACGACGAAGGGCGTCATCATGTAGGGGAAAATCACCATGTCCCGGATGGGCATCATGGGCAGTTTGCGTGGCTCGTTCTTATCTCTGGATGAATTCATAAAAACACCTGACCATTCGACGCGCAAAATCTTCTTGGGATTCGCCGGCGGAACGGCTCTCTTGGGATTGTACAGCGGAACGACTCGCAGGGTGGGATTCGAGCGTATTCGACCTCTTACGAAAAGAACTTGAATAGAAGAAATCCACCCCGCCGACGTGGCCCAACGTGAAAAGGCCCACCGGAAAACCAGTGGGCCTTTGAGTGAAAGAGACTGTCCTATCCCGCCTTCTCCAGCAGGCATAGCGACAGATCGCGCCGCTCGACCATCTCGCGCGAGATCTCGAGATCGCGCACGCGCTTGTTGTTCGGCAGGTGGTACATCAGGTCGAGCATCAGTTCTTCGAGGATCATGCGCAGGCCGCGCGCGCCCACTTTGCGGGCCAGCGCCTCGCGCGCCACCGCTGACACTGCGTCCTGCGAGAAGTGCAGCCGCACATTCTCGTACTCGAACAGCCGCTGGTACTGCTTCAGAATCGCATTGCGAGGCTTGGTCAGGATCTCCACCAGGGCGGCTTCGTCCAGTTCGTCGAGGATGCCCACCACGGGCAAGCGTCCCACGAACTCCGGTATCAGGCCGTATTTGATGAGATCCTGCGGCTCGGTCTTGCGCAGCAACTCGGTATCGCGATGAGTGCGCGCCGTCGCCGCATCGGCCTCGGCGTCCGCATTCTTGAATCCCAGCGCCTTCTTGCCGACTCTCCGGCCTACCACGCGCTCGAGGCCGACAAAAGCCCCGCCGCAGATGAACAGAATGTTGGTCGTGTCAACCGCCGTGAACTCCTGGTGCGGATGCTTGCGCCCGCCCTGCGGCGGCACATTGGCCACCGTACCCTCCAGGATCTTCAACAGCGCCTGCTGCACGCCTTCGCCGCTCACGTCGCGCGTAATGGAGGGGTTCTCGTCCTTGCGGCCGATCTTGTCGATTTCGTCAATGTAAATGATGCCCTGCTGCGCCCGCGTCACGTCCCCGTCCGCCGCCTGAAGCAGCTTCAGGATGATGTTCTCCACGTCCTCGCCCACGTATCCGGCTTCGGTCAGCGTCGTTGCGTCCACAATCGCGAACGGCACATCGAGCATCTTTGCCAGCGTATGCGCGAGCAGCGTCTTGCCTGAGCCCGTAGGCCCGATCAGCAGAATGTTCGACTTCGCAAGCTCCACTTCGTTGTTCCGCATCCGGTTCATCTGGATGCGCTTGTAGTGGTTGTAGACGGCCACCGCCAGCTTCTTCTTGGTCTGGTCCTGCCCGATCACGTAATCATCGAGGAAGCTCTTCACTTCCTGCGGCTTCGGCAGGTGCCCGGCCCCAGCGGAAGGATGCGCCTCGCCCCGGTCGTCTTCGAGGATCGAGTTGCAAACTGCCACACATTCATCGCAGATGTAGGCCCGGGGATAATCGCTGGGCGACGAGATCAACTTCGCCACAGCGTCCTGCGATTTGTGACAGAACGAGCAGCGCAATGCTTCTTCGGGTCCCGTGCGCGGTTTCATGGGTTGTGCGACTCCTCTGGACTTTGCTTCCGGGTTTGAATTTCCCCCCGTGGGGATGCGTTGCCTGGCCTAAGTACGCGGCCGATCGATGATTTCGTCGATAATGCCGTACTCTTTCGATTGCTGCGCGTTCATAATGAAGTCCCGCTCTACGTCGCGCTCGATACGTTCGAGCGGCTGCCCGGTGTGACGTGCCATCAGGCTGTTGGTGATCTCCCGGATCCGCAGAATCTCCCGCGCGTGAATATCAATGTCCGTCGCCTGACCGCTGAGGCCCCCCATCGACGGCTGGTGGATCAGGATCCTCGAGTTGGGCAGGGCAAAACGCTTGCCTTTTGTGCCGGCCAGCAATAAGAATGCACCCATGCTGGCCGCCTGTCCAATGCAATACGTCACAACATTATTGCGGATGAACTGCATGGTGTCGTAGATCGCGAGCCCGGCCGTAATCGATCCCCCCGGCGAATTGATGTAAAGCTGCACATCCTTCTCCGGATCTTCTCCGGACAGGAACAACATCTGCGCCACCACAAGATTAGCGATCTGGTCATCGATCGGGGTGCCGAGAAAAATAATATTGTCGCGAAGCAGACGGCTGTAAATGTCGTAGGCCCGCTCGCCCCGGCTCGTCTGCTCTACCACCATGGGAACCAATGCCATGCTTCGTCTCGCTCTTCGTTTTTGTGGGATCTTCCCCTGGTTCGTGACGCCCGTTCCGCGAAACCGGTCCGCAAATCCGGACCCCCGCCGATTCTGCCCGCCTCAGCCGGGCAGCCTTTCATATAACAATTGAGCGGTTTTTTCGCGTTTCAGTTGTTCCCGGATTCTAGCCAGACCGCCGTCTTCCGTCAAACGCGAACGTAACGTCTCCACTGGTTCCCGTTGTTGGATAGCCGCAATCTGAAGTTCCCGGTCCAGTTCCTCGTCGCTCACTTCCACGTTTTCTTCGCCGGCAATCCGGGCCAGCAGCAACGACGACTTTACCTCGGCCACGGCGCTGTCCCGCTGGGCCGCACGCAGCCTGCCAAAATCCAGCTTGCGCATGTGCTCGGTCGTCATGCCCTGGCCGGCCAGCGCCCGCAATCCGCGCTCCAGGCGCGCATCCACCTGCTCCTGCACCAGCGACTCCGGCACCGGGAACGGGAACCGCTCGACCATCGCCTGGAAGAGCCGGTCCTTGGTCTCGGCTTCCACCTGCCGCCGCTTGCGGTTTCCAAGGTGCTCGCGCACCAGGTTCTCCAGATCCGAAAGCGATTCGTACTCGCCCAGCTCCTTCGCAAAGTCGTCGTTCAGCTCCGGAACGGTCCGCTTCTTGATCGCCTTCACTTCGATTTCGTAGTTCACGGTCTTTCCGGCCAACTGCGCCTGCGGATACTCCGCCGGATAGCTCGCCGCGACGTGCAGTTCCTGGCCCGGCTTCGCGCCCCGCAGAGCCGTCGTAAAGGCTTCCACCGTATCCTTGCCGCCAATCTCCACCAGCGCTTCGTCGCTCGAGATCGGCGCCGCGTTCTCGTCGCCCTCAATCGTTCCCGTGTACGAGATCTGCGCCGAGTCGCCGTCCTTCAGCGGCCGGTCTTCCTCCACCGGTTCCACCGTTGCCCGGCTCTCGCGAAGCTGGTCCATCTCCTGACGGAACTCTTCGTCCGTGACATCGGCCGAAGGCTTCGGCACCGTCACATCCTTGTATCCCTCGATTGAAAACGCGGGGATGAACTCGAACACCGCTTTCACGTGCAGCGGCTGGCCATCGTCCACGGTCAGCTCCGTCACGCGCGGCTGCCCCACCGGCGACACGCCGAGCTCCCGCACGGCCTTGTTGAATCGCTCCGGCAGCAGCCGGTCGATCACGTCCTTGCGGATCTCGGCCGCAAACTTCCGCTTGACCACCGTCTCCGGCACCTTTCCGGCGCGGAACCCCGGGATCTTGGCGTATTTCTGGTAGTCGCGGGTAACGTTGCGGTAGGCCTTGGAAACATCCTCCGCCGGCACGTCCAGAACCATCTCCCGCGTGCAATCGGGATTTAAGACGGGCCCGTGGCTGTGTTCGTGCCCTTCGTGTTCGTGGTCGTGGCCATGCTCGTGGTCGTGCTCGTGATGATGGCCTTCATGCCCGGTCTCGCTGCCTGCCGGTTCCTGCTTGTTTTCGAGGGTATCTGTGGAGCTCAACTTCTCTCACCTTCCGGCGCCCCAGCGCCGATCATAAAAACTCCGCGTGGGAGCGGCGTCCAGGCGCGCTGGCCTCCGCTCACCTGGTAAACGCTACTCCTAATGGTAAGAGGGAATTGCGGGCAGGGTCAAACCCGGCCGTCTGTTCAAAAGTTGTAGATGAGATTGGTCGGTTATTTACTGTTCCGACACCTGCGGTTTTCTTACATACGGCAGGAACCGCGGGTGAGCCGCTCCGCAACTCAAAAAGTGCATCCGCGCCTGGCTCAAGCTGAGCTCCCCGTTCACCGTCAGCCTCACTTCTCCTGCGTCCTCGTCGGTCTGGCCGTCATCCTCCCACCAGCACACCGGGCAGAGTTCCATCGTCTCTGGCGTCTTCAATGTCCGGTAACCGCAGCACGGGCAGCGGAACAGCAGGCTCATATCCAGATGGACGTGAGTCCTGGATGCTGGATTACGAAAACCGAGCATGATGCACCTCTCGGCAACCCGGTCATTTTGAGAGGCCGCGTTTTCCCCAGCACGGCCCTTCCCTGACAATATGGATGCGCGGAACGCGGCGGAGGTTCCATCCCGAGTGACGCCTACTCGTTTTCGCTCACATGATGCAGCCGTACCGTCTGCCCCGTTCGTGCTGACTCCCGCGCCGCGTCGAGAATCTGCACTACAGTAATGTTCGTTTCGAGCGAGCTCAAGTCGCCTTTCGGCCTGAGCCTCCCCGAAAGCACCGCGGCGAGATAGCTGAGCGAATCGTGCTGGTCGCTGGGCAGCGATGGCGCCGTCTCGAATCGCTCGTCATGGTCGTGCTCGTGACGTGCGCGCAGGCCGGTCGATTCCACGGTGATCGCATACCCCGTCGCTCCGTAGACCTCCATATCCTTGCGCCCGAACGGCCAGTTCCACGACGGCATCAGCACTGCCTGCGCGCCCGGATATTGCAGGATCACGGTTGCGTCATCGTCGACATGCGGATAGCGATTCGGCTTGTCGTGGTTCACGACCGCTGTAACGCTCACAGGCGTCTCGCCGTGCATCAGCCACGTGGCCAGGTCGGCTCCATAGCAACCGAAATCGTACAGAGCGCCGGCGCCGTTCTGCGCCGGGTCGGTGAGCCACGAAAGAAACTCAGGAGGCACGCCGATCTCCTCCGGCCCCTGGTGCCCATCGTGCACCACGAGCCGCCGCAGCGGCCCAAGCTGCCCCGATTGCAATTGCTCGAACGCCGCACGATTCGATGCGTACCACGTTGTCTCGTAGTTCGTCAGCACCTGGATGTGGTGCTGTCGCGCCACCTGGCGGATGTGCAGCGCATCTTCGAGCGAGATGGTGAGCGGCTTCTCCACCATCACCGACACCCCGTACTGCGCCGCGATGTCTATCGCCGGCCGGTGCTGCGCAATCGACGTGTACACCAGCACCGCGTCGGGCCGCCGCACTTCGATCATGTTCGCTTCGCTCTTGAAGAACAGCGCGCCGTCGAGATGATACTTCTGCTGGTACTTGGCGATTAGTGAAGAGTCGCTGTCCGCGATGCCCACAAGCTGAACATCGTGATGCTGCGGAAATGCCGCGAGGAATCCTTCCACGTGCCCATGCTCGAGGCCGACGATCGCGACGCGAAGAGGCTGGCCATTCGGCGCATACGAGGGCTGAAGCGTGCGCGGCGAGTATCCTGAGTTCTGTGCGACCGCGGGAAGAACTGCGGCTAATGCGACAAAGGCGAAAGCACGGAGGTGCATGGCAAGTCTCCGGAGCGGATTCTACATGCAGGGACGTCCGCTGCGGCCAAAGCGTTCGAAAAGCAGGGACTAACCGGCATCGAGAGCAACGGACCTCAAACTCATCCTTAATGCCGGACTGATCTCTGAGCCACCCGCCGCTGCTCCTGGTCATCCATGAACAGACAGGGGTTCATTAAAATCAAGCGTCAGCGATTGCAGTTCGGAGTCGCCGCTCGAATTTCGGGGTTCTGAAATAGCAAGGTTCTGAAAAATAAGACGTGCAAGTTCGACAATCAGGGGGTAACGGTTCGAGTTCGGGGGCTCGACAACACAAGGGAGAAAAGTGTTGATCGGCAGAATCTGGAACTGGTTTTTCGGGTGCCGTCATCGCGAGTTGAGCCGCGCGTTCACAAGCGAGGGCGAGACGTACAAAGTTTGCCTCAAGTGCGGAGCGCACCTGCCCTATTCATGGGAAACAATGTCGATCGTGGACCGAAAGAAAGACCGCAAGAATGCGCGGGAAAAAGATCAGGGCAACCTGGCCAAGAACCGCTCGCGATGAATCCATTTCTCCGCAGCGCGCCCCAGGCGGGACCGAGGCGCGCACCCGGAGACATGGCCTCATCCGTCCGCTTTACTTGATATCGGCGTACATTTCGTTGATCCAGAACGTTCCGAGGCCGGTCGTGTAGTCCCAGCCAGGCAGCGCGGAGTACAACCCGTTCGCGCCCGCAATAATGTCGTGGAACCCTCCCTTGGGGTAGGCCCCCGGATGCACTGCCCCGTTGTAGAGCCCGTACAGGTGCGGTGCGGCAAAGCCGAGCTTCGTGTTCGATGAGATCATGCGCGCCCACGTGCCCAGCGCCAACGGCGACGACAAACTGGTCCCGCCGACAATCACCACCGCTCCATCGACGTACACGTTCGCGCCTGAGTAGGGGTCGGCATCCATCGACACATCCGGCAGGCCCTTGGAGTTGTTCTCGCAGCTCACGACTCCCGCTGCCGATTGCCAGTAAGGACAGTACTCGAACTGGCTGATGCCGCCGCCGCCCGCGTACCACGCCACTTCCTGGTCGTACGCATCGCCCGATGCGGCAAGCAATGTTGTGCCTCCCACGCCCACTACGTACGCCGAAGCGGCGGGATAGTTCGCCAGCGGCACGCCCGCCGGAACGCCGTTCGTCCCTACGCCCACCGGGCAGAATGAGCCCGTGTCGCCCGTCGATGCGAAGAAGGTCTGTCCCTGTGCGGCGGCCTCGAGGAACGACTCATCATCCACGAGCATTGAGCCGTCGAGGAACGGAAAAATTTCGCACTCCCCGAGCGATGCGCTGCCCGCCTTTGCAACGTCCTGCGTAGCCCAGCGGCTGATCTCGAGCGCCAGGTCAGAGTCTGTCAGCGAAGTCGTGTCGTAAATGTAGAGGTGCTTCACCGATCCGGCCATGCCGGTCGAGTACTGCGTATCGAGGTCCCATTCGTCCGCGCCCGAAGTATCCGCACTCGCGATCCCGACCGGCACAACCGTGTACGCAACCTGCGGCAGCTTGAACGCCGCTTCGGCGGTCCGCAGATCCTTCAGCACCTGCGTGAGGTTCCCTTCGGCCATGATCGCGATCGTCGCATTCGCCGCGGGGGGCAGGCCAGTCGCGCCGTAGATCTTCCAGAAATCCTGCGGGCTGTAGCTCACCGCGTACTGCGGCGTGGCGACCTGCGTGCGCGTCACAAGCGTCGGCCGCATCTGCCCAATCGTGTTCAACCCGAGCACCGCGCTCACGTCGCCGGCCAGCGATTGCGGAACCTCCGCCGCAGTCAGATTTCCATGGACCTCGGCGCCGTACTGGTTGAAGCTCTCAATCGTTGTGTGGAACGCCGCATTCGCCTGCGCCACCGTGCCGTCCGCGCTCACCAGCAGATGATTCGGCTCGGCAACGATATTCGTAAATCCAGCCGACTTCAGATAATTCGTCACCGCCGAAACCTGTGCCGGCGTCGCTCCATAAGTCGCCACAAACTGCGCGGGCGTCAGGCTCTGACCGTACATCGGGTTCGATGGATCGTTGACGCTCTTTACGTACGCTTCGAGAGCTGCCTTGTTCTGCATCGGCAACCCCACGCGGACAGTGATGGCCTGGTCGCCATTGACGGGCCCGAGATCGGTGGCGCGGTCGAGCTGCACGGCAGTTACGCCCTGGGTCGAAGTCTTGACCCACGTGGTCTGCGCGTCAGCGGCCGGAATCAACGCGGCGGCAAGAAGAAGGGCCGCGCCTGAAAGGGGAAAGTGATGCATGGACAAGCTCCTCAATCGAAAATGAGCGCCAGTCGTAAAGCCGGGCGCCGGAGTTGTCGCATTGCACGTTGATTGCGAAATCCGCAAACGATTGAAAATAATGCCTGTTGCCTAGATAAAACGATTAGGCGGTCAAGGTAAATTCGACGCAAAAACCGCCGTGATTACACGTCGCAGCGGGAAAAAATTGCTGCAGGCTCAACAAACCACGCGCCTTGCACTCGCACATAAAAAAATCTTGCCTTCCGCTCCACTTCCCGCCGTCATTACAATGCATCTAAGCGAACGCAAGTCCAAGACAGGCGCATACTCCCTCATGGAGGAAGCTTCAGCCGTGCGCATCCGGTTCCGTTTCGTGATTCTCGTCGCGGTTCTCGACTCATTTCTTCTGGTCCCCAACAGCCGCGCTCAAGACGAGAATCTCCCCTCCGCTCCCGACCCCCAGCAATCCTCCTCGCAGCAACAGCAGCCGCAGCAGCAGCAGCAACAACCCAACGCCCCCAACCTCGGCGACCTCGGTTTCCCGAACCAGCAGACCCAGGCCAACCCCAAACTCCAGGCCCTTCTCGACCGCCGCACTCACATGCTCAAGGTCCACCAGAAGCTCGGCCTCATCACGCTCGCGCCCATGGCAGCCACGCTCATCACCGGCCCCATGGCCAAGGCCAAGGGCCGCAACGGGGAGACCATCAAGGAACCGACCGACGCCAACCTCGACTTCCACATGGCGCTCGGCGGTCTCACCACCGCCATGTACTGGACCACCGCGTCGTACGCGATCTTCGCGCCCAACGTCGCCGGCACGCACCACAAAGGCCCCATCCGCGTTCACGAGGCGCTCGCCTGGATACACGGGCCCGGCATGGTGGCCACGCCCGTCCTCGGCTACATGGCCTATAAGCAGGAGAACTCCGGCGAAAAGACGCACGGCATAGCATCGGCGCATGGCCCCGTGGCCTGGGCTACAGTCGGCGCCTACGCCGCCGCCATGATCGCCGTCAGCTGGCCCCTCAAGCTGCACCGCCATTGAGCTCGAAAGGATCAGAATAAGGAGAGGGAGATTCGCCAATGGAGCACTCCATGACCAGCCGACTTCTTCTCCCGATCCTGCTCTTCGCCGCCGCCCTCGCTCCCGCGCAGACCCAGTGGTCCCTAGTAGCCTCCACCCTCACCTACCACGTGTCGCACCCCATGCATATCGTCGAGGGTGTGAGCACGCAGTCGCGCGGGAAAGGCGTCTGCGCCGAGGGCAAGTGCGACTTCCTCATCGCCGCTCCCGTCAAGAGCTTCACCTCAGGCGACTCCAACCGCGACCTGCACATGATCCAGACAGTCCGGGGCGCGCAGTTTCCCATCGTCTCCGTGCGCACCACAGTTACCGCGCCCACGCCCGACTCCGGGACCATCTACGCCGATCTCGAAGTCGAGTTCGCCGGCCAGACCGTTCACTACCAGCGCGTCCCGTTTTCGAAGACTGCGAACGGCACGGACGTCCGCATCACCGGGACCGTCCCGGCCACCTGCTCTGACTTCAAGATCGAGCGCCCCAGCTTTCTCGCAGTCGCCATCAAAAACGAGATCCCCGTGACGATCGACATGACCTGGCGCTCGCAGTCCGCACTCCCCGGCCCGCCTCAGCAGCCGGTGAAGCGGTAACTCCGATCTTCAGAGCGCGCGCGGATCGGCCTGGAGAAACGCGACAGAAATTACGGCACGAACACCTTCAGCCGCACATCCCACTTCGTGCTCTGTCCCGGCTTCAGCGTAATCATCCCGGTATCCATCCCGTTCCATTCCTTGCCAAACGGGTCGGCGAAGTTGAACTGGTGCTCGATCGCCACGAACTTCTGCGTCGGGGGCGCATACATCTGGATCGTCTTGATGTGCTGCGAGATCCCCTCGATCGCCACCCCGTACTTCGCCGCCGGGTCGATCACCTTCACCGTCGCCGCGCCGTTCGCCCAGTCCAGCTTGCTCCAGTTGTCGTCGTAGAAGTTTTTCTCGAGCGGCTTGCCGTCTGCCGCGCGCAGGTCATACTGCCCCGTCACCGGTACCAGCTTGCCCGTTGGAAAAACGTTGTCGTAGTTGTCCACCGTGGCCAGCATCTCTGCCGGAATGTGGATCCTCACCTGCGTCCGGTCGCCGGAAGGCAGCGTGAAATAAGGGTGCCATCCAATCGCGATCGGCTCGGTCTCGCTGCCCACGTTGCGCGCGACGATCGCCACGTCAATCGATTCCGCGTGCAGCGCGATCGTGAAATGCAGGTCGGTCTTCGAAAGCCAGTGCCCGCCGAAATCTCCGGCGTGAATCGTCCCCGTCACCTGCTCTCCGTCGGCGATCTTGGCCACCTTCACGTCTTCCGTCTTCGCCTTCAGGATCAGGCCGTGCATCGCGTGCCGCTCCGCGCCGGGATTGTGCCCGATGTTGTTCGCGGGCAGCGTAATCGTGTGCCCGTCCCACTCCGTCGTGAGCGTCTTGCCATCGGCGGACAGCTTCCCGCGGATCCGGTTCGGATACGGAACCAGGAACGCCGCGCCCAGCCGGTATCCAAGATCGCCGAACGCCGTGTCGTGCTCTTCCAGCATCGTCTTCGCTCCGGCGGCATCCGGCGACGCCAGCACATTGATATTCCCCTTGCCCGGGAAGTTCGCGGTCACCTGGAGCAGTTCCATACCGCGCCCCGGCATCAGAGTCACGCTTGTAAACTGCGGGACGCTCTGGCTGGTCGCATCGCGCTTGAGGGTTACAAGTTTCTGGCCGCCAATTTCCATATCGTTCTGCGCTCCCGCGTGCGTCAACGCGCATGCCGTCATCATCAATACCCACACAGCAAAACCGAGTCTCTTCATTTGATCCATTCCTGAACGCAAGGTACGGAATCCGCCGCGCTCACGCGAAAATACAGAGCGCCGGAAAGCGTTTTCCAAAAGGCGCTGCCATTGTACGACAGGGCGATACGCGGCCATCGGACCGCTGCCCTATAATGAAGTTGATCAGTTGTCTTGCCCGAGCGGGAGTAGTTCAGTGGTAGAACGTCAGCTTCTGCAGATGTAATTCCCTATAGATTCGTAGAATTCCCGAGAAATCAACCAACCCCGCATAAATACTGGCGATTTGTCGCTTCTGGGGTGCAGTTGCATCTCTAAGCAGATTTGGGCAAATTTGGCACTTTTAGGGTGTTTTCGGGTCTGTGATCAGTGAATTTGGACAGTGAGCTGAGTGCCCAAGAATCGACTGAGGTACAGAGCGCTTCGTGAACACCTCTACACGACGCCAGTTCGTTCGTAGAGTCCGCGCTCGCAGGACTGTACAGACATCACACCGCTACAAGAATGTGGTCAACAGTCAAGAATGGCCGGAGTAGATTCCGGCCATTTTCGTCTGTGTGGATGGTTTACGCAGCATTTTGAAAGTACCGCGCGGCAACAGCCAATTGTGGTTCCTTCTTGATCAGCCAGTGCGCAAGTTCAGATGGATCAAAGCAGCGAGACCCGCCGAACATGAAACTCGGGATCTGACGCTTCTGAGCCATGCGATAGATTGTGTCTCGTGACTTCCCAAACATCTCGGCTACCTCGTCCACGGTCAACAAGCCGGTTAGAGAATAGAGAGCGGTCAGGATATTGAATGGAGCATTGAACGGGGCTTTGCCCCGAACAGAAACGACTTGGGCTTCCAACATTGAGTCTCGTTGCGGCGGCCTGGATTAGGCTGAATACCGCGTGGGGCTCCGGCTCAAACGGTTCTTGCCCCTTCCGGCGCATGTCCGCAAGGTTGCGAATCATGGGGTCCTTCCGGACCGTCCGGCGTTCGTGGGACCACTGCAACGGCAATGGCGGCCATCCCTGGCGCTTACCAATTCAATTGTTCTCATTTTCCGCTATAGATTTAAGACCCGAGCGGGAGGTCTAGCCCAAGAAGGATATCACAAATTGGAGGAAATCCCGCAAATCGAGGAATTTGCATTATGCAGACGCCGCAACTGAGACATATCGAGTCTCGGCACACTTCTCGCGCGTCCGCCAGCGCACGGCGTTATCAAAGTTGCAATCAGACTATTTAGGTTGGCTGACGCCGGATCAGTCTGCCGTTTCGCCTCCGCCTCCGGTTGTGAATTCAACCGGGACCGACCGAAACCCGGTGCCTAGCCCGTTTATCAGTCGTCTTTTCGGAAGTCGCTCCTCCATGCACCTCTTGCATCAATTTCCGCGTCGATTTCGATGAGTTGGGATTCGTCTTTCCACCAGAGCAGGGATAGGACGGAGCCGTCTGAGACGCGGATCGAATCCTCGTGGACCCAATGGCTGGCGGCGTTGCGGTGAGTAAACCACGCATCGGACCGCACTTCACAAGGAGAGACATCGGGTCGGTCGCCGCGGAGCAGCGCCTCGGCAATGCTTCCCTTGCCGGGACTGTTTTCAAGCCAGATCTTGCCTTTGACCTCGCTGCTCGCAACGAACCAATTCCGCTTATGCAAGTCGTTGCAGACTAGGATGGCGGGAAGTTCGCCGTATTCGACGAGTCGAATCGCCGTCGCTGTAAGACTCGTACAGAAAATCCTAGCGAGCTGACGAACACTATCCAATGTGGCCGGCATTCCGTGCTGGCGCGGCCGAAACATCTTTGCGGGCAGAAGGAGATCACTGGCGAATCGGTTTGCTCGCGTCTCAGGGTTCTCAGCCGACCATTCACGCACGAAGTTCTCGCTTTTACACTGAAAGGCCATCTGTCCGCGATCCCTCATCCAATGGCCCAGCTCATGGCCGGCAGAGAATCTCTGCCGCCGGCGATGCGTATAGTCGTCAATGGTGATGATGGCCCGATCTTTAAACCCCATGATCCTGGCCGCGCAGCCCGAAAGTGGCTGGTATCGGATGGTCGCCCCGCAATCTTCGGCAATTGCTTCAATGTCGATATCCTCGGGCTCAGTAATCCCGAGACTGCTCAGGATTTCGAAAGGCGAACGATACCACTCAGGAAGCGCTGTCATCCAACACCTCTAAAGCGCCAAGAATCTCCAATTCATCAAGCGCGCTGTCGATATCCGTGTCTGTGAGCTCATTTAAATCCCGATGCTGCATAGTCAGCGCAGATCTCAATTCAGGTCTCGCGTTGACGACCGAGAAGAACATACTCCGGCGCTCTTCGCGGGAACCAGAAAACCGCTTGATTCGCCTCTCAATTCTTGAGGAACTCTCCTGATAGCGTTGTCGTGCGCGGTGGAGTCGCTGCTGCTGGAATTCCTTGACGCCAGCCAAGGCTGCAGCTTTCATCCGCGAGGCAATATCGCTCAGATCGTGCCCGGAATCCGTCAAGTCCGCCGCAATTTCGGCTGGGTTTCCTGTCTCGATCGAATCGGCGAGATGATCGAGAACGCGCTCCGCCTCCTCACGTGTCCAGCGCTTATTAGATGTCATGGCTGCTTCCCTTCGGCCATCGCACGATGCTCTTTCGCCGAATCCGCCTAACGATGGTCTCGTATCCCTTTCTATCGATTTCCAAGCTCTTAATGATCTCCGATCCAGACAGATCCTCTTTCCAGCCATCCATCACGAGCATCGCCTCGATATCCTCCCCAAAGTGTTCGTAGAGGATTTCGACGAACCTAGTCAAATCGTCTTCATTTTCGGCGGCAATCAGCTGCTGCTCTGGGTTGAGACTGGGGTCGGGATGAAGCTCCGTTAGTGTTCTGGACTTGTCGCCTTCATCGACGTTTGTGATTTGCTTATCGGGTACCGTATAGCCAGATGCGACGGCGTTCGCCTTGTGATTCGAGGCAATGCTCCTCATGGCACCAAATAAGACCCCGACGAAGCTCACGTTCTTGGGATTCCATGCACGTCGTCCTTCAAGCAGCTCGGTAACGGCCCGTTGCACAAGGTCATGCCCATCGACCGCTGCTCCGTAGAGCTTCATGAACCGGGAGCGGTTCTCCGCATGTGCAAAGAGCTTCGCCCAATCTTCCGGGCGAAGCTGCTCGATCGCCTGCGATAACTCCTCGGCGGTGGCAACCCTCTCTGATTTCGACCGAGGTTTATCCGTCAAGGTACTGTCACTCCGTCTGGACCTCTGAGTGCGTATGCTGGGCCGCAAGGCCGATCTGACAATCGGGGCCCCGGGTCCTTGTCCGATCTCTGTCGATCCTCAGCATACCTCCGTGTAAGGCAGCTCTTACTGCCCAATATGGAAACTTGACGGAGGTGGCCATGAGCGGCCAGCTAACAGATAACAACACGAACGGGCTCCAGGGAGTTCCTGGGCAAGATCAATCAGTCCAAATCTATCTTGATGGCGCGCTCGTCACGAGCTCGTCTAGGAGCCTGACCGGACGGCAAATCCGTGAGCTCGGCCCAGCGGGCCGCGTGGACGGATTCGAGACTCAGGAGATCAATGCTCAGGGCAAGAAGATCCGCACGATCGGAGATTCGGAAGAGACCGAACTTCACAAGGATGAGCGGTTTCGCACAGTTCCCAACACCGGAGGGCCCGGTGCACAAACCCTCTGAGCTCCTCGCTCAGGCGGTAAGCGATCTGTCGGCGAGATCCGGTCATCAATTCGAGATCTCACCGGAAACCGTTTCCGGCACGAATCTGTTCGTAGTCCATACGTTGGCTCACGAATATCGTCAGGAGTACACCGTTCCATCTGGTGGCCTCGGCTTTCGTGTGCCCTTCAATTTCGCCGACGCGGCGCCTGAGGACTGTTTCTTCATTACAGCCGCCGGCACGAAGCTGAAAGTGCCTGATACGGTACGGAACAGCTCTGACCTCCACCGTGTCGGGGTGACCGAAGGGTTTGTTGCTGGATCGGCGCTCGGCAACGTGCCCGTCTTGGTCTTCTCTTGGCATCTCTGGAACAGGCTTCCATGGGACAGGAAGAAGCACACGCTTTTCGACCACTACACGCATTGCATTCGCCGCTTTGAACGGCCGGAGCACGACTGATGACCGACCATCGCATATCCTTGCCTGCGGCTGAGCTAAGCCAAGAGGTCCATATTGCGATCGGTGCCAATACTTGGCGCGAGCTGCAGGCGACTCTTTGGGCCAAGGGTCCGCACGAAGCCTGCTGCTTTTTGCTAACACGTCCGAGCAGAGGAATGGTACGAACTACCGTGCTCCTCCGTGAAGTCCTGTGGCCGGAGCCAGGGGAAGTGATCGCGACACCACGACGACTCGAGATTTCTGCCAATTACCTGTCTCGCGCCATGGACGCTGCGATCGACGCTGGCCCCATGGTCGGTCTCTGCCTCGTTCATACTCATCCCAAATCGGAGGAGTTCGGCGAAGGCGCGGGCCTATTCAGCTCGCGCGATGACTGGTATGAACAGCGGCTGTTTCCCACAGTAACGCTCTCACGGGAGGGGGCGATATCCGCGAGTGTGGTCATCGGCAGCCGGGGCGACGTCGATGCCCGCGTCTGGTGGCGTGATAACAACCGTGCGGCCGCTCAGCCCGTTCATGGTATGCGAATCGTCGGGCCGGAGCTCAGAATTCTCGAGACCCCAGCGTCACCTTGGCGGGATCACCCCGACCCAGCCGTCATGGACCGTTCCACTCGTCTATGGGGAGAGGAGGGGCGTAGGCGGCTTCAGAACATTAGGATCGGAGTTGCCGGCGCCGGAGGAACCGGCAGCCTCACAATTCTGGCCTTAGCCACGATGGGAACTGGTCACTTGTTGGTTTGGGACAAAGATGTCGCCAGGAAGGAAAACCGGCATCGGACGGCCGGGATGACGGTCGATTGCGTGGGGCATCCCAAGGTAATCGCGATGAGAGCCATGGCCCAATCGTTCGCGACCGCGGAGCCATTCACAATCGATGTCATCGAAGATTGGGCTACTACGAGCGAGGGACTAACCCGGCTCAAAGACTGTGATCTGGTCTTCTGTTGCGTGGATAAGCTCTCCGCACGAGCTCCTCTCAACGATCTCGCATACGCTCACCTGATTCCAACAATTGACATGGCATCGTGGATGCATCCTGACCGCAATCTCCAAATCGACGCACTGATGACGCATGCTCACGTCTGGTCGCCAGGTATTCCCTGTGCATGGTGCCGTGAGACGCTCACTTCCTACAATCTGACCCGCGAGGCGCAAGGCGTGCAACAGGGCATCGAGAATCGCATTCCGTATGGCCTTACTCTGGACCAAACAGACGGCGTGGAGCCTAGCGTGCTGCCGCTCAACATGCTGGGAGTTAGCTTGGGCTTGATGGAGTTCATGCAGATCGCGCTGCGCATAACTACACGAACACCACGCGACCTGAAGTTCTTTCTTCCGGAGTGGGAACTTGATGAGAGCGATCGGCCAGTCCGCAATGGGTGCGATTGCGTCCTCATGGCCGGTCGCGGAGATACATGGGCGATCAGCCCCGTTTCGATGGATTCGTAATAGTATCGGCGAGTCGGCATGTTGTCAGGTTACCTCGCCCCAAAGGCAGTTTTCCTGCTGCGGCGGTCCGGCACATCGGCCGCACACGGGAGTGAAAACTTCTGAAGACTGGCGCGGCGCGCCGGAGTTGGGCCGGCTGATGGCCAGTCATTCGACCGCATACATGTTGCCCCGCCCACCGAGGTTCTGGCATCTTGGCAGGCCTACACATGTCTTCCAGAATCTGGTCGAAATTCAAAGGGTTTCAACTCCTGAACAGAGTCGATGGCTCTTACCGCCCCCTAAACTCTTCGGGATACGGGGCTGATTCACCGGCAAATCGTGCGAGCTCTACGTAACGGCAGAGCGCGTTCGCAAGCTGCATTTGGCGCGGACTGCGGCACTCGGGCGCCAGCAAGAGTGGACTTCCAACAAGGGTCACCATTGCTTGCGCACGCGAAGTCGCCACATTGAGCCGGTTCAGGCTGTAGAGAAATTCCATTCCACGCGGCGCATCCTCCGGAGACGAGGTCGTCAGCGAATAGATCACAACCGGCGCTTGCTGTCCCTGAAACTTGTCCACTGTGCCAATCCTGGCGTGCGGTATCCGTGCCGCGAGATCCGAGACCTGCGCATTGTAAGGAGCGACGATGAGGATGTCCTCCGGGCGCAGCGCGCGGCTCTGCCCTTTATCATCCACCCAGCGAACGCTCGGTCTGAGCAGCGTGTCGTAGAGAGCAGCAATACACTCCACTTCCTCGGGCGCAGAGTTCTGGTTGCCCTCATGCCTGACAGGGAAAAACCAAAGATTCGCGGTGCTCAGCCAGGGATGCCCTATAACACTTTGCTGCTCCAGTCCTTCCCGCGAATTGAGGCGCCCTTCATAGAAGACTTCTGACGTGAACTGGCAGATGGCGGGATGCAGCCGCCATGTTCGGTCCAGGAATAGGCCCGTGTCACGCGGGATCGTTTTGGCTCCATTGAGCAGGTGCTCGAGAGCCGAAACTTCAGCCCCGTCGGGATGGCTGCCTCTCTGGGGTTGGTCGAGCTGTTGGGGATCTCCAAGCAATACCAGGCTTTTTGCGGCCTGCGCTAGTGCCAGAACGTTTGCCAGCGACATCTGGCCGGCCTCATCCACAAAGAGCACGTCCACAGCTTCGAAATAATCCTGGCGCGCCCACAGCCATGCAGTACCGGCCACCACCTGAGCGCCGGAGCGGAGCGCTGCAAGCGGCTCCTTGTTGTCAGTGGCGAAGGTGATGCTGGGCGTATTCTCCTCAGCTATTTCAGCCACTCGTTGAACGCACCGCAGGTCCTCGATGCAGCTCTCCTGGGCTGCCGATACGACCTTATCGAGGAGAGTCCGAATCACCTTGTGGCTCACGGCGGATATGCCAACTTTCTTGCCTTGCCTGATAAGCTCACAAATCATCCGTGCGCCGGCGAATGTCTTCCCGGCACCAGGAGGCCCCTGGATAGCCAGCACCGAATCTTTGAGAAGGCCTGCAATGCGCCGGGCAGCATCCACCGTAGATTCATCCGGTCTCAGGAGTGTCGAAACACCATCCGAAGGTCGCGGCGGCCGGCGCAGAAGAAGGTCTCGCGCCGCTCTGAAGGTCCCACCCGAATCCACACCGTTAAACTCGACCCAGGAACCCAGCCGATAAAGAGCGTCCGCCAGCACGTCGGTATTCGGACCCGTCTTGTCGACGAAGACTGCACTTGGATGCACGCCTGTTGTCTTTTTCGTCTTCTTGATATCGACAGTGCGTGCGCCAACATTGATTGCAACCACTTCGCCAATCTTCTCGCCGTGCTGGCAGACGGTGTCGCCGGCCCGGACGTCCGTCTCCTGCTTTTCGAAAGAATATCGATCCGTCGGAATTTTTCGCATCACACCGAGCGTGGATACGAATCTAAGCCCGGCAATTGCCGATCGCTCGTCGAGAAGGTCTTCATCGGGCAGATCCTTCAGTCGAAAATACTCCCACCAGTCTGCCTTTCCTTCGCGGCGGTGCCAGTCCAGCAGATTGGCAAGCAGCGAGCATGCCGCCTGTTCAGCGGAGCGTAGTTCCGGTTCTGGCGGGATGTTACGGGTCAACGCGGCGGCGAGTGCGGCACTGCGCTGTTGCCGCTCGCTCACAGCCTCGGTTGGCGCGTCGTCTGACCGTGCAGGACGCGTCAGGTTTTGACCTGCATTCTCCAGCTGAAGTCGCTCGCATTCCAGCCATTCCCGCAACGAATGCGTCGAGAAGCAGTCGTCACCGTTGTAAAGAACAATCGCCTGTTTTACAACGTCACTCACCTGCTGCGCTCGCTCCGCTTCAAGGGCGTGCTGCAGGGTCCGCATCGCCTGGCCGGCCTCGTTAAGGGGAATCCTGCGCGTGAAGCCGTGAAACGCTTCCAGTGCCTTGAGGGAATACTGTTCGACACTTGCCCGCACTGATCGCTTGATCACCGTGTGCAGGTCGATAAAAACCTTTCCGCGCAGCATCCGGTCAATTTCGTCTTCACAAACGCCATACCGCCCCATGAGTCGTTTCAACGTAGACGGCTCGTAAGGCGCGAAATGGTAAACATGCATGAACGGATGCTGCGCCCGTCTCGCCATCACCAAATCCACGAACCATATGAACGCATCCTTTTCCTCGGGTGCACTCATTGCCCACCTGCAATCGTATCTCGGCTCGTCCGCGTCCGCTAAGACCACGCCGAAGAGATACTCACGGCCGCTTAGTCCGACAAAAGGATCTCCTTCCAGGTCGAAGAAGACGTCACCGGGAGAAGGTTCCGGCAGAAGATTGAGCCCGTGCTCATCCGTCACCTGCAGAACTTCATGTACGGGGCGTCCTGACTCACGGCCCGCCACCTGGACCCGCGCCTGCTCGCGGACGCGCACATAGCTTTCGCGGGAGCCGTGATCGGGACGGTGCGGAATGGGAATCGGAAATCCAGCAAGGGCTGCGACCGTGTTGGTCCCCCAGATGCCAAGCTGCTTGCGCTGCAACCTGCTGATGCCCGCAACAAGAGACAGATGATCATCACTCCGCCGCTGCCGATCGCATTCCTGTAGCCACCTGCAGACCTCGCAATGCGGTGTCGGTTCGGGATGCGTTTCACTTTCAGCGCCCCTCGCACTGACGGTCGTCTGAAGCCGCGACTTCACATATCGGTAGTAGGCAGCGTAATCGAGAACTCTGTATTTCTCCGGTGTGAATGTCTCGCCGGGCGGCACCACATACATGAATTCGGGATGTATCCCCTGGATGGCTTCCAGCAGGTGAGAGTAGAGCGACAACTGGAGAATTGTGGACGCTTTGGTTTCATGGGCGAGCTTGCAATCATAGACCTCGTAGGACCAGTCGCCAAGCTCGCTCGCACGCGGAACCTTACGCAAGACATCGGCCCTGCCAAACCAATTGCCATCGGAGAATGCGGCCTGGACGATGATGTCGACGCCCGCCCGCATGGTCAGAAGTGTTTCAGCGACGGCATGCTCGTCACTGCCAGAATCCCTGAAACTGGCGACGGTAAGGCCTCTCGTCCTCAGATGTTCGACATAGGCGTTTTCATGAGCGATGCCGCGCTCCCGCAGTATCTGCGCATCCGGGGAATTCCAGGCAGGTGCAGAAAGTTCACCATTCGCCACACGCAGATCAAGGCCGGTGAGGTGACGGCAGGAGAGGTGATTGCTCAAGTCCGTTGCAGACAGCCGAATACTCGCCGCGCTCTTCTTCATGGTGGGGGCTCTCTATTTTGTCCATTGTAAGAGTTGCATCGTCTGTCGCCGTAAAACTCTCACTATCGACCTTGTCTTCCGATGAATCGGGAGATGGAAGGCCAATCTAACACCAAAGCGCAGAGTTTAGCCCAACTGTTCGCCCCGCGGAGCTCGCGAGAGTTGGGCTGGTTGAGCCATGGTGAAACTCCGAGGACGAGCAGACTGCAGGTACCTGCTGGCCATCCCCCAAGGTATGCAAGGGCTCAGCATACCTGCGAAGGCGGATCAGCCGATCACGGACACGGTCCGGGTGGGTCTCCCGACTGTGCGGCAGCGGCCGGAGTTCTCACGTATTGATGCCTTGATCGCCGGGCTGTGGAGACGGTCAAACGAAGGGGTTGGTCGCCGGATTGGCAGGCGCTATGAGTGGAATCCGGGTACGAGCGGCAAGCCTCGTCAGGGAACCTTAAGTAGATAGTTATTCTAGAACATCCATGTTATCGCTGAGGTCTGACTCTCGATGTACTATTGCAGCCAGGACTTAAGCATTTAAGATAAACACCATAGCGTCCCCGAACTGCAAACAATGTCTGATCGCAGGTCTTACCGTCCTTTCCGGGGCACTTTGCATCGGTCCTTATCTGTTCACCCTGGTCGATTCGGTAATGGACGTTGCAGCGGGGGTACTCTTGGCAGCCGAGGAAGAGGCCGTATGGCCCCGGAACCAGGACCATCTCTGTATGGTGTACTTCGCATTTGCGATCAGTTCTAATCTTCGCGCGAGAGCCCGGATCGACTTCCGCATCACTTCCCAATTGATGAAGCTCGATGAGTTCGTCGCACGTCTTGGCAAAAGGCAACCGCCGCATATGCTCCGTAGTGCGGCCGGCGCTTTGCGAAAGGATGTTTAGGCTACCTTCCCAAGCCACTTTCCGGTCGATGAAAGCAAATTTCTGGTGCAGCCCCCTTCGTTCGACCACCTGCGCTTTAATTTGCTTGAGCCCCTCAATCACCATTTCTGCCTGGCGCGACATGTCGCCAGCCCCTTCACGAACTGTTTGCGTGAAGATACGTACAGCGACACCGGCAGAGATTTTAGAGCGAAACAGATCAAAGAATTGCTGAGCTCGGCTGGCAGTGAGGAACGGTGAGACGATGATGATTTCGCGTGTGGCTTTGCGCAGATCGGCGAAGAACGCAGCGTAGAAATTGTGCGCGGTATACAGAGCGCTGTCCTCCGGATCAATCCGGTCATCATGCGGATTAAGCAAAGCGGCCCATCGCTCGTAGTCCGAACAGAAATAGTCCGTCACGATCTGGCGTGAATCTATCACCGTCCCATGTCGCCGGACGTGCTCTAAAACTCGGGTAAGAATGGAATCGCGACGAAGCCTCGAGGCCAGGTAATCGCAGTTTGCGACGACGATAAGCTGAGCCTTCGGCCGGGTAATCGAGACGTTTATGAGCTTGGCTGCCTGGCTAGCCAGGTCCGACCCGTCAACAAGGCCCGATGGCCCGAAACGGGGCATCGGACCCTCGGCCACATCGAAAATGATCGCGTCCTGTTCCAGCCCCTGAAATCGGTGCACCGTGGAGACCCGCAGATGACTCAGACGGGCGTCCCCTGAATCGTCCAGGATCATTTTTATTAGCCGCGCATGGACGCTGTAAGGCGAGATGATCCCGATGCTCTCGCATCCTTTCAGCGCGGCCTGCCTTGCAAGCTCTGCCGATAGCACGGCGCTGTAGAGGTTGTAGCGGCCACCTCGTTCGAGCTTGCTGCTCCAGGGATTGGCCGCGGATACGTCATAGAGCACCAGCGGAGCCGAGGCAAAAGGGGATTTCCTGTGGAAGGCTGTCAGGGATTTCAGTTCTGCTTTGCCGAGGGAGTCGAGCAACTGCCCCCCGTAGATGATGTTGTTCGAAATGGCCGAAATGTCGGGATGCATTCGGTACTGTCGTTTCAGCATGGTGAGTCGAGGCTCAGGCTTTTGCTCATCAACAGCGCGCTGAATGCCCGCCTGTTCGAAAATGTCGCGTGCAAGCCATTTCTGTGCAAGCGGTGTCTCAGATACACAGATGGGCGGCAACTGCCTGAAATCACCAACGACAATGACCTTCTGCGATGCTCGTCCTGTGGCATAAAACAGCGAAGGCATCGGCGCCATGCTAGCCTCATCCACCACGAGTACGTCAAAGAACTGTCCGTCTATTTGTTTAGAGATGGTCGCCTTGGTCAGGCTGGTTGCGATGAGCTTCGCCTCCTTAAGAATCTTTGCGGCAATTGCGTCAAGCTCCGCCTCGATGGCGCGAATCTTCGCTGTCAGATCATCAGACTGACGGATAAGCCGGCTGATGCGCGGAGGTATGGCATCTGCAGTGATATTGAAGTGAGACAGTAGTTTTTCCAATTCCCGCCGGGTCTGGCTTCCCTGACGTTGCGCCTCCTCAATTTGAGAGTGAAATTCTGCGAGCTTCCGGGTACTCGCAGCGATGCCAGCGCGTACGACGTTCAGTTCCGTTTCGGATTTGAGGAGTTGCGCCTGCAATGCGATGGGATCGAGCCCCCGGAAGAAGCGTTTGAACCGGCCCGCGGCTTCTGCCTCTGCAAGCCTACCCTCTGTCACCTGGATTTGGGTTGCGAGATTGTCAGCGCGGGATCTGGCTTTTTCATGTTCTTGGCGGCATTTGCTTTCGCTGGTATTCAGGTGCTCCAGCAGTTGCGCCTGTTGTTTCTGTTGCGCTTGACAGGCTTCCGCCGCACGCAATGACGTTAGTTCCTCTTTGATTGGGCCTAGCTCATTCTGGTGGCTTACCTTCTCCGCAGTGAGATCATGTCCAAGCCGCTCGGCGATTTTCTCCGGTATAACCATATCCGGCACGGGTACGTTGGGGCTTATATTGCCGAAGCGAACGAGCTTCCCGCTCTGATAATCTTCTGTATCCTCAAGCAGTTTGGCAGCGCTGGTGATCGCGTAATCCGTAGCAACGTTTGTGTGCGAAGCGACCAGTACACGTAGATTGCGCCGGAACAGCGCGGCGATCAGAAACCCGATGGTCTTTGTCTTACCCGTACCCGGCGGACCCCAAATAAAGTGGACATCACTACCGCAGGCGGAGCGTATCGAGGCAAGCTGCTCATGGTTGAGAGATGATACGGAAGCAGGAAGGTTGAGTTCCGACGCATCGGAGCCACTATTCGAAGAAACTAACCCGAACAGGCTCTGCCCGAGGCGCGTCGCAAGCGTACTTTGCCCGTTGTTTACTTCCTCGTACCGTTTGCGCAGGGCTTCGAGCAGGTACCAGAGGTTGGTGATGAGCTTAGCTTGGGCAATCGTATTTCCGAAATTATTCTCGATTCCTACCGCCGCTTCGCTGCCTTGGACGGAAATCACCTGCCCCTGGAATCTTTGTCCGCCAACTTCAACCTCAGCAGGAGCGTCATCCATGACGATGAGTGGGCTCTCGGTGGTAAAGACATAGACAAAAAAGGGCCCTTCCTGCCGGATGAAATGCCCATCGAACACTGTAATGATGGAGCCGCCACCGCCCTTCTTCAGCTCCTCGATCTCATCGGCCAGGGCTTGAATAAACTCAGGGATGAGTCCCGTTTCTCCGGGGACGGTCTGGTTCCCACCTGGGGGTTGCGGAGCGGCCTGGCCATTTCGCTGGGCACTTGGCTTTCGGTTCGTACTGGAACTCGGGTAAGTGCGCCGCATTGGATCAATCCTCGCTGCCAGACAGCCTGCTCATTACGGCTCTGGGACTGTTGACGGAGGATTCTAGTCCCGAGAAGACCTGGAGCCCTGCTTCCTCTTCACTCTCCCTGGGCTGCAGGAATTCATCGCGCTGGAGCGCACCTTTCGCCAGCCCCTTCTTGTTCTCCATCAGTTGATCGAGGAGCTGATCGAAGGTCCGGGCAACCTTGCCTGATCCGTCTACGAGGATTGGCAAATAGACTTGAACTTCCTTGGACTGTCCCAGGCGATAGGCGCGATCAGTTGCCTGCGACTCGACCGCAGGATTCCACCAGCGACCGTAATGAATGACGTGATTTGCTTCAACGATTGTCAGGCCAACGCCCGCGACGAACGGCGAGAGGATCAGAACGTCGAACCCTCTGGTCTCTCGAAAGTCCTGAAGGATGGCGCTTCGAGTTTCCATCCCACTCTTTCTCAAGCTCCCTGCGCGCGGCGTATCTCCGTTGATGACCCGGACAGGCTTTCTGAATTCGGCGCTGAATACTCTCGCGAGGATGCGCTGCATGTCCTTGTGCCGGGCAAATACAATCGCCTTTTCTCCGCGCTGCCGGATGCTGCGCAGCACCGACAATACCTCCCGCAGTTTCGAGGACTCGGCCGTCAGCTCTTCCACAGACGCGTCGTCTCCATCACCGTCAAGCAGTAAAGGATGCTGATATAGCCTGGCGAACCTGTGCAGCAGATCGAGCTTGCCCTTGGCTGCCCGTGCAGAACTGAGGCCATCGACGAGGCTGAGATGCTTGGCAACCTCGGCCTCGGACATCACGCAGGTTAGCTTGCGCTCGTGCTTCTGTGGCAACTCCAGGACTTCATCCTTGCTACGACGCAGGAGGAAAGCGTTTGGCCGTTGATAGAGAAGCCGCGATTTGAGCCCGGCGAATGAATCGTTACCTTGGCGCTCATAGGTATTGGAAAACTCCTTCGCTGAGCCCAATAACCCCGGCTGAACCGTATCGAAGATATTCCACATATCGAGGAGTCGGTTCTCAACCGGCGTACCTGTGCATGCGATCCGAAAGTCCGGTTGCAGCGCCTTCATCGCGTGGGAAATCTTTGAGTTCGGGGTCTTGTATTCATGCGCCTCGTCGGTCACGACAATCGACCAGAGCGACTTTCCGTTCTGGCAATAAGCAAAGCTGAACTCATAGTCGCGGACAGCTTCGTAGTTAGTGATGACAACTTGGTTGCGCTGGATGCGCTCCAGGTTCAGGATGGGCCGAGCTACGATTTCCTCACGGCCTCCGGCATCTTTGCGGCGATATGCCAGCAATTCAGGGCCATATAGCGGCAGCACATTGCCAAACACTTCGCCATTGTCGGCGAAGAATTTCTTCATCTCCCTCTCCCATGTCTCAGTTTCAAGGAGGATTAACGGAGCCACGATCAGGATGGGGCGAAAGGGAGGCTTGGGCCGGGAGAGATCAGGGAAAGCGCCCGACTCGATGCACCAGGCGAGGAACGAAAGGATCTGCAGCGTTTTGCCCACGCCCATGTCATCGGCAAGAAGCACACCCCGCCGGTCATGGATACGGGTGCAGGTTTGCAGCCAGCGGACGCCTTCCTGCTGGTGACGCTTCAAATCGAAGTCGCCGCGCAGGGACGCGGGACGCTCGAAAGGCTTCACGGTAGTTGCTTGTCGTGCCAGCTCGGACTGCTCAAGGTAGTTGTGGCGGACGAATTCATCATGGGTTTCGATGAGGAGCGTTTTCTTCGAGGGCCTCTCCTCCTCGGCTTCGTCCGTGATGTCGAGCCCAATCTTCGAGGAGCCGCCTGGGGCATGATCTCCGAGCAGGCCCGACATCGGTCCTTCGTCAAGATTGGTCTTCGGGATCGGAACAAACTCATATGCCCCGATCCCCGTGACCCTTTCACCGTAAGGAAGTTCCACATCCCCGGTCAAACCATCAAATATCGGTCGAGGATCATCTCTGAGTTTTTGCTTGTCTTCGCCCGTGACCTTCCGTACGCGCTTCATCCGCTCCAATACTTTGCGATGCTTCTCGGTGAGCACGATGCGCAGCTTGCCCATGCCAGGCTGATCCAGGGAATAGCAGCCTTCGACACTGTTGTTGCGGTCAAACACAGTTCGAAAGCTTTGGTTATCAAGCTCCGGACAGGTCGGTATGAAGCTGAGGGTGCCGTCCGCATCCTCATAAAGGTCCAAACCAATCGAGGAAGGCACTACCACATCGTTCTTTTGGAGCGTTGCGTCGAGCGCCGCGTTGACTTCGTGTGACCAGCGCTTGATGTTTGCGAAATCCATCCAGCTCCGCTGCGGCCCCTTCTCTTCCGGTGCAAGTGCATTGAAAGCGTCCATGGCTTCGAGAAGGGAATACATGCGCTCGTCGAGCCGGAAGACCTCCCCGGTGGCCGCCCGCTTCACGTAGTAGCCGAATCGTTGCAGCGGTACAGTGAGCGCACCAAGCACGTACTGATATCGATATTTAAAGTCGGGGCGACCAATGTCGCTTGTGCGATCTATCTTGAGCAGAAACGGACTGGGCGTCGCAAAAGCCGTCGTCAGACGGAATTCTTCTGCTTCGATCTCCGGGAAATTGCCATACGGGATTTGAACCGAGCCGTCAGCGACGCTTGCGAGTCCCATTTCAAGTAAGGAAGCCGCTTCAAAGGCAGTTCGCCTGCCGACGCTTTGCTCGCGTGCATCGGTGGGCCATGTTTCCGGCCTGCTCCAGTCGATCGTTTGCAAGCAGATGAGATACAAGGCATCCACCTGAGCGCGGAGCGCAATGACGTTGTCGAACTGTTTCAGAAGGATGCTCATGGGCGAATCCCCAGATCCGCGAGTTTCCTGCGTGCTTTGGTTTCCCAGCGCTCCCGCGTATCAACAAGGTGGAGGATCCGATCTTCAGCATCACTCATGCGTCTAAGATCTTCGCTCATGTCAAACGAGTGTGAACGGATTTTCGCTCCGCTTGCCTCGAAGACATCACGTTCGTAGATGTAGGCCGCGTGACCCGTTTCACTGAACTCAATTACGACATACTCCTTGTGATTCCACCCCTCAAACACCATTAGGAACGCGCTTGCTTTGCCGCCAGTGATCGTGGAATAGCTTGGGATCGTCTTGGCGCGGCTCGCACGGATTTTCGGGCGATCATCCACCGACACTGCCACTTGAAAATCTTTGATCTTCCCTTGCTTTTTCGCATATTCCAGCCAGAATTCCGCCCGTCGTCTGTTCGTGTCGTTGCGAGGAACCAGCGTGTCGAAGAAGAACTGAAGTGTTTCCTTGGCAAGCCAGGCGAGGAATCGCTCCCTGGCTTCGGGGACCTTTCGCCAGTTCGGGGCGCAGTAGGCAAGCCGTGGATCGCCGAGGCGATCATCGGCATGAACCAGCGCGACGAGAGCGGACTGAAAGGGCGGCATATTTTCAGCTATTCGGCTGACGATCAGTTTGCTCAATGCCTCTCGGTATGCGTCGGCGCTTAGCGAGGAAGTCAAAAGATGTTCTGAGATCCATTGCAACTCCTTCAGAGCCAGTTCCTGCCCTACCCGAAAGTCTCGCTGCACGAGTTCTTCCGCGGCGGCGGCGGCGGCGTATTCGTGAGCCGCTGACGCCAGTGGACTGGATGGTTCAATGCAAAACTCTGCACAGGATTGCTTCACCGATTTGCGATCCTTGAGGATGACCTTGCCAAATCTGCGTGATGCCTCGTGCGAAAACAGGAAAGCCGATTGACGCCAGAGATCCAGAATCTTGTTTCTGCGAAGCATCAGACCTTTGCCCAGCATTTCTTGAATCAGCTTCTCGACGGCATCGGGATTCTCCATTGTTCGCCACTGCCCAAAATAGGCCTGAACGAAGCCATTGAGATTGATCCACCGCTTGAGGGCATCAGGGTCGCCGCGAAGTGCGCTCACCAGCCGTGCCTTCATCGCCGTCTTAGGTGACACGCACAAGGAGCGTATTTCACGGGCGTCCAGTTTTGTGAGGTCGAAAGCCAGCATTCTCCATCGCGCCCACACTTCCTCCGCATCGAGCGGCGCCTTGGGGGCGGATACCTTGTCGCTCTTCGCTTGAAGAGCTGCGACAGCCCCATCGAGGTGCCGCAGGTAGGGTGCGGGATCGACCGGACGCCACATCATCGACTCACGAAGCTCATTGAGATCGGCGGTTAGGCGCTCAAGGCCTTGCAGAACCGCGATCATTGTTTAAGCTCCTTGCTGAGATTCTCTTCATCGCGCGCCTTAACGCGGATTCTGAAGATTACCCGGCGGCTTTGATCTTTCGATACCACCCCATTGACGAGGACCAGATCTTGCTCACCGCGACCTGCCGCTGAAAGCTTATCGACGAAGCACTTCCCCTCACGATCATTTCCGTCCAAGTCAGCACGTGCCTCCCTAACGACTGCCATTGAACGCCCTTGGCTCAGCTCAATGTTTCTGTTCTGACTTTCCCTAAGTGATTGTCCGTCCCATTGTGTGTCGTCTGTATGGCCCTCAACTACTATCGACTCCACACTATTGCGAAATCGATCATCACACAGTACTGAAGCAAAATCAGGTATATATGCCTTCAGAAAGTCCTGACCCTCAGGCTTGAGAACTGTTTTCTGATTATCAAAATTCATCAGCTTCCCAGGGACAATTACAAGAATTGCGTTTGGGTCGCTCTTGTCCACGTGGATAGTGTTTTCATTGAAGCCATGGGGCTTCATATCTTTGATCAGCTCTTTCAAGAGAATCTGGGAAAGCGCGGCGTCTTTGCTGGCAGTGTGACTGACAAACACCAGCAATAGAAGGATAAAAATGACCATCAATGAGGTCATCAGATCCGTCAGTGAACTGCTCAGGTGATCGGAATTACCTTGCTGTTCGTCCATTCGACCGCTCCACCGCCTTGGAAATTACATCTCCGAGCTCTTCTAGCTGGCTCCCTAGCTCATCAATCTGGCCACTCAATAGGTTCGCTGCCTTGGGTATTAACTTGTCGGCCACATCTACGATGGCCGTGAAGTTGGCTTCCACCCTCTGGTTGTAATCTCTAAGACCGTTGCTGGTCGCCTGCATGATCTTGGCGACGGGTTCATGCAAAGAATCGACAACGGATTTGTATTCTGTGATAGTTCTGCGGTATTCGCTGAGTAGCTTCTCCTGCTGATCGAGCGACGCTTTGATTCCACTTGCCGTCAGTTGCAATTGATTTGCGACCCTAGCTTGGTCTGCGCTGATGGCCCTTAATGCATCCGACTGCCCAGCAAGTCCGCTGGAGTAGGCCTGTACATTGCGGCTGGCATCTGCCATCTGCGCAAGTGCGTTGGCATTATTCGTGAGTAGATTACTCATGAAGGTCTTGGCTTCCAGGAGTGCATTGCTGGCTTCCTTGAAATCCTGGCTCCTGCTCTCAATATTGGCGAGGAGACTTTCGAGGCGCTTGGCAGTCGCTTCGGACCACGCGTCCGTCTTGTCGATGATGCTGCTTGCCGACTGCTGTGAATGGTCGGCCATGTCCTTCGCGGCTTCCATCATGTCCACGGAGAGGCCCGTGACTTTATCGGTCAAATCGCTGACTACCCGTGTCAGCTGAGTCTGAACGCTGGTCAGGTTTTGCTCCGCCGTCTCCTGCAGCTTGTTCATCAGGCCGTTCATCAAAGCGGCCAGCGCTTCGGTTTGCTCCCGCCCGGTCTTCAATTGATCAGTGGTTGTTTCCTCCACCTTGGCGATAATGGCGCTAAGAGCCGATTGCATTTGAGTGAATTGGTTGTTCATCTCCGAGAGAACCTGTCGCGTAGTCTCAAGGGTCCCCTGGACGTTGCCGAATTCGTCTTTGGCGGAACCGGTCAACGCATCCCGAAATTCTCTGCCCATGCTTGAGAGAGCTTGGGTGATCGACTCTTCCAGAGCTTTGGCCATCCTCTCGAACTCACCGGTTACAGAGTCCCGTTTTTGGGATTCGAGCTGCACAATTGCTGCCTGGAGCTGATCAAGTGAGCCGGCCATGCGCTCCATGGTCGGGCGAAACTCGCTTTGCAGTTTTTCTGCAACACCGGTAGACATACCTGATGCGAGGCCCGGGACCACCCTATCGTTGAATGCGTTCGTTAGACGGTCCACGACCTCGCTGCTGATGTTGCTGACAGACACCGTTTGCTTCGCGGAAAATCGATGAATATCCAAGAGGATGCGCGAGGTCGACAGAAATGGAATTGCGTTCGATATGGCTGCGATCAGGGCATCGTAGCTGCGCCGCAAGCTGCGTACGATGTGCTTTTCCTGCATCGTAAAGACGATGCTGAGAAGCAAGGCAATGATCGAACTCAGGAATTTCCCTGATAGTCCATTGATCAGCCCTTCCATGCCGGTCACGGGCTTAACAGCATTCGATTCGTCGTATTGCACGCCATAGAGCGCCCAGAGGATAGCGAGGAACGTTCCCGTAAGCCCGAGGCCCGTCAAGATGCCCGGAATCGCTCCGTAGATCGCCCCGTGAAAGTTCTGCGATATGACAGTGTCGTATGGAAGGAGATTTCGCGGACGCTCAGTGAGAAACCAGCCCTCCTGATCCTCCTGATTTACGTAGAGCTCGATGCTGTGGTTGGCGCGATTCCACCAATCCCTAGGTAGACCATCGAGCGTGTCCAGCGCGACACGATATTCATCAAGTTTCTCGCTCGTTAGACCGCGCTGGGATTGCTGACCGTCACCTCCTCTCAATTCCTCAAATGTGGCGGCAAATGTTCTCAAATGTTTCCGCAAACGATTGCGGCTCAGCCACATGGCAAGCCACTGCCAGGCAAAGACCACGAAGACGAGGGCGCAGAATACCCAGATTATTTCTGGGATGTGGCTTAAGAAAACCAAGAGCGAATTATTCATCGGAAAAGGGCCTTTCCCGAAAATCCAATCAGTTACTCCGCGCAGGCTGATTCACTTTCAGGGTGTTTTGGGGGTAAGAATATTGTACGGCAGTAACCTGGCTGGAAAGTATCGGTTCGCCCTTTGCGAGAATCAGATGATCTGGCCAGTCTTCCGGACCAAGTTCTCTCCTAATACAGACGATGCGGCACACGGCTGGCACACGTAGCCGTTGCTCAGCATTGGGCTAATGGGCGGACACGGAAATGTGAGACTGATTCAGCGTTCAGTGCCGCCCGTCTCAGGCATTCCAGCTTTCGTGACCCCGATACGACCAGAGCAGTTTTGTGAGGGCGCGAGCGATGAGATAGGAGTGCGCCTGGGCAAGGCGCACACGAATAGTCGAACAACTCTTATTAACCTTGCTGGACATGGGAACAGGATGCAGGG
>Ga0126378_10000057_pt1 | contig 79761 bp, 77 predicted proteins | sample PanSoiMetPlot_23_FD_92587 | JGI IMG/M metagenome (GOLD analysis project Ga0126378, IMG submission 92587) | Tropical forest soil microbial communities from Panama - MetaG Plot_23 | ecosystem: Environmental > Terrestrial > Soil > Tropical forest > Bulk soil | place: Panama | collected 2016-02-17 | reverse complement strand
TTGCGAAGCGGCGCGTAGAACAGGTCAAATGACCGGCTGACTTCCTCGGTGACCGGTTCGAGGCAACGCGCGCACACCAGCTCGATTTTGGTTTCGAGGTTGCCCTCGATGCGAATCTGCCCGTCCAGCAACTCCGCCGTCGCCGTCACTTCCAGCGGCTCAATCTGCTTGATTTCCGCCGAATGAAAGTCGATGCTGCCCGGATCATACGTCTTGCGGATGCGCAGCTTGCGGACGGCTAATTCCTTGACGTCCAGGAACATCTCTTCAGCGCCTCCGGCGCGCACGCTCATGCTTTACCATTATTCCGGGGGTAAAAGAGCAAGTCAAGGAACGCACTGCCTCGCCGTTTTATTTCTGCACCCTTCTTGCTACCGCCGCGGTCTAGTACTTGGTCAGCGATGATGGGTGGCGGTCCTTACCGAGCCCGTTCATAGTGCGTTTATCTCCCGCGGTCTAGAACTGCTTGATTTCCCGTGAGACGCTTCTAATTTGGGTGCCTGGAGAGTGGCGATGAAGTGGGTTACGCGCAGTAACGTCAAAGTCGACCGGGTCGCCTGCCCTTGGCTCATTCGACGGTTTATCGACCCACAGGCCGAATTCCTCTTTGTGCGCGAGGACCAGCTCCTCGACACGGCTCGTAAGGAGCAAGCAATCCCCTTCGACGCAACGCGGTTCCCAGAAGTGAAGCTGAATCACCGAGGCGAGCGCTGTACGTTTGAGGCGATTCTCGAAGATTACAATCTGACGGACCCAGCGCTTCGCCGCCTCGCGCTTATCGTGCGGGGAGCGGACGTAATGGGCCAAGAGCACGTTGCTCCAGAAAGTCTGGGACTGCGCGCCATCGCACATGGCTTCGCGGCAACCGGGATCAGCGACGAAGAGCGGCTGGCAAAGGAGTTCCCGATTTACGACGCGTTGTTCGAGTACGTTCGTCAGGAATTGAAGTGAGGCCCTTGTTTTTCAGCGCTGAATAAGAGAATGAGAGGAAGTTATCCCGATGAGGGTTGAAGCTTCGGACGAGAGCAAAAGCATAGGAGGGATGCGATGAAAAAGGTGATATGGGCTCTAATGGCAATTGGGGTGGTAATCGTCTTGGTTGCCGTGCTTCAGGAGTTACAGGAAAGCGGAGTCTTCTCTTCTTCGTTTGCAGCCCCGCCGGAGAAGCCTGCTCCTGTTCAAACTCCAGGGCAGACGCAAAGCTACAACTTTGACTTGGACAAGACGGGCGAAATTCCCTCGGGTTTCCACGGCGCAAAGACAGGTCAGGGAACCGAGGGCAGGTGGGCGGTGACCGCGGATTCCACGGCGCCTTCTAAGCCAAACGTGGTTGCGCAAACATCACGGGACCGCACCGATTACCGTTTTCCGCTGCTCATTGCTGACCAGGGCAGTTTCAAGGATCTAGACATCAGCGTGAAGTTCAAAGCCGTGGAAGGAGAAGTGGACCGTGCCGGTGGTCTGGTGTTCCGTCTGAAGGACGCCAACAACTACTACATTGTTCGCGCCAACGCGCTTGAGGACAACTATCGGCTCTACCATGTCCTAAACGGAAGCCGGCGTCAGTTCGCCGGTGCAAACTTCAAAGTTACGTCCGGCGAATGGCATGAGCTGCGTGTGGAAGCCGTGGGCAACAAGTCCATTTGCTACTACGACGGCGCCAAGAAGATTGAAGCGACCGATGACACCTTCAAAGACACCGGGAAGGTCGGTCTGTGGACCAAAGCCGACTCCCTCACCTATTTTGATGATCTGAAAGTTGTGGCGAAGTGAGTTTCGAGAAGTATGCTAAACAGAACCAAAGGGAGGTTCGATCCATGATTCGTTTCTTGCAGAAAGGCGTGATCATAACTTTTGCGCTGGCATGTTCTATTTTTTTCACCGACAGGACTCTTGCCCAGGAAGCCCCAGCTGACTATCAGGACGTCATGAAAACACTCGACCGCAAAGGTGACTTCAAGGCGGGCGTCCTGAAAGTGAATATCCCGCGCAACGACTTGAAGATAACCATCCAAGGATTCTCCACTCCGACGCCTTTCGGCTTCGGCGGGTGGATCGCCCTCACCAAAGCGACTGACGGCTCGGACGTGATGATGGGCGACCTCGTGTTGCTTCAGGAAGAAGTAAATCCGGTTATGTCTGCGCTCCTGGACAACAGCATCGATGTCACTGCACTTCATAACCACTTCTTCTGGGATGATCCGCACGTCTTTTACATGCACGTGCATGGAATGGGTAAGGCTGCGGACCTCGCGCGCCGTGCAAAGCCCGCTTTGGACCTAATCGGCCACGTCAAACCTGTTGCTGCTGCTCCCACCAGCACAGGCGGCACGGACATCGACACAGCAAAAATTGCAAAGATCGTCGGTCACGAAGGCGAACAATCTGGCGCGGTCTACAAAATCACCGTGGGCCGTGACGACTTGGGAATGAAGGAGCACGGCGCCGTGATCAACGCCCGCATGGGGCTCAACACGTGGGCCGCGTTTGTCGGCACGCAGGAAGATGCTGCTGTCGCCGGCGACGTGGCGATGACCGAAAACGAAGTCACGCCGGTCCTGAAGGCTCTTCGCAAAAACAACGTTGATGTTGTCGCCATTCACCATCACATGACCGAAGACAGGCCCGTGGTCATATTTCTTCACTATTGGGGCCGAGGCCCAGCCGAAAAACTCGCCAGCGGTTTCAAAGCCGCCCTCGACGAACTAGGCAAAAGCGCTCACGCTCACGGCACGGGCAATTAGAGAGGCCCGCTCTATTCATGAGCACTAGCCCAGCGCTGCTGGAGAAGACAGGCACGCAACCGACCATGCGTGCCCTGCTCCTCTATTTTCTCCGCTTGGGGGCGCTGGGATTCGGTGGACCGATCGCCCTTGTCGGCTACATGCAGAGAGACTTGGTGGAGGAGAGAGGGTGGCTTTCGAAAGAAGACTACTTGGAAGGCCTTGCGTTCTCGCAACTTTGTCCCGGACCTCTTGCCGCGCAGCTCGCCAAATACATCGGGTGGTTGCACAGTGGCACTCTGGGCGCCACCCTCACCGGTGCTGCATTCATCCTTCCCTCGTTTCTCATGGTTCTCTCATTGGCCTCGCTCTATGTCCACTTCGGGCAGCTTGGATGGATTCAAGGAATGTTTTACGGGGTCGGCGCTTCCGTCAGTGCGATCATCGTGCGCAGCGCTTGGAAGCTGATTCAGAAAACACTGGCAAAGGACTATCTTCTCTGGGTCCTATTCAGCACGCTGGCGGTCACTACCGTTTGGACAGAATCTGAAATCGTCTGGCTCTTTGTTTTGTCCGGATTCGTGGCGCTGTTCGTCAAAGCCCCACCGAAACTGGGGGCAAAGCCCGCCGAAGCAGCTGCTCTTGGGCCGGGGATCGTCACCGGCTTACTGGGGCCAGCGTCGGCGGGAACCCTGGCGTCTGTGTTTTTCTACTTTCTTAAAGCTGGCGCCTTCGTCTTTGGCAGCGGCTTGGCAATCGTGCCTTTTCTCTACGGAGGCGTGGTCGGCAAGTTTCATTGGTTGACCGAGCGCCAATTCCTGGACGCCGTCGCTGTGGCTATGATTACGCCCGGTCCCATTGTCATCACGTCGGGATTCATCGGGTATCTCGTTGCTGGCCCACTCGGCGCTTGCGCGGCCGCACTCGCGGTATTCCTGCCGCCGTATCTAATGGTGATTTTTGTCGCACCGTACTACCGTCGATTCGCACAAAACCGGCAAGTGAAGGCTTTCGTTCAGGGCGTCACCGCTGCTGCCGTGGGTGCCATTGCTGGTGCGGCGGTCATTCTGAGCAGGCGCGCTCTTGTGGATGCCCCCACCGCGCTGATTGCCGTGATTACATTTGTTGCGCTTCTGAGTTTCAAAAAAATTCCAGAACCCGTGCTCATTCTCGGGGCAGGTATTGTCGGAATCCTGCTTCACCAGGGAAGGTGAAAGAGTGCCCAACGGAAGTTAATTCGGTGAGGAGAGAAAAAAATGCGCTTGGCCATAATGCTACTTCTGTCGGCAACTCTAGCAGAGGCTCAAACAACCGAGCCCCTAAAGCTTGAAAAGACAATCGAGCTACCGGACGTTCAGGGGCGCATCGACCACATGTCGATGGATGTGAAAGGTCAGCGGTTGTTTGTTTCCGCGCTTGGCAATAATACAGTCGAGGTCATCGATCTCAAGGCTGGCAAGCGCACGAATACAATCTCCAGGCTTGGAGAGCCGCAAGGGGCGCTCTATGTAGCAGCCAATGACCGTTTGTTTATCGCGAGCGCTAAAGACGGCACGGTGAAGATGTTTGATGGCACTTCGCTGCAGCTTCTCAAAACCATCGACTATCGAGACGACGCCGATAACCTGCGATACGATTCCTCCCACCAACGGGTGTATGTCGGATATGGGGACGGTGGTTTGGGGGAATTGGACACTGAAGGTCAGAAAGTCGCTGAAACCAAGCTGAGTGCGCACCCGGAATCGTTTCAGCTCGAAAAGAATAGTCCTCGAATCTATGTAAATCTGCCCAAATCAAGAAAGATTGCCGTCCTGGACCGAGAGAAACACGCTGTCCTTACAACTTGGGGCACCGGAATGTCGCTGGCCAACTACGCGGTGGCGCTTGACGAAGCCGATCACCGCCTGTTTGTAGTAACTCGTTTCCCGGCCCGATTGCTCGTTATCGATACGGAGAGTGGGAAAACTGTTCAAAAACTTTCAGCGGTTGGTGATTGTGACGATATTTTCTTCGACCAGGCGCGGAAGCGCCTTTACGCCACGGGGGGCGAAGGCGCCATTTCCGTTTTTGAGCAGCAGGACCCCGATCACTACAAAGAGGTTAGTCGAATCTCGACAGTGAAGGGCGCACGCACCAGCTTTTTCTCGCCGGATTTAGGCCGCCTCTATGTTGCGGCCAGACGGCAAGGCTCTGCTCCGGCAATGATTCAGGTTTTCGCAGCTAATCAGTAGTTTCGTAGACCGCGGGAGGGAATGATGCGAGTGAAATCATGGTTTCGACCCTTTGTCGTTTGCGCGTTCCTTGTAGCCAATGGGTCCTTTTCTTCCAGCATCGCACAAACGCTCAAGCCGGTGGCGAAATTCGATCTGCCGGGTCCCGGCGGAAAGCGCTTTGACTACCTCACGATTGACGCGGACGATCACTACTTGATTTCTGCCCATCTCGCGGCTGGACAGACGTACGTCATCGACCTGCGCACAAATAAAGTCATCGCAACCATAACGGATACACCGGGCGCTGAGGGCGTCGAATACGTTTCAGAGCTCAAGAAATTCTACACGTCGAACGCTGGCGACAACACAATCGGCGTGGTCGACATGAAACAAATGAAGGTGATCAAGAAACTCAAGACGGATTCCAAACCCGACGGAAGCGCGTATGCCGCGCCATTTCACAAGCTGTATGTTTCCGATGAACGTGGAAAGGCGGAAGCTATTGTCGATGTCACGAAGGACGAAATTATCAAAACCCTGCACTTCGATAGCGAAACGGGAATGCCGCAATACGATCCAGTTGCTCGCAAACTTTACGTAAATCTCCAGGACGACAACATTTTCGCAGTGATCGATCCTGCCACGGATGAAGTCGTGGGCCGCTACCCGGTTGGCCGATGCAAAGGAAACCACGGAATGACGCTCGACCCCGAACGCCACCGCGCCTTCCTCTCTTGTGAAGGGAACGACCTAATGGCTGTGTTTGATTTGGACAAACATCAAGCCATCGCCTTTTTGCCCATGGCCGGAGGACCGGACGTAATCAAGTTTGATGCCGGACTGAAGCGAATCTATGCTGCATGCTACAGCGGCGCCATCACCGTCTTCCAAATGGATGACCCCGACCATTACCGGAAGATCGAAGACTTCCTAGTCCAAAAGAAGGTTCACAGTCTGGCGATCGACGCTGAAACGCATCGTGTTTACGCGCCGGAGCAGGAGGAAGATGGGAAGCCCGTCGCACGCATGGTTGTTTACGAAGTTGCGGTGCGTTAAGGCCTGTGCCCAGCCGGACACGATTCGCGGTAAACGCTGCGGCTCTATCGCTGACGGGCGTTTTGTCGGCCGGGACTCTATTGGGTCAGACCACCGTAATCCCGCAGACACTCCGTGTTGCCAACGCTATGCGAGTGGATCATCCGCCGAAAATCGACGGCACGCTCGATGACCCGCAATGGAAACTCGCGGAGCCAATCACGAACTTCGCTCAGCGAGAGCCGCGCGAGGCCACAGCCCCCACTGAGAAGACCGAAGTTCGCGTTCTTTACACCGCGCACGCTGTCTATTTCGGAATTCATTGCTACGACTCGGAACCCTCACGCATCATCGCAACGGAACTTCGGCGCGATGTCAGTCAGGACCTAGACGACCACTTCGAGATTCTCATTGATTCCAACCACGATCGGCGCGGGGCCTATGTTTTTCAAATCAACCCTCTAGGCACTCAAGTCGATGGCCTGATTGTCGAAGAAAAAGGAAGCGGTTCTGGCCCCTCTGACAGCGATTTCGATTCCGGTTGGGATGGCGTTTGGACTTCAGAAGCGCGCATCGTGAATGATGGATGGACCGCCACCGTTGAGATTCCCTTCACGACGCTGAATTTTACCCACTCAATCGATGTGACTTGGGGGCTGAATTTCAAGCGCTTCATTCGCAGAAAAAATGAAGAGGATTTGTGGAGTGCCTACAAGCGAACGTTTGGCATCACCAAGGTTTCCCAAGCAGGGGAACTACGGGGCATTCATGACATCGGAAGCGGCAGGCTCTTTGTTGTCAAGCCATACGCTCTGGCTAGATACGACAAACAAACTGGGCAGGACCCAAAGTTCCCGCTGACGGGCGGGCTCGATATGAAGTACGGCATCAGCTCAAACCTTGTCTTGAACCTTACAGGGAACACCGATTTCGCGGATACGGAAGTCGATCTGCAGCCCTTCAATTTGACCCCTTTCAAAGTGTTCATCCCGGAAAAACGCCAATTCTTTCTGGAGAACGCCGGGGTTTTCAATTTCGATATAGGAGACCAGGACCAGTTGTTCTTCAGCCGCCAGATTGGTGTTGACCCCGTCACGGGCAATCAAGTGCCGATCAACGGAGGAGCCAGACTGACCGGCACGCTTGGCCGTCTGGAGCTGGGAGTCTTGGATGTGGACACTCGCTCTAGCGGCCCAAATCCATATTCCAATTTCGCGGTCGTTCGCCTCAAGGAATCACTCTGGCCCGGCTCGTATATCGGCGTGATGGGCATCGACAAGCGATCCGGCAACGTGCTGGACAGCTACAATCAGACAGGCGGTGTAGACACGCGCCTCGTCTTCTTCAAAGATTGGTTTGTTCGCGCCCATATGGCTGGGACACAGTCCCCTATAAACCTGACCGGAGCAGCAGGCGGAGCCAGCGACGTCGGCGCGTCGTTATCGTATCGGTCGAACTGGCTAGATGGAATCGTCGCACGGAGAAAGATCGAGCCAAACTTCAACCCGGAAGTCGGCTTCATCGAAAGGACCGATTCCAATGAAACCTACGAGGACCTGACTTTCAAAGTCAGGCCCAAGGTCGAGGGCGTTCGGGAGCTACAATTCGAGGGGTTCATTCTCCACGCCCCCGACACTCGGGGGCAGGTGTCAACGCAGGAATGGCAGAACACTTTCCGCGCCGACTTCAACAATGGCGCATACACGGACGATGACATCGTTGACGTGTTCACTCAGGCTATTACGACACCACTTCATATCTACAAGTATGTTTTCATTCCTAACGGCGTATATCACTTCACCCGGCACCAGTTGACCTATGGCTCCGGAAAAGACCGCCGGTTCACGTACAATTTTTTCGAACGCTTTGGCAGCTACTACGGAGGGCGGCTGAATGAATTTCGTGTGCGCGCCAACTATCGGCCGACCACCAAGTTCTCAATTTCTGCGTCGGAGACCTGGGACCGGTTTCGGCTGCCGTTGACAAACGGCAATTTCTCGGTGGTGCTGGCGAGCCTTCAAGGCAACTACTCCTTCAACCGTTTCTTGACCTTTACCAGTCTCATTCAAATGGATACATCGAATACGCAGGCGGTCAGCGCCAATCTCCGCCTCCGCTACAACTACCGTCCTGACAGCGACTTCTACATCATCTACAACGTCGGGACGCAGTTCGCTAGCATCGCGCCCGCGAACCCACCGCAAGTTCGCGAAACTCGCTTCGCCGTCAAATACACGTACTCCTGGCGGCCATGAGAGTCTGCATGCCGTTATCCCACACCATTCGACTAATGCTTTTCCTTGGAAGTCGGGGACGGAATTCGAGAAGGGGAATGATTCTGCCCGCCTGCTAATCCAACTTGGCGCGCTTGCCGTATTACCCGGTGCAGGTCAAAACAAAACTCAGAACCGAAAGGAAATGAAATGAAGAAGCTCGCGTCTGTACTTTTCGCAGTGGCGATGATCGCTGCGGCGGTCATCGCCAGGGACAACCCCATGGTCGGCGGCGCGCCGATGTTGCCGACCAAGGACATTGTTTCTAACGCTGTCAATTCCGCGGATCACACCACGCTGGTTGCCGCAGTGAAAGCTGCGGGACTGGTGGAAACGCTGCAAAGCCCCGGACCGTTCACGGTGTTTGCTCCGACGAACGAAGCCTTTGCAAAGCTGCCCGCTGGAACCGTCGACACTCTGCTGAAGCCGGAGAACAAAGAGATGCTGACGAAGGTGCTCACCTATCACGTCGTTGCGGGGAAAATGTCCAGCAAGGATTTGTGGAATGCCATCAAGGCTGGCAAAGGCACGGCCACCCTCAAGACCGTAAGCGGTGGGACGCTCAAAGCCAAGGCCATGGGGAAGACCATCGTGCTCACAGACGAGAAGGGCGGCACTTCGAAGGTGACGATCGCGGACGTGAACCAATCGAACGGCGTGATCCACGTCGTCGATTCCGTGCTCTTGCCAAACTAGCCAGCCCTGACTAAGCTTTCGAATGACTAGTCTTATTAAGACTACTCATTAAGACTACTAATTAAGACTACCTAGACCGTCTAGGAGTGCGGCCCGTCACCCCCAGGTGTTGCAACCTTGGACGCGTCCGCGCCGGTATGCAGTGAAAGGCGCAATGCTGCTCGCCTTAATGCACGCCTGAGGTGACGCGAGCTCCGCGCTTCTCAATGGGAATGAATTCCCTCGCATCATGGCCAATGTAGATCTGCCGCGGCCGGGCAATCTTCTGTTCGGGATCCTCGATCATCTCCTGCCATTGCGCGAGCCATCCCACGGTCCGTGGAATCGCGAAGAGCACCGTGAACATCTCCGGCTTGAAGCCGAGAGCTTGATAGATGATTCCCGAATAGAAGTCGACGTTGGGATACAGCTTCCGTTTGATGAAATATTCGTCTTCGAGCGCAATCTTCTCGAGTTCCAGCGCGATATCCAGTTTCGGATTCCGGCCGGTGGCGACGAACACCTGATCGGCAGCCCACTTGATAATGCGGGCGCGTGGATCGTAGTTCTTGTAGATGCGATGGCCGAAGCCCATGAGCTTCCCGTGGCCGGCTTTGACTCGCTCGACGTAGGCGCGAACGTTGTCCTTCGAGCCGATTTCATCGAGCATCTTCAGAACTTCTTCGTTAGCGCCGCCATGTAGCGGCCCGGAAAGCGCGGCGGCGGCAGCGGCCGTGCAGACGAATGGATCGGCCTGCGAACTCCCGACCGCGCGCATCACGTTGGCGCTGCAATTCTGCTCATGATCCGCGTGCAGGATGAAAAGAATGTCCAACGCGCGGGCCAAGACCGGATTCGCGCGGTACTTCGGCTCGACCATCTTCCACAGCATGTTCATGAAGTTTTCTGTGTAGTTGAGGTCGTTGTCGGGATAAACAAAGGGATAACCGAGGCTGTTCCGGTAGGCGTATGCCGCGATTGTGGGAACCTTGCCAATCAACCGGTAAATCTGGAGTTTCCGCACCTCGGGGTCGTGCACATTCCGGGCTTCCGGGTACAAGGCAGACAGAGCCGCCACAGTGCTGATGAACTTGGCCATCGGGTGGGAGTCGTGATGAAAACCCTCAAGGAATCTCTTGGTGGTTTCATGCAGCATGGTGTGATGCGTGATCTCTGCCACAAAGCCCTTCAACTGCACTTCCGTCGGCAGCTCTCCATGAAGGATCAAGTAGGCGACTTCGAGAAACTTGCACTTCTCCGCAAGCTGCTCGATGGGATACCCGCGATAACGCAGAATGCCTTTGTCGCCGTCGATAAAGGTGATGGCGCTTTGGCACGCGGCGGTGTTCAAGAACGCTGGGTCATAGCTCATCAACCCGAAATCGTCCAAGCCCGACTTGATGGGGCGCAAATCGGCAGCGCGGATGGCCTCTTTTACAATTGGTAACTCGTAAGCAGTTCCCGTGCGCTGATCCACAACACTCAAAGATTTTCTATCCATAGAACGCACTCCTTTCGCATGTCGGCAAGCACAAAGCCACCGAGAGACTCAGTGGTCACGAGTAAAAACGGCACGACGCCTTGTAAGCAGGAATAGTCTTCAGCAGGCGGGAGCAAGCGGCGCATAGGGCTCGCGGCTGGCGGCTTCCACCGGGGAAGCCCTACTCGAAAGGCTCGGCGGCAATTTAGAAGCCGGCAGTCAACGCTCACTTTCTTGGCAACACCGCACACAGTTCAAACGTGAGGGGCTGCCAATGCTTTTCCTGTACCTTGAATCGACGCTTTCTGCAGTGATAATGGTCACGAAGCGTCGTGACGAATGCGCGTTGCTTGGTGGAAGATGGCTGAGAGAGCAAAGTTTGGCGGTAGGGGTTGTGAGAGTGTCACAAAGACGACACCATGCGGGCGATGGCGTCGTCGAAGGACGCTTTTCCGTCGAGGTACGGTTGCCAGAAACGCTGCAAGAGCTCGAGATAATTCTTCCACCCCCGCTGGTACAGCCCTTCGCGTACGGCGTAGGCGCTGTAGCCAGCCCCGCCGTTTCCCGAAACGCTGCCGCCTTTGTCCTGCGGAGTCGCGGAAGAGGAAGTGAGCACAGTGCGAATCACTTCACCCGTGGTGTAAAACACTAAGGCGTGCCAGAGATCGCGGGGAATGGGTTTGTCGCGCTGACGGCACTCGCGGATGATGGCGGCCTGCACCGGCTCGGCGATTCCGTGCGAGCCTTCGTGAAACAACACTTCGAGCGCCTGCGGACCCTGATTGCGTGAATCCAGGCTTGAAATAGTGACACGCAAGGGATCAACGGTGGTGTAAGCGCCCGCCCAATTCGCGTAAGCAACGACATCGACGCGAATCTTTTGATGAGGCCAGCGCGTCTGGTAGATGTCGGCAAGGCGCTCGGAAAGGCCGACGCCTTGCTCGCGCACCAGCGGAGCCACCTGAAAAATCCAGCGCCGATTGGCGCGGTCGTGCTCTGGCCAAAGATGCGCGCGATAGACGGGCGCCACAGCCTCCAGGACTTGCGTCAAGTTGGGCGGCAAGCCCGCATCGCAGAATTTGCGTTTTCGCCCAGAAAGCTCGTCGCAATCCTCGAAGTCGCCGAGCTGGTCCTTCATTTGAATCAACTCCGTCGTAAACAGCAGATCCTTCTCGGCGTAGTTGGCGACGTAATAAGAGACGGCACCCTCCCAAGTTTTTTGTTCCGCAGCCGCAAGGGGGGGCTTTGCCGTTGGAACCGGCTTGGCGCTTGGCGTTACGGTCTTGTCCGTGGTCGCATCGCGCGTCGCCGACGCTCTGCGCTGCCGCGCCTCGTAGTACAACGTGTGATGGAGGTTGATCCAGAATCCGCTATGCAGCTCAAAGACAGGGAGCGGTGTCTCAGAAAAAACGATTTGGGATTGCGCCGCAGCCCGAATTGGAGCGAACACAAAAAGCGCAAATAAGAGACCGACACTCCAATTTTGCGGCCATCGGCGCATAAACGATCGCAAGATAGTAGCCTCAACCGGATAGAAGCACAAAGCAAGGACAGAAAACAAACCGACCTAGGAACGCAAGGCGCCCTCAGCAAGGATTGTTCGTTACTTTCGATATTATGCAAGCAATGGCCGCGTTACTCGACTCGCGGATCGCTCTCGCTGCCGACCGCGCCCTGCCGGTCTGCAGCATGCAAGCCACCTCTCGAATCGCGGAAAAAAGAGCGGCGTCCCGTTCGTCCATAGCGCAGCGGCGTCGCCGACAATTCATATTTTGCGGGGGCGCCGAGATTGCTTGTTCCAACCAGGACGTAGCGAAAGGTGTAGCCATTCTTAGTGCCCTTCACTAAATCAGCCTCCAACAGGCCAGCGGCTTCCCTGCTGGGCGCGCCACTCGTGGGAGAACCGAGATTCGCAACCGTTTCGGGCAGGCGTGAAAATTTCTTGCGATAGGTTTCGACCGCGTCGCTGATGGTCTTCAAGGATTCAAGAGCCTCCTTCTCCGTCGACTCGATTTCCGCCTCATCCCACTCCGTCTCCAGCGCCGGCAAATCCAAAAGCAGGACACCCAAGGAGAGCAGCTTCCATTCACCTTCTTCGCGGACCAGCCCCATATTGATCTGACGGACGCTGGCGCTGGCCGAATCCGTCACGTCGCGCAGCTCCATGGGAAGAAATGCCATGTTGTCAGTGACCTCGGCGCCGCCGATCTGCATCTCCGTCGTGACGCTGGGCGTTTCGCAACGCACGATCGGCCGCCCCGAGGGGTTGGCTGCGACGGTCGCTTTGCCGGGCTCGCTGAGCAGGACGAAACGTTTCATGAGGGCGACGCGAGCCGCAGGCGTCATTCTGGAAAACGCTTCTCTGTTGCGGACAGTGAGAAAACGCGTGAACTCCGTTTGGTCTTGGGAGCATGCCGCAGCGAGCACCTTGCCGAGCGCGCTACCAGGCCCGCTCTGCGCCGAAGAAGTATTCGGCAAAGCGTCCGGCTTCGAAGTAGATTCCTGAGTAAAAGAGTTCGCTGAGGTCAACAGAGAGGCAAAAAGAACCAAGAGAATGCGTTCGCGGTATTTCATTTTCTTAGATGAGCCCAATTCTCGATTCAATCCTTGGAGGCGCTGAGAATCGCCGCGAGATTCTGGGTAAAGGCCGAGCGCGGCAGAACTTCGTTGCATCCCGCAGCCTGCGCTTGTTCGGCAAGTTCGCGCTGGACATGGGACAAGAACCCGACTACGCGCGTGGCCTTGTCCATCTGCCGTAGCTTCCCGATCGCCTGCAACGGCTGGCTGCGCGCGTTCAGATCAACAATCACCAGTCTTGGAGCGCTTTCCATCAAACTGAGGAGCGCTTCGCCATTCGTGGCCACCTTCACCTCGACGCCTAGCTGCTTTGCCGTTTCCGCCAGCTTCATTTGGAAAAACAGATCATCCACCAGCGCCACAACGCGTCCCATCTCATTTCCCTCGCCAGCTGCCCACAAGCCACCAAGTAGTATGCGCTACATCTTCATTCGATCAAAAATTGCGAGTACACTGAGCTTGTGAAGGAGGTGACCCATGCAACCAGCCTCTGCCACCGAGATTCAGCCTGCCATTTCGCTCCTAGGAAAGACGCCGCAAATCCTCGAAACGCTGCTTGGAGATTTGTCCGGAGAGCTTCTGCATTGGAAACCAAAGCCCGATCGCTGGTCCATTTCAGAAGTTCTGGGGCATCTGGCGGCGCTCGAGCAGGTTTACGCCGAGCGGGTTCTGCGAATTATGACGGAAGATTCCCCACCTTTCGCAAAATACGACCTGGCGGGAGCGTCCGCCCGCGGCGACTATTCGCGCGGCTCCGCCGGAGAAAACATGGCGCAGTTCACGCGCACGCGCCGATCGACGCTGGCAATGCTGGTTGGTCTACCAGCTTCCTCGGGCGCGCGTACCGGCGTTCACTCTGAGCTCGGCGCCGTCACGCTGACGCACCTGCTCAACGAGTGGGCCAATCACGACCTAGGCCATCTGCGGCAGATTGCTGAAGTGTACCGCGCCTATGCCTTCCACCCGAACTCAGGCCCGTTCATGAAATACTCGAAACCTCAGCCGTGAGCGCTAGCGGCTCGTTTGAAGAAGAGAAGCTCGAAGGCAGTGGTCCCCGCGATGTGACGCTTTACTCGCGTCCCGGTTGCCACCTTTGCGAAGAAGCAAAAGCCGCAATTGCACCGCTGCTGCGCGAGTTTGGGGTCGCCCTGTACGAAGTGAATATCGATGAAAACGCCGATTTGAAGGAGCGCTACGGCTGGGACATTCCCGTGGTTTTCATCGGCCAGCGCAAAGCCGCAAAGCACCGCGTCGACCTGGCGCAGTTCCGCCGACAACTCGAAGAAGCATCTGCGAAGTGAGGTTTTTCCGCATTTAATACGCGAACACCTTCAAAACGGCCAAGGCGAGTTTCGATTTTCCATTTTCTAATTCTAGTGGCCGCCGCCCGGGCTGTGCGCGCCCACGGTTTCGTCCGGCACGTCGCCCTTGCGGCCGCGCACACGATCATAGACGCTCACCTGGCTTACAGAACCCAGCGCTTCATTGTAAAACGTCGGAACGCCCAGCGCCGTACGCAACTCTTCATTGAATTTGCGCAGGTTTTGAAGGTGCGATGCGAGCGCAGGAATCTTCGACCCCTCGTCTGTCAGCAAAAACTTCTGGTAGCCCGCGTCCCACAGCCGCGTGAACTGGCCCTTCAACATGAGCGTCGGGGGGATCGTCATCTGGTAGCGCTCGTCGGGGTCCTTGCGAAATTCCGCTCCACAACCGTATTTCTCGACGCGTACCACTCCGCGCGTGCTGCCCACCGTGAATCCCAGCGCCGCTAAACTCTCGATCGCCTTTGGTGCAAACCGCTCTTCGACATTCCACATGATGTACTCAGGGTACGATGCCGCTGCAATGCCTGTAAAGATCGATGGAGGGCGAGCCCAAAGGGCCAGTAACCAGGTATATCTCCGCACTAGGCACGCGCATCCAATTCGAAGTAAACTAGTCGCATATCCTGGCTCCCTTTGGAGCTGGGGTGCTTTTATGCAAATTGACCTGCCATGTCTGTGTCCGGTCCCATCGCGGCTTCGGCCCGGGAATGCGCTATTCCCGTTGCACACGCAGGCGTGTCTCTCCTTGAGCGGATCGGAAATACACCTCTTCTAAGCTTCGAGCGTGTAGGTATCGAATTCCCCAACGTCGAGTTTTACGCTAAGGCCGAATGGTTTAATCCCGGCGGCTCCGTGAAGGACCGGCCCGCCCTTAGCATGATTCATGCTGGCTTGGCCAGCGGCGCATTGCGGTCCGGCAAGACCATCATCGACGCAACCAGCGGCAATACCGGCATCGCGTATGCCATGATCGCTGCGGCGCTCGGCTATCGCGTGAAGCTTTGCCTCCCCGCCAGCGCTTCGCCGGAGCGCAAGCGCATCCTGGCAGCGTATGGCGCGGAACTCGTGATTACGCCCGGCGACGAAGGCACCGACGGCGCGATCCGCAAAGTGCACGAAATCGTGGCTGCCGACCCGGAGAAGTATTTCTATCCCGACCAGTACAGCAATCCAGCAAACTGGCAGGCGCACTATCGCACCACTGCGAACGAAATCTGGGAACAAACCGCGGGCCGTGTCACGCACTTCGTTGCGGCGCTCGGCACCAGCGGCACGTTTATTGGAACGACGCGCCGCCTCAAAGAACTGAACTCCGCGATTCGCTGCATTAGCCTGCAACCCGATGCTTCTTTTCACGGGCTTGAGGGCTGGAAGCACATGCCAACGGCGATTCGTCCTGCGATTTACGATGACCGGCTGGCGGATGAGAATCTGGAAGTTTCGACGGAGCAAGCCTATCGCCTGGTGAAGCGTCTGGCCCGCGAAGAAGGGCTGCTCGTGAGCCCCAGCTCGGCCGCTGCACTTCTCGGCTGCTTCCAGGTTGCAGCGCGCATGCTGAAACATCAAAACGCCGTCATGGTCACGGTTTTTGCGGATTCTGCGTCGAAATACTTGAACGAGCGTTTCTGGGACGAAGAGTAGATATGGCGGACGAAACCACACTCTGGATTAGCGGTCACCTGGCGGAAAAGATCCGCGCGCACGGTGCGGAAACTTATCCTCACGAATGCTGCGGAGCGCTGCTGGGTCACGACTCGGAAGCCAACGGCCAGGATGCCGTGCGCGAAGTGTTTGGTCTGCTGCCGCTGGTCAATCGCCGCGACGATTCTCCCCGCAACCGCTTTTCGGTGACCGCCGAAGACGTGCTGGAGGCGGATAAATCAGCGCAGGCGCAAGGGTTGGAAGTTATCGGCTGGTACCACTCGCATCCCGATCATCCCGCGCGGCCGAGCCAGTACGATCGCGACCATGCGTGGCCATGGTACAGCTATGTGATTGTCAGCGTGCAAAACGGCGCGCCGCAGGACATGACTTCCTGGCGTCTGAACGACGATCGCGAGGAGTTCTCACCCGAAGGAATCGAGATTCGCCATCGCGCCGCGGTCTAGCGCGAGGAAAAAGGAGAAATGGAGAAAAACCAAATGTCGGTCAAAGTGATCATCCCAACGCCTCTTCGCGTGTACGCGGGCAAACGCGATTCGGCCGAATTCCCTGCCCGTACCGTGGGCGAAGCCCTCGGTCACCTCACCACGGAGTACTCCGATCTGCGCAAGCATCTTTTCACCGAGGAAGGCAAGCTACGCAGCTTCGTCAACGTTTACGTCAATGATGAAGACATTCGCTATCTCTCCAAGGAAAACACTCCCACCAAAGACGGCGACACCATCAGCATCATCCCCTCCATCGCCGGCGGCTGTTGTTGTTGTCGTTAGGTTCTCTTATGTAAGCCCGCTTCCCTTCTGAATTCTTCGTTGCGTGATCTTTTTCGTTTCGGAATTTTGCTATTCTGAAGGAGTCTAAAGAGGCAGGAAGTCAAGATGGCCACAACCACTCAAACCCAGACCGCAGCCAAGACGGGCGCGGGTCTTTCGAAGGAAGAGATTCTGCGCTACAGCCGCCATCTCATCATGCCGGAAGTCGGCATGGACGGGCAGCTCAAGCTGAAAAACGCCAAAGTTCTTCTCATTGGCACTGGCGGGCTGGGCGCGCCGCTGGGCCTTTATCTTGCCGCGGCAGGTGTCGGCAAACTCGGCCTGGTCGATTTCGACGTCGTCGACTTCACGAATCTCCAGCGCCAAGTCACCTTCGGCACCAGCGATGTGGGAAAACCCAAGAGCCAGGCTGCGCGCGATCGACTTTCTAACTTGAATCCCGCTATTGAAATTCAGCCCATCGAAGCACAACTAACCAGCGCCAACGCTCTCGAGCTCTTCAAGGACTTCGACATCATCGTGGACGGCACTGACAATTTCCCGACGCGCTATCTCGTCAACGACGCTTGCATCCTGCTCGGCAAGCCCAATGTTTACGGCTCCATTTTCCGTTTCGAGGGTCAAGCAACCGTGTTTGGAATGCCCGATGGCCCGTGCTACCGCTGCTTGTATCCCGAACCGCCCCCGCCGGGGCTCGTGCCGTCTTGCGCGGAAGGCGGAGTGCTCGGCGTTCTGCCGGGAATCGTAGGCTCCATCCAGGCGATGGAAACCATCAAGCTAATTCTCGGCAGCGGCGATAGTCTGGTCGGCCGCCTGCTTTTGTTTGACGCGCTCGGAATGAAGTTCCGTGAAGTCAAGCTGCGCAAGAATCCGAATTGCCCGATGTGCGGCACGAATCGCACGATCACCAAGCTGATCGATTATTACGAATTTTGCGGCGTCCGCGGCGAAGAAGCTCCCGCACCCAACGTGCAAGTTCCTGAGATTACTCCGCGGGAATTTAAGGCCCGGCTCGATCGCGGAGATGATCTCTTCATTCTCGACGTCCGCGAGCCGCATGAATTTCAGATTTGCAATCTCAAAGGCCATTTGATTCCGCTGGGCGAGTTGCCACGCCGCGTTCACGAGCTCGACTCTTCGCGCGAAATCGTCGCGCATTGCCGCAGCGGAAAGCGTTCCGCCGAAGCTGTCGACTTCTTGCGCAAAGCCGGCTTCCGCAAAGTCCTAAACCTGAGAGGCGGAATTCTCGCCTGGAGCGATGAAGTCGATCCTTCCGTTCCCAAGTATTAGCCCGTTCGTGTGGCAGCGGCCTTACGCCGCTGCTTGCCGGAAATGTTTGTTAAAGGCATACTCTTCCGTGAGGAGAAAATGCCCCCTACCAAAATCACTGTAAACACTAATGGATCGATTCGCATCGAGGGGGACTTCGAGATTGTAGACCCCCAGGGCGCGCCCTTCGGTCTAGCCGGGCGCACAACGATTTCCCTCTGCCGCTGTGGCCACTCTCAGAACAAGCCGTTCTGCGACGGCTCTCACAAAACCTCCGGCTTCACCGACGCGGTAGTGGCCCGCGAACTCCCTCCGCCCAAGCCCAAACTATAGAAACTCCTCATCCAATCTCGCGCCCTCATCAGTGTTTCACGGGATGAGATTGTCTCAGGATGAGACTTTCTGACAAGCCCAGTTGATACTGCCCTAAGGCCCGGTAACTTTAACGAAACACAACAAGATAGCGCTCTCATTTGAACTCCCTTTAACAAAAGACCTGTCTCGCCGCCTCAGGGTTTGCTCGCTTATAACAACGACCTCTCCATAAGTGCATTATTTTCAATAGAGTACGGGCAGTGATTTGACGGCAAAAAAGGGCACTAACTTGCTTTCCTTCCGGTTGGGCCTATTTTCTTTGGCATTTGGGGGATTTTGTGGGGAGTTGGGCCAGTATCGCCGGATTTCTCGGGGCTAGCCGCGATGCGTTTTCCGCACGCAACCTGCGTTCGCGCCTGCTGATTGCTACGGGCTTGACCTTGCTCGCCCTCCTTCTTGCCGCCATTTTTTATCTGCGTCAGACGAGTGTAGCTGCTTCGCCGCAAGCCTATCTGTACATGGAAATTGGCGGCACCCTGCTCTGCTTTTGCTACGCTGCGACGGCGCTGGTGCGATTCCGCGGCACGCATGACCGCACGGCGCTGATTCTCTCATTCGGCTTTGTACTGTCGGGCATTATTGAGACCATCGGCTACTTTGGCCTTAATGCTTCGGTCAACGCCGGAACCCTGGTGCTTTCCAGCATTCCGGCAGGCTGGATGGTTAGCCGCACTTTGCTTGCTGTTCTGGTGCTCGCGGCGCTCGCTGTTGAGCGCTATATGCCCACGGCGCGCAAACCGAGCAAGGAAACTGCCGCAGCGTTGCTCGTGGTGGCCCTGGCAGCTTATCTGACCAGCGCCGCATTTCTCGCCGCACCATCCGCACCGGTAGCGTATGCGAAAAACACCCTGTCGCGCCCCTGGGACCTTCTGCCAGCCGCGCTTTACCTATTTGCTGCGGCGCTCTTCTATCAGCGCATTCAGCAGGAAAAAGACAAGAAGGATGGAGCAAATCTCTTCGACTACTCGCTGTTGGTCGTGACTTCGCTCAATGTCATTTGTCACCTTTCGGCTGCATTTTCCCGGCAGCTTTTCGACGGCCCATTCTTCCTGGCGGAGCTCAGCAAAACTTTCAGTTACGTCGTTGTGCTCTCTGGCGCTTTTCTGGATCAGGCGCGCTTGTTCGAACAAGTACGGTCGATGGCGGTGAGCGACCCGCTCACCGGCCTCGCCAACTATCGCCGGCTGATCAGCGTGATGGAAGCGGAGCTAGACCGCTCGAGGCGCACCCAGCGTCCTTTCAGCGTGATCCTCCTCGACATGGACGGGCTGAAGAGCATCAACGATCAATACGGACACCTTACAGGGAGCCGCGCCCTAGTGCGCATTGGAAAGGTTCTGCGCAATCATTCGCGTGCTATTGACACGGCTGCGCGCTACGGCGGCGACGAATTTGCTCTCGTTTTGCCGGAAGCGGGCAGGGACATTGCCTCGCGCGTCGTCTCGCGCATTCGCGAACGCCTTGCGGCGGAGACCGAAGCTCCAAAGATCTCCGTGAGTGCAGGCGTATCCGCTTTTCCCGAGGATGGCGACACGCCGGAAAAGCTGCTTGGCACTGCTGACCGCGCTCTCTATACCATGAAGCACGGCGGCAGGAGCAGTGTACAAAATCTCGCGCGCATCGCCGCGTGTCTGTGAGGATGAATCAGACGACATGCCTCCCAGAGGAAAATTTACGTTTCACCGGGCCGAAAAGCGCATCCCGATGGAAATTCCCGTGTCCATCAACGGGCATCGGCAAGCGCCAGGCTCGGAATCGACCTTTACGGAAAACGTGAGCGCGCATGGCGCGCGCGTCATCAGCGTGCGCTGCTGGGAACTAAACGAACGGCTAACGTTCGCCTCGCGCACTGGAGAGTTTCGCTCCTCGGCTCGGGTAGCTTACTGCCAGCCATTGCAAGGCGACGGCTTTGCGATTGGCCTGGAGTTCCTCGAGCCAAAAGGGCGATGGCTTGTTCAATCCCCAAGATAGCTTGACGCTAAGCGGCGAGCGGATAGGAGGGCAACGCTGGAACAACTAAGGAAGTCAGATTACTTGCGCAAAAGTTCTAACAAGGTCTGAAGCGCTTGGCGGCTCGCAAACGAACTGCCCGGCGCTTCAGCCTTTTTGCTACGGGCTTGCCACCGGTTGTCCCTAGATTTTTCGCGCAATAAGCATGAGGCATTCGCCGAAGAGCAATGAACGGGAATGCAGCGCCGCACGAATCTCCTTGTTCCTTGCGCGCTGCGCGGGATCCTTTTCCTTTCGGAAAGCAATGATCGCGTAGAGCCACATCCAAGGCGCATAAATGGCATACAGATAGCTCACTGGCTTGGTGTGCGTGTGCCGCACGGCATCCAACCGGAATCCGGAAACGTGCAGTTCATAGCGCAATTCGGGAAAAGTGGCCAGGCCAATGTGATGAAGAGGATGCCGAGCTGTTTCGTTCAGTGGGCGGGCGTCGCGCCCGAAGAATCCGCTTCCAAAAAAGCGCACGCGCGACCTCAAGGCCGTGATGTTTGGAGTGGTCAAAACCAAAATGCCGCCCGGCTTAAGGATGCGATGCACCTCGCGCAGAAACGAAAAGTGATTCTCCAGATGCTCGATTCCTTCGGTGGAAATCACTGCATCGAAACTCTCATCCGGCCAGGGCATTGGCGAATCAAGATTCACGTTCTTAAAGGAGTTTCCCAGGCGCGCTGCTGCTACAAGATCAATGTCCGCGCCAACGGCGTCGAAGCCTTGCGATCGAAGCGCCAGACTTAGCCCTGCAGTTCCGCCGCATGGCGCATCTAGGATTCGCGCGCCTGCGCGTAGCTTGAGAGAAGGAACCCGCCCAAGCACGGCGCTTTGGACTACGGTGAGTTCCGCGGAGGTCACGCCGATCCTCGTTCCTTAAGCACGTCCTCGTACACTCCAATGGTGTTTCCGACCATAAGTTGCGCTGAAAATCGCTTTTGCACGTCGCGCCGGCCCGCCTCGCTAAGGCGGCTTCGAAGATCCGCATCCACCATCAGGCGCAACATCGCCGCAGCAAACTCTTCTCTATTTGGCTCAGCGACTAACGCTGTTCGCTCGTGCTCCACAACTTCCGCAAGCGCTCCTCGCTTCGTCGAGACCGACGGCAGTCCAGCGCCCATTGCCGCTTGGAGAGCTGTTCCAAGCCCTTCAAGTTCGGAAGGAAAAACGAATGCATCAAGCGCGTCGTACACCCTGCCGACATCGTTTACGAATCCCGGGAAAAGCATGGCGTCCTGTTGTCCCAGTTGTTTTGCGAGCGCCTCTACTTGCGAGCGAGTTCTTCCATCGCCGGCAAGCAGCAGCCGCGCCTCAGGATGTGTCGTCCTAACGATCGCGAGTGCTTCGACCAAATGCCGCTGCCCTTTTTCCGGGACAAATACGCTCGCGCAGCCAAACAAGAAGTCCTGGTCTTGAACGCCCCATCGCCTGCGCGCCGCGCTTCTTTGCTCCGGTGATGGCCTGGGCCTGATCTCCACTCCCTCGTTGACGATGGAAATTCTTTCCGCGGCAATTCCGGAATCGATGAGGCTTTGCGCTACATTCTTGCTGTTGGCAATGAATCGTTCGACAGCGCCATACCGCGCACGCGAAATCCAGCTTTGTTTCAGCCGAAAGCCAATCCTCCTCGATAGAAGGAGCGGTAGCTTTTTGTGCGCTCGCGCCAACCACGCTGCGGTCAGCGCATGCGGTTCGTTGAGGTGAACAAGGTCGAAGGCGTTGCGCGGCGTTAAACGGCTGATTTCTTCGCCCGCCCAGAGGCGCAAACCGAGCCGCGCAACCTCGTGCACAGTGATTCCCACTTCCAGGCTGCGCATCGCCAGGGGCGAATGGCGAGCAGCGACAAGCTCCACCTGAAGCTCGCATTCGCGCAGGCCACGCAGAGTCAGCAGTGCTTGGCTCTGGCCGCCGCGCCATTCGCGCTCCAAATCCACGAAGAGCACCCTCATGGCGTGTGCATCGCGCGCCTCTCTCGCTCGGCCGCAATGAGCCTCCCAAGTTTCTGGAATTTCATCCAGGTGCCACGTGCCGCCATTCGCGAAATGACCCAGCCGCGCCGCCCGTCGAGAAAGCCTGCACAAACTACAAAACTACGAAACCAGGTCCAAGGAGTTGCAAACCACATCGCCGCGCGCCAGTTTCGGGCTCCTGAGGCGTGCATTTGCCAGGCGGCAAGCGTCGTGTAGCGATCAACCTTCTCCGCATGCGCGGCAACCGAGCCAATCGTATAGTGAAACAAATCTCCGTGCAGCCTTCCGGCTCTGCCCTCAAACTTCAGCGACTCGTGGACGATCCCATGAAACTTCGTCGCGTCGCGCCGATAAAGCCTCCGCTGATAATCGGGATACCAGCCTGAATGTTTTATCCATCCACCCAGATACAATGCGCGCCGCGAGAATTCATACACCGCAAATTCAGGATCTTTCTCTTTCCAAGCGAGCAGAGACGCGCGCAGTTCGGAGCTAAGCTCCTCGTCGGCATCGAGCGACAAAATCCAATCGTTGCTTGCGGCCGCTCCCGCAATGTTCTTTTGTTGAGCGAAATCGGTCCAGCTGTGAACGACCACCCTAGCGCCGTATTCCCGTGCCATTTCCTGTGTGCGGTCCCGGCTTCCACTGTCGACAACGACGATTTCATCTGCAACGCCGCGCACCGATCGCAGCGCTCGCGGCAGGTTTTGCTCTTCATTGAACGTAATCAGGCAGGCGGAGAGGCGATTCATCACGCTCCGGCAACGCATGGAATCGGCGCTAGTATCTCACATCGCATGCTTCGTGGCTTCGGGTCGAAATACAGGTTGGGAATGCTGCGGCGCGGATTTGGATTATCGCGCCTGAAAACTTACGCGAATCAGGCTGCCACCAATGCGGAATTCGGTGCCGTCCTGGAGCATGGCGGCGCGCACGCGTTCTTCATCGAAAAATGTTCCGTTCGTGGAGTCCATATCTTTCAGATTGATGTACGTGTCGCGCACTTCCAGCACGCAATGGCTTCGGGAGATTTCCGGGTCATTCAGCGCTATGTCTGCACCTTTGCGGCCAACAACAACTCTTGGCTTGGACAGCGTGTGGCTCGCGCCTTTCGAAGGACCAGAGAGAATGCTGAGAACGACTTTTTTGTTTGTAGGCAGCTTGATTCCGGGATCGGGCGGCGGCAAGTTCAGGTTCGAACTCGTAGCATTTGCGCGCGCGAATGAAGGCAGCGGAGACATTACCACCGTGGAATCCGCGCGCCGCTTGATCTCCACAATCGTCGTTTTCCCGCACTTCGAGCACTTGAACTGCACTTTCGAATACCCGCCAAAGTCGGCATCCTTGAGCTTGTGCTCGGTTCCGCAATGAAGACAAGCAGTCTGCATCTCTTGAAACTATCACCGTTCTCAGAGTTTCGGAGGCGGATGAAACATCTTGCGCTCAAGAGTAAATCCAATGCGACTGCTCGAGGCAGGCCGTCTAGACACCTTGCGCAATGTCTTGTGCTACGATGGAAACCTCCAATAAATACAGCTTGGGAGCGCTATTGTGCCGGAACATATTTCGCGCAAGGAACTAAAGCAGGACAAGATTAAGGAGACCTTCGAGCACGGCGCCGAAGCCGTCATTTCTCACGGCCAGTTTGCCGGGATCGTCGTGGCTATTATCGCAGTCATTGCCATCGGTTATGGTGGCTGGCGCTTTTATCTGGACCGCAAGACCGAACAAGCCTCCGTCGAATTCGACACCGCCTTAAAAGCCTTTCAAGGCCGCATTGGAGCCGCCAGCCCCCTTGTGGATCCGAATGAGCCCGTTTACCCGAATGAGAGCGCCCGTGTCCAGGATGCTTTGACTAAATTCACGAGCGTCGCCAATAAGTATCCCTCCACAAATCCGGGCAAGCTCGCCCGCTACTATGAAGCCATCTGCCTGGAGGACCTGGAACGCCAAAGCCAGGCGCTGGAAGAACTCAAGAAAATCAGCGGCAGCAGCGACAAAGAGCTTTCCGCTATGGCGCAGTATCAGACCGCCATCATTTACTCGCGCACTGGCAAGCCCGAGGATGCAGCAAAACTATTCCGTGCTCTGGCCGACAAACCAAGCGTGATTGTGTCACGCCCCCTTGCGCTCCTGGAGCTCGCCAACTTGCTCCGGACCTATAAGCCGAGCGAGGCGGCGGACATCTACCGGCAGGTAAAGAAGGAGTTTCCGGACACGCCGCTCGCGGAGCAAGCGGAACGAGGCCTCGATTGGATTTCCGCGAAATCCTGAATCTCAACGCTTGAGAATTCCGTTCGGCCTTGCCCGCAAATTCGGAGCGGCCCATCGATCAACTTCCAATTCTTGTTCCCTGGGCGATGCGGGCGGAGGACTCTCGCGGCCGGCGGTATGCGGAAACCGCCCATCCTTATCGTAGCGATTACGCGCGCGACCGCGACCGCATCATTCATTCGCGCGCCTTTCGCCGCCTCGAGGCAAAAACGCAGGTCTTCACCACCCGTTATTCCGATCATTTCCGCAATCGTTTAACGCACACACTGGAAGTCGCGCAAATCGCACGCACCGTCGCCGCAGCCCTGGGCTTGAACACGGAGTTGGCCGAAGCGCTCGCTCTCGTTCACGACATCGGCCATCCGCCATTCGGCCATGCAGGCGAAAATAAACTCAATGAGCTGATGCGCGGACGCGGCAGCTATTTCAACCACAATCTGCATGCGCTTCGTATCGTCGAGCAGTTTGAGCAGCGTTACCTGGATTTTCCCGGGCTCAACCTCACGTTTGAAGTGCGGGAAGGCATTATCAAGCACTCGCGCGACTATTCTGAGCAGGAAATTCCGCACTTGCACGAATACCTTCTCGATTCGCGACCGCCGCTGGAAGCGCAGCTCATCGACTGTGTCGACGAAATTGCCTACAACACGGCCGACCTAGACGATGCGTTGGAGGCCGGCCTTCTCGATCTGAACGCTTTGTGCGGGGAGGTCCCTTTCTTTGGTGAGGCTTTCGCGGAGGTGCATGCGGCGCATCCCGAGGCCCGCGACAAACTGAAATTTAACGAAGCGCTCAAGCACGTGCTGGATTTGCTGGCCACCGATCTCATCGAATCCACTGACCAACGCGTGCAAGCCTCCGGCGCTTCCTCAACGGACGACATTCGTCGCGCCCCAAAACGCCTCGCACGATTCAGCGAAGAGGGTGCAGGGCACAACGCCGCACTGAAACGATTTTTGTTCGCTCACATCTACAATCATCCCGCCATCACCGAAGATCGCGACCGCTCCGTGAAATGCCTTGAAGAGCTCTTCGGCTACTATCTCGCGAAGCCAGTTTCCATGCCTGCATTCCACGAAGAGCGCGCGCAAGCCGAGGCGCGGCACCTCATCGTATGTGATTACATCGCTGGAATGACGGATCAGTTCCTCCTTCGCCAACATCATGACCACTTTGGGAAGTGACCTTCTACCGTTCCTCGCTTCGGCGGTCCGATGCAAGCAAGAGTTCGCGACTTGTGGCAAACTGAATGTTACTCGGCACGGTTTTTGCGTCTGCCTGTCGGGAAAAAGGGCGGGCGCGCTGCATGTGGTGAATCGTCCTCAAGAAGCGGCTCCAGCCGGTAACTGAAAAAAACGAATAGCAATCGTTAACGCTGGGCGATAATCGAGGTACATGGATCCAAAATTCATACGGAATTTCTGCATCATCGCGCATATCGACCACGGCAAATCGACGCTGGCGGACCGCTTGCTTGAAATGACCGGCGCGCTTTCCGAGCGCGAAATGCACGAGCAAGTGCTCGACTCGATGGACCTAGAGCGCGAGCGCGGCATCACCATCAAAGCAAAAAGCATCCGGCTGCACTACAAAGCGAAAGACGGCAACACCTACCGCTTGAATTTGATCGACACGCCCGGTCACGTGGATTTTTCCTACGAAGTATCGCGCGCGCTTTCCGCGTGTGAAGGCGCGCTGCTGGTGGTTGACGCTTCCCAAGGCGTCGAAGCGCAGACCGTCGCAAACACTTTTCTTGCCGCCGGCCACAATCTCACCATCCTTCTGGTGATCAACAAAATTGATTTGCCGGCGGCGCAGCCGGATTACGTGAAAGAGCAGATCGAAAGCGTGCTGGCGATTCCGGCTGACGACGCGCTGCTGATCAGCGCGAAGAGCGGGCTTGGCGTCGAGGATGTGCTCGAAGCGATTGTTGCGCGCGTTCCGCCGCCTCGCGGCAGCGCGGAAAATCCGCTGCAGGCGCTGATTTTCGATTCGTGGTTCGACATTTACCGCGGCGCCGTAATTCTGGTGCGCGTCAAAGAAGGCCGGGTGACGAATCACTTGAAAGTGAAACTTGTCGCCGGCGATCAGACCTACGAAGTCGAACAGCTCGGTACGCTCACGCCAAAACCTGTCGCGCTCGAAGAACTTGAGGCAGGAGACGTCGGCTTTATCGTCGCGAACATTAAGCGAGTGGCGGACGCACGCATGGGCGACACGGTCATTGAAGTCGATCGTCCGGCCGCAGCGCTGCCGGGATTCGAGGCCATCAAGCCGATGGTCTTCGCCGGACTTTTCCCCGTGCTCGCCGATGATTACGAGCCGCTGCGCGACGCGCTCGGCAAATTGCAGTTGAACGACGCTGCCTTTTTCTACGAGCCGGAGAATTCTGTCGCGCTCGGATTCGGTTTCCGCTGCGGCTTCCTCGGGCTGTTGCACATGGAAATCGTGCAGGAGCGATTGGAGCGCGAGTTCGGCTTAAATCTGATTACGACGGCACCGAGCGTGCGCTACCGCATCACGCATGTGACCGGCGAAGTGATGGAGGTCGACAGTCCTGCCAAATTTCCGACGCCCAGCGACATCCAAACAATCGAAGAGCCGATCATCAAAGCGATGATCATCTCGAACGAAGAATCCGTCGGCGGCCTGCTGCAACTCTGCCAGGAAAAGCGCGGCACGCAAAAGAATTTTGAATATCTCTCGCCGACGCGCGTGATGCTTACGTACGAATTGCCGCTTAACGAAATCGTGCTCGACTTTTACGACCGTCTGAAATCCGTTTCACGCGGCTACGCCTCGCTCGACTACCACCTTGCGGGCTACCAGGAGTCGGACCTGGTAAAGCTCGATGTGCTGGTCGGAGGCGAGCCGGTGGATGCGCTGGCGCTGATCGTGCACCGCGATTTTGCCTACGAGCGCGGGCGCGAACTTGTGACGCGGCTGCGCAAACTGATTCCACGGCAACTGTTCGAGGTGCCGATTCAGGCGGCGATTGGCAGCCGCATCATTGCGCGCGAAACAGTAGCCGCGATTCGCAAGAACGTGCTGGCCAAATGTTACGGCGGCGACATCACACGCAAACGCAAGCTGCTCGAAAAGCAGAAAGAAGGCAAGCGCCGCATGAAGCGCGTAGGCCAGGTGGACATTCCGCAGGAAGCGTTCCTAGCGGTTTTGAAAGTCGCTTCCTCTTCAGACGACGAGTAGCTTCGGCTCTGTCTTTTTCTTCCTGCTTCTTGACGCTACAAACTCAAACCGATATCTTCGCGCGGCGTGTTTCAGGAGGCGAGCAATGCGTGCATTCCGCATACTCTTTGTTATGTTTCTCGTTTTTATTGGCGGTCTAATCTCGCAAGCGACGACGAACCATCCCAAAATCCTGATCATTTACGACATGGAAGGTGTTTCCGGAGTGAGCCATTACGAAATGACCTGGGTGGAGCGGCCGGAAGACTATGCCCGCGGGCGCGAATTCCTGACTTCCGATGTGAATGCGGCGATCCGCGGCCTAGCGGCGGGTGGCGCCGGCCCAATCTGGATTCAGGACGGCCATGGGTCCGGCAACGCGAAAGAACCGGACCTGCTTGTTGACAAAATGGACCCGCACGCCAAGTTTGATTTTCGGGACCATGATTTCGATCCCTACGACACGGGGATCGACGGCTCCGTGGACGCTATCGTATGCATCGGAATGCACGCGCGCGCAAACACCGATGGTTTCGAAGCGCACACGGTTACAGACCGAATTAGCTACCGCATCAACGGAGTAGATTTCACGGAGACACATATCGTCGCGCTGTCGGCGGCCCGCTGGGGCATTCCTGTGATTATGATCTCGGGCGACAACGTTCTTGGCGAACAGTTGAAGACGGATTTTCCGGAGCTTGAATACGCTGTTGTAAAAACGGCGAAGAGCCGTGCTCTTGCGGAGCCTCTGCCTCCCACAGAAGCCGCAAAGCGAATTGAAGACGCCGCGAAGCGAGCCATGGACAAATTCCTTAAGGGAGCATACCGCCCGTATTACCTGCCGCCGCCTTACGATTTCCAGCTTGGTTTTCAGAATTGGCAGCAGGCCAACGGAGCGGCGACAGCTCCGGGGGTGTTGCATGACGGCGAGAACAGCGTGCGGTACCGGAGCGCAACGTACATCGAAGGCTACCGGCTCAGCCTGGATGCACTCCGGCGCAGCAGTGACACGTTGCAGGTGCTTGTACGTATCTTGAATCAGGACCCACAGGGGAAAAAGTATCTGGACCAACTTTCAGATACTTTCTGGACCCGCTGGCTGACGCCGGAAAAGGCGGCGCCTTACATGCAGCCTGGTCCGAAGCCTGCGCCGAAGACTCGCTTCTACGGCGACAATTAAGACAGCCGGAAAAATTGCCTCATTCTTTCCTGCGGATTTCGGTGGTGAGGCGGCCGCGGTGGAGCTGGAGCGAGATGGAGTCGCCGATTTGGACTTGGGCGGCGTCAAGGAGGACGGCGCCTGAGGCGTCGGTGGCGATGGCGTAGCCCCGTTCGAGAACTTTTAACGGGCTGCGCTCTTCAAGCTGCAAGGTGAGGCGGGCAAGGCGCTCGCGCTTGGTACGAAGCATGCGCTCGGCGCGGATGCCAAGGTCGGCGGCGCGGCGCTCTAGGCGCAGGCGAAACGCGGCAATCTTCACGCGAAAATCAAACGACACGATGCGCATGTGAGCCGTGTTGAATCGCTTGAGCGATTGCTTGAGGCGCTCCCGAAGGCCAAGAGCGAGGCGCGTGGTCATCTCATCGGCGCGCTGGCGCTGCTGGCGGAGGAGATCGAGCGGTCGGCGGAAGCCAGGGCGAGCGGCAAGTTCGTGAATTCTGCGGCTGAGCACCAGGATGCGATAGCGCATTTGTTCGGCAAGCGCGCCGCGCAGGTCGGCGATGTGCTTGTCGAATTCGCGGTGCGTTTGCACAACCAGCTCTGCGGCGGCGGAAGGCGTGGAAGCGCGCACGTCGGCGACGAAGTCGGCGATAGTGAAATCGGTTTCGTGGCCGATACCGGAAATTACTGGAATCTGCGAATCGGCGATGCCGCGGGCCACGATTTCTTCATTGAAAACCCACAAATCTTCGAGCGAACCGCCACCGCGGGCGAGAATCAGCACGTCCACGAACTTTTTGGCATTGAAAAACTTCAGCGCTTTGACGATTTCCTGGGCGGCGCCTTCGCCCTGAACGCGCACGGGAAAAACGGTGAGGCGAACGTTGGGGAAACGGCGAGTGAGGATGCGCACGACATCGCGGACGGCGGCGCCACGGGGCGAAGTGATAAGGCCGATGCGGCTGGGGAGAAGCGGAAGGGGCTTCTTGCGCGCGGGATCGAAGAGGCCTTCGGCTTCGAGGCGTTTTTTCAGTTGATCGAAGGCGAGTTGCAAAGCGCCCAAGCCAACCGGCTCGATCTTCTCGATGTAAATCTGATATTCGCCGCGCGGCTCGTAGACGCTGATGGTGCCGCGCAGGATTACCTGGAGCCCATCTTCGGGGCGGAACTTGACGCCCCGTTGCTCTTGCTTGAAGAAAACGCAGCGGATCTGGGCGCGGTCGTCCTTCAGGGTGAAGTAGATGTGGCCGGACTGGGCTTCGCGGCAGTTGGAGATTTCGCCCTGGACAAAAATGTTGAGGAAATTCTTGGCCAGCAGGTCGCGGATGCGGGCGGTGAGTTCGCTGACAGTAAGAACTTGTCGTGTGGGCTGGAGGTTGAAAGTGAGTTGGCTCATAGAGAAGTTTTCAGTTGTCGGCAGTCGTTTGTCAGATTTCAGTCAAAAGGATAGCAGATGGATGCCGGACTACTCCCACTCCTTGAGTTCGTCGTCGCGGAGAGGCTCGGAGAATTCGGAGCCTGCCGCAAGTTTTCCTTTCCTGCTGCCCGGCCTGCGCCGTCCCTTCCTTGCCCGCGAGGGCCGCTGAGGCTTGAGGGCAGCGAACGAGCGGAGGTTGGGGCTGAGGCTGAGGCGGTCGACACAGACGTGGAGAGAGGCACAGCGGCAGCAGAGCAGGTGCTGGAGGAGGTCCTTGAGGAGGAGGGAGCGCCGGACATTGCGTTCGACTTCGACGATTTTGCGATTGGCGAGTTTTTTCCAGCGCGGTCCTACCGAGGCATTGGCCCGAAGGCCTTTGAGGAAGAGCCGGATTTCAGGAAGCGTGAAATCCATTTCGCTGGCGAAGCGGATAAGCACAAGGCGGTCGAGGGTTTCGGCGGGATAGCGGCGCTGGCCATTGATGCGGGCGGCGGGCGGCAGCAGACCGATTTTTTCGTAGTAGCGGACGGCGGAGGCGTTGAAGCCGGCGCGGGCGGCGAGTTCACCGATTTTCATGGAATCTCCTTTGGAGCCGGGACAATGGCTCGGTCCCCGTTGCAGAGCTGAATCGAAGAGAGATTCTTCGACTACGCAGGCCGACCCTTCGCAGGAGCGAAGGGAAAACTAAACCGTCGGCCTGCTCCACTCAGAATGACAAGCCAATGGAGTACCCGCCAACCGGGCGCAGCATCCCGCTTCGCTCAGGATGACAAGTAATGTCGGTGGTTGCCAACTAGGGCGCACTACCTTCGGACGGCCTCAGAAGGCCATCACTACAACGATCTGAGTGACGATCCTTCCACAAAGATCGCTTGACTTAAAGCTGACTTTAACTTCTAGCATCTTGCAGTGTAGGAAGCAAGCCCGCTACCCCGCGGAAAAGAACGGGGCTAAAGACCCGCTACTACAAGGAATGCGGAGCGGACAATCTCTATTTGGAGGCGGACCATGGAAGACAAGAAAGAACGCCGAGCAGAAACCAGGAAGCGAAACACCGGAAGGGCGGCGGCGGTGATACTAGCGCTGTCGGTTGTGAGCAGCGGGTTCGCGTCGATGGCTGCGCAAGTGTCGAAAGAGGCGGGGGAAAAGGAGAAACAAGTGGCAATCGCTCAGAGCAAGTTCTTCTGCAACATCAAGGCGCTGACGCCAGCGGAACGGGCACGGCACAAGGAGCTAACCGAAAAGTTGATGGCGACGCGAAAAGAGACGGTGGAAATGGAAAAGGGGTACGAGTTCCAGTTCAGGCCCAAAGACATTTCGATTGGAGAGATAGCGGAGTGGGTGGTGGCCGAGAGCAAGTGCTGCCCGTTTTTCGATTTTCACATTGAGCTGGAGCAATCAGGCAACTTGCTTTGTTTGCGCTTGACGGGCGAGGAAGGAATCGAGGCATTTATACGCAGCGAGTTTGGCGTGCAGTGAGCGAGGCATGCTTCAGAGATTCGATTGCTCCGTGGCGAGACCGGTCACGAGCGGGCGAGAGTAAGGCAATTCGTAAATGTTCCTGCTAGTTGCGCTCACCGGCGCCGTGCTTCTGGCGGCAGAGTTTGCAGAGCGTTGGCGGCTCAGCATTGTCGACGCGGTGCTGAACGGCCTTTAGCGTGCGCAAGTAAGCGAACATAGCCTTGAGGTCGTCGTCCGTAAGATTCTTATAGATCTGGATGGGCATGATGGGATTCAGCTTGCGAGCTTTGACTGAACCGGTGTGCATGAGTTCCAGAAAAAGGGCCTCGTCGTAATAGGAAATACCGGAAACATCGGGCGTGATGTTTGCCGTAGCGACATTTCCCCATGGACCAGGAAAAGGGAACCCGCCTGCAAAGGCCATGCCCGGAAGATCCTGCCCCTTTTCCTGGGGAGTGTGACAGTCGCGGCAGCCGGCCATGTTGACGAGATAAGCGCCGCGAACGACGGGAGCAGAATCCATGGGAATTTCCGAAACAGGCAAAATGACAGGTTCGGGAGCACTACGAATCAGGTATTTGACAGGGAAGATGATCTCCGACTTGGGCAACTCGTGGCGGACGGCGGGCAGCGAACGGAAGTAAACGATGACCGAGGCGAGATCTTCGTCGGACATTTGGCGGTAATGGATGTAGGGCATCAGAGGAAAAAGCGCGCGGCCATCGTGGCCGACACCTTCGCGGATGGCACGTGCGAGCTGGTCGTCGGTCCAGCGGCCGGCTCCAGTTTCGGGATCAGGAGTGAGATTGGGACCGACGACGCGGCCGGGAAGACCCGCGTAAGGCTCTACTTCACCGGAGCCCTCCTTGCCCGCGACCACAGGCAGGCCCGCAGCGTTCCAGTCGTGCGGAGAGTGACAGAAGACGCAGCCGCTGAGAGCAGTGGCGATGTAGCGGCCGCGTGCGAGGCGCTGCGGACTGCGCTCGATGGTGCGGCTAGTGAGCGGACGCGCCTTTGGTCCGAGAAACGGGCGCCAGCCGATCGTGAAGGTCACGCCAACGGCCAATAAGATCAGCAGCCCGCACGCGAGAATTAAGAGCCACTTGGCAAAACGCTTCATTTTGATTCCTTCACAACCTGAGATGGTAGAAATGCTGCCGCTTTAAGAAAAGACCGGCGGCGTTCCCGGAACAGTGTGGGCACTTATGCCAAAAAACCGGGTGAAAGGCAACTAATGAAGCGAAAGACGAAGTAAGGACCTAAGAATAGGCGAGAAATGCTGGGGGCGCTACCTGCGAAAGTGGGAGAAGAGCCAGAAGAGGAGGGAGAGGACGACGCTGATAAGAAGGCAGGTGGCAATGGGGAAGTAAAAGGTCGTGTGCTCGCCGCGATGGACGATATCACCCGGGAGCCTGCCGAGGCGGAAGGGCAGCTTGCCGCCGAAATAGAGAAGCGCACCGAGTAGCATGAAGAGCACACCCAGAAAGAAAAGAGAGCGGCCGAGTTCGCGAAAAGGCTCCATGAAGGAATTCTACCTGAAGGAGGCCGAGAGCCCTTCTAGAGCATAAGTCAATTACTCATAAATACCTACACTTGACATATACGTACTTCTCCGATATACGGTACCGCTTATTAATCATGTTGCGCTCGTTCACACGCCGCTCAAAAAAGCTAGTGCCCCCACTCGTGGCCGTGGAGAGCTCATTTGGGGGGAGGTATCTACGATGATCCTCCGTCACTTCCTGGCCCTCAAGCTGACTGCTTCTCTTGCGCTGCATGCGGCTTCGCCCGGACCGACAGTGGTTGGCGTTGTGGTGGAGGCGTATCGCGGGCACGTCAACTCGAGCATAGTCTCGGACGGAGCGACCATCTACGATGGCGACCGTTTGTCGACGGAGCCGGGAGGCGCCCTGCGCTTGCGCGGGGAAGCTGCGACGATGGATCTGGCCGAGGACAGCATTGCGCTCGTGGGGAGAGCGGAATCCGGCGTTCCAAGCACGGAGGCGGAGTTAGTCAGGGGCACACTGACCTTTAGTTCGGGACACGCCGGGAATTTGGAAATCGTGGCTTTGGAAGCGCGCGTTAGCCCTTCCCAAGAGGCGCGGACCGTGGCGCAGGTGCGTCTCACCGGTCCGAAAGAGTTGTGCATTTACGTGCGGCGCGGATCATTGCAGTTTTTCTATCGGGGAGAGGCGGAGACAATTGGCGAAGGAGAGGCTTATCGCGTGATCCTGGATCCCCCGGAGGACGAGCTGCCGAAGAAGAAGGCAGCCAAGGCGGCGCATGTGCGGAAGGCATTCCTATTCGTGGCTATCGGCGGGGCTGCGGTAGGGGGCGGAATTAAGGCCTATGAGGATCATGAAAATCACAGGCACAAGCACGAAAGCGAAGACCGGCCGTGAGCGCCCTAGCGAAAACAGTGCGCGCTCAGATGAGTTCGAGGCCGGAGAAGAAATAGCCGATTTCGAAGGCGGCGGTTTCGGGGGCATCCGACCCGTGTGTGCAGTTCATCTGGATGCTGGTGCCAAGATCGCGGCGGATCGTACCGGGAGCGGCTTTCTTTGGATCGGTGGCGCCCATGGTTTCGCGCCATTTGGAGATGGCGCCTTCGGCTTCGAGGACCATGGCGAAGATTTTGCCGGAGCTCATGAATTCGGTGAGTTCGCCAAAGAACGGGCGCTCGCGATGGACCGCGTAGAAGCCGGACGCTTCTTCCTTGGTCAGGCGCATGGATTTGATGGCAATGAGTTTGAAGCCTGCCTTGTGAATGCGAGACAGAATTTCTCCTTGAAGATTGTGGCCAACAGCATCCGGCTTGACGATTGCGAAGGTGCGTTCGAGTGCCAAGCTACTTTCTCCTCTTTTTGAGCTTTCCCTCGCCAGGTATGGTCTCTCTAACGTACTGGCGGTCTACGTAAATTGAATGAAGAATTCCGTAGTCTTCTTCAAATTCAAGTTCTAATCGCCCATCATCTTCATAACCCGAAAATCGGACTGGAGCACCGACTATCGCTGCGATTGCCTTTTGATCTGACCGAGTAATCCGTCGATGAGACCGGGTGGAAGTTCTTCGAGGACGGCTTTCCCTCCCGATCTTGGTAACTGTCTTCGCGAGGCCGCAGTTTTCTTCCGAACCACCTGCGCAATCTCCACTACTTCAGTGCTTGTGCCACGGTGGAGCCAAGATCCGCGGGCGTTTCCACGCAGCGGATGCCTGCGGTGCCCATGGCTGCGTACTTATCCTTGGCCGTGCCCTGGCCACCGCTGATGATCGCCCCGGCGTGGCCCATGCGGCGGCCCGGGGGCGCAGTTTGTCCGGCGATGAAGCCGACGACCGGCTTCTTCACGTTGGCTTTGATCCACTCCGAAGCTTTCTCTTCGGCGTTGCCGCCGATTTCACCGATCAGGATGATGGCGTGCGTGTCGGGATCATCGTTGAAAAGTTTGATGGCGTCCAGAAACGGCGTGCCGATGATGGGATCGCCACCAATGCCGATGCAAGTGGACTGGCCGATTCCGAGCTTAGTGAGTTGATCGACAGCCTCGTAGGTGAGCGTGCCGCTGCGGCTGACGACACCCACGTTCCCTTGTTTGTGAATGCGCCCGGGCATGATGCCGATTTTGCATTTGCCGGGAGAAATGATGCCCGGACAGTTGGGGCCGATGAGGCGCGTCTTCTTGCTATCGACGACCGAGGCCACGCGAACCATGTCGAGAACCGGGATGCCTTCCGTGATGCAAACGACGAGTTGAATCTCGGCGTCAGCGGCTTCAAGAATCGCGTCGGCGGCGTAGGCGGGCGGAACAAAAATGACAGAAGCGTTGGCGCCAGTGGCTCTCGCGGCGTCAGCAAAGGTGTTGAACACGGGGCGCTCGAGATGCCTTGTGCCTCCTTTTCCTGGTGTGACGCCGCCAACTACATTGGTGCCGTATTCGATCATCTGCTGCGCGTGAAATGTGCCTTCGCGGCCGGTGAAACCTTGAACGATCAGGCGGGTTCTTTCGTTGACTAGCACGCTCATCGCGCGCCTCCCGCGAGGGCCACGACTTTTTGCGCGCCGTCCTTCATGCCGTTGGCGATGGTAAAGTTCAAACCGCTGTCGCGAAGAATTTGCTGGCCGACTTCAACGTTCGTGCCTTCCATGCGCACGACGACGGGAATCTTCACTTGAAGATCCTTCGCCGCAGCGACGACACCGGTGGCGAGGACGTCGCAACGCAGGATCCCGCCGAAAATATTGATGAACACCGCCTTCACCCCGGGATCGCTCATCAGAATGCGGAACGCGTTTTTCACTTGATCAGCGGAGGCGCCGCCGCCCACATCGAGAAAATTGGCTGGCGATCCGCCCGCATACTTGATGATGTCCATCGTAGCCATGGCGAGGCCGGCGCCGTTGACCATGCAGGCGACGCTGCCATCGAGCTTGATGTAGTTGAGGCCATGCTTGGAGGCTTCTACCTCGAGCGGATCTTCCTCGTCGAGGTCGCGCAGTTCGCGAAGTTCCTTGTGGCGGAATAGACCGTTGTCGTCGAAGGTCATCTTGGCGTCGAGCGCGACTAGCTTGCCTTCGCCAGTCAAAACGCAGGGATTGATTTCGAGGAGCGAAGCGTCAGTATCGATGAAGGCGCGATAGAGGGCTTGCAAGAAAGGAGTGGCATAATTCACAACTTCCAGCGGCAGACCGAGGCCAAACGCGATCTTGCGCGCCTGATAGGCCTGCAAACCAGCGGCGGGGTGAATGGATTCGCGCAGGATGGCAGCGGGATTTTGTTTTGCGACTTCTTCAATTTCCATGCCGCCCGCGGCGCTGGCCATGAAAACGACGCGGCCAGACGCGCGATCCACGAGAAGGCCAAGATAAAGCTCGCGCTTGATGTCGAGTCCTTCTTCGATCAGCAGCCGCTTGACGATGCGGCCGGCGGCGCCGGTCTGAGGAGTGACGAGTCTCATGCCGAGCATGTGGCTGGAAAGTTCCGCGGCCTCGTCGGCGGAGCGCGCCAGCTTGACGCCGCCAGCTTTTCCCCGGCCGCCGGCATGGATCTGGGCTTTGACGACGCAGATGTGCGATTTCAAACGTTGCGCGGCTTCGCGTGCTTCTTCCTTAGTGAAAGCAACTTCGCCGCGCGGAGTGGTAACGCCGTAGCGAGCGAGGATCGCTTTGGCTTGGTACTCATGAATCTTCATGGGAGAGTCTGTGTGTCCGTTCGGGCTTGAAACACTCAGCCAGTGTTAGAATTTTGAGGCCATTGGAAAATAAAAGTGTACTCGGAACGGGAAACCGGGGCAAGGACGAGGCGATTAAAGTGAAAAAGACGCGGAATAATGCGCGGATTGCGAAGTGTTTCTGCGATTCGTCGAGCATTGCACGATGAGCGTGATGCTCATCGAACGCGTGGAAGCCGGCCGCGTGCTTGCGCGCGAAGAAGCCGAAGGGCTGATGGAAGAGCTGCTTACAGGCCGGGTGCCGACGCCCGAGATTGTGCGGCTGCTGACGGCACTGAATCAGCGGCCGATTCAAGCGCAGGAACTCGCAGGCTTTGCGCAGGTGATGCGGCGGCATGCGGCGAGAGTGTTCGCAGAGGGCGAGCCGCGTCCGTCGAAGATGGTTGATACCTGCGGAACGGGCGGAGATGGCTTAGGGACATTCAATATTTCGACCGCTGCGGCGATTGTCTCCGCAGCAGCGGGAGCGTACGTTGCGAAACATGGAAACCGCGCCGCAAGTTCGCAAAGCGGGTCGGCGGACGTGCTCGAAGCGCTTGGCGTGCGGATTGATCTCCCCTTCGAGCGGTATGGCCAAGCAATTCGCGAAATCGGGATCGGCTTTTTGTTCGCCCAAGCGGCGCATACGGCAACGCGGCATGCAACTCCGGCGCGAAAGCAGATTGGCGCGCGTACGGTATTCAATTTGTTAGGGCCGCTGACGAATCCCGCAGGCGCGCAAGCACAGGTTGTTGGAGTTTTCTCGCGACAAGTGGTTGACCTGGTCGCCGGGGCGCTGGCGGAGCTAGGCACGGAACATGCGTTCGTGATCCACGGCGCAGGAGGACTCGACGAGATTTCTTTGGTTGGAGAAACGGTGGTCGCGGAAGTGTGCGGAGGCGTGGTGCGAAAATCCAGTGTGACTCCCGAGGAGTTCAGTGTAAAGCGCGCGCCGATGGATGCGATTCGGGGCGGAACGGCAGCGGAGAATGCGGCTATCATCCGGCAAATCTTCGCGGGAGAGACAGGGCCCAGACGCGACATTGTAGTGATCAACGCTGCGGCGGCATTGGTCGCGGCAGGTGTGGCTGCGAATTTTCGCGAGGGGGCAGAGATCGCGGACGAAGCCGTGTCGTCGGGAGCAGCCGCGGAAAAACTGACAAATCTCAAAGGCTTTACGGATGTGGGATAAGAAGGCGAGGCACTCATGCGAGGGCATTTGAAAACCATCTTCGTGACACTGATGTTCGCGCTCGCGCCATTGCTGGCACGGGGCGAGACGCCTTCGCCTCCAACTCCGGCACAGGTGGCGCAAGCAGTGCGCTCGTACAGAATGGAGAACGAAGACCGCATCATGCGCGAGTTAAGCGAATTTCTGGCAGTTCCGAATGTGGCAAGCGACACGCCGAACATTCAGAAGAACGCTGCACGCCTGACGGAGATGCTGGAAGCGCGAGGAATCGAGACGCACCTTCTTCCAATTACCGGGCGCGGACCGGTGGTATTCGGGAAATTGATATCAGCCGAAGCGAAGCGCACCGTAATTTTTTATGCGCATTACGACGGGCAGCCCGTCGATCCTGCGGCGTGGACCGATGGCGCGCCGTTCGAACCAGTGCTGCGCAGCAGCGCAATCGAGGCTGGCGGCAAACGAATTCCCTTCCCGGCAAACGGCGCGGGATCGCATGGCGTGTACAACGACGACTGGCGGATTTATGCGCGGTCAGCTTCAGATGACAAGTCTCCGATTGTGGCCTTGCTTGCGGCGCTAGACGCGCTAAGAGCGAAGAAGATTCCGCTTGCGGTGAATCTCAAGGTGATTTTCGAAGGTGAAGAAGAAGCTGGGTCAACGAATCTTCAGAAAACGCTCGAGCTCCACAAGAATTTGCTGGGTGCGGATTTGCTGATCACAGCGGACGGCCCAGTGCACCAAAGTGGGCGGCCGCTGGTGTTCTTTGGGAATCGCGGCGACATCGGCATCGACGTCACGGTGTACGGGCCGGTGCGCGCGCTGCACAGCGGGCATTACGGGAACTGGGCGCCAAATCCGGCGATGGAATTGTCGCGGCTCTTGGCTTCCATGAAGGATCAGAACGGACGCGTGCTGATTCCCGGTTATTACGACGACGCGACGCCGTTGAGCAAGGTGGAGAAAGAGGCTCTTGCGGCGATGCCAGACAATGACGCCGAACTGGAGCGCGAGTTGGGCATTGCGAAACCGGAAGGCGCAGGAAAGAAGCTCGTAGAACTGATCATGGAACCTTCGCTGAACGTTCGTGGATTGCGTAGCGCGTACGTGGGTGAGCAGGCGCAAAATGTGGTCCCCGATAAGGCCCAAGCTTCCTTGGAGGCGCGGTTGGTGAAGGGCGAGGACCCGAGAAAGAAGTTCGAACAGATCGCAGCGTTTATCGAGAAGCAAGGATTCTTTGTGGTGGATCACGAGCCGACTCTGGATGAACGCCGAGCGCACGAGCACATTGCAAAAGTGATCTATGAAGGCGGATACCGTGCATCGCGCACACCGCTGGATTTGCCCGCGTCCAAGGCGATCGTGGAAGTAGTGCGAGGAGCAGCTGGAAAAGACACGGTGATCATGCCATCGGGGGGAGGAAGCGTGCCGATGTACATTTTTGAAGACTTAGGGCTGCCGTGGATTGGCGTACCCATCGTGAATTACGACAATCACCAGCACAGTTCGGATGAAAACCTGAGGCTGGGGCACTTCTGGCGTGGCATGGAGATTTATGCCGCGATCCTGGCGGATTTGAATTGGTGAGGTTTCCGAGAATGCTGGCCTGAAGCCGGCCGTCTACAAAGACAGGAAGCTAGACACTCCAGCCGCACGCCACTAGCTCGCGGGCACATTGCACGCAGCCCTTCCTCCAAAGGCTAGATAGATAACCCGTTTCGTGCCCGCATCGGCGATGTGCATTTTTTCATCTTTTTTCTCGGCGACGGTTAATTGAATCGCGAATTTCTCGGGCTCCACGCGCCAGAGCTTTACCGGCAAATCTGAAAACTCGGCCAGGGCCCATTTTTCATAGCGTTCATTTATCGCCGCTCTCACACCGTCGAGGGGGATGGATTTGTCGAATAACACCGTCATGCCGTAAAGACAACCTTGATTCATGTCGATGATCACTTGCTTCGGAAATATGGCGTTCGTTTCCGCAGGCTTTTCTAACCACAAATGAAAGCAATCGGAAGACTGACATCTCAATAGTTCGGCACTTGGCAATACAAGGTGGCTGCCCTTTTCTTTCTTAGGTGTTTGGTCTTGAGCTGTTTGGCAATTTGCCAGACCAAGCATCAAAACTACAGCGGTGATGAATCTTTTCACGAGGCCCCCCCGACATGTCCGCACAAGCTCTCTTACCCCGTGCTTTTAGCTTATTAAGCTTACGGCGACCCGCATTAGTCTTGTGTTCTAAGATGAAAGTCCGCGCGGGCCTGAGCCTGGTCCAAGGATCGTGCTCAACTGGGGCGCACCATGCCGCACCCCTACAAAGAGAGGAAGTTTGCGAGGAGTTGCTTGCCGGAGTCGGTGAGGACGGACTCGGGGTGGAACTGGACGCCTTCAATTTGGTGCCGGCGGTGGCGGAGGCCCATGATGATGCCGTCATCGGTTTCGGCGGTGATGGAAAGCTCGTGCGGCAAAGATTTCTTTTCGACAATGAGTGAGTGATAGCGCGTGGCGGTAAACGGATCGGGCAATTTGCGGAAAACGGTTTTGCCGTCGTGATGAATCTTGCTGGTTTTGCCGTGGAAGAGCTTTGGCGCGCGCACGATTTTCCCACCGAAAGCAGCACCAATAGCCTGGTGCCCCAAGCAGACGCCGAGAATCGGAAATTTGCCAGCAAGGCGTTCGATGAGTTCGACGGAGATGCCAGCTTCCTGCGGCGTGCAGGGACCGGGGGAAATGACGATGCGTTCCGGCTTGCGGCGAGCAATTTCCTCGACCGTGATTTTGTCGTTGCGATGCACTTCGACATTGCAACCCAGTTCGCCGAGATACTGCGCGAGGTTGTAGGTAAACGAGTCGTAGTTGTCTAGCAACAGAATCATCGCTACTTCCCTGCCCTATTTCCTCGCGCCGCGGATTCCAGAGCGGTCAGCAACGCCTTCGACTTGTTGACGCTCTCCTGATATTCACCTCCGGGCGTGGAATCCGCAACGATTCCTCCGCCCGCCTGCACGTAAGCCACGCCGTTTTTGACGACCATGGTACGAAGCGCGATGCAGGAGTCGAGGTTGCCAGCGAAATCGAGATAGAGGATGCCACCGGCGTAAATGCCGCGGCGCGTGCGCTCGAGCTCCTCGATGATTTCCATAGCGCGCACTTTAGGAGCACCGGAAACGGTTCCCGCCGGGAAACAGGCCATCAAGGCGTCAAAGCAATCCACGTCTTCGCGAAGGTGCCCGCGCAAACTCGAAACAATGTGCATGACATGCGAGTAACGCTCGACCGTAAGGAGCTTTTCTACTTTCACGCTGCCGTACTCGCAGACGCGGCCAAGGTCGTTGCGACCAAGGTCGACGAGCATGATATGTTCGGCGCGCTCTTTCTCGCTCGCCAGCATTTCTCTCTCAAGGCGCTGGTCCTCGGCTTCGTCTTTGCCGCGCCGACGCGTGCCGGCAATGGGCCGGTAAAAAACGTCGCGTCCCTGAACTTTGACGAGCATTTCCGGGGAGCTGCCTACGACGGCAACGTCGTTGAGTTGAAGATAGAAAAGATAGGGCGAAGGATTCAGCGCGCGTAGCTGACGATAGACTTCAAAAGGATCCGCTTTAGTCTTTGCGGAGAAGCGCTGGCTCAACACGACCTGGAAAATGTCACCTGCGCGTATGTACTGCTTGGCCTTTTGAACGATGGCCTTGTATTCCGGACGGTGGAAATTCGAACTCACCTTCAATAAGCCGCCCTTCGCAGCCTTTGACGGTTTTTTCGGGTTCTCCGCAGCGACAGGCTGATCGAGCAGCCGTCGCGTTTCCTTGATTTCACGCACGGCAGCGTTGTATTTCGCAAGCAAACTGCCGTGGCCCTCCGTGAACACATTACGAACAATCCATAAGCGGTGCTGGACGTGATCGAAGGCGATGAGGCCGTGGTAGAACATGAGCATCGCGTCGTACAGGCCAATCTCGTCGCGCAGGCGATGGGGGAGGCGCTCGATCAGCCGAACCATGTCGTAGCTGAAGTAGCCGATGGCGCCGGCAATCAGCGGAGGCAAGCCGGGGAGCCGGACAGGCCGAAAACGCTCGATCCGTTCGCGCAGAAAAGAAATGGGATCGCGCTCTTCCCAGATGATGCGATCCCGGCTTTCGAGAACACAGGCGCCATTCCCATAGCGAAAGACTTCCTCAGGGTGCGCACCAGCGAACGTGTAGCGCGCGATTTTTTCGCCGCCCTCGACGCTTTCCAGAAGAAACGAGTAGCGCGCGCCTTGGGCGATGCGCAGGTAAGCGCTGACGGGGGTGAGCAGGTCCGCAGAAAAGACATCATAGACGGGGACGAGGTTTCCCTGTTTGGCGAGGCGCTGGAATTCGCGAAAGTCAGGCTGAATCATAAATCAGTTCACAGTCGACAGTTTACAGTTCACAGCAAAGGAGAGCTGATTATTGCATTTTTGGTTTAGCCGCGTTGGCGGGACCGCTACTTGTACCTTAGAAGCGTAGACTAATCGCCGCGTTTGAAGAAAGAAGAAGCTAGGACCGCCATCGCAGGGCGGAAAGGACAGCACGGCTCATGGCGGATTCGGGAGCGCGCTTCCCGGTCCAGATTCCCCATTGCGCGAAACCTTGGGCGAGAAACATTTCCACCCCAGACACGGTGGCAATTCCTTTTTGCGCCGCAGTCTTCAAAAGCTTTGTCCTCTCGGGGCGGTAAATCAGATCCATGACGACGCGACATTGTAACTCACGCGCCGACAAAGGGGAAACGCCTTCGTGGGGATACATGCCGACGGGCGTGGCATTCAGAATGGCGTCGAAGGATTCGGTCTTCAGGGCGCGGCGAGGGATGAACTCTCCGCCGACAGCTAGCGCCAATTCTTTCGCAGCATTTTCTCGCCGGGCGCAGATGCAAACCTGGGCTCCGCCACGAGCAAGAGCGAATGCTGCAGCGCGCGCTGAACCGCCGGCGCCGAAGATCAACGCACGGCTACCTTGAATCCGCATCTTCTTCTGCAGAGAGCGCAGCACTCCGACGTAATCCGTGTTGCAACCATAAAGTGAGCCATCACGGCGCACGACCACTGTGTTCACCGCGCCAATCTCGGCGGCGAGAGGATCGCATTCCTTCAGATACGTGAGGATGGCCTGCTTGTGCGGAATGGTGATGCTAAATCCGCGGATTCCAAATTCGGGGATGGCTTTCAGAAAATCGCTGACTTGATGCACCAAGAAAGGAAGGTAGACGGCATTGATGCGGCGCGCAGCGAATCCGGTGTTGTGAAGCAATGGCGAAAGCGAGTGCCCTATGGGATCGCCGATTACGCCGTAGACGCGAGTATTCCGGGTAAGGAGATGGGCGCGATAGAGATGAAGCATCTCGTCGAGAGACACCTGACCAGGCGCGGTGGCTTCCGCCACCGGTGCGTAGGTGAGTGCGCTGCCTTCGCGCAAGGCAAGGATGCGCGCTGGAAGTCCAACGTCTCCCATTGGAACGGCCACAAAATTCTTGGAGCGGCGGGCGACGCTTAGAAGGCGAGCGCTGTCCGCAATAGTCCTTGCTTTCGCCGCGATTTTTACAGCATCGACTTGGCCGTGATGCGCCACAACGACTTTTCGAGGAAGGTCAGGCATGCGGTCGAAATCGTGAATAGAGAGCAAAATGCGCTGAGGCACAGGGTACGTGCGCAAGAAGCCGTCCGGCAGCTCACGGAAAGTCTCCATCTCGATATCGCACCACTGGCAGCCCGCTTCGCGGGCCTGGGTGAGCCAGTAGAGCTGGCACGCGATGTCCCCATTGAACTTGCCCCCACCTTCTGTGCGGCGGCAGGTTGCGACGAATGTGGTATTGCCGACGCGGAATTTCCTAAGCGCATTTAGAAAACGAGAACGCTCTGTGTCATTTCGCAGCCAATCGAGGCGGAGTTCGACAGTCCGGGCGCTTTTCAAAGCGGATTGCAACTGACGGCGCATTTCATTCGCCGTCGCGGCAGCCACCACTGCACAAACCCGCCCTGCCCCTTTTCCAAAGAGGTCCATGATTTCGCCTGAGTCCGCCAACCTATTGAAAAGAAGGCCCCTAGCACCGTTCCAGCCATAGAACCGATCATTCCTCGACGGAGCAAATGGGTACTTTTCGAACCTAAGTTATACGCTCGAGGAACTTGGAACCGCACTAGTATGCCGCAGGAAGCGCCCAGAGACGGTATCAAAAGTGTAAAGCAGCCAGGGGCAATTGGTTGACGGGCGGCGGAGGCCCTGATAATTTCGCTTAGAAACGTCCCCGCACGGCCCATAGGGCGTGTTTTCGAAGGAGTTACGGAATGCGCGCGAAAATAGTTGGTGCTTTGCTTGCTGCGGTCTGCCTGGCTGCCGCCGTTTGGACAGCGCACGGTGCACCTCAAAATGCCCCTCCGATGATCGTCCAGCCGGACTACAGCACGGTGAACTGCTCAGGGTTTTTCACCGATCAAAAGGTGCCAAGCGAGGTTCAACTCATCTCCGGCGAGCAGTCGAACTACAAGATTACGTTCACACGGGGAGATTATGTGTATATCAACCGTGGCCAGGACAAGGGCGTGCGCGTGGGTGATCGGTTTTTTGTCGTGCGTCCCGATGCCAATAAAGTCGGGGTCCACGTGGACTGGCTGACGACCAACGACGTGCAGTGGTTCAAATGGCAAGAAAAGTTGTTGAAAGCGATGGGCACGGCTTATATGGACGCGGGTCAGGTTCGCGTGGTGAACGTGCAGCCAAAGGTGTCCATCGCACAGGTCAATTTCTCCTGCAATTACATGCAGCGCGGCGACGTCCTGGTGCCGTACCAGGACCGTCAGATTCCGCCCTTCAAGGCACCAGAAGCGTTCGACCATTTCGCCCCCGTCAGCGGCAAACCCGTTGCGATGATCGTCATTGGCAAGGAACTTTCCGACGCTTATGGGCGTAACAGTGCGGTGTTTGTCAACCTCGGAAGCAATCAGGGAGTGAAGGTAGGCGACTATTTCCGGATCTTCCGCTATCAGGGCTCGCGTTCGGAAGCAGTGCCGCAGACCAAGGGATTCCAGTACGAGATGTACGGCTTCGGAAGCGCTCCTGCACGATACGAATGGAATGACTTGCCTCGCGAAGTCCTCGGCGAGGGGATCGTGTTCAACGTCACGCGCAATTCATCTGCGATGGTGATCACCGTCGCTTCCAGTGAAATTTACGCGGGCGATTACGTAGAAATCGAATAGTCTCTTGAGAATCCTGCGAATTGGTCCAGTGGCCCGCTACGAGTCCATCGCGCGGGCCTTTTGCTTTCCCAGGGATTTTTCTTGACGCTCACGATGCTCCTGGGTAGCTTTGCCTACCACGTCTTTTAAGCATTGTCAGCGCGCGAACCCTCCGAGAAAACCTGGCAGGTGAATCCCAAAATATCGGTTTCCGGATCCTTCCAAGCCTCCCTGGGCAAGCCGGCCTTGCGGCAAGTTTCCTCGAGAAACTGCTCTCGAGTTAAGCGATGTTCGACGGCAACTTGAGGCAGCAAAAGGCCGCGCAGCGCATGATGAACAATCAAGAGTCCATGACGTCCGATTTCTACCGCCTCCGGAAGAATCGGTTGAAGAGGCGAAAGCAGGGAGATCTCAATAGACAGCTGTTCCAATTGCGAAACTTTTAGCGGTGTGAAGCGAGGATCCTCGAGGGCCGCGCTAACGGCGCAGCGGACGATGGCTTCTCCCAAGGTCTCATTTGGTTCAGTAACTCCAATGCAACCTTGCAAGCGTCCTTGCACATGGAGGGTCACGAACACGCCGTGCCGCTCCGCGAACACGCCCTCTCGTGGAATAAAGTCGAGAAGCTTTCGGGAAGAGACTGCTTCGACGACCGCTTTGCGGGCTAATTCGAGCGCGGCGCGCTGGTCCGCTTCAGAGAGGGACAGCATCCTGAGGCTTCTTGCGGGCTTCCAGCATCCGCAGCTTGCGGCGCTGCTTGATGCTGTCGTCCACGTGGCTCCAGAAACGCAGGAAGTACTGCGCCGCTGAGACCAGTGCGCTGATCACCACCAGCCAGAGCAGAATATCAGCCAAAAGTTTCAACGAAGGATGGCGCGCCGCGCCGATCAACATCGCTACCGCACACACCTGCAAAACCATTTTGGTCTTTCCAAGGGTTGAGGCTTCGATCGTGAAGCCTTCCGCTGAGGCGATGTTGCGCAATCCCAGGACAGTGAATTCCCTTCCGATAATAATGACGACCATCCAGGCTTTGACCAGGTGCATGTCAACAAGGGCGATGAAGGCCGCAGAGATGAGTAATTTGTCGGCGATGGGATCGAGAAGAATGCCTAGCGTCGTCACTTGCAGGCGCCTGCGGGCCAGATAACCATCTGCCCAATCCGTGGTTGCAGCTAGCAATAGGATCAGCACGCCCCAGACTTCAAAATGTATCGTAAAGCCAAGCAGGTCGACGGTCGGACTGCGGGTGAGCAGAATCACAATGAGCACTGGAACGAAGAATATCCGCAGCAGCGTCAATGAATTCGGAAGATTCATAGGCGTGTGACGGCGCTAAACCGCCGCCCTGTGGCTCGAGTGGCCTCTATTTCACTATAGACTTCGTGCGGAGAGGCGTCAACGGGTCCGGGCCACTAGATCGGAAGGACGGAAGTTAGAAATGGGTTGTGTTCCACCCTGGAATGTCGCCTTCCCTTATCTCAAAGGTTAACGGCTTAACGTTGAAAAGAAAGAACGTCCGGGTGTAGCGCGAGAAGTCTGGCTGCTGCAGAACTGTGCAAATGTGGGGGCGAGCTTTGGGCGAGGAAGAGATGCAAAACGACAATATTAAGGAAAGATAAGACAAAATAAGCCTTTTATTTCAATGAAGATACGTGCGACAAGGCGGGCCGTACATCTGCCTAGCGGTGGAGAATGCGAAGGACCTGAGGCGGCCGGAACTCCTGGTTTCCACAGCGTTTTCCACAGGCCGTGGCTCGGTCCAGCAAGGAGAACCTCTTCTTTCCAAGTAGTGGAGAATGAAGGACTAAGACGGTTTTTCTCTACTTACTCTGCGGTTAACAACTTGCGCACGAAATACCCGATTCAAATGGCCCGCGGACCACGCAACAATCGAATGGGAAGAAAGAAAAGCGCGCTGAGAAGACCGAGAACACCGCCGACCGCAATTCCCACGATGCGAAAAGGCAGAGTCAAGAGCCAAACAATGGGATAAAGCACGAGCGCCAGCAATGCGATCGGCCAACACAAAATAAATAGAATGCACCACAGGAAGAAAGCAGCCATGGCAACCTCGCTTCGACGCTTGCGCGCGCACCAATCGAACGCACGCTGCCGTACTCACCCGAATCTACGACAAGGAAGGTCGAAAAGTTCCGTCGACGCTATAGTCGCTCAACCGCAAGCGTTTTGCAATCGACATAGGCACCTCCGCATGAAGGCGCATGTGCGAATCATCGATTTCTGAGTGTAGCACGCGCCCAAGGGCATGAATCATTGCCAGCGTGCGCCCTTCCGCGAGGGGCAACCGAATGGAAACCGTGAGAACGGGATCGACGGGCATGGCGGCGTCCATGCGGTCGAGTAAGGTCTCAATGCCTTCGCCTGTCAGCGCGGAGATGAGAACCGACGCGTTTGCCCGCACATTCGCAGTGGCTGACTTGAGCGCTTTCTGCTCTTCGGGACTCAGGCGATCAATCTTATTCAGCACACGCAGCCGGGGACGCCCCGCAACACCCAGCTCGCACAGAATTTTCTCCACGTCTTCGTCGAGTTCCTCGTGGCGGGGATTGGACACGTCGCTGACATGCAGAATCAGCGCTGCCTCCTGCACCTCTTCGAGCGTGGCGCGGAACGCCGTCAACAGCCCCTTCGGCAAATCGCGGATAAATCCAACAGTATCGGAGAGCAGTACGCGACGGTTGGAAGGAAGCCGGATCGCGCGAATCGTGGGGTCCAGCGTCGCAAACATTTTCGAAGAGACCAGCACCTCGGCGCGGCTCAAGGCATTGAACAGCGTGGATTTACCGGCGTTCGTGTAGCCCACCAGCGCGATGGTTCCTAAAGGAACTGCATTGCGCGCCTCGCGCCGCAGCGCCCGCTGCTTGCGCACTTCATCGATGCTCGCCTGAATCTTACGCACGCGATCGCGAATCCTGCGGCGGTCGGTTTCTAATTTCTTTTCACCAGGACCACGAACGCCGATGCGCCCCGCCGCTCCGCCTCCGCCGCTCTTGCCGCCCAACCGGGACATGGCGGTACCCTTTCCCGTCAGGCGCGGAAGCAGGTAATTCAATTGCGCCAACTCTACCTGCAACTGGCCTTCGCGGCTGCGTGCGTGACGCGCAAAAATATCGAGAATCAGCTGCGTGCGGTCGATCACGCGGCGGTCCGTAGCCGTCTCGATGTTGCGCTGCTGAACGTGAGAAAGGTTGCTGTCGAAAATAATCAGCGGCGCTTTGTGCGCGGTGGCTTCCGCGCGAATCTCGTCCAGCTTGCCGCGCCCCACAAGCGTGGCGGGATCCGCCGCCTCGCGCAATTGAAAAACGGTTCCGGCAACCTCGGCGCCCGCGCTGCGCGCCAGTTCGACCAGCTCAGAGAGGGATTCGCGGCCCTGCTCGCCTGCAGGCATGCCGGGAAAACGAGGCGCGCGTTTCCATCCCACGCCGACAAGCAGGGCGCGCTCCATAGTTGAGATTTGATGTTGTGCTTTCGTCACTGAAACCGGTCAACAGTCATCGCGAAGACTTGGCCATATCAGGCAGGTTCAAAACAATTATACGCTCCTCTCTGGAACCTCGCGACTTTCCAGCAAACCGTTCGACCTGAGGGCTGCCAGCACTTCGCTTTGCAAGCTCGGATCATCGCCAAAACCGGAGAACCAGTGGACACCTGCTTCTTTGCGAAACCACGTGAGCTGCCGCTTGGCGTAGCGCCGAGTAGCTTGCTGGATGGCCTCCCGCGCTTGTTGCAGCGACATTTCCTTTCGCAACACGGAATGCAATTCGCGGTAGCCGATGAAGTCAAACGGTTTCGCCGTTTCATCCAAACCGGTCTTTAGCAAATCCTGTACCTCGTGCATCCAGCCTTCCTCAAGCATAGCCGCGGTTCGCGCATGGATTCGTTCGTGGAGCTTTTCGCGAGGCGGCATCAATCCGATTTTCACTATCCGCCAGCCCTTGAGCGGCTGTCGCCCTGCGCGATGGACTTCCGAGATTGGCCTGCGTGTCAAAAGACAAACTTCGATCGCGCGAATCAGCTTTTGCTCATCGGCAGGCGCAATCTTTCGCGCGGCTTGCGAATCGAGTCGTTTCAGAGTGCGATGCAAGTGTCCCGGGGAATGCTCCTCCGCGCTCGCGCGCAGGCGGTCGCGCAATTCCTCGGAGCGCTGTGGAACTTCCGCGAAGCCTTCCAGCAGGGCCCGCAGATACAAGCCCGTCCCAACAGTGAGGATCGGCGGGCGCTTTCGTTGGCGTAAATCATCCAGGACACCCAAGGCAAGCTCGCGGTAGCCGCCGGCGGTTGCTGATTCTCTAGGATTCAAAACGTCGATCAGGTGATGCCGGACACTATGGCGCTCCGCCGCGCTCGGTTTCGCTGTTCCAATATCAAATCCGCGGTACAGCTGCGTCGAATCGCAAGCGACAACTTCGCCGTTCAACTGCTCCGCCAGCCAGACACCCAAAGCGGATTTGCCCGATGCCGTCGGCCCAACGATGGCAACGAGAAACGGCTGCGCATTTTTGTCATTCATCGAAACAGGAGGTGCCGCGCGCGAACGAAGATAAAAATAAGGACGAAGAGAGCAATCAGCAAGCTGCCAAGAATTTGTTGGCGCTTCGGTTTCACTTTTGCCGGTAGTATTCGTCGAGCGAAACGTTGTACAGGTAAGTGTAGCGTAATTCAATGTACGGGCCATTGAACTGCGCTGGCAACCGTTCGAAGGGGCTCGATGCGCGAACGGAGGAGAAAGCAGCGCGATCCAGCGGCTCTTTCCCTGAATTCAGGCGGATGAGCGGTTCCTCGGAAGGCACGCTGCCATCCTGCATGATCCGAAACGTAAGCACCACGACGCCCCGTTCGCCAAGTTCGACCGACGTAGGCATCACGGCAAACCAGTTGCGCTTCACCGTGACGTAGACACGCTGTAGATAACTGTTGAAGTCCACGCCTTGCGTGGGTGTGAGCATTTCCAGGCCGCCGTACGCTTGCCCGCCCGAGCCCCCTCCACCTCGCGCACCGCCCCCAGGAAGTGCTCCGCCTCCCGCAATGGGTCTCGGGCCAGAACTTTTCTCAACAGATCGCAGCGAATCCTGAATGCTCTGCCCCGGCGAGACCGATTTCGGCAAGACAAGGCCACGCTGCGGTTGAGGAGCATCCGGCGCTTCGAGTTTCAAAGGAGCCTTTGGGGCTTCCACTTTTGGCGTGGGCGAGCTCGGCTGCGGATCAGTAGGTGGCGTGCTTGTCTTCGGCACCGGTGAGCTGGGCAACTCCTTGACCGGGCGTTCGGGCTGTGGGGCTGGAGCGGGTTCAGGTTTGATTGGCGGCGCGACTTCGCGCAGCACGCGTGGATCAACCCGCACTTTGGGCGGAGGCGGCAACGGCTTCGCCGGAGGCTTGTAGCTTTCGAAAGCTCCAGGAGGAAGCAATAGCTTTAATTGGTTTCGGGCGTAGTCGATATCTTCTGACGTCGGCGGATGCGATGGAAACAATTTCCCTTGCAGGTAAATCGCGGTGATGAGCAAAGCGTACCCCAAAACAAGCCGCGTGCTGACCTGCCGCCTGGCTTGGGCTCGGTCCTCTCTGCGGTCAGGAAGAGTCAGGTTGACTTCGCCGGTCATGAAAATGTCCGGCTCAACCAGATCCGTGGGCGGTGGAATGGTCATCGGCTCGATGAGCGGAGGCGCGGCGCCTACTGGCACGGTGATGCGTTCATCGAGATCGGTGGGCTGCAGCGGCACGCTGTGGTCCTCTCGGACGCCGTAGGCCTCGCGGCTCACATCGCGCGGCACCACCACGCGCGCGGCAATCGATTCGAGTGGAATATTCGTGGGGATGCTGGACTGCCCATTCAGCGGCACGACCGGCAACATCGCCGGCACCAGCGTGCGCTCGTCCATGGTCGTTGGACGCCGGCGTTGCGTCACGGTGTCGGCCGCCGGTGGACGGGCGCCAATCGGAACTAGAAATCTGGCAATCATTCTGTCGTATGTTCTCGTGCGGCTAACGCTTCTGGTTGGACGCGCGCCGCATGCTCCTGGATGCTTGCCATCACCCGGCCGGCCAGGGCCAGCGCCGCGCGTCCCGCGGCGCCGTTGGTGGGCGGCTCTTTGCGCGTGCGCACTGCCTGTACAAAGGCTTCGAGCTCCGCGCGCAACGGCTCAACCGCCGAAGCATTCAGCTTTTCAAAACCAAACTCCGGTTCCGGACCGGCCTTCTTCACTGCGATGCGCAAGGCGTCTCGCCGCCCGTAATCGAGCGAAATGTATTCATGTTGCTGGAAGAAGCGCATCTTGCGCACGCGCTCGGTGGAAACGCGGCTCGCTGTAACGTTGGCCACAGCTCCGCCCGCAAATTCCAGGCGCGCATGCGCGATGTCCACCTTGTCCGTCAATACGGGAATGCCGACGGCCTTCACTTCCGTCACGGGTTCATTGACCAGCGCCAGCAAAATATCCAGGTCATGGATCATCAAGTCATAGATTACGTCGACGTCCAGGCTGCGCGGCGTGAACACTCCCAATCGGTGAACCTCGAAAAACAGCGGGCGGTTTAGGATTGGTTCCACCGCCCGTACTGCGGGATTGAAGCGCTCGACGTGCCCCACCTGCAAGATGCGTTTGTTCTCCCGAGCGGTCTCGAGGAGCGCATCCGCTTCCGCCAAATCCGCCGCCATGGGTTTCTCAACGAGCACATCGAGACCCATTTCCAGCAGGCGGCATCCCACTTCTGCGTGTGCGATCGTGGGAACTGCAACGCTCACCGCGTCCGCGCTGCCTTTCAGCTCCTCGATACTCTGTAACACCGGCGCCTTATACTCTGCTGCAACACCGGCAGCGCGCTGCGAATCCTGATCGTAGACTCCAACCAGTTCCACATCGTCGAGTTCGCGGTAAACGCGCGCGTGATTTCTGCCAAATTCGCCGGTGCCAACGACGGCGACACGGATCCTCTTTGATTCGGCCGCCGCGCTCATTCTTTGTTGATTCCCCCGGACGCGCTTTTTGGTTCCTGCACGGCCGCGGGCGGAAACGCCTGAATCGCGATTCCGCTTGCATCCGCTAACTCGATCAGCTTTGCTCGGTCAAAAAGCAGCGTGCGTCCTGCGTCCACGGCCAGGGCCGTGGCTCCTGCGCTTCTCATTTGTTCGATGGTGGGCAAACCGATTACAGGTACGTCGAAGCGCATGTCCTGTCCAGGCTTGCTCACTTTGACGACAACCAAAGACTTGCCGCCTGCAATTCGCGCGGCGCGACCGATGACTTCGTCCGTGCCTTCCATGGCCTCAACGGCAACGCATGCGCGATCCGCAATCACAACGGTTTGCCCGATGTCCATGCCGGCGATTTGTTGGGCAAGCCCGCGCCCGTACGCAATATCCTCCGCTTCGTGCTCGTTCGGCGCGCGCCTTGTCAACACGCTAACTTCCGGCAGCAGCGGCTTCAAGAAAAGCGTCGAGTCCACCAGCTGGATTCCCTCATCTTCGAGTACTCGCGCCACCGCGCCAATGAGCGCATCCGTGTTTTTCCGCGGCAAAGAAAACAGCAACTTCGCCAATTTCCAATCCGGGCGAATGGCGCTGAAAATTTTGTTGTGCTTCACCTGCCCGGCCATCACGGCCTGGATTACACCTTCCTGATGCATCAGGTCGATCGTCTTACTAAGCTCACCAAGGCTCACCCAATGCAGTCGTTTCGCTACTTTCTCTAGCTCCGGCGAGGCTTCTTCTTTCAGCGCAATCACTGCCATCTCGATTCCTTGGCTGCGCGCGCCCTCGAGCACCAGAAACGGAAATCGCCCGTTTCCCGCGATGAGCCCCCAGTTTGTCGCGCTTGTGTTTGCTTCGGGCATGAAATCAGCCCCGTTACTTACTTCACGATGCCGCGCTTGGCGCTTTCGATGAATTCGATCAATTCTCGAACGTCCGCAGAATCGGCAAGTGATTTCTTCATTTCGGCCAAAGCCTGTGTGGTGTTCAGCCTTGAACGTAATAGGAAACGGTAAGCTCGCTTCAGCGCCTGCAGGCGCTCCGGCGAAAATCCCTTGCGCTCCAGGCCAATGCTATTGATGCCGAAGCTCCTCGTCTCGCGCTCTGTAACCACTTTCGAGAATGGCGGCACGTCCTGCGTAATCACGGTCGATGCGCCGACATACGCGTAACGCCCGATCCGGCAAAACTGGTGCACTGGGCAAAACGCGCCTACGGTCACGTAATCCTCCACCGCCACGTGGCCGGCGAGCGTCGCTCCATTCACGAACAGCGTGTGGCTGCCAATCCGGCAATCGTGCCCGACGTGCGAGTACGCGAGGAAAAAGTTGTCGTCACCCAATAACGTTGTGCCGCCGCCCTTTTGCGTGCCGCGGCTCACAGTCACGTACTCGCGGAATGTATTTCCATCACCGGCAACTAATTCGACGCGCTCGCCGCGAAATGTGTAGTCTTGCGGGTCACCGCCGATCACGCAGAAGGAGTGAAAGACGTTGTTCTTGCCGAATCGCGAAGGGCCCTGCACCACCGCGTGCTCGTGCAGCACACAACCATCGCCCAACTCCACTTCCTCGCCCACGACGGCGCATGCGCCGACCTTGACGCCTTCTCCTAGCTTCGCGCTTGCCGCCACCGTGGCTTGCGAATGAATCTGCGGCTCGGTCATTACTTTGACTTTTCGGATGTTTTCACCTGATCGCGGTCGATCATCTTGCACATCAGAGTGGCTTCCGCAGCCAATTTGCCGTCGACGGTCGCCCGCCCTTCCAATTTGCAGAAGTCTCCACGCCAACTCAGCACTTTCATTTCAATTCGCAATTGGTCGCCAGGCACAACCGGTCTGCGGAACCTCGCGCCATCCACGGCCACAAAGTAGAGCAGTTTCTTTTCGCGGTCCGGAACTTCTTGCAACAACAGCAATCCTCCGGTTTGCGCCATGGACTCGATGATCAGCACCGCGGGCATCACCGGCGCTCCCGGAAAATGCCCCTGGAAATGCGCTTCGTTGATGGTGACGTTTTTCAAGCCAACGATGAACTTCAGCCGCTCCAGTTCCAGGATCCCGTCCACCATGAGAAAAGGAAAACGGTGCGGCAGGATCTTCTGAATTTCCACCACGTCCATGATCATTCAAGCTCTCCGTTGCCGCTCACGCTTTCGGCGGTTCCCAGCGGTCTCCAGCTTCCCCGGCAAACCTGTAATTATATGCGAACCGCGCGCTTCCGCGATACGCGTCGTCCGAGCTTGCGTTCGAGACAACCCATTTTGCCGATTCGAAAGGTAGTCTCATTAAGACGTCTAAATAAGACTAGCATTCGAACGGGCCGACGATCCTCACGAATACCGTTATTCACGCCGAACATTTGTCGAAGAAAGCATCCGGGGCGGCTCTGGTCGGGTTGCCCTGCCCCAGCGGCGTTGCTAGCATGTCCGCACCATGCCGGATTCCAATTTTCCCAAACAGCTCTTGCATACGCTCAAGCCGCTCCTTCCGGAAATGCTCGCGGTCCTGCGGCAGTTTGTAATAGTGGAATCTCCGAGTCTCGAGAAAGCTGCTGCGGACCATTGCTGCGGCGTCATCGCGGAAGAGTGGCGGAAGCGCGGCGGCAGCGTGGAGCGCATTCTGCAAAAACATCGCGGCGACCACTTACGCGTGATTTTCGCGCCGGAGCAATCTCGTTCTGCGGGCCAGCTTCTCGTGCTCGGACATTACGACACGGTCTATCCAACGGGAACACTCGCGAAGATGCCCTTCCGCGTTTCCAGCGAAAAAGCTCATGGCCCGGGGACCTTCGACATGAAGGCGGGCATCGTCCAAGCGATTTTCGCCATGCAGGCGCTTCAACAGGCGAAAGTCGCGCTCACCAAGCAAATCGTCTTTCTCTGGACTTCCGACGAAGAAATCGGCAGCGCTTCCTCCCGCAAGCTGATCGAGACCGAAACCCGTCGCAGCGATGCCGTTTTTGTGATTGAGCCTTCCTTCGGTCCAAGAGGACTGCTAAAAACTGCACGCAAGGGCGTCGGCGAAGCGCACTTGCTGGTGCAAGGCCGCGCTTCCCATGCAGGACTAGCGCCCGAAGAGGGCGTCAACGCCATTCACGAACTGGCGCACCAAATCGCGCGCATCGAGAAATGGAACGATCGTCGCCGGGGTGTGAGCATCAATGCTGATGTAGTCGAAGGCGGCACGCGCGCCAATGTAGTCGCGGAGAGCGCCCGCGCCGTTCTCGACCTGCGAGCGCTGCGTGCCTCCGACATGCGCGCGCTCGAGCAACGCCTTCACTCTCTTCGGCCCAATCACAAAGGTGCGAGGCTCAAGATCACGGGTGGCTTTGACCGGCCTCCGCTCGAGCGCAAGGTGTGCGCCGCGCTCTTCGCTCGGTCAAAAGGCCTTGCCAAGCAAATGAATCTTGCGCTGGGAGAGTGCACCGCAGGAGGTGGCTCGGATGGAAACTTCACTGGCGCGCTTGGCATTCCTACTTTGGACGGCCTTGGTGCAGTCGGCGACGGCGCCCACTCGGCGCACGAATATGTCCTCATCAACACCATGCCCGTCCGCGCGGCTCTCCTGGCGGCCCTTTTGGCTGCAAGCTAAAGCGAGATGGACGAAGAGAACTACGCGAGCACCGGTGCCGCGTTCCGATCAGTGAGAGTAGTTCTTGCGCAGATACGCGGAGGTCGCTTCCATCAAGTCGCCGTAATCGCTGTGGGTCACTTCGCGCAACGCCTGTTCTGTGGCCATGCCCGCGCCAATGCGATCCAGAATGCGCTCCACGTCGCCCATGCCGCCGCTCTGGATGATGTATTCCATGTTCGCCAGCGCCCAGGCGTAAGCGTAGTGCGCGGTGTCGCGATCGAAGCGAACCCAGGAGCCTTCCAATTGCCCCAGAGGGATGGAATGTCCCGCGTCAAAAATCTGTACGAGTGCCGCCGCATTCTGTCCGCTGCGGGCCCCTTCCATCCATTGCGCCAGCCCTTCCTGAATCCAGGTCGGCGCATTCGCCCCGCAACTAGTAGGCAGAGCCATGCAGGCACTCTTCGTTTTCTGCGCGATAAAGCTGTGCGTCAACTCATGCTTCAAGGACCGGGATAATTCCGCGTCCACAGCGGCTAATCCCTGCACTGGCACGCGAATCCGCCCATCGTAGAGCGCGCCCGCCCACGCCGGCGCGCGCGTAATGTCCATAAACGCTTCTTCCGTGTAGAGAACCACGGCTATCGATTCCGGAGGCGTATAGTTCAGCTCCGATTCAATTGCAGAAAAATGTTTCTCCAGCGTGCGAAGGACGTCGCGCGCCAGGGCCGGTTCTGCGGCGCCGTTGTATCGCAGCTTGAAGTGCGCGCTTTCGTTCTCTTTGTAGCTTTCCTCCTCGTTCTTGTCGCGTAGCGCGGCTTCCAACGCCTCGTGCAATTCCTTGTCTGGGCGCAGGGCAATCGCGCGCTTCCACTCCGTGATTGCGTGGTCCAACTGGTTCAAACCGTAATAGGCCCACCCCGCGAGCTTGGCTGCATCGGGATTGTCCGGCGCAACGCGCTTCGTCCGCTCCACATAGTCCAAGGCCTGTTTGTATTCACTGCGCTTCAAGTAAATGTAAGCCACGTTCAGCAACAGCGCGGGCTCATCCGAAACGTAAGTAAGCGCGCTGCGCTCATCGGAAAGGGCGTGATCCAAATCGCCGCGCGACAATTCCAGCATCGATGCCGCGTGATGACCGACGGCGGCGTTGAAATTCGCCCGCGGTGTGCCTGACCGCGCTTCGCTCTCCAATTTGGCGATGTACTGCCGATCGACGGAGCCGCCATGCACGGCAGCCTGCTCGATTTCCTCGACTCCACCGCCGCTCCCCGCGGCGCGCATTTCAGGCAGCTTGATGCTCAGGTTTGACGCAGCGCTCGCCGATCCCCCTGACACGTCTGCAAATCCACCCTTTTCGATGTGATCGACGATCGATTTGGGCAGGCTCAATTCTCCCGCGGAAGTCGTGTATTTGACTTTGTCCCCCTCTTCTACGGCAGTGAGGGCGGCGATGCGGCGGCCATTTTTGAGCACAATGGTGTCGGCCGCCGAGAGTCCCGCGAGCAAAAGCATGACCGCGCCCAATAAAAGGGAACGCATCGCATGAAAAGGAGTCGTTCGGAACATTGAGCTATTCTAATTCTTTGCACTTCTCCGCGGCGCCCCGCCTTGTCCCTCCATGCCGAAACTGACTACACTTCCTCTATGAGGGTTGCGATCAAGGTCTTCGCGTTCTTGTTCTTCTTCTTGCCTATGGCCGTCGAAGCTGGGGAAAAGTCGCCGCATGAAATGTACGATGCGCTCAATGCGCTGGCCGTTGACCCTTCCACGGTTTATCATCTCGTTCCCGAAAATCGCATCGAGCTGCGCCGTGGCGATGCCGTCATTTCTTTTGAAGAAGGAACTCTCGCATTTCTCACGCCGTTTGAGGGACGAATTACCGGCGCGGTTTTCTATGGCCGAGGTCACGTGCTTGCCGCGCCGCGCGACCCGGTCGAGAAGCAACAAATGGGGCGCTTTCTCGGCGCTCCGGTTCTCGATCAGGCGTTCATGAACATTTATGCCCGCTTCACCGACGATACGGCCAGCGAACTACTATCGCAATTCCGCTTGGCAAACCTAACCCCGCAAACCGATGCTTCCATCGCGGCCCGGCTGGAACCCACGCTCGAAAGGCTGAATCCGCTGTACACGATCCGAATGCTCATCGATTTTCTTTCGCCCGATCCACGAGCCGCGTTTTATGCGGCCCTGGATGGGGCCACCACCGGCCCTTTCGATATCGTCCTGGATGGACGGCGCGAAGAGCCCTTCCTTCTCGGCCAAACCGTCAAAACCGCCGCGGGGACCTTTTACGACGTTTGGACGTCTCATCGTGTCGCCGAATTCCCTCCTCGCCCGGCGCCTTTCCGCGCCCTGCGTTATTCGCTTGAGGCCTTCATCCTTTCGAACAATTCTCTGGACGCAACAGCCACCGTCGCGGTGCGCGCGGAAAGCGGCAAGGGGCGCATTCTGGTGTTCCAGCTCTCGCGCGCCCTGACGGTCGACCGAGTGACAAGAGAGCACGGCGAGCCGCTGGAGTTCTTTCAGAACGAAGGGATGTCGCTCCAGGAGCGTGGCGCGCGCGGCAACGACTACTTATACGTGGTGCTCCCGGCAACGCCGCAGCAACGCCAGGAGCTTTCTGTGCGTTTCCATTATCGCGGCAATGTGATTGAGGATGCTGGCAACGGCGTGTTGTTCGTTGGCGCGAGGGAAAGCTGGTACCCACATCTCGGCGACACAGCCGAGTTCGCAACGTACGACTTGACCATCCGGTGGCCGCGCAAGTTGCGCCTTATCGCCACCGGCACTAAGGTGGAAGAACGCGAAGACGGCGAATTTCGCATCGGCCACTGGAAAGAGGAAAAGCCGATGGCCATCGCTGGATTCAATCTAGGCGAGTACGCCTCGGCCACGCTGGCTTCCAAGGGCCACACCGTCGATGTTTATGCCAACCGCCAGCTCGAAGAAAACCTGAGGAGCCGTCTGGCGGCTTTACCTGAGGAAGGAATCCCGGTTGCGACAAACACGTTCGGCGGTCCGTCCACAAGGATGGCCGCCACGCTTCCCAGAGCTACCCCCAGCCCGGCCGACGCCCTAAAACAGCTTGGCAAAGAAGTCGACGCCTCCATCCGCTTTTACGAAACTTTTTCCGGGCCGTTCCCTTTTCAGAATCTCAGCGTCTCGCAAATTCCAGGAACGTTCGGCCAGGGGTGGCCCGGCCTGCTTTATGTCTCTACATTTTCGTTTCTTTCCCCCGAAGCGCAGCGGCTTCTCGGGCTCACAACGACCGGCCAGGAGCACTTTACCGAGTTGGTGCCATATCACGAGGTTGCCCATCAATGGTGGGGCAACGTAGTGGGTTGGTCGAGCTATCGCGACCAATGGATTGACGAGGCCATCTCGAACTATCTTTCGCTGCTTTTCGCCGACACCCGCGGAAACCCCGAACACACGCTCCGCGTCTGGCTCACGCGCTACCGCCGTCAACTTACCGAGAAATCGCCGGATGCCGATGAACCCGCGGCGGACATAGGAGCCGCCACCGTCGGCCTGCGTCTCAATTCTTCGAAGTCCCCGTCCGCCTACGAGCGGGTCGTCTATAGCAAAGGTTCCTGGATCATCCACATGCTTCGCGAAATGCTGCGTCAACCCGGCACCGCCCAGCCCGACGCGCGATTCACCGCGCTTCTACGCAAGCTGGTCACTAAATATGCCTACCGCGCGCTTTCCACCGAAGATTTACAGAGCGAAGTGGAGGCCGTCATGACTCCCGGAATGGACCTCGAAGGTAGCCGCACGATGGATTGGTTTTTTGAAGAGTGGGTCCGCGGCACGGGAATACCGCATTATCGCGTCGAGTTTACTGCGCATCACGACGACACGGGATATTCAATTCGCGGAAAAATCTTTCAGACCGGTGTGCCGCGCTCTTTTATTGGCAGCGTCCCTCTTTATGGAACTGGCGGTGCGCCAGGTCGTACATTTCTCGGCACGGTGGTCGCCGCCGGGCCCGAGACTTCCTTCCACTTCCACACTTCGTCCCCACCGCACAAACTCCTTATCGACCCCCAAATGACATTGCTGTGCACTTCGGAGTGAGCGGGAAGAGCGAACCACGCGCGAGCGAGAGGCGTCACCTATTTGTAATGCTCAAGGAGCAATTGTTGTTCGAGGAGCGGGCTCTCCAGGTTGAGCGCCGCTTTCCCATTTTCGTCGAACTGGTAGGCGTAACCCATCGGATCAACAGGCACGCCCCGGAGCAGTCCGGCTTGCACCAGTTCGCTCAAGCGCTTTGGCTGGCGCCCTGTCCGCTTCTCGAATTCGTTGCTGAGCAGGTCAATTTGGCGGCAGTCTTCACCGGCTTTCAGCAACTGCAAGTGCAGCTTGGCATTGTCCTTGATCTTCGGATCAGTCTCGGTCACGTAAATGTCGTTCCATAGAAAAACGGAAGTTTCGTAGGACTCCCCATCCGCCGCAATTTTCGCCGCCATGACTTTCATCCAGACCAGAGCACCTGGCCGCTTGCTTCCTTGCAGGAACGCATCCGAAGCTTTTGCGTAGTCTTTCAAGTCGAAGTAATACACGAACCCCAAATCCTCGTAGAAGCGCCAAAAGTCGGGATTTGCCTGTATGCCCCGTTGAATAAGTTGAATTGCCAGGTCCGGCCTTCCTGCGCCGCTTGGAGGCTTTTGGCTGAGAAAAACCGCTCCAAACCGGTAGGCCGGCAGCAGATTTGGATCGAGCGTCGTGGTGATGTCCAGCAGCGGCCAAAGCAGTTCCAGGTTGGCATCGCCGCGCACGTGCTTATTTCCGTAGAATTGCACAGCACGCGTCCAATAGAAGTCCGCCATCAGAGGCGCGTATTCCAGGCTCATCATCTTGAGCAACTTCCCCGAACCTAGTAGCACGTCATCGCGTTCTTCGCTCAAGCGCGCACGCAGCCTGTCGAGGGTGTGCTGGAGTTTCCAGATTCCAGCATACCCAGCTATCAGGATAAGCAGTAGCAGCGCACTGTTCTTTGCGGATTTCATTTTAGGTTTCGCCGGGAAAAGACCGCCATGGCCGCTATTAGCACGATCCCGCAGTAAATCGCCGCGTACAAAGTGTTCTGTGCGACAAATGCTCCAGGAACGGACCTCCCGTGCGCCGCCATCGCCATGATGTTGAAATTTTCGAAATTCGGCAGGACGTAGGAAAGACCCTTTGTGAACGCTGCCATTCCCGGGGTCATCACTTCTTTCGGCAAGTCGCGCAACTCCTGCACGTAGAGGCCGACGATGTAGATGCCCGCAGTAAACAAAATTGCCAGCAGGGGCGTCGTGAAGCACGAAAACAGCAACGCCAGGGCAACCACAAGCGCCAGCTTTAGCCAGATGAAATACACGGCAACGAAGATGGTGGCGTCGCCACTCCCGACGGACTGCTTCACGTATAGCAGCGCCAGGAAGAGCCCAATCCCCATCACCGCAAGGTTCACTGCCAGCGTTAGAACCAGCCCTGCAAACTTGCCCAGAAGGAATTCCCAGCGCCGCACCGGCTTCGCGAGCAACGCGTACAACGTACGCTTATCCATTTCCTTGGACACCAGGCCCACGCCAATGAACACTGAGATCAACAAGCCGATGAGCGAGATCGCGCTGAGCCCCAACGTCACGATGACCGTTTCTTCGATGCCGATCGTAATTTGCCCGGCGACGATCGACGCTGCCATCATCACCAGCGCAAAGAAGAGGAGGTTGTACAGCACGCGGTCGCGCACCGCTTCGCGAAAGGTGTTCAATGCCACCACGGCGGCGCGCTTCATTTCCCGCTTACCTCGACGGCAGCGGCCTGTGCGCGGTCTGCTTCCACAAGATGCATGAAGAATTCTTCAAGCGTCGCTTTCACCTGTGCGACAGACAGGATTTTCGCTCCTGCGGCGCGTAGCTGCTCGATTGCGCCGTACAGCTCTTCTTCGGAAACTTGCAACCGGTAGCGGTCGCCCGTTCGAGCGGCCTTGGCCACTATGGGCGCGGTTCCTTGCCCGGGCAGCTCAAACAAAATCTCCATTCCTTGCGTCTTTACGTCCACGAGCTGTTCCGGCGCACCCACTCCGCGCAACTTCCCCCCCACAATCACACCCACGCGGTCGCAAAGCATTTCCGCGTCGCTGAGAATGTGCGTCGAGAACATTACTGTCTTGCCGTCGCGCTTCAGCTCCAAAATAATGTCGCGGACTTCGCGCCGCCCCACGGGGTCTAATCCCGACATCGGCTCGTCCAGAAGCACGACCTTCGGATCGTGCAGAATCGCCTGCGCCATTCCCACGCGCTGGAGCATGCCTTTCGAATATTTTCGCAGCTGAATTTTGCCCGCGGTTTCCAGCCCTACCTTCTTGAGCATGCGGGCGACACGTTCTTTTCGGTCCGCCGCAGTCAAGTCGTGAAACCGCGCAAAATAGTCGAGCACTTCGGATGCAGTCAGATAATCGTAGAAGTAAGGCTGCTCGGGCAGATAGCCGATGTCGCGATGCATTTCGATGTCGCTGATAGACTTGCCCAGGATCCTCGCCGTCCCGGCGGTCGGGAAAATCAGCCCCATCAGCAGCTTGATCGTCGTCGATTTCCCCGCCCCATTGGGACCGATGAACCCGAAAACCTCGCCCGCTTCCACCTGCATATTCAGGCCCTCGAGTGAAGCCCGCTTCTTCAGGTGCAAGAATCCGTGAGGATATTCTTTGCTCAGGTTCTCGGTTTCTATGGCCTGCGTCGTCATGGTTTCATTCTTAGCATGGCTCATCGCACCGTCAATGCTGCAACCTCAAGAGTGTGCGTGGATTGAGAATAGAGAGGATAAACGCGAGAACGCTTCGAATCAGGAATCACTTCGGGCCGGGCCGATTTGCACAAGCTCGGGCTGTGCGGCGGGGGCCGCCTTCGGCATGGGCTTCAGCGTTTGCGGGGCGCGCCAATTGTCAAGCATTCCGACTTGTTGCACGCAGGAAACAGTGCAAAACGGCGCGCAAAATTTCGACGTGTAAAATTCGCGGTGCCGCATTTCGGGCGTGTATTGCGTCAGCGGTATTCCGGGATACCCGCGCTGTTGCGAGCACCAGTGCACCAGACCATCCTCGCAAACATACAAATAGCGCGAGCCCGACCGGCATCGCCAATCGTGTTCTTTGCCGCGCGCCACATTGTGCTGAAAATCGTTGAACCGCGAGAATGAGCGCTTGCTCAGCGTCATGATCTCTTCGAAAATCTCGATTTCGCGCGGGCCCAGCGGCTTCAATTGCCCGTTGTGGTCATGGATGATTCCCACGGTGCTGGTCAACCCTAGCGCGACGGCACGGTGCGCGATGCGCAGCGCATCCTCTGGATCCTTCACTCCACTCCCGAGCACGGAATTGATGTTCACCTGGAAATACGCATGGCACGCGAGCAACTCGAGCTTCTGATCCAGCGTTTTCAGGCTTTTCTTCGACACTTCATCAGGCATCGTGTTGTCGATGCTGATCTGCAGGTGCTCCAGCCCCGCGCGGTTCAGCTCCTCGATGCGCTGCTGCGTCAGCAGGAATCCATTCGTGATCATGCCGGCGATCATGCCGCGCTGCCGGATGTGCTGGATAATATCGTCAAGCTGCGGGTGCAACAGCGGCTCGCCGCCGCTGATGGTGATGATGGACGTCCCCACGTCCGCCAGGATGTCCAACCGTTTCTTCATTTCTTCCAGCGGCACGGGATTGGAGAAGTCGTCAAACTCGTTGCAGTAAGTGCATGCCAAGTTGCATCGTCGCGTGGGGATGATGTGCACCAGGAAGGGATGCTTAGTCGAAAGGAGCGCTTTGACAATCGCGCGCACTTCTCGCACTCGGGTGTGGAAGAAGCGCTCAGCGCGCCAGAACCACACCCTCAGCGAAGCATGCGATTTACCGAAGCCCCGACTCATGAAAGTTTGCAAAATCCCCTGAACTGGAATTATACATCACCAGACCGATGCCTTCGTCTAGTTGACCAATCCGTATCCCGCTCGCCAGCGGTACGAGCGCGCGTGCTAGAATCGCAGTGAAGTGGCCCGCCATGCCTGACCCCATACAGCCCAACGACCTACCGAAAGAAGGCCTCGACGCCTCGCGTCAACCCGAAGGCACCCAGGCATCCGGTGCAGAGGTAGCTCAAGCAACGGGCCAGAGTGAGCAACCAACAAAGGGCTTAACGTCCCAAACCAGCGTGCCCCCCACCCATGACGTAGGAGAAATGTCTTGGTTCTATCGCCATGGAGCGGTCATCTTGTACATGTCGGTGGTTGTCGTCATCATCTTGCTCCTCGGCTTGGGCGCACAACGCGGCGCAAAAGTACTGATTGCGGCAGTCAAAGCTGCCAGCAACAGCCCTGGCAAGGCTGCCACTGCCGCCAGAACCCCGGTCGCGGATCCCGTGGAACAGGCTAATGCAGTGCGGCTCTTGGAAAGTCTCGCTGGCGGAGACCGAGGCGCCGCCGATGAGATAGCGGCGCATTCGGCCGACTGGATGGGCAACACGCGACCAACGCAGAGAACCGACCAGCTTCTGAATAATGCCATTAATTCCAATGATATGCGTATTCGCGAGGCTTCACTTCAGGCGCAGCTCGCCTTGGAGGGCATCCCCGAGAATGAAGCGGGTCTTGAAAGACTGACAAGAGCCGTCGCCAATCCCCGTCTGCGAATCCGCGCATTTTGGATGCTTGGGGCCCTTGGCAATCGTGGTGTCGATCCCGTACACGTGGCCAAGATTCTTGAATCCTACCTGGCCGACCCGGGTTTGGACGTCCGTTCCTGGGCGATCAACGGTCTATCACTTGTCGCTACAGACGAAACAATCCCGATGCTCCTCGACCGTTTTCGCAATGATCCTTCGCCTGTCGTTCAAGAACGCGCCATCTGCGGCCTGGCTCAGTCCGGCATGTACTCGCACGCGCAACGTATGGTCGCCGCAAAAAGCCTTGTCGGCTGGCTCGATGACGCGCTTCTGACTTCACAACAACACGCTTGGGCAATTCAAGCGCTTCATGACATCGCGAGCGTTTCGCCCAGTTCCGACTCCGCCGCCGCGTGGCGCGAATGGTGGTCGCGAAACTCGGGCCGATAGACCGCTATCGGATTTTCGTTTGAATCAGCCGCGAACCAGTCCGATCTGCCTCCTCATGACATCGCCTTGATTGCCATTATTTTCCATGCGAAAATTAAACTCACGCTGGCAGAGTAATGCTGGCAACCCGCTTGAACATTGCCTTTGGCGATATCGTCTAAGGGTTAGGACGTAGCCCTCTCAAGGCTAAAATCCGGGTTCGAATCCCGGTATCGCTGCCAACACTGCCTTCCTCTGAAAGTAAAGCACCGCGATCTGGCGAGGAAATCAGGGAGTCTGTGCGCTGGGAGCTGCCTGCAGCTTTGGCGAGGGGAATGTGGTACGCTGCGTCGTCTGGCAAAATTGATAAGCCTCGAAGACGGCGGCCAGCGTAGCGTCCCAACTGGCGTGGCTGACTCTCGCTCGCGCCGCTTCTCCCATCTTCTTCAGCTTCTCCGGCATCTGCGCCAACGCCACCACCCGCCCTGCGAAGGCTTCTTCTGTCGATTCCGCGTCGCCCGATATTCCCGGCGCGACGAGATGTTGCGGGCCTCCTTCCGTGGTCACGACCGAAGGCACGCCGGACGCGGCAGCTTCTTGAATCACATTGCCAAACGTGTCCGTGCGCGAGGGAAACACAAACAGGTCCAGATTCGCGTAGGCTTCGGCGAGTTCCTGGCCGAGAAGCACGCCGGGAAAAACACCTTTGCGCAGGTTGGCCTGCAGCCACTCCCGCTCGCTCCCATCACCTATAATGTGAATCTCGAAACGTTCGATTCCCGCATCAATCATTGCGCGCTCAATTCGCGGAAACACCCGGACACCCTTTTCCGGCGTTACGCGCCCCACAAAACCTAGCCGGAGCACGCCGTCGTTCCGCGAGCGATTTCGCGGATGAAACCACTCGCTATCTACGCCGCGCATCATCAGGAATCCGGGCTTCCCCGTGGCTCTTTCCAACCATGCGACCTGCGCCGCTGTCGGCGCCAGCACCACGCGCGCGATCTTGTAAAAACGGACGATTAGCCGGAGTGCCGCAGACTCTGCTCTTGCGGCCACACGATTCACACCTGTCTCGGGTAGGAACCGGAGCATCTTCTTCAAGCGCTGCGCCGCAAATTGGTGGAGATTCGTGTGCCAGGAAACAACCAACGGAACCTTCATCTCGTGAGCGAGGATGGCCGCCAATTGCCCGAAATCGCCAGGGCTTGTCGCGTGGATCACTTCGGGCCGAAAGGCCGCGAGCGCTTTGCGCAACATTGGCAGAAACCGCCAGAGGTACAGGTCGTAGCGCAGATCGCGTTCGACTCCAAAGCTGGTCCACCCGCGCGGCAATTCCAGCCGAGTGACGCTGCCGGACTCGAATTGCCGCAAAGCCGGCCCAGGATGAACCGCCAGCATCGGGCATCCATGCCGTTCCGCAAACGCCACCAATTGCCTGGCCGTCAGCGCTACTCCATTCACCTCATGGTAGGTATCGCAGAAGAAAGCGGCGCGCGGCGTTCCGCTCATAATCCTTCTTCCCAAGACGCCAGCATCGCCATTCGCATCGCCGGCCGGAACCACGGGTTGGCAATCAGTCCCATGGCCCAATGAATTTGCTTGATGAAGCGCGGCCCTTCCTTGCCCCAGAGAAACGACGCGGGACGCTCAATCCCTTCCTTAGTGATATAGAAGACTCGCGAGGTCCAGTGCCGCCGGCCAAACTCGCCGGGTGCTTCTCCCAAAATGTGCCACGTTTCCGCGAACAAGCGCAGCTTGAGCGGTTCGAAGTACTGCGGCATCAGCACAATCTTGCTGATGCGGTCTTGCCGGATCTCTTCCACAAACTCCTCGAAACTCCCAGCCGCCGTCACATTCAGGGTTGCGTTGGGTTCGCAACCGTGCCGGTCACCTCCCGAAATCAGGGGAAGGTCACAAGCCTTGGCCAGCTCCATCACTGCCCTGTTTTCGGCGCGCGGCCGCAAACCGTTGATCTCCAGCGCATGGATCACGCTGCGGTGTTCTTCAACGAACCGCACCATGTTCGTGCGATGCGCCGCTGGATCGACTCCTTCCGCGCTCCAGAATGGATGATTCAGCACTACAAGAACGGAGGAGCATCCCTGCAGCTCGTGCAGGAGTTTCCGGAGAAGCTCGGGTTTTGGATTCGCCGTGTGCTTTGCGAATTCCTTCATCCACGCGGACGCGCAGTCGCTGGGAAGGTTGTGGATGCCCAAATGAAAACAGGTTTCCTCGTACGGCGCGCTCCATTCTACGGAAATCGGCGCTCCAGAAGTTTCCGTCACCACGCGCAAGTGCAAGCCGGCTTCGATGTTGTCGTGATCGGTGAGCGAGATTAGTGGGCGAAGTCCAAGGACGCTCTGAATCTGCTGCGCTTCGAGCGCCAGTGCCTCTCGGGGCGAAAGGGGAGGAGTCCAGAAGGCCCGGCTAAAATCCACTATCCGACCCTCATAGAGATGAGCGCGGCCCACTTCGCGCTCCGCAATCCCGGAAATGATCGGCAGCCGCCTGAAATAGCTTGGCAGGCGGCCCAGCCACTCCCGCGAGTGCATCGTATGGCTGTGCAGAGAGACGCCGGAGCGATAATACCTATCGAGCCATGAACCTGGTTCGTACTTCACCACATCAGGCAAGAATGTCCTCATTTGCATTCTCCCGACGAGCAGCTTTGGCGACCTGTCAACCAAACTAGGAACTCTGCATTACGCCGCGATGACCTCTCGTTCAACATTCTTGCAATCCGTTGGCGCTTTCGGCACATTCCTGGAGCCGTGGTCCAGCAGCCTTACGCAGCTGCGTAATCGCCTGTCCCTGCATTCACTGCATCCAACTCCTTCTTCGAGCGAATGCTCCGATTTCCTTTGCGCTGGTCTTGGAAGCGCGCATGCAATCGGTCATAAAGCTGGAAATACCGCTCCGTCACCCGCCCCCATGCAAACCCTTGCGCCGTTTTCTGACCCTGGGCCGTCTTTTCCCGCCGGGCAGCTTCGTTGCTGACCACGCTCCGGATCGCCGCGGCGAAGGCCTCTGGCGCCGGCTCCGCGAGCCACGCATTTTGGCGGTTCGCGTAGGTAAGTAATCCCCCGCACGCCGGCGCCACCAAGGGCAGTCCCGCCGCCATGGCCTCCAGCAGCGCAATCCCAAACGGCTCGTGCGCGTTGGGGTGTACAAATACGTCTGCGGCCGCATACAGTTCTGCCAGTTGTTCCGCCTCGCAATGTCCCAGAAAAAGCGCACGGCCGGGAGCATGGCGTTCGAAAGAAGACCTAAGCTCGGACGCTATGGGACCGGCACCTGCGATGGCAAACCGGAAGTCATGCTGTCCGCTGGAAACGAGCCTCTGGAGCATCGGCGGAAGCAAGAGGAGGTTCTTCTCATAACCCAGCCGTCCGGTGTAAACGAGCACCACGGTTCGCGCATTGCCGCCCAGGCGGCGCGCGAGGTCGGCCCGTGCCGCTAGAGATGTGCGCCCCCCGCTGAAGCGCTCGTAGTCCACCCCCATGGGCTCCACGTGCAGACGGTCTTGTGCTCCCGCGGGCAAAACTCGCCGCAGCTCGCCCGCCGCGTAGTCGGAAACCGCAATGTGAAAGTCGAATCGCGGAGCGTAAAGGACCTGCATATAGAACTTGCCCAACCACCGCGCTAGGCCACCGGAACTGAGGTGAAACGCGATCATGTCGTCCAGGCGCTCGCAGGTGAGACCTACAATCGCCGGCACTGGGACGCCAGGAATCCACTGCCGCCGCAGGACTCCCGGCAGGTAGGCCATCCAGAACTTGTCGCATATCTCCACTAAATCCGGCCGTTCCTCCGTCAAAATCCTGCGCAGCGGCGTTTCGCCGGGCCAACCGTATTCTTGTGGCAACAAGACGTGGTAGCGTTGGTCTAGAACAGGCGCTCTCGGAGCCGCAATCGTATAGATCCGGCCGTAACTCCCGATCTCCTGCACAGAAGTCTCGCGCCCAGGCACAACCAGCCGCACCAGTCGCCGATGCGTATTAGCCGCCTGCAGAAGAGCCGTATAAAAAGTGCGAATGCCGCCAGAATTGGGGTGATACGAGTTTGTGATGTGCAGCGTTTTAATCATTCGTTGGGGGCGCGCCGTCAGTGAACTTTCGGCGCTCGCGTCGGCGCCGGGCCCAGCGAACAGGAAGCAGGCAAAACTCGGCAACCAGCCTTGGAAATTGGGCTAGGTCATGCACCAGCGCCTTGCGTCCCCGGCCCACGATGAATGTGCCTTTGCGCATGGCGAAGTAATTGAAAAGGGAGGACAGGGCGGTCAGGGCCACGGAAGCGCCGATGCTCGTGTAAAGCCGGTTTGTTCCACGCACCCAGTGCACCAGAAATTCAACGGAATGATTGGCTAGGGGCAGCAACACCAAAACGGCCAGCGCTCCCGCCCACGGCGGCTCCACGTCACTGAACGCTTCCGTCAGCGCACCATAGAATCCCGCAGTCACTCCCCGGTAGACCCATTCCGTAGTCATCGCCGCTAATGCCGCCGGGAGACCCGCCGCCAGGTTCGTGAAGAAGAACAGTGCCGAGCGGAGCACTGTGCTCATAATGGCGGATTTCCAGTTCCATTTCTTGATGAGGCTTTCGTGGGGATGCCGCAGCAGACGTAGCAACGCGCCGCCGACGCTAACGCCGCTCGCAAAGCTCGGAAGTGACGGCGGCTCCTGCGCGGCACCTGCATTTTTCTCTGGGGAAGCTGGCAAGAAAGGCAATGATCGGCCCGCGAACTGCAAACCGTCCCGGATGGAAGCGTTCGGTGGTTTGCTCACGTCGTCGCTTGATGGCCTCCTCGGAGTGGACTGGGGCCCGCCCTAATGCGCGCTTTTCCCAACGCTCGGGCAAAAACGGTGCGCAGTGTCAGATTAGCAAGCGCATGGTCCGTTGCTTGTTACAGCGCAATGTTGAATATTTCAACTTTGCGTAAATCTTGCGTAATAATAAACAGTGAATCTTCGGACCAGCGATGAAATTTCTTGCCCCATCAGGAATTCTGATCGGCGCCCCTGAGGTCCAGCCTTGATGCGGCGTGGGCCGCGTCTTTGGAGCCTTTTGGCGCTTTCTTTCGTTCTTACTTCAACCGTCGCTCACGCACAAACCGCCGATAGGCAGGCCCTCCAGGAGGCTCTGAAGTGGATGCGCGAAACGCCGCGCAGCTCCACCCAATACAACTACGAGATGACAGCGCGCGTCCGGCTGATCCTTTTCTGGGTAGGCAAGGAAAATGTCGGCGGTGGCTATGTCCGCACGGGACGCTCCTCAGGTGCTCAAAGCGCGGAAATGGTCCAGGTTCTCTTCGGCTCTGATCCCGCCAAGGCCCCTCGCGCCATCAATCGATGGGGTGCTGGGACGGAAATATTCCATCTTCGGGCGGCCTCAGCAGGAGATGATTCCGCCGCTTACAGCGCCTTCTTTGGCTTCATGAAATCGTCCAAGGGTAAGTCCGTCTCCGAAATGCAGGGTGAGCTGGCCAAAGAGAACACGCGCGGCGAGCACGCTTTCAGCGCCATCCTCAGCCGTGTGGATGCAGGCCGCGCCATCTCCCTGATCGTTCCGATGCAATCCAGCGTCGACTACAACCTTCATCAGCTCAATGAGGCGCAATCCTACGTATTCGATGAATTCCTTTTGAGCACACAGGCCGTAAAGGCCATTCCCTCAGCAGAGCAATGCCCACGCAATGCCGGCTTTCTCGGCACCGTCACCGAGCTGATTGACGCCGCCCTCACCGGGCAGAAGACCCCCGTTTCGCTTTGCTATGTCTACGACGCGCAGGTTCACAATTTGACGCTTCGCGGCACTGCCCGCTTAGATAAATTGACCCTTCGCACCCATCGCCCTCAAGCTCCTAAGGAAGCGGCGCCCGTCGAACAAGCTTACTCCAACCTGCTCGAAGCCGAGTTCGTTTCGGAAAGCAAACAATCGGGAAAACACTCTACCTTCGCTCTTGTCCTGGGCATTTCCGGAAGCCTGCGCGGCATTCCCGTACAGATTCGCTATCAGCCGAATTGGTGGTTCCAAGTTGTGCTGAATCTCTGCCCTGAACCTCTACCACTCCAAGGCAATTAGAGAAGGTCCATCCCTAAATTCTTCAGATCTTTTCCACAGCGATTCAGTTTTTCAATCCATTTCATCAAGTCTTTCGATTGACGCTCGCGATGCGTGCGCGATACTCTATTTCCCGTCTGATGGCTGCGCTTGTCCCCATAAAAATTGCGCATGAACTTGCGTCCGATCCCAATTTGAGGAGAGTTCTATGGCTTCGTCTGCCCCAAAGTTAACGCATGAGCATGCGTCCGATTCCAGTCCGAGGAGTTTCATGTCGAACGAACTGCGAAATTTTCTCGCTCTTCCTTACGATGAGCTTGAGCAATTGAACCTGAACGCCAAGGAGCAGCGCAAAAATCGCGTGCCCGTCCATAAAGTTCAAGAGGAACGGCTCAAGTATTTGACCGACGAAAAACGCATTAAAGCCGTCACCGTGCTCTTTAGCGACCTCGAAGGCCGCCTCCACATGCTCGACTACGACAAGAAATTCCTGATCAAGAGCTGGGACAACCTAACGTTCGACGGCTCGTCGATTCGCGGATTCACTGCGCAGCGCGAGAGCGACCTTCGGCTGACCATGGATTGGCCCTCCTTTTATTGGGCGCCTGCGGACGTCTTCGGCTCCGGCAAAGTGCTTGTTTTCGGCCACGTCATCGACAAAGACGGCAGTCCTTACTCGGCTGATATACGCGGCGTCCTCAAAGGCTACGCCGACGGCCTCTACGACAAAAAGGGCTACACGCTCAATGCCGCCAACGAAATTGAGGGCTTTCTCTTCGCGGGTCCCAACGCCGAACGCCGCTACCATGAAACTGCCAAATTTGAGTACGTAAACACCGGCGGCTACTACCACTCGCTTCCGGGCGACCCTCTCCGCAGTTTCATTGACACAACCGCCGAAGTGCAGCGCGCCATGGCCTTTCAAAACGAAAAGGATCACCCTGAAGTGGCACCCTCACAATTCGAAATCAATTACAACTACGGCGAGGTTGTTCAAGCGGCAGACCAGATTCAACTTTACAAATTAGTCTGCCGCCAGGTGGCCACCAACATGGGTTTCACGGCCAGCTTCCTCCCTAAACCCATCGTGGGCGTTAATGGCAGCGGAATGCACACCAATGTTTCCGTCAGCAAGGATGGAAAAAATCTTTTCTGGGATCCCAAGGGCGAAGAGAAGCTCAGCAAGTTCGGTTGGGACTTCGTTGACCGCATTCTTACTCACGGCAACGATATCTGCCTGCTGTTCAACTCCAGCGTGAACGCTTATCGCCGGCTCGACCCACACTTCGAGGCACCCAATCAGCTCAATGCTTCCGCCGTCAACCGCGGCGCCATGGTGCGCATCCCCATCGGCAACGAACGCAGCATGCGCACCGAAGTGCGGGCCGTCGCTCCCGACGCGAATCCATACATGGTGATGTACTCGATCTTCAAGACCGGCCTGGACGGCGACACCGCGAAAATCAAAGACTTGCGTTCCGCTAAGCGGTATCTGCCGGACAACATCTACACGGCCATCGAGAATTTCGAAAAGTCCGACTGGACAACCACTCTTCTGGGCGCTGACGTCAAAGGACGCTACGCCGAACTTAAGCGCACCTCCGCCGACCGCTGCCCGCGCGATCTCGGCACGATCGTGAAGGCGCAAGAGGTCCAGTTCCACCACGAAGTCTACAACCAATTCCTCTGGAACCTGTTTTAGTCACGTTCGCTTCTGCAAGACCAGTAGGGCGGCTTCCAAGCCGCCCGTTTCATTGATTGGTTCACGACCCGCCAGCTTGCGGCAGATAGGCGTCACTGCGCCCTTGCGTCCGTGGGACAGGTATTGCTGCCTGTCCTTTTGGACGTTTCGTGTGCGCTTGAGGGATTCTATAATCGAGACTTAGCTGTACACCCTGAATGATCCGAATCCCTAGCATTTGGACTGCCTGAGCCTGAGCGAATCCATGCTCGAAACCAAACCCGACTCCAAACCTAACCAACGGCGTGGCCAAAAACCGCAACCCGTTGCGGTCTGTACACGCTGCGGGGCCGTCTCGTATTCCACGGACCAGATCAACGGCCAATGCGCGCAGGTGACCGCGGGGAAGCGATGCACGGGCGTAGTTGGAGGCGCATCGAGCAAAACCGATTGGGAAGCCTGCCCTGCCTGCGTCACTACGGGAACTAAGAATGAAAAAAGATGCGGGCAATGTGACGGCGCCGGCTGGCTCTACGTCCGCAACCGCAAACGCTGAGCAGCAGATGCTTCTCCAGATGTGGGATTGCCATTTTTGCCTGTCCTCTTGGCTTGTTCGTCTCGCACCCGCCTCTTTGTAGGGGTTACCCCAACTCGCAGGAGTTTCCGGTATCATGGGCAGCCAATGAGCCCGGCCCCAAAATCCTCACGCGGACCAGCCCGCGGAGCGTTGCGAGACATCCTCCTCTACGGCTTGTGCGGCGGCGTACTGATCACGCTTCTAAGGCTGACTGAGTACCGTTTCCTAGTCGTTGAGCATTCGGTGGAGATCTACGGCGGTCTGGTGGCGGCGTTGTTTTCAGGGCTGGGCATCTGGCTTGGACTGACGCTCACGCGAAGGAAGTCGCAAAGCACCCAACAGGAGGAGCTGCCGCCAAGCGGCGGGCCGTTTGCGGCCGACGCCAAGCTCGTGAACGAGCTGGGCATTACCCCCCGCGAATTGGAGATTCTGGGCCTGATCGCCGCGGGACTTAGCAATCGCGAAATCGCGGACCGGCTGTTTGTCAGCGAAAATACGGTGAAGACGCATTCCAGCCGGGTGTTCGACAAGCTGGGCGCCCGGCGCCGTACGCAAGCGGTACTGCTCGGTAAAGAGGCCCGGCTGATCCCTTAAAGCCTCCCTCGAAGGCATGATTTTTTGGCGTACAAACGCAAAATCACTCGAAAGGGTGACGACAACTTCAGGGCACCGACCGACAATCGCGGCCTGTAGAACCCAAATTCCAACTAGGAGACTGAATTCCCATGAGAAAGACAGTGCTGACCTTCGGGCTGATTTCGGGCGCCATTTCGGCAGGGATGATGCTGGCGACGCTGCCCCTCGCCGACAAGCTCGGGCACGAAAAAGGCAGTTACATCCTTGGCTACACGGCGATTGTGCTGTCGGCTCTCCTCGTGTTTTTCGGCGTGCGGTCATTCCGGGAGAATGTGTCGGGGGGACAGCTGACGTTCGGGCGTGGATTTGCCGTCGGCATCCTGATAACGCTGCTCTCGAATCTCTGCTACGTGGCTACCTGGGAGGTGGTCTACTTCAAGTTCATGCCAGACTTCGCCGACAAATACGCTGCGCACATGATCGAGCGCGCCAAGTCCTCCGGGGAAAGCCAGGAGAAAATCGAGAAAGCCACACAGGAGGCGAAGGAATTCAAGGTAATGTACAACAAACCCGCAATCAACATCTTTTACACATTCCTCGAAGTGTTTCCCGTCTTTCTGGGCGTGACGTTGCTTTCGGCGGCGATCCTGCGAAAGAAGACGGCGAACGCTGCACCGTGAACGAGGTCATAGGGAGCGCTACGCCACCCCTTTTAAGACTCTAGGGTACGAATCCCTTTGGAACTAAACCCCGTTAGGATTCGTAAAGAGGTAGAAAGGGCGTCGGTTCCACGAAAGCCAGTATATTGTCTCTGGTTCAATGGAGAGGTGGATTATGAAGGGCACATGGAATCTAGCGGTTAGGTGGGTGGCAGGAGCATTTTGTCTATCGATGGTCTCGCTGGCGGGCGGGTCGCCGACATGGGCGCAGAGCGAGAAACGAACCGTGTTCGCGCCGGACGATTTTCGTTGGCAAGGAAACTTGAAAGCCGGGCAGACGATGGAAGTGATCAACACAAATGGGCAGATTGATGCGAGCGGCGCTAACGGAAGTGAAGCGCGGGCCGAAAGCGTAAGAAGAGGTGGCGATGACGACCGCGAGTTGTTCGTCGAGGTCGTCGAATACTCGGACGGCCTGACGATTTGCGCCGTGTACGCCAAGGACAAAGCACCCGGCCGATGCCACCGCGGCGGAGTTTCGTCCGAGTCCTTCGGGGGATGGTGGGGGCATCACGCAAGGGTCAACTTTGAAGTGCAAGTGCCCCGCGGCGTGCGCTTTCATGCGATGACAACCAATGGAAACATCGTTGGCCGTAATCTGAACAGCGTGGTGGAGGCGGCGACCACGAACGGCAACGTGGAAGTTTCGACGAGCGAATGGACCTCCGCGAGGACGACGAACGGCGGAGTGCGCGTGTCCATGGGCAACGCGAAATGGGATGGCGAATTGGAAGTGAAGACCACGAACGGCAGCGTGGATGTGACGTTGCCGGCCTCGGCAGAATTCAAGGTGAAGGCGGGCACGACGAACGGCAAAATTCAGACTGACTTTCCGGTTACGGTGCAGGGGAGTCTCAGCTCGAAGAGCCTTTCTGGGACGATAGGCGGAGGCGGCCGGGAATTGAGAGTCGTGACGACCAACGGCACAATTAAGCTGGTGAAGAGCTGAGAGAAGAAGCAGCCTTCTTTTCGTTTCACGATTTCCCGAATTCGCGGCGCGAGCTGATGCCTTTTCCTTCGGTTATGGTCACGGTGGCGCCGACGGGGATGGTGGAGAGGCGATCGAGTTGGCCGCTGGGCCAGCGAATCTCGATAGAGTCGGCTTTATCTCGCGCGCCGAGGCCAAACGTGAGCACCAGTTCGCTGGCGGAAAGGTAGCTGGAGCCGCTGCGCAGCATTTGTGTTTGGGTTTCGCCGCCGGCTGTCAGCTTCACGACGGCGCCAATGCTGTCGCGGTTGGACTTCGTTCCCCTCAGCTTGATGCGCAAGCTGCGATTCACAGCGGCGGCGCCCTGAGCTTCGTTGCGGAACAAATACGCCGGTCCACCATTGGTCGATAGCAGTAAGTCCAGCCGGCCGTCGTTGTTTATGTCTGCGTAGGCCGCGCCGCGCCCGACTCGCGGCGACGCGAACGCCGCGCCCATCGATTTCGTCACCTCCTCGAACTTTCCCTTCCCCACATTGCGAAACAAATGCGGCGGCATGGCGTATTTCACGTTGGCTTGCACCCGCTGAATGTCCGAATCGATGTGGCCGTTGGCGATCAACACGTCCGGCCAGCCGTCCAAGTCGTAGTCAAAAAAGAAGCAGCCGAAGCCAAGTGTGAGCAGCGACGCACGGCCAATCTCCGAGCGCGGCGCTTCGTCGACGAACAGCCCTTTGCCTTCGTTGTGATACAGCGAAATCATCTGGTTTGAGAAATTGGTGATCAGCACGCTGGCATAGCCGGAGTGATCGTAGTCGGCGGAGTCCACGCCCATGCCAGCGCGCGCGACGCCGTCTTCGCTGAACGCCACGCCAGCGACGACGGCCTTTTCGCTGAACGTGCCGTTGCCGTTGTTGCGATAAAGCTTGTTGGGCTGAGTGTCGTTGGAGAACAAAAGATCGGGCCACCCGTCATTATCATAATCGAGCACGGCGACGCCGAGAGTCTTCGAAGTCGCCTCGCCCAAGCCCGCTTTCTGTGTCACGTCTTCGAAAGTTCCGTTTCCGAGGTTGTGCCACAGGCGCACGGAAGTTCCTTTGTAGGATTCCGGCGTGCAATACGATTTGCTCTTGCCGTCCATCGTGCAATACAGATCGGTCTCGGGGGTCCATTGCACGTAATTAGCGACGACGAGATCGAGAAGGCCGTCTTTGTCGTAGTCGACCCACGCAGAGCTGGTGCTGAGTTCTTTCTGGCCCTGCAATCCGGCCTTTTGCGTCACGTCAGTGAATGTTCCGTTGCCGTTGTTGTGAAAGAGATGGCTCTGGCCATAGGCGGTAACGAAGAGGTCGTCGTAACCATCGTTGTCGTAGTCGCCCACGGCCACGCCCATGCCGAACATTTCTATATCGAGTCCGGCCTTGTGGGTCACGTCGGTGAACGTGCCGTCATGATTGTTGTGATAGAGCTTGGGCGTCGAATGTTTCTGCGCATGGCCAGGCCAGTCCATTCCGTTTACGATGAAAATGTCGGGCCAGCCGTCGTTGTCGTAATCGATGAACGCCACACCCGGCCCCATCGTCTCAGGAAGATATTTCTTGCCGAAGGCGCCGTTGTTGTGAACGAAGTGGATTCCCGCATGTTGCGTGACGTCGCGAAACTGAATGGCCGCTGGCGCATCGGCTGCGGCGCTGCGGCCTAATTTGCCAATCACGAGAATTGCGAGTGCAAAGACAAGAAGCGCTGCGAGCGGACGTTTCACCGTTCCCCCATTCAGTCCCGCCCGACCCCGAGTGCGTCGGCGACGCGGTTGATGTAATTGAACCACGAGGCAATCAGGGTGATCTGCAAAATCCCGCGATCGTCGAAGCCCACGTCATGCAGCTTCTGAATGTCGTCGCGGCTGCATTTTGTCGCGTCTTTGGTCAGCCTCACGACGTGCTCCAACATCGCGCGGTCCTGCTCGCTGATCGCCGCGGTGCGGAAATCCTTCCGTAATGCTTCCACCAACTCTTCATCCAGCGTGACCCGACGCAGAAACTCTGCGTGCGATTCAATTCAATAGTGGCAACGATTGGTCACCGACACGAGCGTATTGATCATTTCGTGCTGGCGGCGCGTCAGCGGGAGGTCCGGTGCCATCATCGCGCCAAGGGCCGAAAACGAATGGTAAAGCGCATCCGGAATCAACGAGTGCGAAGCGGTAATGCTGTTCTCTTCCCCGCGGTCCACCGCAGGCGCCGGCGTCCGGTACTCCACTGGATACAGCTTTCGTTCTGCTTCGATGGCTTTCTTGACGCGCTCGTCTTCGTCCATCCGGAACGTCTTGATCCAGGTCATTGGGCCTCGCTCTTTGCGCTGTAATCCTTGCCGCGAATCAGTTTCCGCCGCCGGGCCGCGCACCATTTTGCGCGGAGATGCTCTTCACTACTTTCCTGGTAGCTGCTTTCTTCTGTGGAGCCGGGCCGACGGCTACGCTGTAATGCTCGTGAATGGGCTGGCGTTCGTTGTTATCTTCGGGATGCGTCTGGCGGTAAGGGCCCGTGATCGCCTGCGCGGATTCATCGGCCTTGAAACGAAGGTAACGAGCCTTGTGCTCCTCTGCCTTCGCGTCGTTGCCGAGTCCGTTGTAGCAAAGCATGAGGTTGTAGTGGGCCTGCAAGTCTTCAGGATCGATCGCCAGCGTTTTCTCAAACTCCGCGACGGCGTCGGCGTAGCGCTTCTGGAGGAAAAGAATGCGGCCGAGTTCGTTGTGCACCACGCGGTCGCGCGGGAATTGCTCGAGGACGGTTTTCAAGTGGGCGATGGCGCCGTCGTAGTCGCCGTCTTCGCGAAGCGCTTTTGCGTAAAAGAAGTTTGTGCGCGCTAGCTTCGCGTTGATCGCGAGCGACTTTTCCAGCACCTTGCGCGCGCCGGTAGTGTCGCCTTCCTGCAAAAGCACGCGGCCGATGTTGGTCCAACCGTCGGGATTCTGCGCATCAGCCTCGGTGATTTTCTCGAAAGCAGCAGCGGCCGCTTTTAGATCGCCTTGCAGGAAAAGCCCGATGCCGTAGTCGTTCCAGCGCGTCCAGTCTTCTTTGGGGCTGATCGTTTTCGCCTCGGGAGCAGGAGCGCTTCGCAGAAGAACTCGCAATGTTTTTGTGTCTTCCGCAATAACCGTGATTGGAAGATCCGGAATCGCTTTCACGTTGCCGGACACGCGCGAGGTGTCGCCGTTGAATGCCCACTGGCGGTCGTCGTAATTGGCCGTTGTCGTGGCTTCCTCATTGCTAGTTGGCTTTGCTTGAGGTGCTTCTACGCCCGCAAAAGAAAAATGCGTGTTAAACCAGCTAAATTTTCGGTAGTTGAGCTTGGCGTGCAGCGTGATCTTATCGCCGCAATTCTCGGGAACGTGCAAGCGGAAGTGGGCTGTGTCTGCCGCGCCTGGTGGAATCAGATGCACGTAAACGACGGAGCGCGTGGCCCAGGCATTGCGCTTGTTGATGGGATTGCCGTGCCCGTCGATTTGCAGCGACCGATAAAAGTGTGCGCCGGGCTCGACGGGCCCCTTCCCGTCGTCTTCGACTTTGCCGCTCCAGAAGATCGTTTGGCCTTTTTCGTCGGTGGCCTGCAGTTCGAGCCAAACGTCGAAGGCATCAACGGTGCCGCCGGGGAAAAAGTGACCGACTTTGCGCGTTCGAACAACGACGTCAACGCGCACATCATCGCCGCGACGCACGGCAGCATTGGCGCGGTCAATCGGCGCCGTAATAGCGCGAACTTCGCCGGCAGGGCCTTTCGGCAATGCGGCTTCCGACTCTTCACCCACTGCAAACGTTGTTGACAGTTCCTGCTTACCCAATTCGTTCCGAACCGCCGCAGCAGATTCTTTTCCAGCAGGCGAAATCGCGAAAATATCCACGCTGAGCTGCTTGTCCTGAAGAAATTGTTTTGCGAATTCGAATTGCGCCTGATCCTGATTTGCAGTGGGCACCGCAGTATTTGCGCCTGGGAAACGATGTGAATGCACGAGCCCGTTGACGTTGCCGTCGTCGCGCGAAGGAACTTGCGGCATGTGGCAATCGGCGCAATTCATTGGGGCCTTCGGATAATAAAAAGCCCGCGCACCCTGTCCCGAAACTCCGCTCGCTTGCCAGTTGTCGTACTCATTGA
>Ga0126378_10000053_pt1 | contig 82555 bp, 73 predicted proteins | sample PanSoiMetPlot_23_FD_92587 | JGI IMG/M metagenome (GOLD analysis project Ga0126378, IMG submission 92587) | Tropical forest soil microbial communities from Panama - MetaG Plot_23 | ecosystem: Environmental > Terrestrial > Soil > Tropical forest > Bulk soil | place: Panama | collected 2016-02-17 | reverse complement strand
TTGCTGTTCGACTGACGTCTTCTTCCCTTTGTCTTTGTCTTTATCCTTGGCTTTGTCGGCGTCGGCGTTTTTCTGGTCGGCCGTTTTGTCGTCCGAATCGGCGGAAACCGAAACCCACGGCCGGCCGAAATCGTCGTTCGTAATTACCCGGGTCGTAGGCTCGGGAGGCTTGCTCTTGCGAGCCTCGCGGCCGGCGTCACCGAGTGTCTGCTGTGCGGCAGAAAGCGCCGTTAGAGTCCATCCGAGAGCCAGAAAACCGAGCGTGTAAGAGACAAATCTGTTCATCTTGTGCCCCAAAAAGGCGTCTTTTTAGTGCTGAAACTGACGCAATTTTAGCGCTTAAGGAGCCTTAAATCGCGTATTTTCTGGCTGATTCGGCTTGCCGGGAAGCCACAAGTGCACGTCCTGCTGGTAGTCAGTGATAGAGACCTAAGTACCAATTCACCATGCGGTTACCGAGGAAAACCGATAGGATCGCCATGCTGCCGAGAAAGACCCCAAAAGGCACTTCGTAGTACCTAAACATGAGTCTGGCAGAGGTCCAGGAGCGTCCAAAAACGTTGTTTTCGTGCCGCTTTTTGCGTCTTTGAATGCGTTTACGCCACACGGCAAGGGTGGTTATCAGCCCGAAAATCGTGCCCAGAACAGCTCCAGTGAAGATGGTAAAGAGCGCTAACTTGGCGCCAAGGAATGCGCCAACCATCGCCATAAGCTTCACATCGCCGAATCCCATGCCCTCAATGTGACGCAAACGGAAGTAAATTTCGCCCACAGCATAGATAAAGAAGGCGCCAAGAGCGGCTCCAACGAGCGAATCCACGACCGAAATGGCCGGTAAAGGCCACCGCAACGCCAACATTTTGCGAATAACGAACACTGGCATGCCACCAACAGGCACTAAAAGGCTGAATATCAGGCCCAAAACAATGCCTGGAATGGTGAGCATATCGGGTAAAAGATGTTGCTCGAAGTCGATAAAGATGAGCGGTAAGAGAAGAAAGAAGAAGACGCAGAGCTTAAGAAGCGTCCAGATGGCGACGATAGTGTCGACTGGAGCGGCGTAAAAGTACGCGGAAACGAATAGAAATCCGCATAGAAGCTCCACGATCGCGTACCGAGCGCTAATGGGATGGCCGCAATCGCGACATCTTCCGCGCAAAATGATCCAGCTAAGAACTGGAATGTTGTCGTAAGCGCGGATTTGCGTGCTGCAATTTGGGCACGCAGAGCGAGGCTTGACGACAGATTGTCCGCGCGGAACGCGATAAATTACGACGTTAAGGAAGCTTCCGAAGACTAATCCGAACAAAAAGGTGGCAATTGCGCCGAAATCGGTGGAGGGGAAGGTGCTCACGCGTGCTTTGAACTGGCCGGATTATATCTTTTTGCGGCGTAGATAACGTTGAGATCGGCACCCGAAAGCTCACTCCTTCGTAACCAGAAACGTCGTGAAGACGTGGGCCTTATGTGTCGCTGACGGGCATTCACTGGTGCAAAACATTTAATATGACTGCGTCTACGTGCTGAAAACGTTAGGATTTTGGCCGCGAAATGGCGACTCGAACTCCATTTATTGATGTCCAAGCCCGGGAGGAACGCGACCGCGATCTGGGATTTGGATCGCTCGTCTCCCAGCAGCGGCACGTCCGTTTGCTCAATCGTGATGGCAGCTTTAATGTCACGCGCAGGCATAGCTGGCTCGATTGGCTCTCGTATCACTCGCTGCTCACGATGTCGTGGCCGGCGTTTATCGGTTTGCTGGCCAGCGCATACGCGTTATTGAACGGAATATTCGCTGTTATCTATCTCCTATTAGGTCCGAATGCGCTGCAAACAGCAACGCCGCCGGAGCTTACTCCACGCTTTTTGAAGGCATTTTTCTTCAGTGTTGATACATTTTCGACAATCGGATACGGCAATATCGTGCCGGTTGGTCGCGCCGCAAACTTGGTAGTTTGCCTGCAAGCTTTTTGCGGACTGCTCGGTTTGGCCCTCGCTACTGGTCTGTTGTTCGCGCGATTCTCGCGTCCAACGGCAAAAATTCTGTTCAGCGCTAACGCAGTTATAGCTCCCTACAACGGCGTTAGCGCCTTCGAATTTCGCATTATTAACGCGAGAAACAACCAGATTATCGAGTTGAATGCGCGTGTATTGCTGTCGAAGTTTGAAAACGCGGACGGAAATCGCATTCGCAAGTACCACGCTTTGCAGCTCGAACGCGAAAAAGTCGTGTTTTTCCCATTGAGTTGGACCATCGTCCATCCGATCGATGAGAACAGTCCTATGTTCGGACTGTCGCGGGAAGATCTGATGGCAAACGATGCGGAGTTCCTGATCCTGCTAACTGGGACTGACGAAACCTTCTCGCAGACAGTTCATGCCAGGTCTTCTTACCGCGCAGACGAGGTGGTTTGGGGCGCTAAATTCGTCAATGTCTACAAATATGATCACGATGGCCACATTCTGGGCGTGGATACGGATCGATTCCACTCATTTGAGCGCGCACAATTGCCGCAGATCGCTTCCATTTCTGGCGTTTAGCCGCTTATCGTCGTTGTTTGTTGCATGAGTTGCGGGAAAGGCGCGGGCAGTCGAAACGTGAAACGTCTTTCCTCTATAATCAGGTATTCGGCAATCCTGCCTGGAGTACATCCATAAGCAATGATTAAGTTCCTTCAGACGCCCACTAAGGCGAAGAAGTTCGTCTTGGGAGGCTTGCTAGTCGTCGTCGCCGTGATGATGGTGATCACGCTCATTCCCGGAATCTTTGACAGCCTGACAAACACCGCTGGTCGAGGCGTTTATGCACGCGTTGGAGGCCATGATGTGACGACTGCCGACGTCGATCGCACCGCTCAGCAGATGGCGCGGCAGCAGCGTCTGCCTGCGGAGTTCGTTTCGTTCATACGTCCGCAGGCTGCTAACCAGCTCATCACTAAGTACGCGCTAATCGCGGAGGCGCGGAGGCTGCACTTGCAGGCCACCGACGAAGAGGTCCGTAACTTCCTGCATCAAGGACAGTTCAGCGAGGCTCTCTTCCCCAAGGGCGAGTTCATCGGACAACAAAAGTACGAGGACTTCGTTCAACAAAACTTCAGCATGGGCGTTTCGCAGTTTGAGGACCTTGTTAAGGAGCAACTGCTGATCACCAAGCTCATCGCGATGGTGCAAGGCAACGTTACGGTGCCTGAATCGGAGGTCAAGGAGGACTATCTCAAGCAGAACGTAAAAGTAAAGTTCTCCTATGCGGTCCTCACTACCGAAGACATGACGAAGCAGGTGAAGGCAACCGACACTGAGCTTAGGGCTTTCTATGACAAGCACAAGCAGGAGTACGTCAACTCAATTCCCGAAAAGCGTAAGGCGCGCTACATCGCTATCAGCACATCGAGCATTCCCGTCACTGTAAGCGACGACGACATCAGGCAGTACTACAACCAGCACGCCGATCAGTACAAGCTGCCGGATCGTGTGCACGTGCGCCACATCCTGGTAAAGACTCCGCCGCTTGGGGCTGACGGCAAGGTCGATCAGAAGGCGCTGGATGCTGCGAAGACAAAAGCTGAAGGGCTGTTGAAGCAGATTCAGAACGGCGGCAATTTCGAGGAACTCGCCAAGAAGAATTCCGACGACCCAGGCAGCGCAGCAAAGGGTGGAGAGTTACCGACATTCCAACATGGCGCCATGGTGCCAGAGTTCGAGCAGGCAGCGTTCGCACTACAAAACAAGGGACAGCTCAGCGGACTGGTAAAAAGCCAGTACGGATATCACATCATTCAGTTGATTGACAAACAACCGGCACACACCAAATCGTTGGACGAAGTGAAGGCCGACATCGCTCCAATCGTGAAGCAACAGAAGGAGTCAAAAGCCGCCGATGAGTTGGCACGGGCTCTGGAAGCACAAGCGAAAGCACAGGGACTAGACAAGGCTGCGGCAGCCCACAGTCTGCCAATCCAGGCCTCCGATTACTTTTCAAACACCGATTCCCTCCCCGGCATTGGCCAGGCGCCAGACTTCATGCAGGCAGCGTTCTCCGCGAAGCCAAAGTCTCCGCCACAACTCGCGCGGACTCCGAATGGTTATGCGATCTTCGAGGTTCTCGATTCCCAGCCTGCCAAGACGCCGACGTTCGAAGAAGCCAAACAACGTGTCGAGAATGAGTTTCGTAATGAACAAGCTCAATCGATGCTCGATCGGAAGACACAAGAGCTGTCGGAACGCGCAAAAGTCCTGCACGACTTGAAAAAGGCAGCCAGCGAGCAGGGCGCTCAGCTTAAGACGAGCGACCTCGTAACTCAGCAAAGTCAGGTGCCTGATATCGGACCGATGACCGGACCAGCATCTGTGGCGTTCACTCTAGGAAAAGACCAAATCAGCGGACCAATCGCTACTGGGCGCAATGGGGTTGTGCTTCAAGTGTTCGAGATCGAGGAGCCCTCAGCAGAGGAGTTTGCAAAAAACAAAGACGTTGCCCGCGAGAAGACGCTTGAACAGAAACGCGGCCAGAGCTTCCAGCTTTATGCGACGAACCTGATTCAAAACATGGAGAAGGACGGACGCATCAAATACAACAAAGAAGAGCAGCAACCCGGACGCTTACCAGCAGGTAGTTAAGCACCAAAGCGATAGGGGAAGCTGCCCGGCTCAGCTGGGCAGCTTTTGTTTTTACTCGAATACCGTCGGGATCTACTGATGCCATTTCCACGAGCCTGCGGAACACTTCTGCACATAACCTCGCTCCCTTCGCGTGGCGGTATCGGCGACTTGGGAGAAGAGGCGTATGGCTTCGTGGATTTTCTCGCCGCCTCCCGTCAGCGCTTGTGGCAAGTGCTCCCGACTAGTCCGGCGGCCACTGGCAACTCTCCGTATTCCGCGACATCTGCTTTCGCCGGCAATCCGCTGTTCATTAGCATCGAACGTCTCGCCGCGCGCGGCTGGCTAAGCAAGCAGGATGCTCAAAATCTTGCTACTCCTGGCTCCAAGGTTGATTTTTCGCAGGTGCAGAGCACAAAACTCCCGCTATTGCGAAAGGCCGCCGAGAACTTTATAGATCACGCTAACGGGATACCACGCAAGAGATTTGAGACGTTCTGCTGGCTTAATGGATGGTGGCTGGAGGACTATGTCCTCTTCGAAGTTCTCCGCAGTCGTCACGAGCAACAAAGCTGGACGGAATGGCCCGACGCTTTGCGCCGCAGAGATCCCGCAGCCATCGAACAAGTAAGACGCGACGATACGCGCGAATTAATGATCACGCGCGCGATTCAGTTCTTCTTCTTTGAGCAGTGGCGCGCGATGCATCAGTACTGCGCATCGCGAGGCGTAAAGCTGATCGGCGACATTGCGATCTTCGTCAATCTCGATAGTGCGGACGTGTGGAACCATCCTGAAATCTTTCAGCTTGACGAAAATCTAAACCCAATCTTCGTTTCCGGCGTTCCACCCGATTTCTTCAGCAAGACCGGCCAGCGCTGGGGGAATCCACTCTATCGTTGGGACGTCCTTCGTCAACACGGCTACGATTGGTGGGTTCAGCGAGTGAAATGGGCCCTGCAACAGTGCGACATCATCCGACTCGATCACTTCCGCGGATTCGAAGCGTACTGGGAGATTCCGGCGAACGAAGAAACTGCGGTCAATGGACGCTGGGCTCAGGGACCGAAGCACGACCTTTTTAACGCTCTGCGGCAGGCGCTGGGCGATCTTCCATTCATTGCCGAGGATTTGGGAACGATTACTCCCGAAGTGGAACAACTGCGCCACGCTCTTCAGATGCCAGGAATGCGTATCTTGCAGTTCGGTTTTGGGAATCCGGGAGCGCATATTTACTTACCCCACCGATTCGAACCAAACACCGTTGTTTATACCGGCACCCACGACAACGACACAACCGTGGGCTGGTGGAAGAGCGGCGCCACGGCCGAGGAGAGGCAGGCAGTTGAATGCTACATTCCGCCGAATTCTGACGGCGTTCATTGGGCCTTTGTTCGTGCTGCTGTTACATCTGTCGCCGACCTGTGCGTGATCCCAATGCAGGACTGGCTTGGACTTGATGGAGATAGCCGTATGAATGTTCCGTCGCGCCCGGACAATAACTGGGCATGGCGTGTCGAGAAAAAAGCGCTCTCAAGTGAACTTATCAAGAAGATAGCGAACTTGGTTGACGTGGCAGACCGCTTTCCGCTGAAATCCGGTCAAGCACCGAAAATTCCGCCTGCCGAGCAGGAGCAATTTGCCGCTTGAGCAGAAGACCATCATAGCTTCGCTGGAATAGCTGTTCGCAATTCACAAGAACAGCTTGCTGGTGGTCTCACAAACCTCACCTTGATCGATCACTCTGTTGATGTCGTGAGCGGGCGGCCCTTGGCGCGGTGAATCCTGATCGTGAGTTCGACCCGGTTGTTAAGCGCGAGTTTGCGGAAGATTGATTGGATATGGTTCTTAACGTTTGTTCCGAGATGACCAAGTGTTCGCCGATTTCACGATTTGAGGGTCCGCTAGCAACTAGTCGCGCCACCTGATGTTCACGCGGAGAAAGGGCCTGCATGGCTGCAAAGCTAGCTCGGCTCTCGTTTGCCACAACAGATCGCACAAAAAATTTACGAATTCCGAACAAGGCCGTGCCGGTAACTAGCGGAAATAGTAGTTCGATAAGCGAGGTGCCAAATTCCGCGACTGGTACTATAGTACTAATCGCACTGCCAGTCGCTTTTTACTCTAGCATTTCAAGGGACATCAAATGAACAAATCCAACGTCCTTGCGCTAATCGATGCAGAAATCGAGCGCTTGCAGCGAGCTCGACAGATCCTCTCCAGCAATAACGGCTTGGGGAGAGGCCGTGTCTTCGCCGGGGGGCCAAGAAAAAGGCGACGCATGAGCGCGGAAGCAAAGCGCCGCATCTCGCTGGCACAAAAGAAGAGATGGGCAGCGCGCAAACGCGCTGCTTAGTAGCCTTCTAACCGACAGCTTCCCGGGCAACGATTGCCGCCTCAGACAGACGGGTGCGGAAATAGTTCTCTGCGAATCGCCATACATCCTCGTACCGTCTCGCAGCGACAGCCGGTCGTACTTCGATGCCTGGGAACAGGAACTCGACCCAGAGCAGTATCCAGAATCCCAAGCTGATCATTCTCAACTTCAAGGCGTTTGGACCAGTCCCTCGGTTTCAGGCGCAGAAGCCAGTTCAGGATCGGTTACTCTGAGCCGCAAAAGAGCAATCAATGTTGCGCAGTTTGCCGCGATCCAAAGGAGATATTCCTGGACAGCTCTGAGGCGTGCGCGGCGTACTTTGTAGTAATAACTAGTAGTAAGCGCGTTTCGCAGAAAACCCTCTTCGGTTTTTGTGAACTCTTCCCATCTTGGCACAAAAGATGTGGTTCTCCAGCCTAGTTGTGTTGTTCTAAGGATCGAAAGCTCAAAACTTGAAAGTTTGTCCGCAGGCACCATTTCAAAAATATTCGCCGGCAATAGGATTGTGCTTACCTGGCCAGCCATTCCATCCATCGATGAACGACGGGAAGCGCAGCCGGCAAAACTAGCAGATAGGCCGCCACGCCCGTCAGCATAGTCATAGCCCAGCAAAAGCTGGAATTCTGGGGAGGCTGTGCATGCATCTCCAAAGCATCGTGCAAATGCCGTATCCGCATGGCTAGCGCCGAAGCGGTGACATCCGGTGGAATTAGATGGCAGGCGGCGATGGGCAGGCGCTGAGTCGACGGGGTTTTCAGACGCCCAACCTTTACAATGGCGGAACTCAGTTCAAGCGCCGAGGTTCCCTGCCTGAGAGCGCTAGCGTCCGCCGACAATTCGGAGGAAGCGGACCAGACAAAGTCCAGTTTGGCTAGAGCCGCAAAGAAGTGCGGCAGTCGTGTCACCTTTAATACCAATCGCTTGAGGTTATCGAGGGAACGAACATGGGCCAACTCGTGGGCGATTGCCGCCTGCAATTCTTCCGGGCTTAGGCTGGCGATTGCAACCTTTCCCACAAATACCATTGGACGGAGAATGCCAACAACCGCAATCAGAGACTTCGACGTCCGGACCTGATACACGGGGATAGAAAGAGAAAACGGCAACAACTCAGCTTCCCGTAGCCATCGCTTCACAATTTTCCGTGAATGGAAAAGTAATCGCCCGCAACGCCCTGCTAAGAAAACAATAGCCATCAGTGCAAGACTAGCGAGAGCAATCAAATACGGTTCCGGAGTCTCTACAGACCGGGTCGGCTCGAGTAGCAAGAAGGAGGGTAGAGCAAAACCGACAGTGAGAATTACACCAAAGGCGAAGGGAAACACTCGGATTGAGAATAGCAATCCAGGAGAATGCAGAAGTCGGGCATTGCCAAAACGCCACGTGACCCAAGCGGCGGCATTAGCGAGCAGGGCGCCAATAGTGGCCCCTATCAAGAACACCGCCAGCGACAGAGTTACACACAATAGCCAAAACGCATTCATTTCGAGTGCCGGAGACTACGCCTTTTTGCTTTGATCAATTCGTCAAGCTCATCGAGCAGTGTACGGTCGGAATCGCTCACGTAATCGACAAAACAAGAGAGCAAAGCCTGCTTGCTCCCGCTCTCCTCGACCGCAATACCAAGCAGATGTTGAGTGAGTTGCTGGTTGTAATCGCGCTTGCTTATTCTCGGCGTGTAGTAGAAAGCTCGACTCAAAGCGCGGCGATCAAGGAGGCCCTTCTTGAAAAGACGGTCGAGTGTCGTCATGACTGTGGTATATGCGAGCCGAGACGCCATGTCGTCGTAAATGTCCCGAACGCTGGCCTCGCCGCGCGCCCAAATCCGCTCCATCACTTCCGATTCGAGCGCACCTAACTGTTCAACCGGGGCCTGGCGCGTGCCAGTCTTTCTTTTAAGCCACATCCAGCTTCTCCGTTCGCCGCCAGTATAAATGCAGTTTGGCGACCGCCGAAAATTAGAAGTTGAGCCTGGCCTGGAATTGCAGCGAACGGGCCGGGAGCTGATTGGTAATTCCGGTTAACGGCTTTCCGATGACACTTTGGCCGTTCGCGCCTAAAGGCGGTGTTGTGCCATTGCCAAACGCGCCATTGAATCCAACAAAGTTGGGATGATTAAAGACATCGAAAGCTTCGGCGCGCAACGTAAGCTGCACACGTTCCGATCCCAGCGCAAACGGCCTTTCGATCATCGGAGAAACGTCGTAGATCGCACTTCCCCGTCCCGTGTTTCTTCCAACGATCCCTCCGTTAATAAGGGGGCGGTTCTAATTCTCTTTTTTGCCACAATAGCAATTGGGCAGACACCGGACACCGCCACCATCGTGGGAACGGAAACCGTAATGACGGTTGAAAGGGTCTGTCTCATCTTCTGGACGAATAATGCAAATCGAGAGCGTACAGGCGTGCTTGTGCTTACTACCAAGGGTCGTAGGGGTTCACGGTTCAACTGGCAGGGATGATCGGCTCCATTCGTAAAATGAGCCATCGTACATGCTGACTTTAAACCCGAGATATTTCGCTACGAAATAGCTGAACGAGGATTGCATACCGGTCCGGCAGTACGTGACGACTTCCTTTCCTTGAACCACCCCAGACGCACGAAATAACTCTTGCAGCGTGGCTGCGTCTTGCAGTTCAGGAATGGAATCGTCTCGCACCAATTCATGCCAGTGGAGTCCGACTGAGTGTGGGATATGCCCCGCTTTCGAAACGTCCTCCGACAATCTCTCTCCCGCGTATTCAATTCTCGGACGAGAGTCCATCAGTACGGTAGAAGCCTTCGGGGAGCGCGAGTACTCAGCCATCTGCTTCAGGCTCACAACAATTTCTGGGCGAGCGCGAACACTCAGCTTCCCGGCACGTATGGCGGGAATCTCAGTTGACTGTTCACGCTTTTCGGCTTCCCACTTTTCCATTCCGCCGTCCAGCAGCGCAGCTTGTTCGCCAAGGCCAAGGTAGTCGAGTGTGTAGTAGGCCCGCGCGGCCAGGATCCCGGAACGTTCCCCATAAAGAATGATCCGCGAGTTGTTGTTTATTCCGGCATTCTCAAATGCGCGCTCCAGCGCATGGACCGGCGGCAATTCATTCGGAATCCCATCTCGGGTCGTCACAATCTCTGACAGGCGAATCATTCGCGCGCCAGGAATATGTCCGGAGGAATAAAGCCGCTCGTCATCGATGACGCATAGAATAATGAGGTTGGGATCGTGCAGATGCCGGGCCAGCCAGTCCGTACTCACCAACATGTCACTTCTCACCGCCGGCCCCAATTGTGCAACCAGAAGAAACGAGTTCGGCAAGATGGTCAGCAGAAGTAGAGCGATGAATTTGGGGAGTGAGCATAGTCCGCCAGACTCTTCCTGAAGGTTCACTGCGGTGAATTGCCCTTCACCGAGGCCAGGTGCTCAACGTCGTTCCATTCATAGAACGAGCCATCAAACATCGCAACCTCATAGCCAAGGTACTTCGCAACAAAATACATATGCGACGCCTGGAGGCCAATCTCGCAATATGTGATGAGTTTATGCCCAGGCGTAATGCCTCTTGACGCGAACAGTTTGCGCAGATCATTTGCACTGAGAAAAACGGGCTTACCAGCCGTCACCACGGTCTCTTCCCAAAAGATATGATCCGCCTTTGGAAGATGTCCGTCTGTATAGCGCTTCTGCGGACGAGAATCAACGAGAATGGCCTCCGACCCCGATCGCGATGCTGCCTTGGCATCCGCCAGTAAGGCAAGCACGGATTCGTTGACGTGCGGCGTAATGCTCCCCTTGACGATCTTCGTGTCGTCCCGGGTAACCGGCCGATTCTCGGCCTTCCACTGCGCAAGGCTTCCATCAAGCAGAGCAGTATTGGAGTGGCCGAGATAGTCGAGCGTAAAAAAGGCTCTCCCAGCGACCGGATACCAGTCGACGGTATAGATCACTACGCGACTGTCGTCCCTTACTCCCAAGTCCTCGAAGGTTTGCTTGAGTTTTTCAACGGTGGGTAATTCAACCATTAGACCGGTGTGCCCGGTAGTGAAGTCATTCGTGCTCAAGAAACGAGCTCCCGGAATGTGTTCCTTCCGGTAATCGCTGGGGTCATGGCCGACGTGAAGTACGACGACGTTGTCATCGTTCAAATGTTCAGCCAACCATGTGGTTGAAACCAGCATCCCACGGTGCGCGCTTGGATCGGTCGCGCAACAGAATGTACTCAAGGCTAGAACGGAGGAGGAAACGGCTGAGATCGTTAGGCGTCGTGCGCGATAGTTCACGTTCGATGTCTCCCTCAAGCAACTGGATAGGTGGAATGCAAGCAATCGTCTCTCCAGTCGAGTGTCTATACAAGTCCTTTGTTCCTGAAACCCGTGCCCCGCTAGGCAGATAGCGACCAAGCGAAAATGCGCTCGAGCTGTCCGATTGCGGTCAACTCCAGGTCCCAGACTGTAGGACCTGCCGTGAAACCTCAAAAAAGGCAGGATTGCGAGAATGCACGTTCAGTATTACTGATGTCCCCTCCTTTGCCCGCACCCGTGCAAAGATGTCCCCGCAGCGGCCGTGTCAAGTTGGTCTCCGGTGCAGCTGTACTGCTAGGGGTTACGTCCGCCAGTGCGCCTCATTACCAAAGTGACCATGCCTATCGACTTCCCTAGCGCCTATGCCTTCCTGGATTGGAAATACTAACTTTGATCGGTCCAGGTGCCCTGGTGGCGCCACAGACGGAGTGTCTCTTTTGCCAGTTTGTTCGCCAACCCGTGCTCTGCTCGCGGTGCGCGACCTCTCCGTGTCGTACGGGACAGGAGATAAAAGACGGGTAGTAATTGAAGCACTGGATTTCGAGATCCGCACCGGGGAGATGCTGGGCATGACTGGCCGCTCCGGCTGCGGAAAGACCTCCGCCGCATTGGCGCTCTTGAGACTCCTTCCCCCAAGTGCCAGGGTCACCGGTGCGGCATTTTTCGGCGGAAAGAATCTTCTGGGGCTCAAAGAGTCTGAAATTTGCAAAATCCGCGGCCGCCAAGTCTCAATTATGTATCAGGAGCCGGCACTCGCCTTGAATCCGGTGATGCGCGTCGGCGACCAGATCGCCGAGGTGCTGCGTGCTCACACCACGCTTGCTCGCCGCGAGTGTAGAGAGCACGCTCGCCAGATGTTGAACCAAATTCAGCTTGGGTCCGAGCGATACTACGGTGCGTATCCGCACGAGTTGAGCGGAGGAGAGTGCCATCGCATCGTGCTGGCACAGGCGCTGGCCTGTCGTCCACTACTGGTGATCGCCGATGAACCTACAGCGGGGCTCGACGCCAAGTTGAAAACCGAAGTCTTGGATTTGATCGATCGCCTGCGCCGTGAAACTGGAGCCGCCTTCTGGCTGATCAGTCACGACGGCAGTGTCACAGCGCGCGCAGATCGCACGATTGACCTTTCTCCGAGCAGCAGTCGAAAGAGCTCATCGCACTGTGTGAGTATGCCTTGCCAGCCAAGCCAGCAAATGCCGTTAGTTTCGGTCCGGAATCTGAGGAAGTCTTATAGACCTCGAGGCCTTTTCCGAAGCAAGCATGCAGAAAAACATGCGCTTCATTCAATTGACTTCAGCATCGCGAAAGGCTCGTTGACGGCTCTTGTCGGACCTTCCGGTTCCGGAAAATCGACCCTTGCCCGATGTATCTCACTGCTTGAAGAAGCGGATCAGGGGGAGATTCTTTTTGAAGGCAAGAACCTTCAGGGCCTGCGAGGTCCGGAACTGCGCACATTTCGTGCGGGCCTTCAATATGTTTTCCAGGATCCCGCTGCGGCTCTGAACCCGCGACTCTCTGCAGCGGAAGCAATCTCTGAGCCACTGGTGATTCAAAATCGGGGTACCCGGGAAGACCGAAGAAAACGGGTCGAGATATTGATGCGCGAAACCGGACTCGATCCAGCAACTGCGGACAGATCCTGTCACGAGTTCAGTGGTGGTCAAAAACAACGGTTAGCCATCGCCCGAGCTTTGGCCTTGGAGCCGCATCTCCTGATTTTTGACGAGTCGTTCTCTGGTCTGGATCGGGCGACGCGCGATGAGATTCTCGACGTACTGAGAAACCTCCGACACAAGCTTGGAATCACGCAGCTGCTGATCTCTCATGATCTGGAAATCGTCTCGAAGGTGGCAGACAGCGTTGTTGAGATGCGAGACGGGAGAATCGTCGGACATCATGAGCCGAAAAAGATCGATTCCAACGCAAACGACCTGCCAGCAGAACACATGAATCCACAGACCCAGCGTGACCTCGTGCTTTCGGGGGCAGAATGAGAGTCACCCGTTATCTAAAACGGCGCCTGCTGCATTCTATGCTGCTACTTGTCGGCATCTCAGCGCTCACATTTGGCATTGCGCAACTCGCTCCGGGCAGTTTTCTGGATGAGATGCGGTTGAATCCGCAAATCTCGACTCAGACTCTCAATTCATTGCGTGTACAGTACGGGCTTGATCAGCCGCTACCTGTTCGATATCTTCGTTGGCTCGTCTCCATGGCCAGCGGCGAGTTTGGCTACTCGCTGGAGTACAACATGCCAGTTAACAAGCTGCTATGGACACGCATGCAGAACACTCTCCTGCTCGGAACAACCGCAATGCTCGTTGGTTGGGCGCTCGCACTGCCGTTAGGGGTCTGGGCAGCTTTTCGTCCCCAAGGCTGGATTGATCGCGGAGGTTCAGCGACATCAATGTTGCTTCTTGGAACTCCAGAACTGGCGCTTGGCATGTTATTTATGTTGATCGCGGCCCACTTTGGGAAATTACCCGCAGGTGGCATGACTTCGTTGAATTTCGAACAGACTCGTTGGCTGGCTATCGCCGACGTTGTTCGTCATCTCATAGTCCCCGTCGTAGTGCTCGCGCTAACCGCGTCTCCTTTGCTCCTTCGGCACGTTCGTGCGGCTATGCTCGAAGCCTGGAATTCACCATTCGTCCAAGCAGCGCGAGGACACGGAATCGCAAATGGGCGCCTCCTCTTTCGTCACGCTTTGCCTGTGGCAACAAATCCTCTCATCTCACTTTTCGGGCTCTCATTGGCGGGACTGGTAAGCGGATCATTTCTGGTTGAAGTCATCACAGGATGGCCGGGACTTGGGCCTCTCTTTATTAATGCCATTTTCACTCGCGATCTTCACATCGTGATTGCCGTCGTGATGCTGTTCTCCGTTTTGCTAGTCTTCGCGAGCCTGGCAAGCGACGTGCTTTTGTATGCACTTGATCCCCGTGTGAGGGCAGAATGCTGAGCCCACGAAAAGTGTTGGGCGTTTCCCTGGTCTTCGCGGTTGCGCACTGCGCAATTCTTTTTGCCGGATTCTTCGCGCCTTACTCACCTATCGCGCAGCACAGGGAATATGCCTACGCTCCGCCAACACGCCTGCATTTTGTTGACGCACGGGGCCTACATATTCGGCCGTTCATTTACAGGTCAATCCCGACAAAGGGCGAAGGCTTCCAGTACCGCGACGATCACAACTCGGAATACCCGGTTCACTTCCTGGCCCGCACATCCGACGGGATTCATTTCGTGGCTGTGGACGCACCAGCCAATCTATTCCTGATGGGAAGTGACGGGTATGGCCGCGACATCTTCTCGCGTGTATTGTTCGGCGGACGAGTCTCGCTCTTAGCCGCCGCGGTCGCAACGCTGTTATCGCTTTTGACTGGGGTCGCCCTTGGCGGAGCTGCTGGACATTTTGGCGGGGTGATCGATGTCGTAATAATGCGCGGCTCGGAGCTCGTTCTGGCTCTGCCATGGATCTACCTGTTGCTGGCAATTCGCGCAGCCCTGCCGTTGCATTTAGATCCGACAAGGACGCTGATTTTACTAGCTGCGGTCATCGGCGTGATGGGATGGGCTCGACCTGCTCGTCTCATTCGTGGTGCGGTTCTCAGCGCGCGAGAGAGGCCGTTCGTGACTGCCGCGCGTGGATTCGGAGCGTCGGAATGGTACCTCTTACGGCGCCATGTGCTTCCCCAGACCTTCGGTATTATTGCTACCCAGGCAGTTATCCTCACTCCCCAATTCATCGCGGCAGAAGCCACACTTTCGTTTCTTGGACTGGGAATCGGTGAACCTGTGCCCAGTTGGGGAAACATGTTGTCGGCATTTCAGCAATTTCAGACGGTGAGCTCTTATTGGTGGTTGGCATCCCCGCTTGTAGCTCTGGTCGGGATCTCACTCACCTACTTTGTGCTCGCTGATGCTCTGCATCAAGCAAAAGCTGGAATCAGCTCAGGAAAGAGCTATGCGTAGGTTTGGAACCATTTCGGGATTGATTACTGCAGTGATGTTTGGCGTCGCTGGCTACGCCTCTTCTGCGCCGCCTCCCGAGCCGATTCAAAGGGGCGAAGACCTCCAGATTAGCTCGGCCGAGCTCGGTGAGTATGGCGGCACGCTTGTCGTAGGACAGCGCGCCGAACCGAAGACACTGAATCCTGTTATCGCGACAGATGCTCCCTCGCGCGAGGTTATCGGTCGGATGATTGGGGATCTGGTCCACATCAACCGAGTCACACAACAGACGGAGCCCGCCCTGGCCAGTTCGTGGAAATTGTCGAAGGATGGACGAAGCTTCACTGTAAACCTTCGTCGTGGTATTCGCTTCTCTGATGGACGTCCTTTCACTGCAGACGACGTGGTTTTCAGCATTCATTTGTACCTCGATGAAAAGGTTCACTCCCCGAACCGCGATCTTTTAATCATTGGTGGCAAACCGATTTCTGTCGTCAAGATCGACGACCACATTGTTCGTTTCGAAATGTCGCAGCCCTACGCGGCAGCAGAACGCATTTTCGATAGCGTGGCGATACTTCCTCAGCATTTGCTGCAGAAGAACTACGATCAGGGATCGTTCACCCAGGCGTTCACACTCAACACTGCTCCAGATGCCATCGCGGGACTAGGCCCGTTTCGGCTAAAGCAATATCTGCCTGGGCAAAGACTGGTGTTGGAGCGAAATCCGTATTACTGGAAAGCGGACCGCAACAATCATCGCCTACCCTATCTCGACGAGATTGCATTTCTCTTTGTCGGCAACGAAGATGCGCAAATTCTCCGATTCCAATCAGGTGAGACTACTGTTATCAGTCGTTTCAGCCCGGACAGCTTCTCAGCGATGGCTCGCGAGCAGCAGAACCGCGGTTACGAGTTGCTCGATCTTGGTCCAAGCCTTGAATACAACTTTCTGTTCTTCAATCTGAATGACCTGCCCACCGATAAATTCCCGTACATTTCTCGTGAGCAGATGTGGTTTCGTGACTTAAAGTTTCGCCAGGCTGTCTCACTTGCTGTCGATCGGCAGAGTATCGTTAAACTCGCATACGCCGGTCGTGGAATGCCGCTGTGGGGCAATGTGACTCCGGGAAGCAAGCTGTGGATTAACCGAGATCTCCCACACCCAGAACGTTCTATCCCCCAAGCGAAAGAGCTACTGAAGTCCGCAGGTTTTTCTTGGGACCAGAACGAAAAACTCTTCGACACTCAGCACAAACCCGTGGAGTTCACGATTATTACCAGCTCTTCGAATGCTCAGCGCGTAAAGATGGCCACACTCATCGCCGATGATCTGGCCCAACTTGGAATGAGCGTGCACGTGGTCCCTCTGGAGTTTCGAGCTGTGGTGGATCGAGTCTTTCAGTCGAATGACTATGAAGCGTGCGTGCTCGGGCTCGGCGGTGGCGATGCCGATCCAAACGGCGATATGAACGTTTGGATGTCGAACGGCAGCACACATCTCTGGAACATGCACGAAAGTAAACCCGCAACACCGTGGGAGGCGCAGCTGGACACGCTTCTGAATCAGCAGCTCGTCACATTGGACTACAAGAAGCGCAAGCGCATCTACGACGAAGTACAGACCATTATTGCCAATAACTTACCGTTCATATTTTTGGCCAGCCCGAACGTGCTGGTAGGAGCGATGAAACAGGTTGCAAACTTCCATCCTGCCTCGCTCGAACCGTATGTTCTCTGGAATGCCGATGAGCTTTACCTTCGTCAGCAAGGAGTAGCAGCCGTAAAGTGATCGCCACAGCCAAAGCCAAAGAAGAGACCGCGTCGATTTGGTCCGATGAGCGTCTCGTACAAGAGTGCCTTCGTGGCAATCAGGAGGCTTGGTCCGCGCTCATTGAGAAATACAAGAAGCTGATTTATTCGATTCCTGTGAAGTGGCAACTCCCCCGTGAAGATGCCAACGATATTTTTCAATCAGTCTGTGTGGATCTCTACTCAGAACTTTTCCGCCTGCGCGAACCGCGAGCGCTTCCCAAATGGCTCATCCAGACAACCGTGCATAAGTGCTCGCGTTGGCGACAGCAACAGAGTCGGATTTCAGATCAGGAAATCTCGGAAGACCTGGCTTTAACGACTGTCACCGCAGGCACTCTGGTTGAAGAAGTCGAGCGCGAGCAAATGTTGCGGGACGCGATTGCGGCTGTAGCCGGTCGATGCGCGGAAATGATCCGCATGCTCTTTTTTGACTCTCCTGCGCTGCCTTACGAACAGATTGCGCGCAAGCTAGGACTTGCAACCGGATCAATCGGATTCATTCGCAGCCGCTGCTTAGATCGTCTCAAGAAGCAGCTTTTGTCGAGAGGGTGGAAGTGAGCTCCGCCCCTCCAATCGCTGCTGCTAAGTCTTCCCTTCGGGACCTCACCGCAATTACCGACGCAGATGTCCGGAAGAAAGTTCTGGCCACCCACAAAGACGAACTGAGCTTAAGAACTATCGTCGACCTTGCGAATCAGGCAAGAGAACTTCTACGAGTGGACGCGCGCCAATCGCTCAATCTCGCGGAACTGGCGATCGACATTGCAGGATTTCTCGGAGATCAAGTCGGAACCGCCCATGCTATCCGCATCAAGGCGAACGCTTTGCATCATCTTGGCCAATATGCTCCGGCGGTCGAGCTGCATACCGAGGCCATCCGATTATTTGATACTGCTGGAGAAATGGAAGAGGTCGGAAGAACTCTTAGCGCCAGCATTCTCTCCTTAAACCTGTGCGGAGATTATGACGCCGCATTCTCAGCTGGCGAACGTGCGCGCACAATTTTTACTCAACTTGGCGATGACCTCCGGTTGTCGCGTCTCGAAATCAATGTTGGGAACGTCTTCTATCGCCAGGATCGCTTCGCTGAGGCCCTGGCTTGCTACCGCCGCGCCTACGATGGCGTAATCAAACACGGAAATAGCGAAGGAATCGCTGTCGCACTTACGAATCTTTCTGTTTGCTTGATTGGTCTCGGCCAGTTTCAGGAAGCGCTTGCCAGCTATCAGCACGCTCGGGACTATTGCGAAAACCACAGCATGCCACTGTTGGTTGCACAAGCCGACTACAACATCGCGTACCTGTATTTTCTGCGCGGTGAATACAGCAAAGCCATCGACATGCTCCGCTCCACTCGATTGCGGTGCAATGAGATTGGCGATCGATATCACTACGGTCTGTGCAACCTGGACTTATCGGAACTCTATCTCGAGCTGAACCTAAGTGTAGAAGCCGCCGAACTTTCCCGCCTTGGCTTTGCTGAATTTGAGGCGCTGCAAATGGGATACGAGTCGGCCAAGTGTCTCGCCTTCGAAGCAATCGCCATGGGCCAGCAGGATCAAGCATTCCAAAGTTTGAAGGTCTTTGCGCGAGCTCGGGAGATGTTCGTAAAAGAAAAAAACCAGGTTTGGCCATCATTGATCGATCTTTACCAGGCTCTGGTTCTATTCAATGAAGGCAGACACTTCGAAGCCCGGAGATTGGCAAAGTCTGCGCTCGCATTCTTTGATTCCTCTTTGCTGCCGGGAAAGGCCGTGCTTTGTCGATTGCTCCTTGCGCGCATCGCTCAGCGGACGAGCGATCTTGCAACTGCTCACAAGGAATGTAGCTCAGCAATCGAGAAACTGAAAGACATGCAGGCCCCAATGCTGCGCCATCAGGCATTCTTGCTAATGGGACAAATGCATTCGCTTTCGGGAAGCAAGAAAGACGCATACGAGTGCTTCCGCAATTCTCGCGAGTCTCTGGAGATGTTGCGCAGCAATCTGCGCGGTCAGGAACTTAAGCTATCGTTTCTAAAGAATCGTCTCGAAGTCTATGAATTGCTCGTCGATGCCTGCCTCTCAGGCCAACATAGTGTGAATTCGCTCGAAGAGGCATTCGGATACATCGAAGAGGCTAAATCACGCACCCTGATGGATCAAATGCTGCAGCCGGTTTACTCCAGTACCGACGACAGTGGCCAGAGCGATCTTGTCCGTCGCATGAGGAATCTGCGAGATGAGTTGAACTGGTATTACAGTCTGATCGAACTCGAGCAGCTACGTCCGGAGCAACGTTCTCCCGAGCATATAAAACGGCTAGAGGAGCAGGTTCGGGCGCGCGAAACGGATCTGATACGCGTTCTCCAGGAGTCGAACCTTTCAGCAATCGACAATCCCGACATTGGAGTGAGTAAGAATGTATCCATCGATGAGATACGATCCGCGATCACTCCCGATACGCTGATTGTTGAGTATTTCCAGACTGGCGATCGCATCCTCGCCTGCCTGCTCGGCCGGGAACGGCTACAAATCCTGCCTGTCACTTTGGCATCCCGTATTAACAGTGCGCTTCGATTGCTGCAGTTCCAGCTGTCGAAGTTCAGGCTAGGTACTGAATACGCATCGGCGTTTCGCGATTCGCTGATTCAATCTACCAACACGCATCTGAAGACTCTTTCTGATGAACTCCTAGCGCCGCTTCGCGACCGGATAAGCGAAAACCATCTGCTGTTTGTGCCGCACGGCGCTTTGCACTACGTTCCTTTCCATGCGCTATTCGACGGAAACCGTTATTTGATCGATGACTACACCGTCTCATACGCACCGAGCTCGAGCATTTACGCGTTGTGCACAAAGAAGACCGTAAACAAGTCTGGCGCAGCGTTATTAATGGGAGTCCCAGATCAGAACGCACCCTCGATTCTTGGGGAATTGCGCGCGTTGTGCAAGATCCTGGTACATCCGAAGATGTTTGTTGGCAGGTTCGCCAGTGAGTACATCCTTAAAGACGTCGCACAGAGCGCGCGGCTGATTCACATCGCGACGCACGGATATTTTCGGCAGGATAGCCCAATGTTCTCTTCGATCCGCATGGGGAACTCCTACTTAAGCCTTTACGACCTGTATCAGTTGCACTTGCCGGTGGAACTCGTCACCCTGAGCGGTTGTGCGACCGGATTGAACGTTGTCGCAGCCGGAGACGAACTGATTGGCCTGGCTCGGGGACTGTTTCAGGCTGGAGCTCAATCGTTGCTCCTGAGCTTGTGGGATGTCCACGATCAAAGCACGGCGGATTTCATGGCGGCCTTCTATCAGCGGTCTGAAGCAGGCGGAGATAAGGCGACGGCAGTCCGCCAAGCGATGCTCGAGCTGCGTGAGCGCTATCCCCATCCCTGTCAATGGGCTCCATTCGTCCTGATGGGGAAATACACTGGCGGTTCTGTATGAGCATATTTTTTTGCTACGAACCTATATTTTCGGGCGGGTTGCGCGCACTTATGTTCAGTTGCGGAAAGAAATCGACCGGCGCCCGAAGAACGGAGCGCCCTTGGGAGAACTGATGCGGCATGTCCCTCAAGAATCGCTGGCTGAATTTGTCCGGCAGACATTACCCCCAACCGAAGCCAGCCAGGTCACGCAGCACCTGGCAGAATGCCGCGAGTGCACGGACATCGTGGGACTCTTTCGCGAGGTTGTGCGGGTGGGCGCGAATGAGTCGACCTACGAGCCCCCAGCGGGAATCGTCCGAATAGCAAAGGCATATTTCGTGACTCAGCAAGCTGATGCCAAGCAACCAAAAGGCGTTTTCGAGCTTCTGTTCGACAGCCTAGCGCAACCTGCAGTTGCAGGAGCGAGGGCTTCGGTAGCCTCTGCGCGCCAGTTGTTGTATCGGATTGGGACCGTGTACGTGGATATGCGAGTGGATTCCGAAGTGAACTCCGAACGCGCGGCCCTGGTTGGGCAGATGTTGGATAGTGCTCGGCCCGGTCATCCAGTGTCGGGGGTCCCGGTAATCCTTATGGACGGCCGCAAGAATGTCGCCAGCGCGATGAGTAACGATAATGGCGAATTTCAGATTGACTTCGTGATCAAGAGCAACTTGCGGCTATCGGTCACAGTTGGTGACGGAGCTCCCGTCTATTTGCCCATTACGGGCACAGAAGAACGGAGGCGCCAGGCGATGAGGAGTCGAGGACAGAATTGAGTGTGAGATTACTGGCGTAACTGTGCCGCAGAGCCAGGCGCCTCATAGACTAATAGTTCCCCTTCTGTAGTCCCCCTCCAAATTTTTTTGAGAGACACGTGTCTCTGGAGATCCGATGACTAGCAATAAGAGTTTCGTCGAGAAGTGCAGCCGAGCGAAGGCGGGGGTCTGCGTAGCTCTAATCATGGCGTTGTTCACGGTGTATGTGCAGCCGACATTCGCCATCACACCGCCTCCTGCCAAAACAAATGCACAACTACTCAGCGGCTTACTTGGTAGTGGGGGATTGCTCGCGTCTAACCGTTACATTGTGCGCGACACCAAGGGCCTGCTTGGATTGAATCTCACGTGCCTGCTTTTTGGCTGCAAGGTGCTGGAAGGCATCGGCGATCCTGATGGGCAACTCTTTGTTGTAACTACTTCAGGTCTTCTAAGTCCAGTCATCGTCATCACTCAGCTCTTGTCTGGCGACGGCATCACCAACGTCGAGCTGGATCAGGCGGTTGCCACTCAGGCGACCACGGTCGGCGCGACTCCAGATTATCTGAATGACAGGACACCGGTCTCCTATTACGGGGCAACGGTTTGGGAAGGATACATCCTGCAGACACCAAATCAGATCGTCAGAACCAGCACGACGCAGTCTACCTATGGGCTGGATGGAACTGGCGTGACGGTCGCGCTGATCGACACTGGCGTCGATCCTAACAACACGATCCTCAAAAGCCGTCTGGTATATGGATATGACTTCACTCGCAACCAGTCAGGTGGTTCGGAAATGGGAGACATCAATCAGTCGACGGCAGGCGTCGTCGATGGCTCGGCGCAGCCTGCACAACTGAACCAATCTACCGTTGGCGTTGTCGACCAATCTACGGCTGGAGTTGTTGACGGTCCTCCTTATTCCGCATTTGGGCATGGAACCATGACCGCCGGAATCGTGCACCTGGTAGCGCCCGACGCCAAGCTCATGCCTTTGAAGGCTTTTGGCGCGAATGGCACGGGATACGCCTCTGACGTTCTGCGTGCCATCTACTACGCGGTGAATCATGGAGCCAAAGTCATCAGCATGAGCTTCGACTTCACGTCGTATTCGCAGGAATTGGCGACGGCCATCAACTACGCCACTATGCGAGGCGTAATCTGCGTTGCTTCGGCCGGAAACGATGGACAGATGGCGACGGTCTATCCAGCGTCGCTGCCGAACGTTATTGACGTTGCTTCGACGTCGAATGACAACATGCCGTCGGCGTTCTCTAACTACGGCGCACCTCCGGTGTGGCTCTCAGCCCCCGGCGAAGCAGTAATGACCACTTATCCGTTCAACACGTACGCCGTGGGCTGGGGCACCTCGTTCAGCGCGCCGCTGGTCTCTGGGACCGTGGCGCTTATGGCCGACCAAAACTCTCTGTTCCTAACGAAACAGCAGGCGGCTAAAGCTCTCTCGCACGCACAGCAGATTTCCTACTCACAGTACGGGTATGGTGTGCTTGATACCTATCAAGCGGTGAAAGCCTGGAGGAATGCGCTCGGGATCTCGTGGTAACGAACGCCTGCAACGCACATGAGCTTGCATCAAACATTTGATTCGTGGTCACCGCTGTTTCTTCGAGTGAAAGAACTCGAAGAACAGCAGGTGACCATGCGCACGGCCACTATTTGTGCGTTGAATCAACTGCTCGATCTGAAAGACCTCAATACCGGCGTTCACAGCACACGGCTCGCGGAATGGGCAGTACGGGTCGCACGCAGGCTGGGAATTGAAGAAGAGAATTTTTACCAATACGAAGTTGCCGCTCTTCTGCACGACATCGGTAAAATCGGCGTCCCCGACGCGATCTTAAAGAAGCCGAGCAAACTCACCAACGAAGAGCGCGCGATCATGAACAAACATCCGGAGTACAGTTGGTCGATTCTGCGGCTGTTTCCGGGATTGGAAGAAGCCAGTCTGTTTGCCCTGCATCATCACGAGTCTTACGATGGCAGCGGCTACCCGGGGGGTCTCAAGGCCGAGGAGATTCCCCTGGGCTCACGAATCGTATCGATCGTGGATGCCTTCGACGCCATGATCTCCAACCGCTGCTACCGCAAAGGACTCGACCATGCCGAGGCGATCCGACGCCTGAACGCCGGGAGCGGCACGCAGTTCGATCCAAACGTGTTGCGTTGCTTCCTGGAAATCGCAGAACTGGAGGTAGCGGGCGTATTCGCAGCTACCGGAACCAGCATCACCGCGGTAATCTGATCTAGCGATCTGGAAGGAAACAGCGAGAAAAGCAGGAGTGTATTCGAATCCGACGTCGAACTCCTCAAATTCTGCCCAAAATCTGCAGATTTCGCTTCCAGGCAGGGAGCTATCAGCGAATTCTGTGGATTTCTCCGCAGGCTATTCTCCCGTAACGCACTTAGCACCACTTCGCCGAAGATTCACAAAATAAACAACGGTTTTGCAGGGAACTTTTTGTCCCATTTTGGGACTGAGGTCCGCTCCTAAGTGAACAAGAGTATGCTAAGCAAATAAACCCACAACAGCGTCATTGAATGCACATACCACACCGTTAGATCCAGGCCCAGGTACGTTCGAAGCGACGACAGCCGCCCTCGGAACGCCACAATTGCCATCATGGCGAGGATGCCAACCGCGGCGTGCACGGCATGAGTGCCGGTAAGCACATAAAAGAAGGCGGTGCGTGCCCCTGTAGTCAGCAACTGACCGCTCGAACTTAGCAGGCGCCAGGCAATTCCCTGCCCTACTAAAAATCCAGTTCCCGACAATAGGGCTGCGCTGAGCCACAGACCGGAACTGCGATCAAAGTCTTCGCTTCTTAATAAGCGGGGGCGTGCTCTGTGACGGACAACTTCCAACGCGCCGCTGGCGCCGATTAGAAGGCAAGTATTTAGGAAAAGCAGCGCCAGCGGCAGTTGCAGTGGCTCCCACGCGGTTGAGTACGCTCCGGTTCGAGCGTCATAGGTGGGGATACCTCTACGGACGACATACGCGCTACTAAATCCGACGAACAGCATCGTGACCGCCGCCACGAACAACGCAAGCCCGAGACGATAGCGTCTCAACAGTGCCGGAAACTCGGCTTCATCACACACGATTGCCGGACCAAACTGAATCGGAGTTCTGGCGCTTATGTCGGCCGACGGGAGAGGAGAAAGTACGCTCATTCGACCTCCTCGCTCTCAGAAAACTCCAATTGGCTGGCTGAATTCGAAAGTTTCCGATCAGTAGTCTTCCATCTTTGAAGCGTGAAGATGATGCCCAGAAAGATCAAAGTTGGCGGAAACAGCAGCAGCAGGATGCCCGCGCGCAGCGCGTGTGCCGTTTGCGATCCGCCGGCCGCAGCCGTTGTGTAGCAGGAGGCGCATCCCTGCGCAAACAGATTGGTGGAAAATAACATCGACACGCTCCACGCCACAGTCTGCTGCAATGCTCTTTTAATTAACCAATTCACTCCTTCACCTTCACACCCTCGGGATCTGACTGCATAACGAAGTCGTGCCCCGATTTGCCACCGTACTCATAAGCTCCGTGGTTGACGACCGGGAGCTCCAAGAAATCACCGTTCGGTGGAGGTGAGCTCGTCGCCCACTCCAGCGATGTCGCGTTCCACGGATTCGAAGAGGAGTGCTCGCCCTTGTACATACTCCAAAACAGATTAAAGAGGAACACTAGCTGCACAGCGCCCGTAATGAGGGCCGCGACTGTAATGAAGCGATGCAACGGAATAAGACCGACCAGGAAGTCATCGCTAAGCATTGCGTAACGACGCGGATTACCCGTCATGCCCAGCAGATGCATCGGCATGAAGATGCAATAAACCCCGAGAAAAGTGAGCCCAAAATGAATCTGCCCGAGGCGCTCGCTCAGCATTCTTCCAAACATTTTTGGATACCAGAAGTAGCTCGCAGCGAAGATCGCGAAGATCGCCGAGACACCCATCACCATGTGCAGATGACCGACAACAAAGTACGTGGCATGTAAGTACGAATCTACTGCCGGATGCGCCAGTAGGATCCCACCGAGTCCACCGGCGACGAAGGTCGAGATAAAGCCGAGGCAAAACAGCATCGCCGTAGTGAACTGGAGTCTTCCTCCCCAGAGCGTTCCTAGCCACAACATCGTGGTGACCGTCGCCGGAAGCGAAATGATGATCGTCGGAATCGAGAACAGGAATCCCGCAAAGGGACTCATGCCACTCACGAACATGTGGTGCCCCCACACAACAAAGCTGAGAAAGCCGATCGCAAGCATACATCCCAGCACCAGCCTGTAGCCCAGGATCGGCTTGCGTGAGAAGCATGAAAGGAGGTGGGAAACAATGCCAAATCCGGGAAGGATTGTGATGTACACCTCAGGATGACCGAAAAACCAGAACAAGTGTTGCCACAGCAAAGGTGATCCGCCGGAGTGTGGCTCGATCTTGCCACTCACCAGCAAATCAGCAGGCACGAAGAAACTAGTGCCTGCGTTGCGGTCCAGAAATAGCAACACAACTGCCGCAAGCAGGACGGCAAAGCTCAAGAGACTCAGGATCGCGGTGATAAACCATGCCCAACAAGTCAGGGGCAGACGCAGGAGCGACATTCCTTTGCAGCGCATGTCGATAAACGTCACCATGAAGTTGATCGAACTCGCGACGGAAGCGATGCACAGGACCCCAATGGAAATGAGCCACAGATTTTGTCCGGTTCCCAATCCAGGACCCGCATCATTTCCGACGGCTGTCATCGGAGGATATGCCGTCCATCCAGAAATTGGCGGGCCGTCTTTGAGGAAGAAGCTCGCCAGGAGAACAACAAAAGCAACCAGCGTCGTCCAAAACGACAACATGTTTACCACTGGAAATGCAGTGTCCTCGGCACCAATCTGCAGGGGCAGAAAATAGTTTCCAAAGGCATTCTGTGGAGCAAGCGTGAGCACGAAAAAGATCATGATCGTACCGTGGAGCGTCATCAACGAGAGGTAATACTCAGGCGTCATCACGCCGCCCGGAGCTCCCACTGGGGAAAGAAGTTCAAGCCCGAAGATTCGTGCTCCGCTCCACGCAACGTGGATCCGCATCAGCCAGGAAAGTGCTATTCCAATGAGAACCGCGAACAGTGAGAGGAAGAAATACTGAAGGCCGACGACCTTGTGGTTGGTGCTGAAGATGTAGGTACGGAGGAATCCTTTCGGTTCGGTAATAGTGCGCAGTTGGATCTCCGGTGACATTGCTCCTCTGACGACTGTCATCCAGAAGCCTGGTTGTGGCCGAAGGATCTCCTAAAATAAGTCAGATTCCCTTACAGCCCCTTCCTTAAGACTGTGCGCGTCAATGTTCATGCTCGTGCATCCACTTGTGAAACTCATCCGCTGAAACCACTTCCAAGTAAGCACGCATGCGGTAATGGCCTAGCCCGCAGAGCTGAGTACATGCGATCTCGTACTTACCAATCCTGGTCGGAGTAAAGCTCACTGGAATCTGCATTCCCGGAACCATGTCCTGGTGAACCCTCAGTTCGCGAACATAAAAGCTGTGAATTACGTCCTGAGAATTCAAGATGAGTTCTGCTGGCTCATTCACCGGAAGCACGAGACTCGCACTTACAACATCGTCTCTGGAAGCGGTGTCTTTTCGTGTATCCAATCCAAAGTAGTTGCCGATGCTCGGGTCGATCTTGTCCACATGGATCGGACCGAATTGGCCATCGCGCCCCGGATAGCGAAAGTAATACGCAAACTGCTGTCCCATCACCTGTGCCCGAACCGCATGGGGGCTGGAAGGCGCCGAGAACATGCTTCCCCATGCACGACGGCCAAGCGTGGCTGCGCTGAAGAGCTCAAGAGAAATGAAGAGCACGCTGACGACGACAGCGATCCGCGTGACGCGGGGCAGTGGAGTTGCAATTGCGTTTGCGCGAGAAGTCCAGATCAATGCTGCCAACAAGAGTTGGGCCAGCAGAAATGCAACACCTACATCGATCATCGACCAAATAACCAGCCGGTCGAGATCGGACGCGTGGCTGGCAGCAGCAGTGGGCATCCACCAATGCCCAGATAAGAAAAGACCAGCAAAGGTGAGCGAAACAGAGGCAAGCAGAATCGCGAAGATTTTGCCGGGGTGAAGCCGCACGTCCAAGGCTATGACGCGCAGCTGGAAGATGCAACCGGAGTTCTAAGGGATTTCTATGAACAACGGAGCGTCAGGGTGCCCTCGCCCGGCGGACCACGAAGTTCGCGACTAGACATGTCGTCTTGCCAGGCATCTTCGTCCGCCGGGCGAGGGCACCCTGACGCTCCGTTGACAAGGCAGTCGTACAAGAAGAGGATCACGGCAACCCGTCGTAGCAAGGCCCATTCGTGGGCTGTGCCGGGGGTGTTGGCGGCGTTGCCCAAGGCTTTCCTTGAAAATCGAAGAACTCGCTCATGTCCATTCCTGAGGCATCGCGCTTGTTCAGAGTCGGCAGACCAAATCGCGCCTCAAACATCTTCAGCACCGCGGTGCTGTCGGTGACAGTATGCGAGACGTAGTGTTTCTTGGTGAACGGTGAAACCACGATCATTGGGACTCGGAATCCGTAACGAGTAAAGTCGCCTTTCGGATCAGGAGGATTCGTCGTGATCAGGTCCTGTGGCGGAATGCCATCGGGATTCGGAACATTCGTCGTGGGTGGAGGCACATGATCGTAGAAGCCTCCGCCTTCGTCATAAACAAGAATGAACGCGGAGTCTTTCCATGCGCTGCTGGCCATCAGCGCATTGATAATCTTGGCCGTCTCCGCGGCTCCAACTTGAATGTCGTTTCCCAATCCCGGATGTTCATCATTACCATCGGTAAATCCCGGTTCAATATAGGAAACCTGGGGCAGGGTTCCGCTTTGCAGATCGGTGAAGTACTGCGACAAAGGCGCGAACTTATTTTGGTGCCCAGCCATGAATCCTGAAAAATCGTCCAGCTCGGTATCGAGCTGTGGATCCATGTAATAGATCTTGTAAGAGACGTTCTTCGTATCAAGGAGATCGAAGATTGTCTTCGCGCTCACTTGCGAGGTCGGCCTATGAACGTGCCCGACGGAAGTAGCGGCGACCAGATACAAACGATTGGCTTCCGTCTCAGTCGGCGCTGGAGCAAACCAGCGATCGGAAGTCGCGAACTGCGAAGCCATAAAGTAGTAGTAAGGAAGATCCGCAGCCGTGTAATAGCCCATTGCGCGAACGCCGACGGTGTCCTTACTTCCCTGCCCCATTGCGGCTGCTCCAGCTTGCACTACGAAGCCATCCATCGTTGGCGTGTCTGACGTTTCATTAAATCGATTGAAGTTGATGTGGCTTGTAGCCCAGTCGGCGCTGGTGTTCTCCACACACATCGTCTGCAGGTGGAAGGCGTTGATCGTGCTTCCATCGAACGCAGGATTCGAGGCGTTAGCGGGCATGCCGTCGACGTTCTGAGACAGACCTAGAGACGCCCGATACTCGTTCATATGCCCAAAATAGGTATCGAATGAACGATTCTCTTGTGACATGAAGATGATGTGATTGATCGCGCTCACATCTCCCGTCGGACCGTTGTTTGGACCTGGAGTGCTGGGCACAGGTGTAGCGCCGCCCACGCCTCCGCCGGTATTGCCTCCGGTGTTATTCCCTCCGGAGCCGTTCGAGCCATTTGAAGAGCCGACCAAAGCCAGGCAGCCGGTCAGATAACAGGAAGCAAGAGCGATCACGGTACAATGCCAGAATCCTGTGAGACGAGCCCGTAACATGAATCCCCTTTGCTCGAAGTGGCGGGTCAAGACTGCGTTTTGGGGTGTGATGAAGGCCGCAGCGCGCGAGTTGTGCAGCTCTGTTGGATTGGAGCCGAATCCCGAGTTGCTGGATTCGTGCTGGTTCGACTGTTGCTCATGGAAGGAAACAATTTCTAATTACGGAGAACGGAGCGCCAAGGCGCTCCGTTTATTGCTCTTCAGCGTTTCTCTGCCACCTCATTCCCTTTCGCTTCGCCGACACGCACAAGGTTGGGAATCATTGGTGTGACTTCGAAAGGCAATTTGTCGCGGGCAGAGAGCAGGGCCTCGGGCTTGCTTCGCTTTAGGTTCACGTGGTCATCCCAAGGATCAAGCTTGATTCGGCTACCCAAAGGAAGCGCTGCAAGTTGACGCACATCGCTCGTCTTGAGTTCGGGAGCCGACTGAATCAGCGACTCCATCCTCAGGATGTCACTCCCCTTAGCCATGCGGTTGCCGAAATTCGGGCTAATGAGCCAAGTCAGCTCGTGCGATCGGGACTGCAGCGCCTTGAGAAAGAGGCCCGCATTTGCCAGTTTGTCCTTATACGGAGAATTCTTCAGCAACTCGACGGCTTTCTTATCTGCAGCATCCTCGTCTGCATCATTGCGCCTCATACCGATCTTCTGAAGCACCTGCTCATCGGGGAAGATCATGCGATCGCTGAACGCGTACTTCGTATTAACCGAATGACCCAGTGCAATGTGAGCCAGCTCATGGGACAGCATCATTGCCAGCGAGGCTTCATCCGGTAACACGTCGAGCACGCCACGGCTGATGACGATCGTGTTGCCGACCGTAAACGATTCCAGAGGAGTCGTGAGCAAAACCCGGCATCGAACCTCAGGCTGAATGTTCAGGTTGTTCGTGATCTCGAGGTTGTTTACTACTGTCTCGAGTACCTTCGTTACCTCGCCCGCGGGCGCCAAAACGCCTGCACGCTCCATCCGGTCGAGGACATTGTCTTCGGCTTCGCGCTGCCACTTGTGGCGGCTTTCGACCGGGCTTATTTCGTTTGCGCTGGAACCGCTCTTATCGCTTATTTCCTGATTGTTGTCCTCCACCTGCAAGTCAGTGAATTCGGTTTGCCTGCCGGAGTGCTTCAAGTCATATCCCCAGAGGCGCGTTTGCCCCTTCATGCTGATCCTGCGCACGAGGTCATATTTCACATCGGCGTCTTCGGTATAGACGAAGGCGGGCAGCCACAATCCCGGCTGCATGTTCATGCGCCAGCTATCGAAGTGAAAATAGTAGTTGCCGCTGCGTTGGGGCTCGTACGTTCCATTCATGCGAACGATGTTGTGCTGTTGGTCTTCAACCCAGATGCGTCCTACAAAGTGCGTGCCCTTGATTTTCTTGTGAGGAACAACGTCGAAGACGAGGGTGCGTACATCACCCAGGAACTCTTGCCGCAGATATTTCAAGTCGTAATTCTGAGCGTTGAAGTTGTGGCTCAGAAAGACGAGCTGCATGAAGCCTTCGGGCAGGTACTTCATCTTGTAGAAGCTGTCGAGACGATCGAGCACGCGCGAGAACATTCCCATTTTCTTTTTGTCGTAGCTCATGTCGTTGATGCCGCGCTTGTCGAGCACCAGACGGCCGAGGAAATAGTGGTCGCTGGCTGGCACTTCACCCAGCTCATCATCAGGTTTCGTGTTCTGGATGTACGTTTCCACTAGTGGCGTGTACTTGTGCATGTTTTCGACGAGCTTCGCCTCCTGGTAGAAGACGCTATTGATAATGGCTTGCTGCTGCGAGTTCGCTGCACTCGGAGGCGGGGCAGGAGTATCCGCTGCCATGGCGAGTGAGGCCGTCAGCACTCCTGCGCCGAGAATCCAGACTTTCCTTGCGACCGACATGTGATTCCTCCAAATAGGAACTTCATTCTGCTAATGCAAAGACAATATGAACGACGGCGTCAGAGTCAGTGGGGCGGCCGTCCTTCTTTGCGGGATTAAATCGAATCTGTGTTGCTGCGCGCTGCGCCGCCTCATCCAGCCCATGTCCGAGACCACGAATCACGCGCTCAACGCGAATATCCCCTGAGCCTCCGAACATGACGGCGAGAAGAACCTCGCCTTCAATCCGCATCTGCCGCGCTTCCGCGGTGTATACGGGACGAGGTTTCGAGAGAATTTCTACCGGCGTTGTATCCGGCGCTCGACTCGCTCGCCTGGGCGGCGCTTCCGCCGTGGTGGCATCGCCAAAGCCGCCAGTGTTCACGGCTCCACGCGGGTTACGATCACCAGAACCTGCGCCAGCCATCCCGTCTCCGAATCCCGCGCTGGCCACCACGCCTTGCTTTCCGTGAGCACCGCCTGCGCCGTTTCCGTTTCCAGGGCCAGTTGGAAGTTCGAACCTTCCCACAGAGGCGACACTCAGTTTCCGATCCTTGTCGGACTTTCCGAAAACGCCATTCGGATCCCCAAATCCGCCGGTTTGCACCTCTCGCACGGGAACCTTGATGGTAGGCTTCGCCGAACTGCCGGAATCAAATAGGCCCTCGGTGACTTTCTTTTCCGGCACGGAGGGTTTCGGCAAAATGGGCGGAGGCGTGTTCTCCGCGACTTTGGGAGGCTCCGGCACTGGCATGGGCTTCACAACCGGTGCTTCCATCTTAGGAAGATCTTTCGGTTGCGGAGCCGGCAATTTGGGTTCCTCATGGAGTTGCGCCAGAACCTTCGGAGGTGGCGGTGGCACCGGCTTCACAATCACCGGCTTCTCGAGAGTCGGCATGATCAGCGTCACGCTCTCGTGAGTTGGAGCTACCAGGTTCACCGTTTCTCTAGGCAGCCAAGCCGCGATGCGAAGAATGAAGAGCATCGCCGCGAAGTGAATCAGGCTGCTGACGCCCCAACGGTTCCATTGTCTCGGCGCGCTTACCTCGGCAAATGTCGGTATCGCAGGAGAACCTTTGCGTAATCTTGGTTGCTGGATTTCGTGAAGTGCAGCCAAACGCCGGAAACGTGCATCTGACGTCGCTTCGGGAAGAGGTTGTGTGTTTGTGCGCCTCAACATAACTCCTGAACTCTTGCCAGCGTCCCCGGTCACACACTCGGCGACACCATCCTGGCGGGCTAATTCGTGTCTGTTCCTCTTCAGTTTGCGGAAGCAGAGTCTCTGCTTGTGCAGCTCACCGTGGTAGTGATGAATTCGTTAAGAGTGGTGTTGCTCGCGCGCGCCGACTTTCCTGTGAATTCAGATCGACAAACTTTAAGTGTTGTGGAAGCACTGATTTGAAGGGCAACCAGAGCGGCAGCTTGTGACTCTACTCAGTCGAGTGACTATTTACCCAATGGTTAATAAGAAATTACAAGTGGGAGTTGTATTTGGCACCCGACCTGAAGCGATCAAGCTTGCCCCGGTCATCGCAGAGTTGAAGCAGCATTCCAACGAATTCAAACCCTACCTTATTTCGACCGCGCAACATCGCTCGATGCTCGATCAGGTGATGCAAGTCTTTCGCATCTCGCCCGACGTCGATCTTGACCTGATGCAGCCAAACCAGACCTTGAACAGCCTTACCTGTCGAGTGCTGCGGGCAATGGATTCCGTGCTCGAAGCGAATCCACTCGACTGCGTTATCGTGCAGGGAGATACAACAACAGCCATGGCGGCAGCCCTGGCAGCGTTTTACCGCAAGATCCCAGTCGCACACGTGGAAGCCGGGCTGCGCAGCCGCGACATGATGAATCCCTTTCCAGAAGAATCAAATAGGCGACTCGCCAGCGTCGTTACCTCGCTTCACTTCGCTCCCACTTCGATCGCGCGTGACAACCTCCTGGCGGAGGGAGTTGCTCCATCGACGACCGTGACCACAGGGAACACGGTGGTCGATGCCGTGAAGATGCTGGTTGATATGAAGATGGTCGACCAGAAGCTGCCTGCCGACGTTCCTGATGACGGCTCTCGTCTCCTTCTTATCACCTCTCATCGCCGCGAATCTTGGGGTATGGAACTCGGAAATATCTGCGATGCCATTCGTGAGTTGATCACCGAATTCCCTGACGTGCGCGCAGTGTATCCAGTCCATCTAAATCCAAATGTCCGCAGCACGGTAATGACGCGCTTGGAGAATCTGGATCGCGTGCATCTAATCGAGCCTCTCGATTATTTCGGTTTCTTATCGACGTTGCGCCGCTGCTACATGGTCCTGACCGACTCGGGCGGTGTGCAGGAGGAGGCTCCGACATTTGGAAAGCCAGTGCTTGTGCTCAGGAAAGTGACTGAGCGTCCGGAAGCGTCGCTCATGGGATTGGCACGCCTTGTGGGCACATCGCGGGAAGCCATCGTAAAAGAAGCCAGCGACATCCTGGGAAGCAGCGTCGTGTATCGCACGATGTCTGAAGGCCAAAATCCTTATGGAGACGGACGAGCTTCGCAGCGAATCGTCCAGAGTCTCGCGCGCTGGCTCAAGGGAGTTACGCCGGTGCTGGACGCGTCGGAACAGTTTGAAAGTGGAATCAGGGAGCAAATTACCACAGTTGCATAGTTGAGCCGCATCGAAAGCTGAAGCAGCAGGAAATTTCACAGCGACGATCTCATTGGGTTAAGGGCCTTAGCATGCGCGTGCATCAAGGGTGCCCGACCGATGGCTTCTGATTCGTCCATTACGGAGCCCCTCGGGAGGGAAGATGTTACTGGGTTTATTCACAGCAGTCGTCGTGCTGATCTGCATTTACACGATCCGGCACTACTGCTTTACGGTCAGCCGACTCGTCGGTCGACAACGTCATCCGTACGTTGATGTTGATACCGCCGAGTGGCCCCCGGTTACCGTATTAATTGCGGCTCACAACGAGGAAGCAGTTGTCGCCGATATTCTTACCGCTCTGCTTGAAGTCGATTATCCAGCAGAGAAGCTCACCATCGTTCCCGTAAACGACCGGTCAGTCGATCGTACTCGAGAAATTATCGACAGCTACGTGCTCCGTTATCCGGGACGACGTATTACACCTTTTCACCGGACAGGAGGTAGGCCTGGGAAAGCCGCAGCCCTCAAGGATGCGATGGCGTACGTGAATACGGAGATCATGCTCGTATTCGACGCCGACTATGTTCCCGGCAAAGCGCTGATCCGGCAACTGGTTGCGCCATTCTTCGATCCCGAAGTGGGAAGCGTGATGGGGCGTGTCGTGCCACTCAACGTCGGCAAGAAATTGCTGACACGAATCCTCGATCTGGAACGATCCGGCGGATACCAGGTGGACCAGCAGGCGCGCATGAACCTGCACTTTGTTCCGCAGTACGGTGGCACCGTTGCGGGCATTCGTAAGTCTGCACTGGATGAGATCGGGGGATGGAACGAGGACACTCTCGCAGAAGATACCGATCTGACTTATCGATTGCTGCTCGCAGGATGGAAAACGGTTTACGAGAACCGCGCAGAATGCTACGAGGAAGTCCCCGAACGCTGGCCAGTCCGCGTGCGGCAGATCATGCGCTGGGCTAAGGGACACAATCAGGCAATGGTCGGCTATTCCGCTTCCCTGCTGCGCAGCCACAACATCAGTTGGTGGGAGCGGTTCGATGGGCTGTTGTTGTTGGGCGTTTACATGATGGCTCCGGTGTTGCTGCTTGGCTGGGTGTTAGCCATCGTCCTTTTCTATCTTGGGGCTCCTGTAGGCGGAGGTATCGCGGTACTAGGGCTGGCAGCGTTTACCACTTTAGGAAACTTCGCTGCATTCTTCGAGATTGCAGCGGCTGCCCGCCTTGATGGATCGAGAGGGCGCATTCAACTACTCCCACTCACATTCCTTGGGTTCACTGTAAGCGCGATAAGTGTCTCTCGTGCCGCCTGGCAGCAGTTCACTGCGTCGATTCGAGGTCAGGAAATGGTGTGGCACAAGACGGAGCGTTCGCGCGTTGCGCCGGTCGTGCTGGAGAAGTCTGCATGACTTCCGTTCTCGCTCCTCTAGCGTTGGCTACATCGACTGGCGCTTTGTTGATGGTGCCACTCGCTCCGGCTATCCGCGAACTACTTCGCAAGCGCGATGCAGGTCCGCTCATCACGCGAAAAGATGAGGGCAACATCGCCAGCTTTGCTGCTTCCCTACGCACTCGCTGTGTGCCGCTGCAAGCAGCGCTTAATCGCTGTGCGCAGCTTGGCGAAAACGACTTTGTTGAATCTCAGCTAGGCAATGCTTTTCTGGTTGGCGAGGTCGGCTTTTGGACAGGCGCACGACACACGACCACACTCGTTGCCTGCGCCGGACCCGTTGCACTCCCCGCGGAGTATCAGTCAAGCGGAGACTTCTATTCTCGTGGGACTGTGCAGTGCGGAGAGCGAAGCCTCTTTCGCGCTCTTCTTAGCGATCAAGAAATTGTCTTGGGCGACGATACGCAGATCCTCCGCTGGATACATGCGGAATCTGTTCTGGGTACTGGTAGGAACTGCAGATTGTACGGCCGTGCGTCGTCTGCCAAGTCTCTGACCCTGTCCCAGGGCTGCACTTTCGAACGCATTTACGCTCCCGTGATCCACGTCTCGAACAATGCCGCAACACCCGGCTTGCGCACTGAATACGCCGTGTATGCGAGGTTGGCACAGAGTGGCCTTGGACGCACGCGCATTCGTGGCTCAATGCATTTCCCTGTTGATGATCAGCATCATGGGGATGTAGTGGCAACACGAAGTATTGATTTGGATCAGGGAGCATGCGTTTTCGGCAGCGTGAAGGCCAACGGAGAAGTCGCCTTAAAGCAGCGCGCCGAAGTGCATGGCAGCCTCGTAAGTGCAAAGCGCATTCACATTTCCCAGGGCTGCTTCGTCAAGGGACCGATCATTTCCGAGCGTGAAGTAGTCATCGATTCAGGCGTTCAAGTTGGGCTCCCGGGAACTCCAACGACCATCAGCGCTCCTGTGATTCACGTTGCTCCTGGGACAGTGATTCACGGCACTGTGTGGGCGAAAGTAGAAGGTCGCGTAGGGGACTGAAATGCGCTGCCCAATTCTATTGTTGTTCCTTAGTTCACTGGCCCTCTGCGCCACCACCAGGGCACGAGAGTTCAATCCAAACGGCTATCAACTCCCTGATGGAGCGATCTCCCTTCACCATCATGGCGATTACATAGAGCCCTATTTTGCCACGAAGGCTTTGTTGCTGGCGCAGGAAGCAGGACTCAATGTTTACCAGCCCGTTCAGCGGTGGATCCAGTGGTTGCTTCCGCGGCAGGACAAGCATGGCGGCTTCGGCCGTTACTGCCGCAAGCCGGGCACCGATTGGAAGCTCTGCGCGTCGGCAGACGCCGACGATTCCATGTTGGCTCTATGGTTACAACTGCTCTATAAAAACGCTCCGGATTCGGGAATCCCGCAGGAGTGGCAACCAAGCGCTCGCAAAGCCCGCGAGAGTTTGGATCACCTCAGAAATAGACGGCTCGGTGTGTATCACATTTCGCGCAGCAACCATGTTGCCCTTCTAATGGACAACATCGAGGTTTACTCCGCGCTCGTGGCCGTTGCACGCGCGCAGGAACGCTTCGGTGACGCAGCCGAAGCGAACAAAACGCATGCAGAAGCAGAGAAGCTGAATTTAAGTATCAAGCGAGTGTTCTGGAACAAACACGCAGAGTGGTTTCGACCATCTATCCAGAAGAGCAGGTCTCAGTTCTACCCGGATATTGTTGCTCAGGTGTACCCGTGGCTGGCGGATCTACCGATGGAGTCTGCTGTGCAAACTCGGGAAGCATGGGATCGGTGGAGGAATCGCTTCGCAAGCGAGTGGCTGGATAAGAAAGTCGATCCGCATCCGTGGGGTCTGGTGGCAATGGCGGCACTGAAGTTCGGTGACGACGCCAGCGCGGCCTGCTGGCTCTCGCGCTCGGAGCCGTTACGGTACAGCACAAATTGGAATGTCTTAGAGGAATCGGCATTCCAGGCCGTGCAGGCGAATGTGCAAGAGACAGAGAAGTCGAATCCCAGTGCTTGTTCCGAGGCAACCAGCGCACCATGACAGCCATGTTTAAGCCGAAGCTCACGATCGCGGTTGTCATGGTGCTCCTTACGTGCACTGCTGCCGTCGTATATCGTCACAATGCTGTCGCGCCGGCTTCTGCCGATACGATTCTCCTTTTGCTTCCTGATTCAGTAAGCGATAAGGACGTTCGAGTTCAAGTGTGGCTTGATTCGGCTGCGGAGGAAGGATTTCATCTTCAAGTTGTGCGCGACTCGGCCATGCTAGATCCAATGTTTCAAATGAAGGCGGCTGGGCTCATCGTTCCGGATCAAATTCATCGACAAGCCAACGACGCACTCGTAGGCGCGTTGCATAACTACGTGGAACAAGGTGGCTCCTTGATGCTAGTTTATGACGCCTGCACCTGGGACCTCCACGACCGGTACGCCACGCGAAGCTCACGCTTATCTGATCTTGCAGGCGTTGATTATGCTCTCTATGACCGTTTTGGGACAGATAGCATCGCTTCCGGCAACGTTTGGGGCAGTACTGAGGCTATGCAGGAGCTGGGGATTCCGCCGGGAGCGTACGCTCCGCTGAAAGAACATCGCCAATCGTCAGGATCGAAGCGTGTAGCCATGCATATTGGGCCCCAGTCTGCGCAGGATCGTCAGGTTCTCGTTGGGTATTTGTACGGAGAACTCGAGTATCCAAGCTTCCAGACCGCTGGGAAATATCAGGGTAAGACACTATTGGAGTCGACTTACGGCCTGGTGGCTGGCGAGACAGCGCACGGGGCAGGTCGAGTACTCTACGTGAATCTTCCGCTTGGATATCTCACAACGCGCACGGATGGCATGTTGCTTCATTCGTTCCTGCATTACTTTGGGGAAGACATGCTGCAAACGCCCCATCTGGCGAATGTTCCCGATGGAATTGGCGGCGTGGTAATGAACTGGCACATCGACGCAGCGTCGGCCCTCAAGCCGCTCGCGATGCTGCGCAAGGCCGGCATCTTCAATAACGGACCATTTTCGGCAGACTTTACGGCTGGACCAGATGTCGATGAGTTCCATGATGGGAAAGGTCTCAATCTTCAGAAGGATATTGTAGCGCGCTCCTGGGTTCAGTTTCTTATCGAACACGGCGATGAGGTTGGAAGCCACGGGGGTTGGATACACAACTATTTCGGCAGAAACCTCTCCGATTCCAATCAGGACTCATTCCAGCACTATCTGGAGCTCAACAAACAGACGATCGAGGATAGCGCTGGTCATCCGGTGCGCGAGTACTCCGCGCCCCTGGGAAACCAGCCGGAATGGGTTACACGATGGCTCGAACAGCACAACGTCGTCGCCTATTACTTCGCAGGCGACTCCGGCATGGGCCCAACGCGAGTCTATCGTGACGGAGGCCGCGATGGAGACAGAATCTGGGCATTCCCGATTCTCCATTTTGGAACTGAAGCCAGCCTCGAAGAGATGCATATGGGATCGATTTCCGAGGCAGCAGTGCAGAATTGGCTGGTTAACATAGCTGATTTCACGTCTCGAGAGCATGTAATTCGCTTGGTCTACTCGCATCCTTTGGGGGCAACGCGCTACATCCAGACATTGGAGACATGGTTTGAGCACACCCGCGAGCTCACCAGCGAAAGACGATTCCGCTGGTACACGATGTCGCAAGTTGCGGATTTCCTCAATGATCGTCAGCAAGTTACGTGGTCGATGCAGCATCGGGGCTCCAATGCCGTGCTCTCGGCGACTCATCCGCATACTCTCGACCACGAAGCGTGGATTTTTTCTGACGCGAAATACAGCAACCCACGCGTAATTAAGGGCTCTGCAGACATCCACGGTCAAGATGGTTATTGGATCGTGGCTGCAAGAGACTGTAAGAATCTGAACATTTCATTAACGGAACGGCAGACAAGCAATACGAATCCTCAGGCTGGGAATTGATTACTTGAGGCTTCGCATGACTGTAAGAACGATCCAACTCCTAACGATTAGCTTGTGTTGGCTTCTCTTACCTGCGTTATTGGCGCAGGATACAGGTACTCCTGTGGCGCAAGGAGCCAGCATTCCGGGATTGGGAGGCATCCGATCCGGCCTCGATGGACCTGGCTACATTGAATTTGGCGGCGGATATAGCGACATGTATCCGCGCCCATACGTGCCTTGGCGTGACGCTTATATGCGAATAGTCGCCTCTGGCGGTAGAAATATCTTCAATGGCGAAGGGTCGAGGCTGAATCGCTACGGCGATACCGGCTGGTATTACGGTGGCGGAATCGTGCGCGATTTATCAGAAAACTGGTTTGCCGACGCGCATGTAGGCAGCAGCGTAGGCGGATTTTTTCTGCCAAAACTGCGCGTAGACAGTAGCATTAGCCGCAAATTGCTCAACAACAGGCAACTCCTGCTCACCGGAACGTTCGGATACGACAAGTCCAAACAGGTAAATCACGATTTCCGATTCGGTCCAGCATTCACTTACTACACCAAATGGGCGGCGGTCACAGCACAGGGCGGAGTGAACTTTGTTAGAGCAAATCCAGGCAACATATCCACTTTTTCGGAGTACTTAGCATTCACACAAGGACACGAGAAGGAGCATTACATCACCGTCCGTGCTGAATTGGGACGTGAAGGATACCTGATCGTCGGCCCGCAGAATGTGCTTCAGAACTTCGCCTTCCGCCAGTATTCGGGCACATGGCGACAATGGATCGGGCCAGGTTGGGGCGTCAATATCATTTTCAATCACGAAAACACTCCGTTCTTCCGCCGCAACGGAGGTACTGTAGGCCTCTTCGTGGACTTCTAATGAGCGCAACGACTCAATCCAGGCTCATCGAGGAGCAGATTCAAGACATTCGTCGCCGCGGGTGGCGCGGCGGAATCATCACGCCGCACCGCGCATTTGCGCGTTTGGACTTTACAGCGCACGATTTTGGGATCACTCTGGCGTCAGTTTTTGCGATTAGCGCTGCGTGGTTGTTATCGTTACGGTATGTTGGGGAGCTCTGGTTCCAGGTTTTCCGGTTTTGGCGCCGCATTTTGGGGCTCGAAGGATCGGTCGCGCGCGCTCCTCAGCAGTGGGGTCCGATACATTTTTCGGTGCCAACGGTGCTGATTTCCGCCGGCCCGCCTGACGCTTTTACCTGGTGGACAACCGCCGCAGTGACGCTATTGATCCTCTGGACGACGTTTGGAATCCCTGAAGAGCATCTTCCATTCGTGTACTTGCTGCGCTCTCTCGTGATCATTCAAGGCACAGCGCTGGTATATTTCCTGTTTGCGGCTGCGAAATTTCCCCACGATCTGCCCAGCTATACGGTCGGTATGCTTCATTTCGGGACCATATTTATTACATTGCTGCCGCTGATTCTCGCCTTCAGCTACTTCTTATTTGACTTTTCCCTGCTTCGAAAAGTGGCTCTGACCCTGGGGACAATGGCTTATCTCGTCATCTTCCTGCCATTCCAGTACATGCTGCACGTCTGGATAATCCACCAATCCATCGTCTTTATGCCCATTCTGTACTTCGTATTCGGGCCTTTCCTCGACGTTTTAATCTTCGTTAGCTTCTATTCGTGGGGCATGAGTTGGCGATCACGGTACGAAATCTGATTCAAGGGCGGTGGTAAGAGTACTTCAGGAACGAAAAGCCGCAAGAATCAGAGACCAGCACCCGCCGCGAAGTGGCTCGCCCTCTTCCCCGTTTCGGTCTTTGCGTCAGACTCCAAATAAAGGCCGCCACTCAGGAAGCTGAACGTCGCCGCGATGCAAAAATTTAGACCCTTAGTGAGCCACGGAACCCCCTGGCAGCATAGTAAGATTCCGCGCCGTTGTGATACACGAAAGCAGTGTTGTAGCGGCGATCACAAAAGAGGGCGCCGCCGAGGTTTCGGATAGCAGAAGGTGTTTTCACCCAGCTCGACGTCTTCGTATCGAAATCTCCAAGCTTCTGCAGCTCTCGATATTGTTCTTCCGTTAAAAGCTCGATGCCCATGGCAGCAGCCATATCAATGGCGCTATTTCCTGGTTTATGTTCTTTCCTTGACTCCAGCGCTTTACGGTCGTAGCAAAGACTTCTGCGGCCTTTAGGACTTTCCGCTGAACAATCATAAAAAATGTACTCGCCCGTCTCTTTGTCCTGAGCAACAACGTCCGGTTCACCGCCGGTTCTTTCCATTTCATTCAGTGACCACAGTTTTTCAGCATGAGCTTCCAGCTTTGCATGGACTTCAGCCCATTCAAGACCTTTATGGCGGTTCATGTTTTTCTCAAGACGGGACTTCAATGCTCTCAGTAGTTCTCCGCGTTGTTCTGGGGACAAGTCCTTTTTATTGCCATGAATGTTTCGCGCGCTTATTGCTTTCATTATCATCGCTTTCTGCGTTTCTCATCTGTTACTCCGCTACGTTCCGCCATGTGGGGGTTTTTTGCGGCCAGTCTTTGCGTTCTTATCAACTCGCAATTTCCAAGCCGTGCGGAGTGCACCTGTCAGTACATCTTCGCGCGCGGCCGCCAGGCGAATATGTGTGTGTCCCATCTTTCCCCAGCCGCCAGGAATCGGCAGGAAAATCTTGGGTGCTTCCTCCACAAACGCCGCCTGCTGCTCGAGCGTCAGCATCAGATTTCCGTACCCCGCCGCTTGCGAGGCAAGCGAAGCAAATTTCCTGCCTCCTACACGAAAAGCCGGCAATCCTGCATGGGTGTACTCTTCCACCCCGTCCAGGCTCAGTGCAATCCTGCGAAAATCTGCTGCGGTCATTGGGTGAGTCTTTTGGGAAGAGTTGGCGACGATTCGATGATAATGGGCCAGGAGATGGTGCTCACGACTGGCAGTCGTAATAGCTGGTGAAGGCGAAATTGACAAGGAGAGGGATAAATGAACTTCGAAGGGCAGACTGCACTACTAGTGGGTACAGAATGAATCTACCTGTTTCCGTCTGTGTTCATAAAGTCCAGGTTCGTGAAGGACTTTACTTCTTTTTTTAATGCACCCCACTTTGCCTCGATGTCGGGGAACCAAGGCCTACTCTCCGCTTCATATAAGTACCACCGCGAGTTGTTCGTATAGGCCGGATATTTCGTAAAGAACAATTTTCCTTCGGGGTCTTTCATAATCACATAAGTAGAGCTCCGACCCGAAAACATGAAATAAGTTCCGGGACCGAGTTCTCTGAGCTTAGGAGAAATTTGGCGAACGAAGCTGTCGATCTCGCTCTCTGAAGGCTCGCGACTCAAGAGGACTTTCAGCCAACTTACAGCGAAATCTAGGTTCGGGTTGAGAATAACAGGATCCTGCAGCGTGCCTGCCGGCATTCATTCCTCCTGGATTGTTGTTGTCGCGGGAGCGAAAGCATAATCCCTCGCAGGAGAAAGGGCAATACAGTTTAATTCCCCGCGTCCTATTGCCAGGGCCTCCCGCAGAGCGTGCCGCACTTTCTTCTCAGGGAAAATAAAACCAAGTGCGGTCAAGTTGCTAACGCTACGAAAACAGTGAAGCCCTTCAGATTTTCAGCGCGTCTAAGTCTAGAATTGTTTCTATGTTGTTGGACCGGCATCAGCCCGTACGCGCTTCCCAAGACAGAGAACTGAACCTGCTGCCGCCGCCGGAGCTGAACGTATCGTTATTGCGATCGCTGTTCGCGAACCTGCGCGACAGCATCTTGCCGGAGCGCCTGCCACCTTTGCAGCTCACTTCGCGGCCGGTAAATGTCGGCATGCTGGTCGGCGACATCCTCGAGGTGCCGTGGTACCGCACCATTTTGAGCAATCTTGGCGACGCCATTTCGCCCGAGATCCTGCCACCACTGCAGCTCGAATCGCAACCGGTTGACGTGGAGCTGATCAGCGATCTGCCGGGATGGTGGCGATCGCTGCTGCGCAACCTCGCTGATGCAGCCGTGCCTGAAAGACAGCCCGCTCTGCGCCTGACCTCAGCGCCGGTGAACCCGGAAATGGCTTCCGAGGTGCTGATCGCGCCTCGCTGGTCTTCGCTGATTACAACCCCGCTAATCGGAGCGCCCAAAGTCTTTCCTCGTGATCCCTGGAAACCGTCCTTTGATCGTGCCGAGCCTTATGATCGGCAGGTGCCGGTGGCCGCCCCTATACGGACGATCCTGGTGCAATTGCCTCCGCTGGACTCGGCTGTTGCCCCTGGCTTCTATGAGTTCGAGCGCAAGCGCGTTGTCCAGCTGAAGCGCTCGATCCGTCGCTCGCACGTTCGCGAGTTCTTATGGATCAGCGTTATCGTCGCCGAAGTGATTGGACTAGTGGTGCTGCGGCTAATGCAGCGCTGACTACCACTCCCATCCCCGGCTTTTCATCCCACTGCGTGCTATCTTGCTTCCCTCGCCTACAGTTTCGACGTCCAGAGTTCCATGAGTTGGAGGGCGCTCATGAGCTCGCTTTTTGCTGATCTTCGGCACGGCATTCATCTGTTGCGGAAGGCTCCTGGATTCACCGCCGTCGCTGGCGTCACGCTTGCCTTGGGAATCGGCGCGACCACCGCGGTGTACAGCGTGGTTTATGCCGTCGTTCTGAATCCGTTTCCCTACAAAGATGTCGACACGCTCATGAGCGTTCGCGTCTCTGAGCCCGGCCAGAGCGGTGGACGGCTGTTCTATACGCCGGCACAGTTTCTCGAAATCGCGGAGAGGAACACGATTTTTTCGAGCACCATTGCCTCCACCGTCAGCGATGTTCTCTGGACGAGCAGAGATCAACCGCAGCGGCTACGCGGCAATCACATCACGCGCGACACGTTTTCCACGATGGGCGTTCCTCCCCTTTTGGGAAGAGCGCTAACGCCCGACGATTTTCGTCCTGACTCGCCGCCCGCCTGTGTGCTCGGTTACCGCTTCTGGCAGCGTCAGTTCGGAGGCGATACCAGGGTGCTCGGCACAGAGTTGAACCTGAACGGAATTGTTCGTACTGTGGTCGGAGTCATGCCGCGTCCCTTCATGTGGCGCGGAGCAGACGTTTATCTTCCCATCGTCCTGCAGCGTGACAAGGTTGTCGAAGGCGTAACCGACGTCCACGTTCTCGGCCGCCTGAAGCCTGGAATAACCGCGGCGCAGGCCGAAGCCGATCTGCGGCCGATTATCGGGGACCTTCGCCGTCAGGATCCGAAGCAGTTCCCGGAAAATTTTCGTGTGAGTTTGCTTCCATTCAAGCAGACCTTCGTCAGCGGCATTCGCCAGGGACTCCTGATCCTGCTGGGTGCAGTGGCATTGCTGCTGCTCATCGCGTGTGCGAACGTTTCGAATCTGCTGCTGGCCAAGGCCACCTCACGCCAGACAGAGATGGCGGTGCGCATCGCGCTGGGCGCGAAGCGGTCGCGATTGATCCAGCAGCTTTTGACCGAAAGCCTGCTGCTTGCAATTCTGGGTGGCGCTCTTGGCGGACTGCTCGCCTATGGCGGACTCAAAGCCATCATCGCCATCGTGCCCGGGGGGACGATTCCCGACGAAGCCGTTATCGCTATGAACGTTCCCGTTCTGGCCTTTGCCTGCTTGATTTCAATACTCACGGCGCTTTTCTTCGGCCTGGTTCCGGCGCTTCAGGCATGGACCACGAATCTGGCTTCGGCGCTCAAAGACCGCGACAGGGGAGCACCGTCGAACCCGCGGCAGCGCTGGATCCGCAATGCGCTGGTTGTCGGCGAGGTTGCGCTTTCGCTCATGCTGCTGATGGGAGCGACTTTGATGCTGCGCACCCTGCTGGCAATGAAAGGTGCCGATCTGGGAATCCGGCACGATCATCTGCTCACCTTTCGTGTTCCACTGAACGACCAGCGATACTCAGACCTGACAAGACGCAATCAGTTTCTGCAGCAACTACTCGAACACGTGCAGTCGTCGCACGGAGCAGAAACTGCCGGTCTCAACACCGCCATGCACCCATTTGGGAATTGGCGTAGGGCAGTCGAAGTGGAAGGCAACTCGCAGGCTGACCGCAGGCGCGTCACGCTCCATCAGATCAGCGCAGACTACACGACCACAGCCGGCATCCCGCTGCTCCGCGGTCGCCTGTTTACCAGTGAAGAAGTCCAGACGGAGCAGGCATTCGCGCTCGTCAATCAGTCTTTCGTTCGCCGCTACTTCAGCGACCGCGATCCGCTCGGCCGTGTCGTCCGCATCCCAGATTTCAAGTCCACGCCTTTCAATGCGGCGCAGGATTCGTTCCAGATCGTCGGCGTGGTGAGAGACACGCTCGATTGGGGCTATGGCGGCGGCGGCGAGCTTACGCCCGAGCTCTACATTCCGTTTACCTTCACCGGACGCGCAAGCCAGGTCGTGGTGCTCACGCAGGGAGAGCCGTCGTCGGTAGTGGCGGAGATCAGGAAGCAGATCGCTTCCCTTGATCCCAATCAGCCTGTGACCGGAATGAGTACGATGGAAGCTGAGCTGAGCGAAAACCTGATGTCCCAGCCTCGTTTCAATTTGGCACTATTCGCAACCTTCGCCGGCCTGGGACTGTTGCTGGCCGTGGTAGGAGTATATGGCTTGATGTCGCATCTGGTTTCAACGCGAACGCATGAAATCGGTGTTCGCATCGCTCTCGGGGCCGGGCTCCGCCACGTGGCAGGAGCCATCCTGGGCGATGGCGCCAAGCTCCTGATTGCTGGAGCGTGTATCGGGCTCCTGGGGAGCCTGGCCACAGCCCGCCTGATTCGCGAGCAGGTCTGGCGAGTCTCTCCCTTCGATCCACTGTCGTTCAGTCTTGTGGTTCTCATTTTGGTCACAGCTGGCCTCATGGCTTGCTTCTGGCCGGCGCTCCGCGCCGCCCGCCTGAATCCCATGGTTGCTCTGCGGCATGAGTGACCGCAAAGAAAGTGCCGCACAAACTGCGGCACTCCCCTTTGTTACGAGAAAATGTTGCAGCCCCGCGTCTATCCTTTCTTACTGATATGTTTTTCTGGATTGGTAGAGGGAAGTAAAGATGTCGGAGCAATCCCGAAGCGCTGCTGACGATCCGTTCCGTGGTCGGCAGCCGACCAGACACGAACGGCTGGCAGGACGGCCCTGGGACGCGTCGTATCACGACGGCCCTCCGCCCTGGGACATCGGCCGTCCGCAACCGGCAGTAGTGCGTTTGGCGTGCGCAGGCGGATTCGCCGGAGCGGTCCTCGATGCGGGCTGCGGCACCGGCGAAAACGTTCTTCACCTCGCCTCCCTGGGATTGTCGGTTCTGGGAGTTGACGTCGCCGAGACAGCACTAGCAATCGCCCGAGAGAAGGCCAAGACCAAAGCCCGTGGCATCGAGGTCGAATTCACTGCAGCCGACGCCTTCCACCTGGAGCGTCTGGGCCGCAAGTTTGAGACGGTCCTGGACTGCGGACTCTTCCACACCTTCGATGGGGACGAACGAACACGATATGTGGCGAGTGTCGCGTCGGTGACCGAGCAACATGGAACTCTGTACGTCTTGTGCTTCAGTGACCACGGTCCCGAAACGGGCCCGCACCCCATCAGTCAGGAAGAGCTGAGAGCAGCGTTTAACCCCAGCAATGGATGGGAAATTGTCGCCATCGAACCGGACCAGCTTCAAACGAGATTCCACGACAACGGCGCAGCGGCCTGGTTGGCGACAATCAAACGGATATAGACTGCCGACGACCAGTTCTGACTCGCATCCTTCAAGCCGAAGGGTGCGGCACCCGGCACTCGCTTGTGCAGAGCGGCTTTTTTAACATGTTGCATTTGCAACAGCCATTATGTTGTAATAGCAACATGGAGGAAAGGGCCATGGCTGACATTTTGGACGCGATTTTTCATCGGCGAGCTGTTAAGGTCTTTGAGCCTGTAGAAATATCCCAAGGGCTGCGCGACGAGATTCTCAACGCGGCGCGGCATGCCCCCTCCAGTTTCAACGTCCAGCCGTATAGGTTGTACTGGGTGGGGTCTGCGGCAAAGAAGGCGGCGGTGGCGAAACTGTGTCTTGGACAGAAACCAGCGGAAACCGCCTCGGCACTCGTCGTCGTCGTTGCCGACATCGAATCGATGTCTGCGACAACACGAGCCCAATCGGAGTGGATGCGCGCGACCAACTTCACCGAAGAGAAGATCCGCGATTATGAGCGGACAGCAAAGATCGGTCGTATCTTGTTCATGCCGGGGCCATTCGGTATTTTCGGTGCTCTCAAAAAGGCGTTGTTTCGTTTGCTGAATCTGTGGATGACGTGCGGAATGCCGCCGCTATCCCGTCAGGACATATTCAAATGGGCTACGAAGAGCACGTCCCTGGCTTGCCAGAATCTAATGATCGCTGCCGAGGCGCTGGGAGTGAACACCTGTCCAATGGAAGGCTTTGATGGCCGCAGGCTGTCTCAATATCTCGGCCTGTCCCGACGGCATCATGAAATTGTGATGGTGATCGCCATCGGAAAGAAATCACATTCCTACATTGAGCAGCCGCAGTGGCGAAGGCCCCTTCACACAACCGTAACCGTCCTATGAACATTCTTCCGAAGAGTGAGATTCCCGAGGACATTCTGAAAGGTTCAGTTCTCGCCCATATCGCGGCAGCGTATTTTTCGGTGGGAAAGAGACTGGAGCGGAAGACCCAATGTTCGGCGACTCGCGGCTTTATCCTATCGACGCTCCGCGACGGCGTGACACTGAACCAGAATCAGATCGCCACGCTCCTGGGTTTCGACCGAACGGTTGTGCATCGGGCTATCAAGTCGATGAAGCAGGAAGGACTCGTGACGGAGCGGAAGGCGAACTCAGGCAGAGCAATTCACGTCCGTATAACGGCTAAGGGAACCGAGTACAGGAAACGCCTAATCAAGGCCAGGATGGCCGCCGACGATACTGTCCGGCAACAGATGACTTCGGAGGAGCGGGAGACACTTCTTCGACTCTTGAGGCTCGTCGCAGAGTGTGAATTTTGACGCCGAAGGAGAGGCGGTGGCCCAACCAGGGTGCGGCACCGGGCTGTCGTTGACTTCTGAGTGGCCTCGCCCTTTCGGAACTGTCTGTATAAAGTGAGTCTTAAGCAGGTCGTAACTCGTATTGGTATGATTAAGCTTGTAGGTTCCAGTTTGTGGCGTCGTCAGGAATGACGTGCATTTTATAGTTTGATTCACTCCTGACGCGTGCAGTGAAGTCGATGAATAATCGGAGCAGTGGTTCGGTGGTGCGCGGGCGGCGAGCCTGGCTTGTTTGGCTCTGCGTCATTGCGTTTGCCACGGCGTGCATTGCAGAGCCTGCTCACTTCCATTCCACCTCGGGACCATCCCGGCAGCATTGCTCGCTCTGCATTGCGTCCCACTCTGTAGCCCGACCTGCTCCAATCGTAAGTACTGTTACTGCGCCTGCACGATGTTTAGGCGTGTTGGCTGCAGCGGGAACGGCCCTTCCTGATTTTCAGGCTGTTCTAGCGTTCTACATCCGTCCTCCTCCCTCTCTCTAACTTCCAGCTTCAATTTCCTTAAGCACCGCTGTTAGAGCTACGCCCGCATGCGTGCGGCGCCGGCGCCTTTTTACACGACGCCAGGAGAGTAAGGACGGAAAATGAATGGAGATTTTTCTGCCGTATCCAGGACTTCTGTACGTGTGTTCTCAGCTCGAGTTGCCACGTTTGCAGCAGCGCTGTTCATCGTGTCTTTGTTTGCCATTAGCGCCCATCCGCAGTCAAAGAGCTACACCTCAATCAGCGGTACTGTTGTTGATCCTTCGGGCGCTGTTGTACCTGGTGCGACCGTCGAGATTCGCAATCCGGTCAGTCAATTTGAAAGGAGCGTAAGCACCGACAACTCGGGAGCCTTCAGCATCTCGAATATCCCTTTCAACCCGTACGACATGACGGTCACCGGCAGCGGATTTGCGCCCTACGTTCAAGATCTCGATCTTCGATCGCCGGTTCCAGTCAATTTGAAAATTAGCCTGCAAGTCGGAACCGCCGTGCAGACGGTGACAGTCGAGGGCAACGGGGCAGACTTGATCGAAAATGTTCCCACCTTCCACACCGACATCGATCGGGGCATGTTCGACAAGCTTCCGCTGGAGAGCGTGTCGTCGTCGGTGAGTTCGCTGGTAACGCTCGCGTCGCCTGGAATCAGCGCGGATTCGAATGGTCTCTTCCATGGACTCGGCGATCACGCTGAGAACTCGTTCTCGCTCGATGGCCAGCCGATCACCGATCAGCAAAGCAAGGTGTTCTCCAACCAGATTCCTCTCGATTCGATTCAATCCCTTGAAGTAATTTCTGGTGCTCCGCCGGCAGAGTTTGGCGACAAGACCAGCGTGGTCATACAGGTAACTACGCGCTCTGGTTTGGGAACCAAGGAGCCACACGGCAGCGTCACCGCCTCTTACGGGACGTTTGGCACTTCGAATGCCGGATTCGATCTCGCTTACGGAACCGACAGGATTGGAAATTACATTGCGATCAATGGGCTCAATACCGGTCGATTCCTCGACCCACCGGAGTTCAAGGTCATGCATGCGAAGGGGAATGAAGAGAACTTTTTCGATCGCTTAGACTTCAAGCCTTCGACGGCGGACACGTTACAGTTGAACTTAGGTTTCACTCGTTCCTGGTTCCAAACGCCCGATTCCTACGACGATCTCAACATCGGCGCCGTCGACCCAGCTGGCAATCCTGTGGGTGCGGCGGATCAGCGTGCCCAAATCAAGACGTTCAATATCGCGCCCTCCTGGACTCGGCTGCTCAACGCCAATTCTGTATTTACGTTCGGAGCATTCGTCCGTCGCGACCAATTCAACTACTACCCGAGCAAGAATCCATTCGCGGACTTCAGCCCGATCCAATCGTCCACGCTAGCTCAGGATCGAAACCTCACCAATGCCGGAGTGCGCTCCGACATCAACTACACGAAAGGCATGCACAACCTGAAGGTGGGAGCTACCTATCAGCAGACGTTCCTGAACGAGAACGACACGCTAGGCATCGTTGATCCGAATTACCTCGCAAATAATTTTGGCTGCCCGAACGGCAATCCCGCTCCCGATCCATGCGCTGTTCTTCCTGCGTTTGATCTCACGCAGGGAGGAAAGTTGTTCACTTTCAACGGCCATACCGACGTCAAAGAGCTCGCGCTCTACGCTCAAGACGCCATCACCAAAGGCAATTGGACCTTCAACCTGGGATTGCGCGGAGATTTCTACAATGGGCTAACGACGCATCAGGAGGTGGAACCGCGCGTCGGACTTGCCTACAACATTAAACGTACGAACACGGTTCTTCGCGCTTCTTATGCGCGGCTGCTTGAAACGCCCTTCAATGAAAACCTCATAGTCTCAAGCATTGGCTGTGCCAATGTGGTACTGAATCCTCTTTTGGGCTGCTCCGCCGCTGACCTCACGCCTCTACGACCTGGCTGGCGCAACGAATTCCACGCGGGCGTCGAGCAGGCATTCGGAAAATTTCTCGTAGCCTCAGGCGAGTTGATCACCAAGTACACGCACAACGCCTATGACTTCAGCGTGCTGGGCAACACTCCCATATTCTTTCCCATTGGCTGGCAACGCTCGAAGATTCCCGCATTCGCCGGGCGTGTGAGCGTGCCAAACTTTCATGGATTTTCAGCGCTCGTAGTGATGTCCAGCGTCTCGTCGCGCTTCTTCACTCCCCAGGTCAGCGGAGCAGGCGCAACGCCCTCGGCGCCAGTTGGTGTTTTCCGTATCGACCACGACGAGAGATTCAATCAGACCACGCACCTGCAGTACCAGCCGAAAAAGAATGGTCCCTGGTTTGGCTTCAACTGGCGCTACGACAGCGGCTTAGTCGCCGGAGCGGTGCCTTTCGCGACGGATACGACTACGCCGGTGGATCTGACCGGTTTGAGCGCCGACCAACAATTCCAAGCCGGTTTATTTTGCGGAAACCGGCGTGCGACGCTGAGCACGCCGCTAACAACGTGCGCTCCGTCGCTGTTCGGGTCTACGCTCATTTCGATCCCGAAGCCCGGTACTCAGAACGACGATAAGAATCCGGCGCGCATTGCTGCGAGGCACCTCTTCGACCTGTCGGTTGGTGATGACAATCTCTTTGGCGGCGACAAATACAAGTGGAGCCTCCAGCTCACCGCCATTAACCTAACCAACCAATACGCACTCTACAACTTTCTATCAACGTTCAGCGGAACGCACTATGTGACACCGCGTGCGTTCACCGTGCAGGTCGGATTTCACTTCTGAATGAGACCGATCCTGATCTGGGCCACGCTCTCCTTCGACGTGTCGAACCAGGAGAAGCAGCTCAAGGACGCTTAAGGCAAGGCGTCGCTGCCGATGAGCAACATCGTGGCGGTTGCGCAGCGCAATGGCTTGACGAAAGACGCGATCCAAACCGGCGTGCTCACGGTGATTATCAGTGCTGTTCCCGGTCGGCGTGCGAGTCCCTCCTCAATAAGCCGTCCGCTTCCGCGAACGGTACTGGCGGTGTCCTCGACCCATCCGCTACCCTCACCCCAAACCGTGCAAACACTGCGCGCTGTCGGGGACCCGATCGCAGACGGTACTGACCGCGGTGGCGCTCCCGTTATCGGCTAATCTCGATCACAATGGAGCCCATGCGTGCACTGCTCGCGTATTCCTGGTGTGCCTTCTGGATTTCTTCAAGTTTGAAGGTAGCCTTTATGGGCACCGAGATTTTTCCGGACCTTAGCCATTCAAAAAGCAATTCTAGATCGGGAATGAAGTCCTTCGACGAGCGCCGAATTCCGTAGAACGTGGTTCGTTTGCCAGACCAGAAAAGCAAGTTCCTGGACAATAGTTTGACGATCGTAGGAAACGGGGAAGGGCGAGGAATCTTCCTCAATGCCGGCAAGTTCAGGCCGTAAGCCACAAGGATGCCTCCCTTTTTCAGGACCGAGTAGGACTCGTCAAAACTTTCATAGCCGAGCGGATCGAAGGCCGCGTCCACTCCGCCAAGTTGTCTGACGGCGGCGATCCAGTCTTTATTTAAATAATCGAACGGCACCGCCCCGAGCTTGCGAAGTTCCTCGTGCTTAGATGGTGAAGCTGTGCCGAAAACTTGAGCTCCCTGAATCCGCCCGAGAATAAGCAGCGCCACCCCTACACCGCCACTCAACCCATGGACAAAAATCCTGTCGCCGGATTCAATATGAGCAGCACGGTACAGCATCTGGTAAGCCGTGGTCCAGTCAAGGACCAGAGAGACAGCAGCCTTCAGGTCAACTCCTTCGGGAACGCGCACCAGAAACCGTTGGGGAAGATTGATCAACTCTGCCTGTCCATCGTATTTCGAAAGACACGCAACCCGATCACCGATTTTGAATTTCGAGCTGCCTTTGCCGTTGAGGCGCACCTTGCCGACGACGCTGTAACCCGGTGTAAGTGGTGGCTTTCTCTGAAAAGGATAAGTGCCACGGCGCATGTTAACGTCGGACCCCGCAACGATTGAGTATTCAACCGAGAGTTGAACTTCTCCAGCCCCGGGGTCGGGAAGGTCATCCTCGACGATTGCGAGTTTGCTCTCGTCACCAAACTCCGTAATGACAACCTTCTTCATCCTGGACATGCGCTCAGCCTAGAGTACTTTCCCGCTCTTTTTGTTGATTGTTGCCTGTGGAGTGGCCATCCCTCAGCACCGAACATAGTTCGGTGGTAACACGAGGCAAGACTCCAAGTCAACGGAAATTTCATTTTGGAACTGACGCGACGGTGGAAGAGTGTCCTGTCGCAATCGCCGAAACTGGACGCGAGGGACGGATTGCGAAATTCACAATTCACTGCTTATTCACTGTTCTTTTTCGGCAAGTCAAAATCGCGAGTTTTGACAATGCCTGACGCGGCAGGAAGTTGCGCGGAATTGTCCGTTGCTCGCCACCCTCTTCAGAAAAAATTCGCTGATAAATTCACTGTTCTGCGAAGAGCAGTCAATTAGGCCAAGTTTGGGTTGAGTCCGTTGCTCTCTCCCGTGATATCACGCCCTGCCGGGAGCCATGCCTCCTGGGGTTCATTCCGGGAAGGAAACCTCAAACGCTCGTACACCCGAATCAGCAAAACCCGGAAGTCGGTGTCTACTTGGGTACTTGTTCTAGTTCGCAAACATTGCCAAGCTGTTCCTGGATTTCGCCGAGAAATTGATTCAGGACTTCCCGAGCTGTTGGCGGCGGCCATCCCGCTGCGCCAGTCTTGCCGGTGGAAGTCAGGAGGACACGCATGATTGTTTCCATGGCTATCAAAGCCGTAGCAATGGCACTCCTTGCTACCGCACAGACGGCACAGACAGCACCGTCATCCGAATGGAACCTAAGACGAAATGTCGGCAATGGCGCGTGCAGCGTTCAGCCGGCAGAGAACACCTCCCAAATGGGCGCGTTGCTGGCCACGCATCCCTCCCGTAAAGCAGCGTGCGAAGATGCCAAGGCGCGCCATGCAGATGATGCATCTGACAAGAACAAGTGCACGGCCTATACCAACAACACCAAGGACGAGTGCAAGACAAAAGAAAGTGTTGATCTGACCGAGTAGTTGTCGTCATATCGCACAGGTTGACTGTGGCTCGGGCTTGATTTCTTGCCGGTAACGTTTTTTGTCAGTACCGTTCCCGTGCGCGGAAATCAAATCTGACTAGGTGTGCCCTCCAACCGAAAATCAAAAATGAACGGCCGGGCATCCCGCCTTAGTTATCTAATGTTTCGCGGACGACGCTGTGGAGGTTGTGTTGGGTTGAGCTGTCGCGGGCTTGGCGTCTCTAATTCGCGTCATGCTGAGATTCGTGTGGTGCAAAAAATAACCTTCGCCAAAACCCTCCAGCCGGTTGCCATCCGCCGAGGGAGTCAAAGCGTAGCTCTGCTGGTTCGGGCCGAGGAATCGCCTCAGCGTGACCTCAGTTCCATCGACGCTACCGGTGACCAACGTGTCGGGTTCGGATTTCCCGCTGCTGGTATGCCACGTACCTTGTAGCGTCGATCCTGACTGGCATAGGGCAATCCACCCGTGGAAGCGATCATCAAAGTGGGTGAAGCTCCAAGTGCCCGACAGGTCCTTAGGCTCCTGGACAGTTGCACACTGCGGAGCGGTCACGTCGTCCGTGGTATAGACTTTCTTGGTGGTCCCGCGCGCTTCCTTTTGCTGGCGATTCTGACGTGCGGCATCACCCAGAGACTGAGCGGCGCACAGGGAGCACACGAGTAGCAGCACCAGCCCAACACCCGGAATTAGCCGCGCAGTGCTCACGGTCTCCTCAGACAGAAGTTCGAGGTTTGCCTTCCAACGGTACCCCAGCGTGCGCAGAGCACAAAATTACGCTGGTAATGTCGGAGGTGCTGCGTTCTAGTGAGGATCTTCAGTCCGATCCGAGCATCACCTTTTTCCCTAGAGAAGCGCTGGCAAGATCAAGTACGCGCAATGAAAACCATGGAGACTGTCCAGGTACGACCCTTCAGTTCCGCCAGAACGATCAGTGCAGCAGCGTCCCATGTATCATATGTGACTCGTTCATTAACTCTAAGTTTATTCAATGTCTCAGCACTTTTATATTGGGCTTGAAGGCCCAATCGCCGCAGGTAAGACAACACTCGCGGGAATGCTCGCGGAGAACCTTGGCAGTCACGTTCTCCTCGAAGATTTTGATAGCAATGAATTTTTGGCGGACTTCTACTCGGACAAAGAACGTTGGGGTTTAGGCATGCAGCTTTGGTTTTTGAGCTCCAGACGTGAACAATTGTCTACGATTCACACGCCGCTGGACCGGTCCATCGTAGCCGACTATACCTACTTAAAAGATCGAGTATTCGCTGCCCTTCTGCTGAGGGACCGTGAGCTCCGACTCTATGAGAGACTCGCCGCGAATTTTAGGAATAATGTTCCCCAGCCCAACCTCATTGTCTACCTGGATGCTCGAAACGACGTCCTCTTGCAGCGCATTCGCAAACGGGATCGTCCCTATGAAAAGGTCATTGACTCCACCTATCAAGAGTCTCTGAGAAGGGTGTGGGAACGCGTGCTGGCAACCGGAGCTGCCCGAAACGTAGTTCGCTATGACACTACGGAACTCGATCTCAATTCCGAAGGGCAAATGAACGAGTTCTACAGCAAGATCCGGACCGCATTATCTTCAGCCCTCGGATCACAGTAGTCGTGAGCGTGGTGAGTTTAGCGCCCTGCTCCAGCCCGCTTGTTTTGGTATATTCCCACCCGACATGATTGCCACTCTTCCAGCAACCCAACGTATGTTCGGAAATGGATTCCGTTTAGCGCTCCTCATTTCTTTCGGCGTGTTCACTGCATTAGCTAAGGGGCAGACGAGCGTCTCCAGCAATGAAGCGGCTGAGATTCTGGTGAACCTGATCAAGGTCAACACCAGCAATCCGCCTGGGAACGAGACCCAGGCAGCGCAGTATGTCAAAGGCTTGCTGGCCGCACAGGGCATTCCCTCAGAGATTTTCGAATCTGCTCCTGGACGCGGCAATCTCGTAGCCCGGCTCAAGGGAAACGGAAAGGCACGTCCACTGATGCTGATGGCTCACCTCGATGTTGTGGGAGTCGAACGAGACAAATGGACGGTCGATCCATTCGCAGGAACCATTAAAGACGGATACATCTATGGCCGCGGGGCGAGCGATGACAAGGGCATGCTGGCAGCGAACATTGCCGCGTTTCTGCAACTCCATCGCGAAAAGGTTCCACTCGATCGCGACATCATTCTTCTGGCCGAGGCGGGCGAAGAGGGCACGCCGAAATATGGAATCGAGTACATGATCGAGAATCACTGGGACAAGATCGACTGCGAGTACGTGATGAATGAAGGCGGCGCCATCCACGTGGAAAGCGGCTCAGTCAATTACGTTGCCATCGCGACGACAGAGAAGGTTCCCCGAGGCATGACTGTCACCGCTCGCGGAAGCAGCGGACATGGATCAATGCCCCGACCCGACAACGCAGTCGTCCACCTGTCCGCGGCAATTGCCAAATTGGGCACTTGGCAAACCCCAATGAGGCTCAACGACACCACTCGCGTCTACTTCCAGAAGTTGGCGCAGATCGCCAGCCCTGAGCTGAAAGCGCTGCTGGCGAATTTGGACAGCCCCGAAACGCAAAACCAATTGCAACAGAAATACTGGTCGGAGTACTCCAAGCTCCGCACCTCGATTGTGCCGACGATTATCAAAGGTGGATTTCGCACGAATGTGATCCCCGCCGACGCGGAAGCCACGCTCGACGTCCGCGCTCTGCCCGACGAGGACATTTCCGCATTGATCGATCAGATGAACAAGCTGGTGAACGACCCTGCGATCGAGATCAAACGGACCTCTGGTAACAACCGCCCTGCGGGAGCTCCTTCCCGTCTTGACACCGATCTTTACCGCGCCATGGAAGTTACTGCGCACAAAATGTTCCCGCAAGCGATCACGCTTCCCGACATGCTCACAGGCGCAACCGATTCAGCGCAGCTCCGCGCCAAAGGCGTGCAAGCATATGGGATCAGCTCCCCGAAGACCGATGACGATGCGCGCCGCGTTCACGGAAACGATGAACGCACGAGCGCCGATGGATTGAAAACATTCGCGAAGTACCTGCACGATGTCGCGATAGCCGTCGCTGGAACAAAATAGTCGCGGGTAATCGCTTGCGTTGATTTTTCTCTGGCTGTGTCTCCGACGGGGTGTCTAACCGTGATCTTACTTTTTGCCCTGAGACAGCTTCGGTATTTGGACAAAAGCACGCATGTCGTGCGCAGGTACGATGATCAGCTCGGGCAGGCGTTCTTTGAGCGCGATCATACGCAGCAGGTTTTCGCGGGTTCCTGCGGCATCCGTATCGGCGTCTCTGCGGACCAGCCAGGGGCGCTCCTCGCGCAGTGTGATTCCTTCCAATTGATATACAAGGTCGCCAACAAACGCGTAGCGCGTCCCGTTGTACAGCGTGACGAATACAATCACGCTGCCGGGCGTGTGACCGAATGCGGGTACGACCACGATCGAGCCATCACCGTAGACGTCGTGGCTCGCAGGAAAGCCGAGGTACGGGCCGCCTTCGAATCCGTACTCCTCGTATCGTATGCCCGTAAACAGCTTGCAAAAATCGAACGGTCCGCTTTTGTGAATGAACTCGCGCTCCTGCGGTGTCACCCACACCGGCACGCCGGCAAAGTCAGGCATGCCGCTGACATGGTCCCAATGCGAATGAGTCAGAAGAATCGCATGGAGCGACTTCGGATCGTAACCGGCAGCATTTAGCTGGTCTACCGCTGGCTGCCACAGACTGTAGAACGTGATTGCACGAAACATTGAAGGCATGATCCGAAATTGCTCGGCGATATTCCGGCCAAACCCGGTATCAATAAGCAGGTCACCCTTCGGGTGCTTCACCAAGGTGCCTGCCATCGAAAACTCGCGTCGTTCGAACAACGAGCCACCGCGATAACCAAACGCCGCAACTCGATGGTTCACACCGGTCACCAAGGAGAAGACGGCCATCTCCTTTGGTGGAGTGGCAGTGGGCACTGGCCCGACGTAGGCTTGTGGCAGGGGCAGAGGTGATGCCGAGAATGTCTTCAGCAAGAGTGCAAGTGGCGTGAGCACTACCAACGCGGCCGCGATATAAATTCTCTTGTGTTTCATTGATCGTCTCCTACTCGCTGGAGAGGAAAACGGCACGCGATACCTTGCCCGGGTCAGCGGAAAACATCGATCAGCATGAATGCAGGGTGGACTATCCTTCGCGCGAGCGTAGCGTACGCTCCTCTTCGGTCGTCAGCAACCATCAAAGGCAAGAGTTCTGGATCGAGGCTGGGGCAAGAATTTGATCTGCGTAATTCCGCAAATCAGCGTTACCAACCTGAGTAGTTGGTGGTTATCGATAAAGTTGGCCTTCGGGCGAATCTTCTGCCTGTCCTTGGAATCTATCTATACAGATGGTTGGTTGTGACAGAGTCCTGACAGCGCAAAAGGAGTCCTATGAGCTGGTTCAGATGGGGATCGCGAAACCGCGATGACGCGCTAAATATCGATGGGACAAAGACAGTCTCGATGTACACACTATCGACATGTCCATCGTGTGAGAAGGCGAAGAAATTCTTCACGGATCGCCGCATTCCATTCCAGTTCACCAACTACGACCTCGCCGACCAGGCCATGCAGGACAAGATTATGCGCGAGCTGGAAGCTGAAGAGCTCCAAGCCTTTCCCTTCGTGCGTATCGGCGATCAGACCGTTCAGGGCTACGATCCAAAACGGTACGCCAAGCTGCTGGGCATCGGCGCCTAAAGCAAGTAATCATCATGAGCAGAGAGATCCGGCGCGATTTCCCATCGGCTGTTTAGGGTGGAGCGGACCGTGCGAGTGCTGACCTGTGCGCCGAAAGGCGTCCCATTGGCGTGCGGCAATGGGAAGGACTACCGCAGCCCCGAGAGCCAGCAGGAGGAGAAAACTGGTTCATCTCATGGGTAGGCTCCTCAGGAATGGGCGCTTCGCAGTTGCACCTAAGGACCAGGTCGCGATCAGCGGAGCGCGTCGGGCGCGAAATTACGCTGTGGAAATTAAAGCTCACCGCGACTACCTTCTCCTCGGCCGTCCACGTTTTATTCGCGGCTGGCTGCCTTTGCGTTCGGACGGGCGGCGCGCCCGACAAAACAAATGACAGTGCACCGCCACGTGTCCCTGGCGGTCGTAGGGCCTTAAGTCACGTCCTGTCAGGCGTCGATAACCGGTCGGTTAACTGTTTTTTTAAAGAACAAGAGACTCCCAAGGGCAAAATTCTTTCCTGATCATGCAAGATCTCTTCGCCGATTTGCGCCTATCTGAGTACAAGCGGATCTTCAATCCGCGTCACACAAGAAAGGGAGGAAACATTATGAAGAAGCAAGCTGCAAACATGATCTCAGCGGGAAAGCAGGCAGGATTCACCCTTATCGAGCTAGGGGCAGCGCTTTCGATCATTGCGGTTCTAGTCGCCGCAGCCAGTCGGTTTTAGTTTTAGGACCGTAAACGGCAAAAAAGGCAGCCGGGGGTAACGGGAGCCCTCCTCTCGCGCGTTGTTTCGTCGAGAGTGGGGCTTTTCAACGCGAGTAAGTAGTCTGCTTCAACAGAAAACAAAAAAGGAAAAAATCATGGCTAAGCAAACGATTGCGGAAAATATCTCCATCACGCGCAAGCATACGTGGCAGGTGCCGTTTCGAATCAGCATGTATGAGATTGAAGGCGGATGCAAGTTTGTATTGTTGGAAGGTGGGAAACGCAGGGCTGCTGCCCCGACGCCGACTAATTTAAACCGTGTCGATATGGAACCCAATGGCGTGACTGCGTATCACGCAAGCAACGCCTCGACAATTTCATGACTGCTGAACGCTCATTTCTAAAACTGCTTCATTGCTGCTTGCAAATGCAACAGAAGTAACTTTTCCTGGTGACATCGCTTAGTTGCTACCGCTACCAGCCCATCTGCGAAGCAAACGACCCAAGCGACAATTCCACGCAAAACCACCAGTGCAACAACCGTGATCGGACTGCTAGGAGGACGGGAATTAGAGTAGAAGCTTCCGGCTCCGTGCATACGGCAGGTATCTCATGCTTACCGAATCGGGACTCCACCAACTACGTGGCTCACAGAGGTAAGTGAATCACTCTACATTGAGATTCGGGCCGGATGTTGGATAGCTGGCCAATCTGAAGTCTCCGCAGTGGCCGCGGCCCTCAGCATTGTGGTCGACAGAAACAGGTACGCCTTTTCCCAGGCTTGTCTCACATCCGACGTAAACGCCTCGCCGAGTCCGGATTGCAGAGTCCACAATAAAGCGGCGCCACCAGTGACATAATGTTTCGCGCGCACTCCATAGTTTGCGTGACGACGGCCCAGCTCTTCAACTGCAGGCAGGATCTGTTCTGGCCGGCTCAGGCGTTTAACTACCACTGTCAGAACATGGGCCAGCTTGCGCGACTGTTCTTCGAGAGGCGATCTGAATATGGAACGTAGGGATGGATCGAGTTCGAACAGACGATCATAGAACGTCATCGTTGCCCATTCGAGAACGGGCGAAACCCGTTCGAAGCTGCTCTGAATAAGTTGGATTTGACGATCAGTCATGGCCGCTCCAGTTGGGTTTTTCGAGCGCCCAGTGATTGCTGGGTCACCTATACAGGCGCAATAGCAGGTCGAGAACGATCACGCGACAAGCAAAATCTTTGCGATGGTTGCGTGGAAGCGAAAAATGCGCTCAGTCCGCTCCTGCGGCCTGGCGCATTTCGATAACTGCCTTACGTGCCCCTTCTACAGCGTCTTCGTATTTCTCAAACCTTACGAGGTCGAGGACTTCGCCGGAACTCTTGCGACGCACTACGTAATACCAAAATGGTTCCGGCCTGTTGCCGTGCAAGACTTCAGCTATGTAATCGCCGTTCTCTATCCGAAAAATATTGCGTTCACCTGGCATTGCTGTATACCTAAGCTGGATCATATGAAGCTTCTTCGGCGTTGGTTATAGTTACTGACCCGAAATCGAGTTGCAGAACGCAGCAACGGACATCTTGACCGTGGGTAGGGACTCATTCCAGCCAAGACCGTGGCTACGCATGTGGAGCATTGCGCACTCCCGAACATCTTCAGGCAACAATCGCGTCTTTCTAGTGGTGGCGTCGAGGCAGACTCCAACAACATCCATGGTGGCGCTTAGGTCGCTGGTAGCGTCGTTTCGCATTTCGTGAAAAATGCGGACGGACTTATTTCCGACTTCACGGATTTCAGAACGAATTGTGATCAAATCGCCGGCATGCAGCTCACGTTTGTACTGTATCCGTTGGTCAACCGCCGCCAGGCCAACGCCTTCCTTCTTGAACCTCTGTGGGGTGAGACCGAGCGTCGACAAGATTTGCCACGAGGACTCGTCGAATTTCCCGACATACCACATCACATTCATGTGCCCCATGTGATCGCATTGCCAGGGATATACGGTTCCGCGATGGGTAATTACTAATTCGGAAAGGGCAGGGTTATCGCTGAAATTGCTCATAGTCATACTCACTTTCGATTTTCAAGACCGTTAGTCACGAAATATTCCTTTTGCCGATACGCGGCATAGCGGCCAGATCAACAACTGCTGAGGGACGAAAGTGTTCTTCCTCACAGAATCACCAATCTTTCTGTCTCGGAAGCGCGGGAGGTGTATCTCTCTCTTGCCTCCCATCACTAAGGCGCAGGACGCGAGGCAGATCGATCAGGCAAATGAACAATTTTTGTGGGACACAAGGGGTCTCAAGTCCGTTCAACAACTTAGCTACAAGGGTTTGGGAGCTATGGCGTCTCATTTTGAAAACAATGGGCTCCTCTTTGCACTGAGATTGAGCTACACTCCCGCCCAAGTAATTTCCCATGAGCTCGGGACCGGATTTAACCCGGCTGCTTCAAGAATGGAAAAATGGCGACGATCAGGCCATCGGACGCCTGACGCCGATCGTTTACAACGAGCTGCGCCGCCTGGCCGCTCACTATCTTCGGGGCGAGCACGCGGCTGATACGCTTCAGCCAACCGCACTGGTGCACGAAGCCTATATCCGCCTGGTCGGACAGAACACGCCTGATTGGCAAGGCCGTACGCATTTTTTTGGTGTGGCGGCGCACGTAATGCGGCAAATCATGGTGGACCATGCCCGACGCCACCTCAGTGCTAAGCGCGGTGGTGGTGCGCCGGTCACCGCCATAGATGAAGGTTTAAGCTTCGCCCCTGAAAAGAGCAGAGATGTGCTGGCTCTCAACGATGCGCTCGATGGACTTGCCGCCATCGATCCCCGCAAGTCAAAAATCCTGGAGCTACGCTACTTCGGAGGCTTCAGCGTGGAAGAAATCGCCCGGTCGCTCGATATCTCAACGGCGACCGTTGGGCGTGAGCAGCGGTTGGCAGAGGCGTGGTTGCACCGCGAGCTCTCTCGCGGTGAATCGTGAATCCCGAATGCTGGAAGTCCGTAGGAGAACTCTTCGAGCGTGCAGTTGCCCTGCCTCCCGGCGAACGAACCGTATGTGTTGAGCGGGGGAGCGCTGGCGACGACGAACTGCGCAAAGAAGTGTTGTCCCTTTTGGCCAGCCATAAGGCATTGTCCGGGGGCTTTGTTCAAGAGCAGATCAGGAACTCGGTCGTTGCGTTTTATCAAGCCACCTTAGCTCATCCCACTTCAATTGGACCGTATCGCGTGATTCGCGAACTTGGGCGTGGTGGCATGGGGGTAGTCTTCCTCGGGGAGCGCCACGACATCGATGGCAAGGCCAAAGTTGCCATCAAACTAGTCTGTCCCGGAATGGATAGTGAGTTCATTCTGTCCCGATTTCGTCGGGAGCGACAGACGCTTGCGCGCATGAAACACCCGAATATCGCTCAGCTCATCGACAGTGGGACCACAAGCCAGGGATTGCCCTACATCGTGATGGAGTACATCGATGGCCCGCGACTTACCGATCATGCTCGAGAGCTAAAACTGGAAACCGACGCGCGCCTGATTCTTTTCCTCAGCATCTGTTCGGCGGTCGATTATGCGCATCGTAACTTTGTCATTCATCGTGACATCAAGCCTGGGAACATTCTCGTAGATCCGGAAGGCGTGCCGAAGCTTCTCGATTTCGGGATCTGCAAATTACTTGCGGAGTCGGTTTCTGATCTCAATCCCAATGACACAGCAAGCCGCGTCCTGATGACTCCGAGTTATGCCAGCCCGGAGCAAGTTCGCGGTGAGGGAGTAAATCTTCTATCGGATGTTTACTCACTTGGCGTGGTCCTTTACGAATTGCTCACAGACAAGTCTTTCGCGAAGCTCGACAGCCACGCGCATGGGCGTCCGGTCGCGCATTCCACAGATCCGCGCGCCAGCATGGCTGTAGACGACCGGGCATTAAAACGCCGTCTCTCGGGAGATTTGGACACCATTCTGATGCGCGCTTTGGAAACCGAACCCCATCGCCGTTACGAATCAGCCGCCTTGTTCGCTGACGATCTGCGGCATCATCTATTACAACAACCGATTCTCGCCCGGCCGCAAACGTTCGCTTACCGAGCAGCGAAGTTCTTGCGACGCAATCGCGTCAAATCCATGGCGACAACAACGGCTCTCTTGATGGTGCTGGCCGGTTTTCTGACTGCCTTTTTGCGCGGAACAGGCAAAACTCAATTGATTCAGTTGACAACGGGCAACGGTGGCAACAGCTCAAGCCCAAAGCCGGATGCCCTTCGCAGCCTCCGTGATAGCACCACAGAGGTAAGAGAGGTTATCGCGTCCTATCCACAGAGCGCGCCTCTCTCCACACAACTCTATCGCGCAGTCGCAAGCCAGGAGTTGGGAGATCGCTTGAACCGGGATGGGAACTTCGCAGAAGCAAAAAAGGCCTATGCAGACTCAGTCTCTATCGCAGAATCCAATCTGAAATCAGGACAGGATTCTTTCCTTACTGTCTTCATTGGATCCAGCCGAAAACTCGGCCTGAACGCAATCGCCCAGGGCAACAGGGACGAGGCCCTGGGTTTTGCACGACATGCGCTTGAACTTAGCTCAAGAGTCTCGACTGAGACATCGCAGTTAGCCCCCGCGCGCGGATTGTCAGCCATGGCGGTGATCTACGCCGAACTGCTTCGCAGCCCTTTGCGCCAGCCCGACGATCGTGAGCAAGCGATCTCCTGGTTGCGCAAGAGCGCGGAGGCGTGGCGTCAGGCGGAATCCCATACACACTTGGGTGCGCTGCAGCAATACGAGATGCGAGAAACCGAACAGGCCCTCACCTATCTGGAGAACAAATGATTGATCGCGAGGCTCGATGACGGCCGATATGCCCATAATGACTCCGGCTCAGCGCCGTCTCGTGCGCGACAGCTTCGAATTGCTTCGCGAAGATGCGCGTCCGCTCGTGTTGCTCTTCTACGGCAAACTGTTCGAAATGGATCCCTCAGCTCGTCGCCTGTTTCATAACGACATTACCCTGCAAGGACGAAAGCTTATCGATATGCTGACCGAAGTCGTCGATTCGCTCGACGACTTCCAGTCCGTGCAGCCTCGTCTGGCCGAGCTCGGGCGCAAACATGCGGATTATGGCGTGCGGACCGACCAATATGAAACCCTTACTTCCGCCTTGCTATGGGCGATCGCACAGGCCCTCGAAAGCAATTTTGATCCTCCGACCCGGGAAGCCTGGTCACTGGCCATCACCTCAATCTGTACAGCGATGAAAGCAGGAATCTGAGCAGAGTCCTCGCCCGGAGAAATCCCGAGGCTTCCGCCAAGCAATTCTTCCGTATCTCTAAAACGTTTTAGATTGGTATTTAGAGTTAATTTCGATACTCTGAATGGCCGACAGGGCCTTCATGTCCACTCACTTCGTCTTCACTCGACCGCGCGCCGCCCTTCTGGTTGTCCTCATCTACTCTTTGCCCTTACTCAGCGCTGATTTCAGGATGCAGGTCACCGACACCGGCTACCTGAGCACACAGGGCTTCAACGTGATGCTCTACGACAGCACGTTTCATCCTATTTTCGTCGACCAGAAGAACACCGCTATGGAGATGATCCTCCATGGAGAGCGCATTGCCACCAACGGCGACGTGCGCCTGATGCCTACTCCCGAGCAGTGGGATCTGGTGGCGCAGCTCAAGGGACACCACGCGGACAAGGAACATAACCGTCTCATCGCCGATCTCTCGTTCCCCACCTATCAGATGGACTACCATTTGGAAGTGGCCGCGGAGCCTGGCGGCGTACGCGTGAGCGTGAATCTCGACAAGCCGCTCCCTGCCCAGCTGGCTGGCCGCGCGGGTTTCAATCTGGAATTTCTGCCGTCGATCTACATGGACAAGACCTATGCCAGCGACGGCAATGCCTTCGGCATTCTCCCACGCAGTCCTCAGGAAGAGATGCACAGAGTGCCTCCGTCACCTGACGATCCGAAGAAACTGCCTTACCAGCAGGAATGGGACGAGGCCAAGGGATACACGCAGCCACTTCCGCTGGTCACGGGAAACAGCATCACATTCGCGACTGAGGACCCTCCGCATCGCATCAGCATCAGTTCCGAAACCGGTCCCCTCGCTCTCTTCGACGGGCGCAATCGTGCGCAGAACGGCTGGTTCGTACTGCGCACGCTGATTCCTTCCGGCAAGACCGCAGGCGCCGTGGTCTGGCACATCCATCCGGACGTGATCCCAAATTGGACGCGGCCTCCGATGGTCGCGCACAGCCAGGTTGGCTACGCTCCAAACTTCCCGAAGGTCGCCGTCATCGAACTGGATCCCAAATTCGACGCACCCAAAACGGCAAAGCTACTCCGCCTCGCCGAGGACGGCTCCTACAAGCCTGTCTTCGAAGCGCCAATCTCCGCACCTACGCAGTGGCTGCGCTACACCTACGCGAAGTTCGACTTTTCCTCGGTGAAGGATCCCGGTCTGTACGCGATCGAATACGCGGGCCAGCGTACCGGTGTGTTTCCTATCGCCAAAGACGTGTACAGCCGCACCTGGCAATCGAGCCTCGACGGATATCTCGCCGTTGAAATGGACCACGTTTCGGTGCGCGAAGGCTACCGGCTGTGGCACGGCGTTTCGCACCTCGACGACGCGCGCCAGGCTCCGCCGAACACAAATCATTTCGACGGCGCATGGCTGGGTCCGAACACCGATTCTCCTTTCCAGGCGGGCCAACACATACCGGGATTGAACGTGGGCGGTTGGTATGATGCCGGCGACTACGATATTCGCGCGGAAACCCAATACGCTGTGATCCAGGACCTGGCGCTTGCCTACAAAGAGTTTGATCTGAAATGGGACGAGCTCACCGTGGACGATAACGCCCGCACGGTCGAGATGCACCGTCCCGATGGAATTCCCGATGCGGTACAGCAGGTGAAGCACGGAGTGTTGCAGGTGCTGGGACAAATCAATTCCATCGGGCATCCGGTTCCAGAAATCATGGAGCCCAACCTGCGCGAGTACACGCACCTCGGCGATGCAGCGTCGAAGACTGATGGACGTATCTACAACCCGAGACTCGGTCGGCACCAGATGGACGGAAACTTCTCCGGCGCGCCGGACGATCGCTGGGCCTTCACCACCAAAGAGCCACGCCTGCAGTACGGATCTGCCGCTGCGCTAGCCGCCGCCTCGCAGGCGCTGAAAGGCTGGGATGACGCGCTGGCCGAACGGTGTCTGGAGACGGCCGTGAAGCTGTGGACCAAGGAACGAGCGAATCCCACCCCGATCAAGGCACCGCCGGGCCGGCAAATACCGCAGAATTTCGCCGAAGGAATCGTTCGCAACGAGGAGTGGAAAGCGACGGTGCAATTACTCATCGCTACCAACGGCGGCGAGGTCTACAAGAAGCACGTCCTGGAAATGTTTCCCAATGTGGAAAAGCGCTTCGGGTTTGGCGGTTGGATGACCGTGCTCGCGTTGCCCTACATGGACGCGGATTTCAAGCAGCAAGTCGAAGCCGCAGTACGCTCCTATGTCGCAGAATTGGATAAGCAATTGGCAGTCACTCCGTTCGGAGTACCGCCCAGCCTCCGTACTTGGGGAGGCGCTCTCGATGTGGTCGATCTTGGTGCGCGCATGTACTTCCTGCACAAAGCATTCCCCGAGATCGTTCGCGCCGACTACACGCTGCGCGCCGCCAACTACATTCTGGGCACGCATCCGGTGTCGAGCACATCCTATGTCTCTTCGGTAGGAACAGTTTCGAAGTTGAAGGCCTACGGAAACAACCGCGCGGACAGCACCTTCATTCCAGGCGGCGTAATTCCCGGTTACATCATTGTTAAGCCGGACTTCCCGGAGTGCATCGACGACTTCGGCTTCCTTTGGTTCGAAGACGAATACGTCATCGACGTCGCGAGCCGATGGGTACTCGCAGCCAACGCGGCGAACGCGCTGGTCAACGAGACGCAGTCCACAGCGACAGCATCGATAGCAACTCACGTGAACGATTAATTCGCAGCGGAGTTGCTGTCTTTGTTTGTTGCTGTTGAGGAACTCACGAAGAAGAAAACCAGGGACTGAGAACTAGGACAGAGCAAAGCCGCACGAGAGGGCGCGACTGTCAGATGCCCAAACAGTCTTGCTCCCTTGCTTCTTGTAAACCATCCAATATCTGACACGACCATTCACGTTCTTTGTTTGATCGGATCTCTCTCACGGGGAATTATTGATGCCACGAATCGCAGGTATTGAAAAGAATCAGGCTCCATGGCATTTGCGTTGGTTCTACAGCACAATGCGGAAAATGTTTGGACGAGATTTGACTCCGGCAAAGGTTCAGATGCGCGTGCCCGGAATCGTTTGGGGCAGCATAGGCATGGAGGCAGGACTGGGGAGCAAGAGACGCGTCTCATTGCGCTACACGCAATTGGGTAAAGTGCGAGCGGCGTCGCGGATTGGCTGTCCGTTTTGAGTGGACATCAACTCTGCCGTCGGCAGAAAAGCAGGACTCAGCGACGCCAAGCTGGCCGCGGTGCTCGGCGAAGATCTCAGCGGCTTCACCGAAACTGAGCGCATGGTAATCGAACTTGCAGACGCGCTGACCAGCACGCCAGCCAACGTCTCCGATGAGCTCTACGCCAGGCTTAGCAGTCAATTCTCTGGGGAGCAATTGCTGGAATTGTCAGCGCAGATTTCATTCGAGAACTATCGTGCGCGTTTAAATCGTCTGTACAACGCCGAGAGCGACGGGCTCTACAAGGCGGGGGCATAGAAGGCGCCGCGGTTTGGGAGAACGAGAATAAACAAAGGAGAACCGGCGGCCCCGGTTCTCCTTTATTCTTTACTTCATCTCCAGATCAATGGCCATCCAAGCATCCACGTTGCCCCGAGCTATTCGGATAGCCCGTTCCGGCGTCATAGGCTGCGTTTGACCACTCACCTTGAACCCTCCAACTAATTCCGTCGCTGAAGGTCACGGACGGTACATTGAAGGTCCACGCGCATTTGTCACCATTTTCCGCTCCCTGAGAGTCATACCAGCCTCCATTGCGCGGATCAGTTCGTGCCTCGGAGAGTTCATGCGCGCTCACGTTGGCCAGCGCAGCGAGCCCCTGCGGATGCCCGGTCGTCGTGTCCTGCGGATCGCAGCCGGGATCGCCGTCGAGGTTAAAGAAGAACGCAATCTGTACTGGGACGCCACCGCAGCTTCCGTAGCTATGCCAGGCACAGTATCCGGCACTGCCTCGCTTTACATCCGTGTAGACCGGATAATATCCGTTCGAAACCGGATTCGGCACTGCCCGGCAAACCTCAGCAAGGATCGGCGACACCTGATTCCCTCCCGTGGCGGGAGTGGTGTCAATCACGAAGCCGCCATAGCCATTGTTTGGACCAACCTGGCCGTTGGTGCCTGTGTATTCATCGGATGTCTTGGCGTAGTTCGATCCGTTGAAGCCAAGGTAGAACGACTGCAACCCGTCGACCTTCGGATCGGAAGACGTCCAGCTTGTGCCCCAGAAGATCGCGGTCACGGCCGACGAGGTCATGATCGAGCCGCTGTGCCAGGTCATGTCGGGGTTTCGGTGAGAGCGAGCAGCATGGGCGAACTCGCGTGCCCAATGGATTCCCATTAAGGGCGGTTCGTGTTTCGGTTTTGTTTCCAATTCGTTAACACTCGCGCGATCCTGCGCGGTGAGGTTAGAAGGACTAAAGAGCACAACGGCCATCAAGACCATAGCCGCCAACGTTTGTGCCAAAAAGGAACGGAACTGCATCAATGAACCTCCACAGAAACAACACAGTGATTGCTTCTTACGGTAGCAAGCCAGCTCGTTAAAAGAAGCCGCATAAAAAGAAGCGAAACAAGAGACGCGACGAGCGCCCCGGCAGACGGGGGAAGGCCATGAGACAACACGCGAGCCAAATTGCCGGACAGAGTAGCTGAATTCGGATGTGGATTTCAAGATGGGAACTAGAAATTTAGAAGAAATCGGCTGATTGGGTGATCGGGTGAAATGAAACCGAAAATCACTTACCCCGGGGTTTCATCGCCGGGCTATGCTCATTCGTGGCTCAACTTACGTGGAACGCTCATTGAGACTGACTATGAAACAATCCGCTTCGGGTACATTGGCCGTCTGCATCATTATCAGTTGCGCTCTCTGCCAACAAATGTCGTCGCCTCCAATGAAACCGAAACGCACCGTGATCGGCGCGAGTACGCTCTTCGACGGCAAAGGACACGTCCTGAACGACACGCGCATCGTCGTCGAAGGCGCGAAGATCGTTGCGCTCGATCCTAAGGCCGCGCCAGTGGACTACGATCTGCGCGGGCTCACCGTTCTGCCCGGATGGATCGACGCGCATGTGCACATTAGCTGGAGCTTTGGCCCGGACGGGAAAAACGTCGGCGGAGGAGGAACCACACAGGCGGCTGCGTATCAAACTGCCTCGAATGCCTGGGCTACGCTGATGGCCGGTTTTACCACGGTGCAAAGCGTGGGCTCAGCTGTCGATGCGCCTTTGCGCGAGGCAATCGCACGCGGTCAGCTTCCGGGTCCGCACATTATCACATCGCTAGAGCCGCTCACGGGCCAGGGGGAGAAGACCGGGACACCGGATGAAATCCGCGCCTTCGTGCGCAAACAGAAGGAAGCTGGCGCGGACCTGATCAAGATATTCGCCTCGGGCGGCATGCGTCAGGCTGGCATGACGCTCTCGCAGGAGCAATTGAATGCTGCATGCGACGAAGCCAGCAAGCAGGGCCTGCGTACGTTGGTACATGCCTATCGTGAGGCTGTCCCTGCCTCCATGCTCGCTGGATGCACCCAGGTCGAGCACGGCCTCGGCGCCACCGACGACGATCTGAAGCTGATGGCTCAAAAAGGAACATACTTCGATCCCCAGGCCGGGCTGCTGCTCAAGAACTATCTGGAGAATAAGGAGAAGTATGTCGGCACCCCCTACTTCCCCAAGACGCTCGAAGGCTTTGCCCCCATGGAGCAGATCATCCCGATGACTCACGACGTGATGCAACGCGCTGCGAAGACTCCCGGATTGAAAGTCGTCTTCGGCACGGACGCGGTAGCCGGCATGCACGGACGCAACGCCGAGGAGTTCGTCGAGCGAGTTCACGAGTGCGGGGTGGACCCCATGGCAGCCATGGTCTCCGCCAACTCACTGGGAGCCGAAGCAGTAGGCATGTCCGACCAGATCGGCGCAATCGCCCCCGGCCTCCAGGCAGACATCATCGCTCTCGAGGGCGATCCGCTGAAAGACATCTCAGCCGTGCGACATGTTGTATTTGTGATGAAGGATGGAGTGGTTTACAAGAATGTTGCGCGTGATACAGTTGGCGCCCGATCGGGCGCGCAGCACTGACTTGGGCGTGATAGCAAGATCGCTAAATATAAAACCACGTTCTCGGGTGTTGCTTGCAGCGAATGGCTCCGCTAAGCTCCCTCTGAGTGCTTCCTCGCTTCGTCTCAGTCTCTTCTCGCGTTCCTGTCCATGTGGGTTTCGAGATACTCGCATACGTTGTCGCATGCCTTATTTACTTGCGGCTGAGGCGCTCAAAAGGCGACGTGGTTGTCCGGGAGAAGCGGAGTACAGTCATTTGCGCGGCAGCCATTGGGGCGGCGATTGGCTGCCGTGTCTTGGCCGTGTTGGAAAACCCAAATCAGTTTTCATGGAAACATCTATTGCTCCTAGATGGCGGAAAAACAATCATCGGCGCCATTCTGGGAGGCTGGATTGCAGTTGAACTCGCAAAACGTGGTGTGGGGATTGAGGTCCGCACGGGCGACCTGCTGGTTACTCCGCTACTGTTCGGTACCATCGTCGGACGCATCGGCTGCTTCCTTGCCGGCAATGCGGATGAAACATTTGGGCGTGCTACAAACCTGCCTTGGGGAATCAATTTCGGTGATGGCGTGCCTCGTCATCCCTTGCAGTTGTACGAGATTGGCTTTCTTGCTGCCTACTATTTGATCGTCGAGGGGCGAGAGCATCCTAGCTTTGTAAACGGCGACCGGTTCCGTCTCTACGTCTTCAGTTACTTCGGGCTGCGTTGCGGATTGGAATTTTTGAAAGATGCTCCACGCATTCTCGCGCTCGACGTCCTCCAGTGGGCTGCACTGGCTGGAATGGCCTGGTGCTTGCCGACGGTGGTCTCGATACTACAGCGACAACGCGCCCCTCTGGTTCGGAGGCTTGCATGAGCAGCCGGGCCCGACCATACCTCTTCTATGACACTGTCATTTCAATCTGTTCGAAGTGCTTTCGCAAGGTTGAAGGCAAGATCGTCTTTCGAGACGACAAGGTCTTGATGCTAAAGCGTTGCCCCGAACACGGAGCAGAAAATGTTCTCATCGCTGACGATATTGGGTACTACCGAAAATGTCGTGAGGTATTTCTCAAGCCACCTGAGCAGGCAGATGTCTATAACACTCCGATTCGTTGGGGATGCCCGTATGACTGCGGACTCTGTTCCGACCACGAGCAGCATTCTTGCCTGACTCTGGTTGAAATCACAGATCATTGCAATCTGCGTTGTCCAACCTGTTATGCGTCGAGTGGGCCGGATCGCGTGAGCTATCGCTCCATGGAGCAGATTGAGGCGATGCTCGACGCCATCGTCCGAAATGAAGGCCATCCAGACATCGTGCAGGTTTCCGGCGGCGAGCCCACGTTACATCCGCAATTCTTCGAGATCCTGGACAAAGCGAAGAAGCGGCCGATTCGTCACCTCATGGTGAACACCAACGGGTTGCGTATTGCCGCTGAAGAAGATTTCGTTGCGCAGCTCGCTGGCTATATGCCCGATTTCGAACTCTACGTCCAGTTCGACTCTCAGTCAGCGGATGCTTTGAAAACTTTGCGCGGCGTGGATCTGCGGGCGGTACGTAAGCGGGCATTGGAACGGCTGAACCGACACGGCATCTCGACTACACTCGTGGTCACACTTCAGCGTGGCGTAAATGATGAAGAGATCGGATCGATCATCGAATTCGCTCTCCAGCAACCGTGTGTTCGTGGGGTTACGTTTCAACCGACTCAGGTCGCTGGAAGATTCGACAACTTCAATCCTGCAACCGACCGCCTCACACTGACGGAGGTACGCCGCAAGATTTACGAGCAAACAAATGTCTTCACGCCTGAGGACATTATTCCAGTGCCTTGTCATCCCGACAGCCTGGCGATGGCTTACGCGCTGAAGCTGGAGGGAACTGTCTTACCGCTTACCCGCTGGATTCCGCCGGAAGTGCTTATCCAAGGAGGAAGGAACACGATCGTCTATGAACAGGAAGACATGTTGAAGAACCATATCTTCAAGTTGTTCTCAACCAGTCATTCTCCCTCGAGTGGAGCGGGCACACTCCATGATCTGCTCTGCTGCCTGCCCCGCGTGAGTGCGCCAACGTTAAGCTATGAGAACGTGTTCCGCGTGATCATCATGCAGTTCATCGACGCGTACTCATTCGATGTCCGCTCAGTAAAGAAGACTTGCGTGCACATCGCCCATCCGGACGGGAAACGTCTGATCCCGTTCGACACCTTTAACCTGTTCTATCGCGACCAATTGGAACAAACAAGATTGAATCCGCTTCGAGCGGCCGTAGGTGCGCAGCATGGGTGAAGAAGAACTGCTTCGCGATCGCAAATCAGACGCACAACGCGGGAACAGCGTTGGCAATGGATTCCTCTTGTGGCTAGCGCTGCTGGTAGTAACTGGGCTACTGCTGGCAGGAATCTGTACTGTACTGCCGAGCTTCCGGAACGGCTTGTCGGTGTTTATAGCGTTATGTCAACCAGGATTTTGGCAATTGCTGTCCGTGCTTCCAGCGTTCTTCATACTACGGAAACGCCATTATCCCGAAACTGCCAAAGGCTTACTGATCAGCGCTTGTTGTCTCTTTATCCTTAACGCAATCTGCAGCGGTGCGCTGTTCTTCTCCTCCCGACGATAGACAGAAGAGCCCAAAATACCGCGATAAGGGCTCACACCACTCTTTATTCGCACCCATGGCTGACGCCAATGGGCTACGAGAATGACGCCACTCCGGCGCTCTCTGCGGCGGTCTCAGCAATTCCGTGCTGGCGCTCGGTGCGGAAGCTCCTGCCCCAGTTTGTCGAGCCATGCGAGTTCCGTTTTGAACTGCTCGAGCGTTAACTTCAGCATCCAGACCGCCTCATGACAGGGATGCCCGACCTCGTCTAGCACCGAGCTCAGGACTTCTCTTTCGCGCGCTAGCTCTAATTCAAGAAAACTTCTTCGGCGCTGAATCTGTTTTTCAAAGACTCCTGGGCGTGCCAGCCATGAAAGCGCGATCCAGGTGAGAAACGGAGGGTGCTCGCGCTGGGTGGTCCAGTTTTCGCGCTCGAGAGCATCGGCGAGGGCGGTGCGTCCGTCTGCGGTCGCGGCCAGCACGTTCCGCTCCGGGCCGGCGGCGGGCTCCTTGCTTGCCTTTGCGCGCAGAAATCCGAGCCTCTGCAGCTTGTCGAGGCTGTAATACACCTGTGGCCGGGAGATGCCCGCCCAGTCGCGAATCTCGCGGCGTTCCAATTCGAGATTCACCTCGTAGCCATGCATCGGGCGCTCCGATAGCAGGCTCAGCACGACCAGGTCTGCAGTTGTGAGGTCCAGCTTGCGTTTACGCTTTGGCACGCCTCGCCTTCCGCTTCCGGCTCCAGTACCACCATACACACTTCTCGACCGGCAATCGTGGACTGCGCGCTTGCGCAACCGCCGCGTTGAAGACATCGAGGCAGCAGATGTCCTGCTTCTCGTTCGTGATCTCGCATAGGCGTCTGTACATCGTGCGAGGATCAGACTTTGCGAGCTGAGCGACGTTTCGGATTCCCAGCAGCTCGAAATCGCGCAGCATGGCAGGCCCGACGGAGATCAGATCCTGCAGCTTCTGCGATTCTTTCCGGGACGAAATTCTCGTTGACATGGCCATGACGGCTCCTGTATCGTGCAATAGTCTAATTTAGACTAGTAGAATTTGCTAGAGAAATTATCCAGTTACGAGACCCTCTCCCACTGTCATCCCTCGCGCGGTGTATGCGCGGGGGATCTTTCCCTCTACCCGCATCGAAAGCAGGTCCCCACTCCGCGGTGAAGCTTCGACAACCTTAAAACGCTTCGCAGCGGAGTGAGGGACGACAGTGTTTTGTTAGGGACGAGCTTTTGGAGCCAATCGAGTGACGAGATTGGAGCAATATGAACATAAAGAAAATCACGCCCGTGCTGTACGCGCATGAGCTGGAACCCTGTGTTCAGTTCTGGACCGATCATTTTGGATTTCAGAAAACAGTGGAAGTACCAGATGAGAATCGCCTCGGATTCGTAATCCTGCAGAAGGACAATCTCGAGCTGATGTACCAGAGCTTCGGCAGCGCCAGGAAGGATGCTCCCACGATTGCGGATCAAATCGAAGGAGGACGCACATTCCTCTACTTGGAAGTCGCGAAACTAGAGCCATTCATTGCGGCAACGAAGAATACAAACGTCGTGCTGCCATTGCGCACAACCTTTTACGGAGCCCAGGAGATTGGCGTCAAAGATCCGGCCGGACATGTCATTGTCTTCGCCGAAATGGGAGCACAGCAGCAAGATTGAAGGTCAGACGCGCCTGCGCCAATTCCTTAGACCTGCCAAGGAGTTGGTTCGTATCGGAGCATTTCCAATCAAGGACTTTAAAGAGGCGGGGAGATTTCCCCGCCCCCTATCTGCATTGGTTTAGTCGTGATCGGATTTGAAGTTCAAGCCCGGCAGTGCTGATGTGCCTTCCTTGCGGACGGCGTCGAGGTTGCTGGGATCGAGTCCCAGAGCTTTAAGGATCGTGGGAGCTACTTGAGTGGTTTCCACAAAAGTGGTTACGGTACTTGCTTTGAAGCTGGGATTTGAAATCAACATCATCACATTTGTATCGTCCTGTGCGAAACCACCATGCTCCTCCTGTTTCTTGTGGCTTCCCGTGTAGATCACTCCGGGATTTGGCTGCACGATGATGTCTGGCGTGCGCGGGTCCCCGTTCGGAGGCAAGCCGGGAGCATTGAACATCGGTTCGAGCGATGGTCCGTAGAAGATTTGGCCGAGGCCGATAGCGGTTCCGTTCTGCTCGAGGAGGTTCACGGCCGCGGTGGTGTCGGCTCCAGTCGCAAGCCAGAGCAGCGAGATATCGTCCTGCGTTGGCCCAATTGCACTCAGCGGACCGGTCGGCGTCATCTTGTCAGGGGTGTTGGGATTTTCTGGAGCGCCGCCAATCGGGGGAGGAGGCATGAAACCCGCACCAGCCAGAACATCGGCGGGAGTCGTAGTTATTCCCTTACCAACTTCTTCGAAGCGATTCGGATCGATCGGTGACTGACCGTGTTTGGCTGTCACGACGAGTAGCGTGTGCTCGAGCAGCCCCTGCTTTTTGAGTTCTGCGACCATCTGGCCGATCGCGTCGTCGACAAAGACGATAGCCGTTTTGAGACTCGCACTCGGAGTTCCGGCCGCGTCGGTGTAGCCCCCCTTCACTCCTTTTTCAATCAGCTTCTGCCCAACGCTCACGGCCTGGAAGTTCATGCCGAAGATGTTGGGAACCGGTGCCTTGCTTATCCCGAGATGAGTTTTGCCGTCGATCTCGTTGAGGATAGCGTTCACCTTTAGCTGATCGTAGCAGCGAATATTCTGAAAGCTGTCGGTCCAGGCGCCTCCGTTATTGTCGGGAGGAGTTGGGGGATTTCCCGCAACGGAACAGGCCAGCCCGTCAGCGGTGGTGAGTCCCGGCAACGCGATGACGTTGGAATTCACTTCGGGAGAATAGTAATCGTCAACATTGCCGGGAATCGCTGTGCCGGTCGGGCCCGAAACCGCCGCATAGACACCATGCTTGTCGGACCACGCGGTGTAACCGCCCGCGGCATGAATGACGCCGTAGATTGTATTTGCGCGGATAAAGTTCCACGGATAAACCGGTGCGCAACCGCCGTTGGTAGCGTCGGGCGTAAACGGATCGCGGGGCAAGCGGCTTCGGTCAATGGATTGCACACCGCCATCGGTCAGGCTAGCTCCAGGCGCGCCGCCGTTCAGCAGAGTCTGATCGAACTCGACGCCTTCTTCGTATTCCGTGGTCGTGCCATTCGCTACGTTAGGATTGCACGGTCCGGAGAAGACACCGTTACTTGTATCGTGAAATGGCGGGGCCAGCACGCGATCGAAGGCAACGTCATAGAACGCTCCCACCAGCCGTGGTGTGCCGCCTGTGACTATCGCCATCAATCCGGGAAATGAGTCCGACGGCTTTGACGTAGAAGTACGCGTATAGTTAACACCGGTTTGCCCGAGCGCTCCCAGATTGGGACAGTAACCGCCGTTCACGCAGTTCAAGTAATCCAGGGCATGCATGCCGTCGATGCTGAGCAGTAGAACGCGCCGAATTCCATCGCGGCGGTTAAGGTGCCCGAAGGAATGATCGTCATCACGATCGCCACCCGCGAACGCTGTTAACGGAATCGCGAGTAATGAAGTCAGAGATATTAGAAGCAGTTTTCTCGAAGCCATCTTTGTCTCCTTGGCAAGAATGCTTTTGCAAGAAGACGCTAAGCCTGCTTGATTTCTACAACATGAAGGAAAGGTGAATGGCTTGTTGCGATGGGACAGCGCGGCCCGAACATTTTGCCCGAAAAAAGAGAACGGACGAATCGAAGCGTAGTAATCCGTGGAAACGTTACTTGTGAATCGCTGCTGTGATCGAACCAGCAACCACAAAATAAGTGAGGAAGGCTCCGAGGGAAATCAATCCGGTTAGGGCATACTTCAGGCCCTCGCTGCGATCGCTGCGAAAAATTCGACTGCTGATTCCGGCCGCCAGCCCACCGCACAAGCCGCCGATCGCTCCTCCGAGGAAGACGAGAATGATCGGAATACTCATCCAGGCGTACTGGTACCACGCCAGAGGTGGAGCGAGTTGGATTGTCTGTCCGCCGACAATGAGATTGGGAATCGGATCGAGAAAACGGGCCTTGAACTTAACCGCCGTCATCGAACCGACATTTGATCGCAGGTAAAAGACGCCGTTCTGCTTGGTCACTTCCTGGTCATTAAGCACCAGCTTTGCGCCGCTAAGTACGCCGGCGGTGCGCAGTGCAAGCTTTTGGCCCTCCATTCCCGGCAGTGCGACAGGTAGATCCATGGACGTAGATTCACCCGAAGCCAAAGCCGGGGCAAGTTACAAAGGTGAATCGTGATTCCATTTCAACACCTAGCGAATCTCTGGGTCTTGCAGTTCCCCCGCTAGTGTGCTGTCTCAACTTCCCTTTCGTAATAGGCCAAGCGAGCTTTGCGCTTAGTGGCCGCGGATCACCCAGCCATAATGCCCTGAGTACCATCTCCCCCAAGCGTGATCCCAAAAGAGGACTCCTTAACTATGTTGAAGCGAAATTGCGTTTTCGCATTCGCGTTGCTGATGTTTGCGGCTTTGGCGTGCGTGGCCCAGACCACTCCCTCGTCTTTGACGCTACATATGCCCGACAGAGGATTCAGTTCGTACACCATTCTGTCGCAGAGTTACGACTCTTCCGCGAACTGGACAAGCGTTGTGGATTCCACGGTCAGCTACAACTTCAACAGAGTCTTCGGAATTTCGATCGGAGCCCCTGTTTACCTGGCGTATAACCAGCCGCTCTTCACTACAAGCACAACACCGAGTGGTGGGACGACTGCACAATTCACGCCGATCTCCGGATTTCGCGCGATGGGTGACACGCGCTTTGGGTTAAGGTTCGCGACTCCGACGCCGGTGATCAAATACGTTGCCACGGTGACGGGTACAGCGCCGACCGGCGATACATCAATTGGATTGAGCACGGGCCGCGTGACCGCCGATTTCAATAATCACATGGAGATTGATCTCGGTCACTTTTCTCCACTTCTCGATTTGGGAATTGCGAACAGCAGTACCCTCGTCAATATGGTGAAGCGTCCTTACACCACGTTGGGCTTGCTATCTCACTACAAGGCAGGGTTGGGGCTTCCGCTGGGCAAGCGGCTCAGCCTTGAGCTTGCTGGGTACGAGAATCTACCGATGGGATTGCAGAAACTCTACAGCCAGGAGTTCAATCGCGGACCAGGCTCTGTGTCCTCGAGTGGCAGGGGCACGTCTGCGCCGATCTACGAGCAGGTTGCCGCAGCCATCGGAAAAGGCTTCACCGAGGATAACGGCTTTACTACGGGACTGAACGCCGACTTAGGGCGTTATATGGATATGGGTTTCACTTACGACCGCAGCGCTCGGCAGAAGCTCGATAGTTTCTCCTTCAGCATCGGTATCCGCATCGGCCGGGCTCCGGCGCACTAGAGCCATTGGCTGTTAGCTCCAGTTAAGGCGGATTTAGAGCGCAATTCCCGCCCTCTTTAACTCTTGGACCAGGGTGGGACGACTCCTGTCATGCGCGCGTAAGCGATTAACTGCCCCATGTGCTCGTTCGCGTGAATGATGATTCGAAGATACATCCCATCCACGGTGGCATCCCGGCCGGCTACGTGGACTTTGCGTTGAAGGTCCTGAGGAGTTTGCGCCAAGTGAGCTTGTTTCACCGCGTCCAGGGATCGCTTCAGCCAGTTGATTACCTCGGCTTTTGAGGTTATGGCCTTCTCGGACTCCTGCTTCAATTCAAGAGGCATTTTGGGACCTGTCACACTCAGAAGATAGAAGTTCGCAAGAACAATGTGCATGTAGACTTCGCTCGTAGACCGCACTCCGGCCGCAGGTCGCCACGCGAACTTGTCTGCTGGGGTAGCCTCGGCCAAGTCGATCAGCTGGCGAGAGACGTGCTTCCACTCTCCATCATAGCCCTGCCATATTCCTTCGGGCGCCTGCGCGAACAATGATGCTGGCCGGCTGACTAAGAAGCATAGAGCGACTGCCGTTAGAAATGATCTCTTCACTTGTAACTCCTTACTGCTTTGTACCGAGTCAATATCGATTCGTAGTTAGCTCCATTACTCGCACCGCAGCGCCACAATCGGATTCAGCAGTGACGCACGACGTGCGGGAATGAAACTGGCAGCCAGGGCAATTCCCGCGATCCCGGCCAACGCCGCGATGATCGTCGGCGGGTCTCCGGGGTGCAGCCCAAACAACATGGCCTTAAGGAGCCGGGCTCCAGCGATTGCAGCAGGCAGACCCAAAATGGTTCCGAAAAGACACAGCATGAGGCTCTCGCGAATGATCATCCACAGCACCTGATGTTGTTGTGCTCCGACTGCCATGCGGACCCCGATCTCCGCTGTGCGTCGCACCACCTTGTAAGCCAGCGTAGCGTAGAGTCCCGTCGCCACCAGTACGACTGCAAGCAACCCGAAGAAGATCGCCAAACGAGCGAACAAGCGGTCCTGTGATAATGACTCTGAAAATTGCTCCTGCTGTGTCTTTGGTTCGAGGAGCGCGAGGTTAGGCGCGAATTCGTTCACCGCAGAACGAAGTGTCGGCAGCAGAGCGACTGCATCTCCCGAAGTTAGCAGTTCTAGCTGCATCGAAATACTTCCGGGCACTTGTGTATATGGGAAATACGCCATGGGACGCGCCTCTTCGCGCACAGAGGTGTATTTACTGTCGGCGGCAACGCCTACGATCGTGTAGCGTTTCGAATCGTGATCAGTTCCGAACGAGAGCATGTGGCCGACCGCAATGGAATCGGGCAGGTATCGTTTCGCGAAGGTCTGGTTGACTACAACCACGTACGAGGCTGTGGAACTGTCGGCCTCGGTGATGTCGCGTCCCAGAAGTATGGGAATGCCCATTACGTGAAAGAAGTCGGAGCCAACGGCGTTCCAGCGCATTCCCCCGCCGTTTGCAGTCGCTTTTTGACCGTCAATATAAGCGCTCGTGTTGCTGCTCCATCCGGCGCCAAGTCGCTGGCGCATCACTGTTGCGGATTCCACGCCGGGCAAAGCCCTTATCCGTGTAATAAGAGCCTGATAGAAGCGAATCGTCTCTGGATCGTCGTGTACCTGTTGTTGCGGCGTTAGCCCAAAGACCAACAGCCCTGATGGTCGAAGGCCGAGGTTCAACGTCTCGAGGTTGCGCAGCGTTCTCACCAGCAGGCCGGCTCCGACGAGCAGTACAAGACACATCGACATTTGCAGCGCCACAACAATTTGTCCGCTGCGATGAGCCTTGCGATCCTGATATGACGTCGCGCTCGAGGTCTTCAATGCTAGGCCGATTGGCACTTGCAGAGCACTGCGGAATGGCACCAGACCAAAGATTAGCGCTACGATTACAGAGATTCCCAAAGTGAACCACAGCACCGTGGTATTTGGAGCGAGGCTACGGTCGAGCAGCGACCACCTCGCGAGAGCTCCAGTTGCCCAGATGGCAAATAGCCATCCTAAGACTGCGCCAGCGGCAACAAGCACAAAGCTCTCTGCAAATAGCTGCAGGAAAATACGCGCATGTCCGCCGCCGAGTGCCATCCGCAGGGAGAACTCACGCTGTCGCGCTGCATTCCGCGCCACCAGCAGCATCGCCACATTTCCGCTGGCGATTACGAGTACTAGAACCACCATGCCCATCAGAATCCTTAGGGGTTGCTCGTAAGTTTTGCGCATTCCTTCCATGCCACGTGTATCGCTGAGGGACAATTTCAGAGGTGTGGTCCGACCGTCGGTATCGTCGGCAGAGAGTCCTTCATAAGCTGCTTGCTTGAAGATGGGATTTAGATAGGCTGCCGCCTGTTCCCTGGTGATGCCGGGCTGCAACCTGCCAATCGTGAGCAGGAACCACCACTTTGCACCGTAAAGGTTGGCTTCATGACCCTTTGCGGTTGCACTTCGCGAAGCGCCCCAGGGCTTAACGTCTTCGCTGATCTGAAATGGAACCCATGCGTCGGTCGAGCTGCCCTGATCGAGTCCGACGAACTTCGGTGCGGCGATTCCCACAATACTGAATGGCGCTCCTTTGATGAAGAGAGTCTCGCCCAAGACTGCGGGACTGCGGCCGAAGCGGCGCGTCCAGTAGTCATAGCTCAGGATGGCGATCTGGGAATGCTGTTGTTCGTCGGAGGAATCGAATATTCGACCACGAATAACCTTCACTCCCAATCCCGAAAAGAAATTGCCGCTGACCATGTCGGCCTTGATCTCTTCCGGCTCAGAGCCAAAACGCGCAGGAACACCTCCGCTGGTGGACAGCGGAACCCACGCCATCAGGTCAGAGAAGACACGCTTTTCCTGACGGAGGGCCTCATACACTTGCATGCGCATCGAGGTGTCACCGTATCCGGTTTGCCCGCCAGGAAAATCTGAGGTGTGCAGATAAACAAGCTGCGCTGGATCGCGCACTGGGAGATCGCGCAATAGCACCGCGTCCATCACGCTGAAGACCGCGGTGTTGGCTCCAATTCCCAGCGCCAAGGTGGCTATCACTACGATGGTGAATCCTGGCGCTTTCCGTAGCTGTCGCAGTGAATACTGTAGTGCTTGCAGCAAACCCTCAGCGGCGCTCCACATAATTCAGACTCCTCACAAACTACAGGGGTTCGCAATCGCGAACACACCATCTTCCTAACTGCAATATCTCTGTGCGCAAGGTTAGACTCAGCTTCGCCTGTAGCGTCAACAATGAATCGTGGCGTCTCGGACTGCGGTTACGGTCGGGTCAGGGAGAGAGCCAAGGTTCATAAGGCTTTGGTCAGGTGCCGATGACTTGGAAACGCTATCTCTTTGACTCTCAAGGCTAGCCAACCTCGAATCCAAGGCCACCTTTCGTAACGTTGATCGGAACCCTCGTCAATGGAATGCTTGCAAAATGCACGATATGAGAAGTCAACATCGCGATTCGGTTCGCGCTCCCCGTGTTAACGTCCCAAACAAGGAACGAGCTGTGGTACAGCTCGGGACGCAGCAAATGGTAGGTATCTTGTGGAAACTGTCGGCCACCGGGGGCTCTTTGCGTTTAACTAAGCCGGTATCGAAGGGAACCGTTGCCGACCTCACGATAAGGACTACGTCCGGAGCCATTACTAGCGCTGTCGAGTTCATGGGCCCGGCAGACCGTGGCATACCTCCGGCGCAGGCTTTCCGCTTCATTCACATGGGCCCGGCCGAGTGCCGTCGCCTCGAAAACGCGCTCGAAGAGATCCGGAAGCAGGGATTCGGCGAAAAGCAGGATTGGAGATTTCACCCGCTTACGAGAGGCGCTCTTCGCACCATGAAATCCATCACCCGCAAGCGGTCCTGAGCTCAAAAAAACAGAAAGCTCGCAGGGTAAGGGTCCCGTTTCGGGATGCCCTTGCTTATTGGCTGAGCTTACTGCAACCGCTTTTTTACAACTTCGCCACACTCGGTGTATCGTTGCGTGCGCCATTTCCACATTCCTCGACTGTGGTGGTTCATATGACGATCCGTCGCATTGCTGTTCTAGCCTTACTCACTCTCACCTCGCTAGCTCCGAACGTGATGTTTGGCTCTGCGATGCAAGCGGCTGCGCCAGGGGTAGAAGCGAGATCGGCGCCGGAGCAATTGACAGCCGATACACCGCGTGTAACCACTGCTGGAGTGAGTTTCACGGTACCCGCTGGCTGGTCAATCATGACAGTCAAGAATGTCGTGATCCTTCAGCCTCCGGAACCCGATACCCATATAGCGATTGTCGATACGCAAGCGACAGATGCGGCGGGAGCCGTCGCTCAGGGATGGGCGGCGTATAAGCCAGAGCACAAGTGGCCGGTTAAAGTCGTCACGGCGCGCCCACCGCGTGAAGGATGGGAAGACCGGCAGGTCTTC